>Ga0316604_10001787_pt1 | contig 17845 bp, 11 predicted proteins | sample OWC_soil_day20_C_FD_207650 | JGI IMG/M metagenome (GOLD analysis project Ga0316604, IMG submission 207650) | Wetland soil microbial communities from Old Woman Creek delta, Ohio, United States - OWC_soil_day20_CT | ecosystem: Environmental > Terrestrial > Soil > Wetlands | place: USA: Ohio... | reverse complement strand
GTGCTGGTTGCTGTGGCTGTGTCTTCTCGTTGTGATGTCTTGTTTTCCTGATGACATCCTGCTATTGCAAGGGCCATTAGGATGCTGATTCTTCTCATAGATTTTATTATAATAGGGATTTATACAGGTCGTAATTTTCCCGGTCGAAACATACAAAGATTACCTTTTCTATTGTATTATTTTTTTCGGAGAATTCTCTTACTGTAGTGATAGCTATTTGTGCTGCTTTATCTTTTGGAAAGTGGTAAATACCTGTGCTGATATTAGGAAACGTGATGATTTTCACATCGTGTGCCACAGCCTGTTCCAAACTATTGCGATAAGCATTGGCCAGTAATTCTTCTTCTTTCGGTTTGCCATTCCATACAGGCCCTACTGTGTGGATAAGATATTTGGCTGGCAGGTTCCCGGCAGTGGTCGTCACCGCCTGGCCGGTAGCACATTTGCCCTGGCGGGCAATGATCTTCCGGCAGTCTTCTAGTATGGCAGCGCCGCCGGCGCGATGAATGGCGCCATCTACACCTCCACCTCCCATGAGGGAAGTATTGGCAGCATTTACGATTGCATCTGCTTCAATTTTAGTGATATCTCCCTGAATGAGTTCGAGTTTCATTGGGTCAAAAATAGGACGAAAAAAGCTTCTGCCAAAGGCAGAAGCTTTTTTAATTTCTCAGGGCCGTTTTATCAGCCGCCATTCTGCCTGTTGGTAAAGAGAGCTACCATGTGTCGCCGTTACATAAAGGCGGTAGAACTTGTACGCATCCTGGTTTGAGAAGGTGTATTTCACCGTCAGGAACCGGGAGCCGAAGTTCTGATCTACCCGCTTATCCACTACTACCCAGTCTGTACCATTGTTGGAACCTTCTATCGTCCAGTCTTTAGGATCTCGATCGGGAGCATCGTTCGCTGAAGTCATGGTGTAAGCGCCAGTGGTCTGTGGTGTATCAAATTCCAGCATCGCCCATACAGTAGAGAAACTACCTAACAGGAACTTTGTATTGGTATTGTTATCGATCAATTTTGGAGAATTCTCATTGGCATTGCCATTTTCGTACTGTGTTGTGTATTTGATATTTTGGTTGGTAATATCAGTTTCTATCAGTTTGGAAGGATCCAGTTCCAACACAATGGTGCTTTTGGAAGAGTCCAGCAGGTGACGGGTAGGATCACTGAGCTGAATCGCCAATACAGGTTTGTTGTTAACATTATTGATGATGGAAGCCGTCTTCACTGTGAGATTGAATTTTGCCACATTAGTATTGGCTGGAAAATTCACCGTGGCCGGCAATGTATAATCTGTTCCTGATGCCAATAGTACTGATCCTGCCAGCGTACCATTGTCAATAAGCGCCTGTGCCGTATCGGGTGCAGCAGAGAGGTTGATGGAGAATGCGCCACCAGCCGTACCACCCAGCGTGACACTGACTGGCAATGTCACTTCTGTATTACCCAGTGTATGATCAGTACCATCTGGTTCTAATAATACAGATCCTGCTTTGGTGAAATAAAGATAGTGGATCTCCGATTCAGCAATCACCTTATCCGTATGAATGAGAATGATCGCCATTTGCCCTGTTGCATCCAGCGTATTCTCCTTAGTAGCGTCAGACAAACGAACCGCCAGTGCCAGATCATGACCATAATACCGTTCTATCGCCTGCATACTTACCTTTAACGGAATACTGAATGTATCCAGCCCAAAGCGGATTTCAGCAGTACCTGGCAGTGTGTAATAAGATTCATCCAGTAATACAGCATTACCCAGTTGCTGGTGATTGATAAGGGTATTGACAGTATCGTTATCCACTCCAATATTCACTGTAAAGATCTTAGGTGTGGCAGCAGAAAACACGAGCTTAACCGGAATGGTAATATCATCTGTCGCCTTGGTATAGTTTTCCGATCCAGGTATATTCACAATCCCATTCTCACTACTGATAGCGACACTGACAGGGCTTAACTGTTCATCCTTAAACCGGTCATTTTTTTTACAGGCAAACAAAATTAACAGTAAAAATATATAAGGGCGCATAGCAGCAGGTTTATTTGTTAATATCTACATAGGAAGTGACCCATACTTTTCCATCCAGGTCCCATTTAGTATCAGCAGCTATCTGCAACCAGTTCAGGATCTGACGCACAGGATCTACCGGCTGTGGCACCAGCTGGGCAAGGTTATTGGCACTACTTGGGCACATCAGGTCACTGAAGTCATCCCACTGATAACCACCTTTGATCTGGAAGTCATGCGACCATTCACTCTGGTCTCTGAATATATTGCCATACCCATCTTTGCAGGACCAGTAACCCACAAGATAATCGTGGTAAGGATGGGAGGAAGGCAGTTCTGCCGCACATACATATTCACTGATGATATTGTCTGGAATCGCCGCTTTCCAGAACTTCACCTCTGTGATATAAGCATCCAGCCAGCGGTTATTCACAATATTACCGGGCATATAGCCTAATGTAAGCGGTGCATCTGTATCAAAATTGCCATAGCTGGTAATGTCTGCTTCTGTGTTGAAGTTACCATCTGTGAACAGGCGGAGGTACCGCTTATTATCCCTGTTTACAAACACGGCGGCAATGTCATGCCATTTACCATCACTGATATTGCTGGCTGTCGCCATATTAAATCCTGCACCGTTTTGACCAAAGTGTACCCCCCAGGCATTTACTTCCAGCGAAATGTTCCACCCGGTATTGTTCCACCAGTCCAGCGACATATTGTTACCAATGACGGAAGGATAGGTATAGGAATAATCACCTGCGGACGTCTTGTTCTTTTTGATCTTTAATTCTATCGTCGCTTCTGCATCTTTACCTAAGTTATAATCTTCCTTTCCGCTGTCAACAATGGCATACACTGCACTGGCCGAAGTATTACCATACAGCCGCACTGCCTTGCCGGTATAACGGTTACCAGTATATGGGCGGTCTAAGAAACTTGGCGCATAGCGGGGAGAGTAATAGATTGTGAAGGTATTCACCTTTGTATTGCTCAGGATTGTACCATCATCATTTGAAGGATCGATGGTGTAAGCCCCGCCATTACCGGCAGTAATGATCACCAGCCAGTCTTCGGCAGCATACGTCTTACGTTGCCGGAGGGCAGTGATGATCTTTCCGATATTTTCATCTGCCTGTAAGATAGCCGCTTTATATTCGGGTACACTCACATCGTATCCATACTGGCGCCCTGCCAGTTCTACCTGCGAGAACTGACCAAATACCATACTGGCAGTATCGATCGTTAACTCCTGCAGGATAGCCTGGGTAGCGGCGGCATCATCGTCCGCAAAGGTTTGATTAACGTCAGCATCTGTGATTAGATATTGACCCAGGCTATCTGAGGAGCTGTATGCTGCAATACGGAACTTAGGCTCTCTATCTTTGATATATTTGAAAAATACAGGGTATGCCTGCAGGTGGTTGTTGCTGAAATCATCTTTTATCACACCATGTTTTTCTTTGTGTACACCGGTGAGCAGATCTGCCCATCCCGTGCTGCGCAGGGCAATGGTATCACTGATGCTGTTCCAGGAATAGATAGCGTGCTCTGATAGTGCCAACAGGTTGGGTGCACCGGCATCTCTCACAGATTCTCCCCGCGCGCCGTCGATGGTGAGGAACAATATTTTGGGGGTAAGCGCTATGACCCCGGTACTGTCATTATAATCTTTCTTATCCAGTATACGGTCGTAGCCTTTATTGCAGGCCATGAAGCCGACCAGTAGCAGGAGGATATATATTCTGTGCTGCATAATTGACCTTTACTTAAAGAGTAACCTTACTACATTGGTGATCTGTACCCTGTTGAACGTACTAAAAAGCCCTGTGATGAGGGTCTGCGTCTGACCAGAAGAATTGGTAGTTTCAAATACTTTGGTCAGACTGCCACTAAAATCAGCGGTATTGTTATAGCCTGCCGCCAGCGAGCCATCAGGGTTTAATACCATGAACCCACTACGGTGAACATTGCCATACTTATTGAAATAACCACTTACTACAATCAATCCATTGTTCAGTTGCTGCGCCAGCCTGTAACTCACATCAGTTGCCATGGGCAACGGCGTCAGTTGCGGATCGACCGTACCATCTGTTTTCAGCATGACCAGTCCATGATGATCAACTCCGTCGAATTTGCGGAACACACCCGCCAGTACAAATCGTTGGGTAGTGGCATTATAGCGGATACTGGCGATGGTATTGTCTGCACCGGTACCACCAAACCCCTGATCAAGACTGCCATCTGTATTGATACGGGCAATGTAGGGAGCATCCATACCATTGTAACGGGTAAAGCGCCCTACGATAATCAGTTTGCCATCGTCCTGCATGCATGCATCGGCAATAGGTCCGTTTGCACCATCATTACTTCTGTGCAAGGCTGTATTGTAGTTGAAGGAAGAATCAAGCGACCCATCCGGGAAAAAGCGTATCAGGTTCCTGACTGGAATACTGTCTACCACCAGCGAATCCCGCTCATGCAAATAGTCAGATATTCCATACACGTACTGCTCATAATAACTGAATGATCCAACTGCAGTGATCTTATTTTCATGTACAAATACCCTTGAGATATTTCCATCTGTTCCACCATTGAATGCAGGCACTGTATCTTTCCCTTCAAATGTGTTTACGACTGTAGAATCTATTGAACCATTCGCATTCAATACCGTGATGTTGTGCATCTCTGCCAAGTGTATATCGTACGATGCAAAGCTGCCACCCACTACCAGCTTGCCACTGGGCAGGGCTCCGATCGTGCTGAGTGAACCATCTGACCCTCTGCCTGATTGCAGCGAACGATCTATTTCACCATCTTTGGAGATGAGCACTATACGACCTATAGGTTTTACCACACCTTTGTGTTCATAATCCAGGAAGTCGCCAATAAGGAGGATGCGGCCGTCTGAAAAACGGTATAAATCATTCACCCAGCTGCTGCTACCTACTACCCCTTTCCACGTATTATCAATATCCAGGTTGCCCTTAACTTTGAATACCGGTCCGATAAATACCTGATCCCTAATCGATACACTGGTCACCCCCGTACTTGCAGTAGCAGGTACTTTTACCTGGATGCCGGTAGAATCAACAGCGACTATTTCACCAGCTTCGCCATTGAAATTGAAATGAATACTATCCTTGTGTGACAGCAATCCGCTGCCTTTGAAAGTAATGACGGTGCCAACCGCTGCTTCTGACGGAGCAGGTGCATCTGTACTGAGTGTCACACCCAGTGGCGCACGTCCGCCCGCATAGGGATCCGGGTAGACTTTATCTTTTTTGCTACAGGCAATAAGTGCTATGCTGACAGTCAGTATATAAGCGAGTATTTTCATATCGTGTGCTATTTTTTATCATCCACCGGTTTGCATTACGGATATCATATCGGACAGGAAATTATCGATATCAAAACCGAAATAATTGTGATCTTTATCCAGCGTATGTACGACTCCATTATCTGTGAGAATATTGGAGGAAGATACCATCGCTGTGTTCCAGTTATCATATGGGTAGGTCAGATCCGGTATGTAGGAAATGGTGAGCTGCCGGTAGCCTACATACTTCACGCCATTATCATCTGTATAAATCGCACCTATATTCATCGTGGTATTGTTCCAGGATAGATAGTCCTGTCCGGGATAAATAGATTTTAGACTGAAGTCAATCTGTGGATAATCCTTTAATTGATTCGCACCATGGAACATATATCGCTGCAGATATTTTTGCCACACGACCTGTGGTACATCTGAAAGAGTTTTGATCGTATCATATCCATACATATAGAGGTTGTCGTTCATTAACTCTACGAGGTTTTTGATACTACGGTCAGTGGGTGCAAAGAAGGTGAGTGTATCTTTTGTAAATACATCTTCCATGCCTGACAGGCGCACTATCTGCGCCAGTGAATCAAAGAAAAATGGTACAGCATCCAGATAAACCAGGGTATTGCCATTGAAATGCGGATCCTGTGTACCGGAGTCCTGGTAGTATTCATCCTTTTTACAGGCGAATAAACTCATCAATATCAGGGTAGAAAATAAAATCATTCGCAGCATAAGACATATTTTATCTTAACCAGTAATTATTTAATTGCATGTAAGGGTTGTTATCCAGCGAAGCTGTGGATACAGGCCAGGTCCATCCGCCATTGTCAAACTGGGATTGTGTCAGGGCGTAATAACACCAGTTTGTATTCGTCACTCTGCCTGTTCTTATCAGATCGAAGTAATAGTGCCCTTCCATCATCAGTTCCTTGGACCTTTCTGTGAAGATGGCCTCCTTCAGTGCGGTACCACCAGCCCCCTGATAAAGCGTAGTCCTGGCTCTATCCCTGATCAGGTTCATCATGCGTATTGCTTCTGCATCTTCGCCCATCTCTGCAAGTGCTTCTGCCCTGAGCAGGATCGCACCTGCATAGCGGAGTACAATGAGGTTGTTATCCACATTCACATCGTCATTCCCCTGCTCATACACACTGTTGTATTTCAGGAACAGGAAGGTACCGTCGTTGGCAAACATCTGGGAGTCAAACCACATTTCTATACGGGCATCCGGTACGCCTGTAGGATATAGCCGACGCAGGTATTCGGCCCTGAAATAGCAAAAGCTGTATTGGTGATTGGCAGCCGGACGCTTATATGGATAGTGCACCACCAGCTCTGAGAGGTCATTCCATTTCTCTGACAAGGTTTCTCCATAGTTACTACTGATCACGATATCAAACAGGCTTTCTTTACTACGACCTTTGAAGATGGTGAAGGACTGATCTATGGGCAACAATTCGTACGCCGCACTCTGGATCAGGTCATTTCCCAGATCGGCAGTGGATTTATAGTATTGTTGTGCATTGGCCTTATCAAACCCTGCATTCCACATATTCATTTCCATGATAAGACCAATGGCGGCACCTTTGCTGGCGCGAGCACCACGGTTGGCAGGGTCTGAAAATGTCCATGGCAGGTTATCCATTACACCACTCAGGTCAGCAATGCAATTCTTCATTACGGTGACCATTTTTTCTCTGGGTAGTGGTGCTTCATGATACGCATCTGTATAGTAAGCGACATCGCCCCACAGGCGTACCATGGTCCAGTAAGAGAGGCAACGCATAAAGGTGGCTTCTGCCTGGTATTCCAGTTTCTGTTCATTAGAGAGGTCCGGTATACTACGGCGCCCTATTTCGTACTGAAGGATATTACAGGCTTGTATCACCCGGTAAAACGGTTTCCAGTCCGACAGGTTTGCCAGGTCAAATATGTTCCAGAAATCCTTGCCTGAAGGGGTATAGATCAATGGTATCAAATCGTTTTTTGCAGCATATTCTACAAAGCTGCGATCATTGCCATCGTTCTTCTGTGGTGAATAACCCAGCATACCGCCCCTCACCTCTCCTGCTACTGCATACAAGGGACAGGAGCCGACTACATCTCTGAAGAGGCCATAGATATCCCACATATTATCTTCTACATCGCTGGCACTCTGGAAGAAAGCATTACCAGACAGTTTGTCCAGTGCCTTTACATCCAGGAACTTTTTACAGCTTCCCTGGGTAATCAATAGTAAACAAGCGATGAGATATATCCTGCGATACATAATCGTTCTCATTTTAGTGTGTTAGAATTCTATATTCATCCCGAAATTGTAACTGCGTGGCACGGGGTAACCACTGGACTGATCACGACCCAGCGCGGATACGTTTTCCGGGTTCGGACCGCTGTAGGGCGAAAACGTGATCAGGTTATTGCAGGAGAAATATGTCCTCACTGAATTCACACCATAGCGGTTGGTGAACTTCCTGTTGAGTAAATAAGCCAGTGTAATGGTGTTTATTTTCCAGTAAGAGCCATCCTCCTCTATCAATGTCTGATCATACCTGTATGGCTTTATGGAAGAATAACGGGTATAATCAAATGGGTTCGGGTACTTCGCATTTGTATGATCCGGTTTCCAGTAATCCACATCGCTCACATCTACTACCGCCTTCGCATTGTAAGGATCACCCAGGTACTGCATTCTTTCTGCAAATGCGTTGTTGAGAATTTTACGGATCAGTGTATAAGATGTACTGAGGTTCAGTGACCAGTTCTTATAGTTCACATAAGATTGCAGACCACCAGTAATGAGCGGTTGTGAATTGCCCGCAGCTACATAGTCATTATTATCCAGTATATAGTTATGATCTACGTCTTTGAAAATAGGATCACCTGCTTTGAAGTACGTACCATCTGCCGTGCGATAACGCTGTCCCGTAGCGGGATCTACCGGCACGTCATTATCTGTGGCATATACTCCCTCTGTTTTGAACAGGTAGTTTGTAAGACTATTTCTACCTACACGGAATAAGGTATGCTGACTGTTGGTATAATCATATTCAATGAGTTGTCTGGCGCCATTGGGTAAATGGGTCAGGATGTCCTTATTGAGAGCAGCATTCACAGACACGGTCCATTGTACCTTGCTGGTACGCGGCAGTGGACGGAAGGTCAGGGTCAGCTCATAACCATAGTCAATGAGCGAAGTTTCGTTCGTGGTGATCTGATCAAAACCGGTGATGTTAGATAGGTTCTTTGTTCTTAACAGGTTCTTCACCGTTTTGTAATAAGCATCGAAGATCACTTCTAACCGACTGTCAAAGAACCCCGCTTCAAAACCAAAGTTGTATTGCGTGGTTGCAGTGGGTTGTAAGGTTGTATTCGGCAGGAGTGAATAGTTGATACCCAGTCGCTGATTGGCATTGTACGTACCACGGGGATCGAATGTGCCATAGATAGAAAAGATATCGCCGGATGGTACAATGTTCTGTCCCCAGCTACCTCTCAGTGAGCCGTAGGTGAGCCATTTCTTTTCACTGAGGAAACCTTCTTTGTTAAAGTTCCATCTCACACCCACTGCCGGATTTTTAGAATAAGGATCTTCAAAACCGCTGCTGGATGTACCATCCATACGGTAGCTAAGATCCATCACATACTTCTGCTTGTAGTTGTAAGAGAATGTACCTGCAAAGCTGGCAATGTGCTGCTTGCTGTAGTTGTCCAGCAAACCACCACCCAGTGACGCATAGCCGTCATAACCCAATGGTCCCTGGTACTGGTCATTTGGTGTTTTCTCCTGCTGTATTACCTGCGCCTGAAATCCTTTGCTGTAGATTTCATTGAAAGCAGAGATGAAGAAGTTGTGGTTATTTTTGATAGAGGTGAAGTAAGACAACGTATTCCTGTTGTACAAAGTAAACTTGCGGTCATTGTATGCATATACCTGTGAAAAGTCTCCATGAGCAGCAGCTGGCGTGAACCTGTCTTCTGTATTACTGGCGTAATCATAGCTCACACTTGAACCCAGGCTCAGCCCTTTTAACAACTGGTAACTGGCATCGATACTTGCTCTCACATTGGCAGTCTTGTTATCATTCTTCGTATCTAATGATGACAATACGCCGGAAGTACTTTGATAAAATGAAGGACCCGGCAGCAAAGAAGAGGCAGATGCATTGGCAGCTACCCCACTTTGTGTAAGTCCATTACCATCACCTTTGTTCCTTTTGCCAACCTGTGTGGATAAGCTGGTGAATACCCTGAACTTTGGATTAGGCTGGTACAGCATATTCGTATTCACAGAGTAGCGGTCAAAGCCCGTATTGCGGATTACACCATTCTCGTGGTAATATCCCAGATCCACCTTGTAGTTGAATTTAGGATCCCCACCACTGATGTTGACATTGTGTGTCTGGTTGTAAGTAGCAGCATAAAATACATCCTGCCAGTTAGTAGAATTGTTATAATAAGGATTGAGACTATCTGCCAGGAAGTGGGTAGTAGTAATGTTGTAGATATCATTGATATTGCCACTATTGTATATCTGCTGCAGGCGTAATTTCCGCTCTGCTGCGCCACCAATAGTCTTGCGCAACTGTGGCGGTGTATTCACAAAGAAGTTACCTGTATAGCGCACCAATGGTATAGGCGAGCTACCTCTGCGGGTAGTGAGCAGGATCACACCATACGCCCCACGGGAGCCATACAGCGCTGTGGCCTGTGCATCTTTCAGGATCTCCATGCTTTCAATATCTTCAGGAGGAATCAAAGACATGGGACTTACACCGGGACCTGCTGACTGATATCCATATTCAAAGTTTGCATCTGCATCAATTGGTACCCCATCTATCACATACAAAGGAGAAGTAGGCGACAGGAAGGCATCATTCCCGCTACCTGTCACTGTGATGTTAGACAGGCCTCTGATCTGGATCATACCACGGGCACCAGGTGCACCGGTATTATTCTGGATATTCAAACCTGCTACACGGCCTTGTAACAATTGTTCTACGTTCGACACTGGTACATCCTGCAATTCCTTTCCACTCACGATCACAGCAGAACCGGTGGTGATCTCACGCGTCTTTTTCTGGTAACCGATGATCACTGTTTCATTCAGTTTATTTTCTGTAACCACCAGCCGGATCACCAGTTCTTTCTTATCCTTCAGGGTAAAGCGATAATCGGAATAACCAATATAGCGGAACACCAGCGGGGAATTAGGCAACACACTCGCAGAGAAATGCCCATTGGCATCGGTGATACCTACTGCTTTGAGCGGTGCACCAGCCATGATACTTACCCCTACCAAAGGTTCATTGGTAGCTGCATCCCTGACCTGCCCGGTGATGGGAACCTTGTCCTGTGCCTGTAGGAAAGCAACGGTCAGCAGGCAAAAAAGCAACAGTATAGTTTGTTTCATAATTTTCTTTGTTTATTCATCCCTGAACCGGGGGTTGTTCCTGAAATAGAAGATAATTTCCCAATCTCCTTCCTGATAGATATTGAAGGAAAGATCTATGGTGCCTGTCTGCCTGAGATTGCCAAAGCCCACTCTTGTAAAACTGAATTTCACATATGCCTGAGAACCATCTCCATTGGTAAAGCGGGTCTTGTACCGCATCAATGGAATGGGATAGGCGACCTGATAGGTCACGCCTGTCGTGGTGCGCTGTATATCAAATCCGTGCATCAGGCTATCCCAGGGTGTGAGGTTGAATTGAGCCGGATCTATAGGCAGGGAATCCTTGTCCATAAACTTAAATGTGACGCTGTGGCCATTGCCTGCTTTGTGAAACAATACACGTACACTATCTGATTTCAGGTCCAGGTTATTATCATCGTTAGTGATGTTGCTAATGCCGGGGTGATTGTATTGCAATACGAATATGGAAGAATCATTCGTGTTGGGATAAGTCGCCTTTTGTAAACCAGTGACAGGGTCGTATTCATACGGTGAATATGGCTGTTCCCTAAAGGGCATCAGGCTCATATCCTTATACACATTTTTACCACCGGAGTTCGTCGCTTCCACATCAAAGAGGTAACCTGAATCAGGTTGCGCCCGCAACCCGGTCGCTGACCACAATACAAAATCACCGGATTCAGGTCTGATTTCCCATACAGTATGTTTTTCTATCGTACGCTTGGCATTGATCTCATCCAGCGAGGTCTCATAGCCTGTATAGGCTTGTTTCCATACCAGCGCATCTACAGTCTGATCCAGGTCGGTAACTGCCTCCCCGGTTTTCTTTATACGTACGTTCAGTATTTTAAACTGGATAGGCGTACTGGAATTGTCGGTATTGAAGATCTGGGAATACAACGTGGTCCTGCCCATTACAGGTGCAAATACGGTCTGATTGTACACAGCCCTGGCACTCAGATAATCCAGGTCATCTGGTGCCCATTTGCGGCAGGAAATGAATAATAGCAATATTAATATCAGTCGTTTCATGGTCATTAGTTCAAGGGTCTGAAAGTGACGGACTTTACATCGTAACCACCGGTTTCTTCATAAAAGCGCATCACGTGGACGCCTTTGGTGAGATAGATGGTGGCAGTGGCATTCTGCCGTTTGTGATAATCGGTCGTATTGGGTACAGCTACGGAACCAGTGACGTTCACCCCATCGAATTCTATATGGAATTTTCCGCCGTCGTTAGGGCTACCCATTAAGGTAGATACCACATAGTAGCCGGTTTGCTTTACATCTACCGTGTAGTTCATCCATTCGCCGGTATCTGTCCAACCTACCTGATAACCGCCACCTTCATTTCTAGAATAATCGATATCCACACTTTCATTGGGTCGGTATTTACCACCTGAGTTTTCGGTAGTCACATCGTGGTAACCTACGCCTTCGCCTCCCGGATCATAGTCTTCCAGTGTAATCACACCGGGTATGGGGAGAGGGCGGCCTTCGGGTATGAGTTTTATAAATCGTAAGTCGTAGATTGCAAAGTCAAAGTAGAGGCGCAACAGGTGCTTACCGGCTTTCAGCTGCACACCGCTGGCATATATATCAGTATAATTGCTGTAGCCACCGGTAGATTTTGTTGTCATGGCACTACCTGTTACTGTCACCCCATCGAGCAGCAGGTGCAGTTTCCCATTGTCGGCAGAGGTACCATAACGCAGCATCATTTGATAACTACCGGTTTCTGTCACATCTACACTGTAATCCATCCATTCATCTGTTTCTGTCCAGCCTATTTTGAAACCGCCTTCAGCAGCAGCGATGTCTACGTTTTCCGCAGGGCGGTACTGGCCTCCTCTATTGTCAATAGAGAAATCGAGGTAAGCGACTTTGTTACCGCCACGATTGAATTGCTCTAAGCCAATGACACCTGGAATAAAGAAGGGGTAGTCATTCCAGGGGGTAGAGGTAGTCGGGTTCATACGACCAATGAATTCGTCGAAGCCGAACTGGTGATCTTTTTCAAGTATGTTCACAATACCATTGTTGGTCACAATGTCAATAGCCACCGTTGTTGCATTGGACCAGCGATCTGTATAGATCACACCTTTGGTATCGCTGTAGGTAATGATGCCGGGTCCACCGTTCACATGCCCTTCCGCATCTGTACGACTAAATTTTCCATGCATAGGATAACCATAACGGATGGCAGGCAGATCCAGCCCATCCTGTAACTGCATTCTACCTGCTGAAATGGTATCCCTTGTTATGTAGCGACAGACCAGTGTATCCAGTTGTTCCTGGGGGAGTGTACTGATGTACATAGGGCCACGTCCCTGAATAGTACGCAGGGTATTCATGTTTTCGATCGCCTGTTTAAAGCTGGCATCAGATGGTGCGAATACCGTGTAACTACCTGACTTGAGACTATCCGTTAATCCAACGCGGTCTACAGCCAGCAGGAATGAATCGTATTGCTGCTGACTATGCAGAAAGTCGTAGGTATTACCATCATATTTCTTCAACTCGTTGGTATAGTCATAATATCCTTTATCCTTTTTACAGGCAGCAAAGGCGAGCAGCAGAAAAAACAAGGTGTATTTACTCATTGCCAGTAAGGATTTTGTGTGATCAATGGATTTTGTGTGATGACTTCATCCGCTACCGGCCAGTAAATACCACCATTATTGATGAGTGCCATAAACGATGGATCGTTTTGTTTGATTTTGTTGTAACGAATCAGGTCAAACCAGCGCCAGCCCTCTCCCATCAGTTCTTTACGTCTTTCTCTGAAAATGGCGTCGATCAGGTCGCCTTCGGTGGAGGCATCGTAACGTTTTATTCTTCGCAGATCGCGAATGGTGTTCAACAGGTCAATTGCCTTTTGTTGCTGACCGATCACCGCCTGCGATTCTGCCTGTAGCAGTGTGATATTTTCAAGACGGGTAATGATGATGGTGCTGGAAAATATTCTGAATGAAGGATCAGATGTATTGCCATCCTGAATCACCTTCACTTTATTGAAGATGGGGATCTGGGTATTGAAGCTGGTGAAGTAATGCTCAGAGGTAGGTATGCCTGTCAGGGTATCCAGACTGAAACGCTCGTCCAGTGGTTGATCAAATACAGAGAGAATAGTATCCTTGGGTACATAGATATCAGGCAATGCTTTGTCTACAACAGGTTTGGCGAGTGTAAGTTCTTCCAGGTGACCGGAGAAAGTAGCGTCCACATGGCCCCAGTCGAAGTTGAAACCAAGGATGTGGTTGTCCTGTTTCCAGTGGAAGAAACCGGTGCCTCTCACCAGTTCGTCAGTGCCTACATAATAGCTACCCCCTTTGGAATAGTTGTCCAGTACAAACTGTCCGTACACAGTGGCATCCACATATTTCCCCTGATAGGCGGCTACGTGTGCCAGAATAGCGTAGGCAGTGAGTTTGCGGGCCAGTACACCTGCCCAGCGGGTGCTGGTTTCATTGTAGTATTGACCCAGCTGCTGCGGATCGTCTACGCTGTATTTATAAGGCAGGTCGGGAGCAACTTCCAGCAATTCTTTTTCTACAAAAGCCAGTATAGTTGCTTTGTCATCTCTTGCTTTATTCTCAAATTCCCCATCGTGGGAGGAGGTAATTAAAGGCACATCGCCCCATACAGATACGAGGAAAAAATAGGTATACGCCCGCATAAAGCGCATCTGAGCAATATCCACTTTCATATTCTGATCTGAATACTTAGGGTCACGTTCCTTTACTTCACCTACGTGCTCCATGAACATATTGGCGGCATTGATCACGGCATAAAAGCGGCGCCAGTTAGACAATGTCTGCAATAACGGGTAAGCGGCCCGGAGATTGCCTTTGACAATGGCTTTCAGGTCCTGACGCTGTACGGATTGAAAGTCGCCCATGCGTAGTTCTCCATACATCCACCAGGCATCGTTATCTGCCATGGCGGCACGGAGTAAACCATAAACACCGATAAGGGCCGTGCGGGTATCTTCGTGTGAGTTCCAGAAGTTTTCTTCCGAAACAGCATGCGTGGAATCTATATCCAGTAGTTTTTTACAACTGGTACTACAGAACAGGAGCAGCAGTATAAATAGTCGTTTCATTACAAATCCATTTTTATGCCGATGGTGTAGGTTTTAGAGAAAGGAAGTGAGTAGCCGGTATCAAAGCCGCTATAGTCTACGAGTTCAGGATCACCACCTGTGTAAGGGGTAAGGGTAAACAGGTTGCTGGCAGTGGCGTATACCGCGAGGTTATGAATCGGGCTCTTTTTTTTCCACCACTTGGCGGTCGTAACATCGTAGGTGAGCGACAGCGTACGTAGTTTCAGGAAAGCGCCGTTTTCCAGGAAGAGGTCCTGGTCGGTGCGATAGGGATCTACTGTACTCCATGGATTATAACGTGGGTATTTATCATAGTCGCCGGCTTTGGTCCAGAAGGTGATTTCCTTTACAGCACTCATGTCTATCTTCCCTTCTCTGTTTACGAAGTCAAAGTGGTTCGCTATTTCTGCATTCATCACTTTCCTGAAAGCGGTGAAGTAAAAGTTAACACCCAGGGTCAGGCCTTTCCACCTGATATCGTTGGTGAAACCACCGGAGATGACAGGGAGTACATGTCCTTTCAAGACCTTGTCTTTATCATCGATCACGCCGTCTTCATTCTGATCTTTCCATTTAGGATCACCTGCCTGCAGGGGAATTCCTTTATAGTTCAATGTCTTTCCGGTAGCGTGATTGGTAGGAATATCGGTATCGCGGTTGTAGATCCCGTTATTTTCCAATACCCAGAACTGGTCGATGCTACTACCTACTTTCAGCAGGCGGGTACCATCTGCTACTACGAGTTGCTGCAAGCCACCGGGCAATGCCATGAGGGTATTGCGATTGTAATTCAGGTTGATGCCTGGTTGCCAGCTGATGTGGTTTGTAGCGATGATGGCATTGGCGCTCAGGTCTACGCCCATGTTGCGGACTTTCATCCCATTCTTAAACTGGTAGGCATAGCCATATTCAGCAGAGAAAGGCACTTCCAGCAGCATGTTGTGATCCGTTTTGTGATACACATCGACGGCGAGGTTGATCCTGTCATGTAATAAACTTGTGTTCCAGCCAATGTCCAGTTGGTCGGTAAATGGCCAGCGGATGCCGTAGCCGATGTAACCGGAAGAATAGGCACGGCTGATGCCCGGAAACCCGTTGTACGAAAAGCGAACAGGGTTATTGCTGAATGAAAGGTCGGAGGTATACTGTGGACCTTCACCAAAGCGGTCATCCGGCATCAACCGGCCTACCCTTCCCCAGCTGGCGTGAAGCCTGGATGTGGTACTCAGTTGCCATCCGGCGGTAAAGGTGGGTGAATAGAACCACCAGTTGTCCGGTTGTGCACTGGAAGAGCCATCTGCTCTCATCATGAGGGAAAAGTCAAAAAGGTTGTTGTATTGATAAGCCATGCGGCCATAGAATGACAGCAGGCGATGTTTTTCTTTGTCCAGAAAAGTGAACATCAGTGCGTGGTTGAATGACTTGGGCGACAGGTAATTGTCTTTAGTATTATCAGAATACAGGAGGTTTACCCTGATCAGGTCATTGGGTCCTTTGTAGGCGTAGGCGTAGTTGTAACGGTTGAAGTCTGCCTGAAAGTTTTCGCCGGCTTCGATTTTCACACCGTGTTTACCCCACTGGTGTTGAAACTGAAGGGTGTTATTCACAAACACACGTTGATTATACCCGAAGTAGTTAGAGAGATAATTTACTGTTTCCAGCAGGGTGCTGGGGTAGAATACATCACGCAGCCCTTCGTTGTAATCAAATCCAGAGAGAGAGGTAAACTGCCAGCTGTCAGAGATTTTTAAATTAATGGAGAAGTAGCCATTCACTTCATTGGTCTTATTATCATCGAAAGATTTGTCCCATTCTTTCAGGTATTGTGCATAGAATGTTTTATTGGGTGGTAGTGGACTACTCAGATCCGGCAGGTATTGCATTTCGGCAAAGCGGTCGCGGAGCCAGCGATTGCGTTTTCGTTCCAGGCGGGTGGCGCTGAGCATAGCGCTGACTGTAAAGTTTTTGAGCGGCACCATGTTGATCTTAAACATGGCATTGTAGCGATCTGATTTTGTCGCATCGGCGGCATTTGCGGAACGCTGGTTGCCGGCGGCAAAGAGGAAATTCGCCCTGTCAGTGCCGCTGGAAAGGCTGACATTGATACCGTAGACAGGTGTATTTTTGAAATAAAGATCAGTCCAGTTACCTGGCCCGTAATAGGCATTATTAGTCGAATCCCGGAGGTATAATGGATAATTCTGACCTTCTTCTTCCGTAGCATATTTATCGTAAAATACCTGCCTGAAATCGTTTTCAAATTTAGCATTGATGGTATAGAGGTGTGGGCGCTGTACCATCCCAAACCAGGTGTTGAAACTTATTTTTCTTTTACCGGTTACAGGCTTTTTTGTATTTATCAGAATAACCCCGCCGTTCGCGGCCCTTGGGCCGTAAATAGCTGCCTGTCCAAAGTCTTTGAGCACCTCAATACTCTCTATATTATTCAGATCAATGGCTGCAAATATATTGCTGGCCGGGCCTAAATGATTGTACTGAAACTCCTGTATATCGAAAGTAAAAGGATGATCAGCGATCAATGGAATACCATCTAAAAAGATGGTAGGCTGTGCTTCATAATTATTGCGTGCACTGATATAAGGAACCGCAGTACCGCGCAATACAATGCTGCTCATCGATGCCGGTTCGGCAGATGGCTCCTGGATATAAACACCGGCAGCATTGCCTTTGAGCAATTGTTGCAGGCTATTATAAGGGTAGAGGACTTCCCTTTCCATGCGCATGCTGTCGGCGCTGAGGGGCAGGGAATCCTTCCGTAATGACTGTGAGTGTACGTTATGGCCATACAATACCAGGCACGTGATGATGATCCGTACAGATAGATGCATATGAGAATATGTTTAAAGAAGATGTAATCGATTACACCTGGCGCTAAATGTTATACGTGGAGTATAATAGGGTGAACAACACGAACCTGACCCGTGAATACAAAAACGTGGAAAAGATTGTAAAACGATTTAGCGTTTT
>Ga0316604_10001785_pt1 | contig 17848 bp, 24 predicted proteins | sample OWC_soil_day20_C_FD_207650 | JGI IMG/M metagenome (GOLD analysis project Ga0316604, IMG submission 207650) | Wetland soil microbial communities from Old Woman Creek delta, Ohio, United States - OWC_soil_day20_CT | ecosystem: Environmental > Terrestrial > Soil > Wetlands | place: USA: Ohio... | reverse complement strand
TGTCGGCCCGACCAGGATGAACTCGGCGCGCGGGCGCTTGTTGAGGATCAGCGCCGTCATCATGATGCCGGCGCCGCCGGTGGTCTTGCTGTTCTTCTTCGGCACCAGCGTGAACACGTCGCGGACGTGCCGGAAGCCGCTGTCATCGACCGACCCGAAGATCGCGCCGACGATATCGCGGAACCAGTCGCCCGCCGCTTCCGCCATCGACGGCGTCCCCAGCACGTCCGGCAGGCAGAGCTTGTTGAACACCGAGATGGCCCGGACTGCCTCATCGTGATCGATCGGCAGATCGGGAACGAGCGAGACCCCGCGCCGAAGCCGGGTCTCCCAGTCTTGGCACGAGAAATCCCACAGCATCAGTTGACCAGTTGCCCCCAGCTTGAGTTTTCGTGAGCGGTCTTGGCGAGGCGGTCCGCCTCTTCCTTCTTGCCGAGCGGCTGCGCCTTCGGCGCCTTGCCCTGCGCCGACTTCGGCACGCGAGTGTCATGCTTTTCGAAGCGCTTGAAGTATTTGTCGATCGCCGACACGTTACCGGCTTCGGCCTCGGTCATCAGCACCGAGAGGAGCTTCGCCTCCACCCGGAAGCGGGCTTCCACCCTCGACTTCAGCTCCCGAAAATAATGTTTGCGCAAAGTCGGCGGTGTGATCGAAAGCGCCGCCGAGATCTGCTCGACCGACCAATCGAACGCCATCAACTGTATGACAAGTCTACGCTTTTCGTCGGTCGGCATATGGACAGGCCGCCCACGCTTGCCGAACCCCTCGGGGATCGGGTCGCCGAGGAGGTCAAAATCCAATGCCATCAGAAAAAAATCTCCGCGTGAGATCTATGCCGGTTGGGAGGGTTGAGGCCACTCAGAGTTCGACCCCGCCCCCCCGCCTTGCGTGAAACGGGGTGTTTCACAGGCGGTCAACTCTGGCCGCGCCGTTCGCCGAGGTGGTTCTCCTTCAGGCGGTTGTCGCAGCTGCGGCAGACGGCTCGGAGGTTCGACAGGTCATCGGCGCCGCCGTTGTGCCGGCTGACGATGTGGTCGGCGATGGTCGCCGTGTGAGCGCAGCCCGGCAAGGCGAGCTGACAGACAAAGCCGTCGCGGACGAGGCACTGCTCGCGAAGGTCTCGCCATGCCGACGTGTGATAGTAGGCGTCGGCCGTCTTCGGCGGCAGCCGTGCCGACGACGTGTCGAGCCGAGGGGCAATGCCCGTCAGCCTCGTAAGCTTTGCCATGTTGGGTGGGGTTCCATAGAAAAAGCCGGACTGGAGGACCAACCCGACTTTGCCGCCCCGAGGCGGAATTCTTCAAGGTGTCGAAAACTGCTCAGCTTCCCGCTGGAAGTCAAGGCGCGCCCATCTCTGGCCTCAAGGCATTGGGGATAAACCTATCGCCAATCGTCTCCAGCGTGTCACGAAGACGGCGACCGACAGCCTCTTTTGTCTTGGCATCGGCCTTTCCATTCAAGACTTTAGCGGTTGGCCAAACCCTTGCGACCTCTTCGACTGTTTGCCCTTCGACACACACCGCCATGAGGATCGACCAATCAGGTTGACCGACGTAGGCCGCGATCATAGCAAGCTCAGTCTTCGCCCCAAGGATCGAATCGGCCGGACCGTCGTAGGACTTGGTCGAGGTGTCGACCTTGATAACCCGGTAGTCGATGGCCGACGCCCCACTCGCCCGCGCCGCCTCGGCGAGCGACACGATGTAGCCAGCCGCCACCACGGCAAGCCGGGAAAGCCCGCCGCGCTCCGGTGATTTGGCCGCAAGGCGGCGGATCGTCTCGGAGGCACGAACAAACACCCTATCCGTTTTGTCTTTAAACCAAGGACTTGCGACAGATATTTCCACTTTTGCATTCGCAGTCATCGCACGTCCTCGCGCTGTGTTGCCTCAGATTGCCCGCTAGTTGGCTCCGGCGGCCTCGCCGATGGCATCCAGATCCGATCGACCTTTGCCGGCCGTGGAAGCCTGAAGCCCCTCTCGGCGAACCATTCCCGCCACGCCACGAAGTCAGGGGAAGCGACCAGCACATAGGCGAAACCCGCCGACGCGGCCTCCATCGCTTGAGCCTCGGCGAGCGGCACCGCGACTCCCTGCCCTCGCTCCGCCTGTTGCGCCATGAACTTGGACTTGCCGGCCGTGGGCGTTCGTCCGCCACCCTTGGCGTACTCAAAGAAGCGGCACCACCAGGCACGGCCGAACAGCGCCAACGGCACCAGTTCGCCGGTCCCTGACGCCGAGGGTGCGGCTTCCACCCTCTCGAAAGCCTTGTCGCGGAGATAGGTCGCCGCGTTCATCAGCGAAGAACGCTTCGCTCGCCGCTGCCCTGCGATGACGGCGGCGATCGTCACCGGCAACGCCGCTGCCTCCCGCTCTGTCGGCGTCAGGCGCTTCCATGCGGCCAAGGCCCTTCCTCGGGTATCAAACCTCAAGCCCTGATCCGCCGACGTCCACACCTCGAAGAACCGTCCGAAGCCTTCCTCGTCATCGTCGTTCGCGCGCGTCTCTCTCGCCCCCTTGGGGGCCTTGGGGGGAGTCGTTGAATATCCCGTTGAGACTCTCGTTAATGGTGCCGATCCATGGGGCGGCAGGGGTGCCGATCCATGGGGCGGCAGGGGTGCCGACTGGTCGGCAGGGGTGCCGGTATATCGGCAGGGGGTGTCCGCATCGTTTTCCGGTTCATCCGGAGCCGGTTCACGATTGTCCGTGCCCACGTAAAGTTCCGTTTCGGCTTCAGGAGAGGCCTGCCCATCGAGGCGCACGCGATACCAGTTCGACGCGTCGCCGCCATCGCGCCGTTGATTGCTGTAAACATCGACGTAACCTGCATCGACGAGACGCCTCATCGAGGCTTGTACGGTCGAGCGCGCGCATCCAATCGCCGCCGCTATTTTGACCTGACTACGTATCGCCCAGCCACCGTCGTCCGTGTGCGACCCTAGGACGCACAATACCTGCAAGTCACGCCCTTGCAGGCGGCCGTCGAGAACGGCACCTCTCGGTATGATCGAGTATCGAGGCCCGCTCATGCGGCTTCCCTCCCCGTGTCGTCGCCCGAATTCATGGCTTCAATTTCCGCTGCGCGCTCACGCTCGAAGGATCGCTCAGCCTCAATCAGATTGCGAAAGGGCGCCCTGTAGCGACGGACAAGAGACAGCGTGGCATAGGCCGCCCCGAGCACGTCGAGCCGCCGTTGTGCCGTGTCTTCGCGCATGCGCCCGCGAGATACCGCGAATTCCATGCGACTTGTCTCTGCGTCGATGAGCTGCCGAATGGCTCCTACCTGATCGTCAATTGACGGTTTCGGGCGCTTGGCCGGCGCGGGGGTGGTCATGGCGCATCCTCGTCTATGACGGCCAAAATAAAGGGATGCGGCGCGCGCGGAACGGACGGCGCTTGTGGTCTCGTGGACGCGCATTCCAGCACGGCCTTGATGATCTCTCCATCTGTCGCACTCGGCGGAAGGCCGAGCAGGCTCCATAGCGCCGAACGGAGAGTGATAAGCCGGAATGCCGGCTCGCAATGGAGATCGGTCATACCGCGTCCCTTCATGATGACTGATTGATTGAATTGAGTGTGTATTCCCATACACATTTCGCTTGACGCATCGGTGTGTCGTGTGTATAAACATACACATCAACAACGGAGGTCGCAGACGGAACGAAGCATTCAAGACATACGCCGCAGGCTCTTTTCCGAGGGCTGGGTGATAGAACGAGAGGGCGACCACACGATCTTCACCCACCCCGACAAACCCGGAAAAAGAGTCGTTGTCCCGAAGGGACGCGGTGACCTCCCGATAGGGACGGTGAGAAGCATCGAGAAACAGGCGGGGTGGCGCTAAGCCGCCCCGCTCGTCTGCGACAGAGGCAATGGAGACCGAAGAATGGTCTATTACGGCATCTTGGAGAAGGAACCGGACACGCTTTGGGGCGTCTGGTTTCCCGACCTTCCCGGTTGCATCACGGCTGGACAAACGGCCGACGAAGCAACGGAGAAGGCTATCAGCGCAGTCAGGGAATACCTGGAGGGCACCGAACCCCCGTACGCTTCCAACGCCGAAACGTTGATGGCCGATCCGGACGTGGTAGAGGCGCGGGAACGCGGCGGCATCTTGATCCGCGTTCCCCACCTGCCCAACGAGGCAGCGACGGTGCGTGTCAATGTGACGCTGGAGCGCGGCACGCTGGCAGCGATCGACGCGGCGGCAAACGCGCGGGGAATGACCCGAAGCGCCTTCCTCGCCAATGCGGCCCTTGAGAAGGTACGCGCGAGCGTCTGAAAGCACGGGGCGACGGGGTGCAATCATTCCGCCGCCCTCCCGAATATTTCGAGCTGACGGCGCTCGGCTTCGAGGGCGTTACGGCAAGCCGGGTTGATCCACAAAACCTCTGTGCGAGGCAGGGCCCCGTCGGCATAAGTGTTGAGCTCGATGCGGTGCCAATCGGCGAGCGCGGCGTCATAGAGCGGGTGGGAATAGCCGGAGAGTACCACCATGCCTGCGAGACCGCGCAGCACGTCGAGCAGCGCCGCATGCTCCTCATCGGTCATCTCGTGGGCATACATCCGGCGACCGAACTCGTAGGCATCGCCTTGGGCTCGCGTCGCGTGGATATACGGCGGGTCGACGTAGTGGAGCGTCGATGGCCCATCATGCTGTCGCATGACATCGAGCGCTGGACGGTGCTCGATAACGACGCCGGCGAGCCGCTCAACCAGAGCACCCATAGCGTCTGGATAATTTGCCCAATCCTGCGCCGGCGTAGTGCCGTTCCGATTCGCGCTGGCTCGAAATCCCGTCATGTTGCGCCCCTTTTCAGGAGCTGAATGGGCGTTTGAACCAAAACCCATAAATGAGCGAACGATGAGCCGACGAGACGACTCGACGGGATCATCCGTCGGCTCATAGGCATCCCGGAATTCCTGCCGAGCAAAGGGGGTAAGGCGTAGCAGGTCCTGCAGCCGGCGAGCTAAAACATCGTCCCTCAGGACTCGGAACAAACCAACCACCCTGTCATCGAGGTCATTGTAGACCTCGCCATAGGCACGTGGCTTGCGGATGAGCACCGAGGCAGCGCCGCCGAACGGCTCGACATAGATCCTGTGCGCCGGGAAATGGCCGATGATCCATGGCGCTAACCGCCATTTTCCACCATGCCAGCGGAGAACGGGACGGGTTGGGGCAATCATTCCGCCGCCTCCAACATCAGTTCCCGCCGCGCATTGTGTTCCGCCAATAGCTGGACCATGCGTGGCGGGACGCTATTGCCGACCAGATGATATTTCTGGGTTTTAGTTAGCCGTCTTTCCTTGCCGTCGATGACGATCAGATCCGGCAGAGATCCGGGCAGGAACCCATGGCAAGCGGCGCCCTCCTCCGGGTCCAGCATCCGAATAAGAATGTCCGTCATCACGTAGTCAGTGCCTTCAATGGACACTGTGACGAGGCCATGCCGCGCCTTTGCGGTCAGTGCGCCGAGCGGGTCGGCAAGATCGCCATCCTGACCGCCGGTCGAGTAGTAGTGCTGGAGAAAGCCGAGGATAAGATTGGCGTGATTACCGCCAGCCATAATTGATGGCGCCGGTTCACGCACATCACGCCCGGCAACACTTGAACCTCGCATACAGCCAAGAGAAGCCGCGACGACGCCCTGTTGAGATCCTGTAGTCGTAACAGTCGAGATCGGCTCCGCGATATCACGCGCCGATAAGCCGGCACGCGGCCCGTCATTGTGCTGGGCAAGGAAGGCAGCCACGAGGGCGGCATTTCCGCCGCCCGCATGAATCGCCGTCGCCGGATCAAGCAGGCTTCTTTCGCGGCGAGATCCGCCTTTGCCCTTCTCTCCATGCGCTAAGCCAACCATCGTCCCGGCTACGACGCCGACAGGTAATGCCCCGCCCGGCCGCTTCTTGAAGCTATTGGCCGTTAGCGCGGTCATCGGTTCGAGCATGTCGCTACCAGCGCTGTTGCCACGAAAGCGGGCGAGCACGGGCGCGGCCACCATCTGCTCACCGCCCTTGGCCGTTGTGATGGTGCCTAGCGGAAGCGCCGTTGACCTTGAGTTGTTGCCGCCCTTGGTGTGCGTAATTGGCACCAGAAAAGGCTTCTTGGCGCGAAGGATATAGCGAACCACACCCCGCGCCGTCCGCCGCATGGTCGCCTCGGCGAGTTGCTTCTTTCGTCCGAAGATAGACTTCATGGGCAAATTGAAGTCGAGACAGGTATAGGCACCCACCCACGGCTTGAGCCCGAGTTTGCGGGCCTGATCGCGAGGTGCGTGCGTCCGCTCTGGCCAAACGACTGGCGAGCCGTCAGCCTTGGCAACCGCAAAGAACCGCTTGCGGATGGTCGGCACGCCATAATCTGCACAGACCAAAACGCGCCCCTCGAAATTGTACCCGAGACCGCGAATATGCTTGAGCCAGGAGTCCCAGATACGGCCCTTGTGGCGCGGGTCCGGTACGAGCCATTGTTCCCGAACCGGCACAACTTCACCCTTGGCCGCAATGCTGCCATCGAGCTTGACGACACGCCCGGTCGCCGGATCTCGCTTGGCGATCAACGGCCCCCAAGTCTGGATCTCCGAGACATTCTCAAGGGTGATCGTCTCGGGACGCACTGTGCCGGCCCACCGGCAGACGATCCAAGCCAGAGACCTCCGACGCGGCGACACCGGCTTTCCACCCTTCGCGACCGAGAAATGCGTGCAGTCGGGCGAGGCGTGCAGAATACGAACGCCGCGACTGCCGCAAACCTCGCGCGGATCGGCCTCAAAGACATCGCATCTCAGATGACGTGTATGCGGGTGCCGAACCTGATGCACAGCAACGGCCACCGGGTCATGGTTGATGGCGATATGAACCGGGAAGCCCGCCCATTCGAGACCATCGCAAGCGCCGCCCATGCCGGCGAACAGGACAACCGTCAAACGGTTGTCGAGCGGGAAGGCGTGCGCGTTCATGCCGCCACCTCGTAAGGATATTGGACTTTGAAGAAGCCAAGCTGCCCTTTGCAGGGATGGAACGGCAACGGCAGAGCCTTCCGCAGCACGAAGCCATAACGGCCGAAAAACCACGGGCTATCGGACTGCTCGACACAATCGACGATCTCAGCAACGCCGACGATACCGCCGCGATCGAACCCGGATCGGCCAGGGAAGATCAGGCCTTTTATCTCCGGCCGCAGTCTTGAGGCGGCTCTAGCAGCGAGGAAACCATCCTCATACTCGTCTCGCGTCATGCCCTTTGAGGCATGGATGAGAAAGCTCCCTCGAAACTTGGTCGGCCAATTTCTGTTTTCGATATCCTTGGCGAGATTGATGATTGACCAAGCCCAAGGCTGGCGGATGGAAAGTGCGGGCAGCTCGATCATAGCCGCGCCTCCGCACTTCTGGAGACAGAGGCCATATCCAAGAACCGGCGGAAAGAAACCGAGAAACCGGCAGATCGGAAGGCAACGAAGGCACGATATAAAGCCTTAGCCCTCGTCTCCGCCGTGAAGGATTCCGGCGCATAGCCATAGACAGTGATGGAGAAGGTTTTCATGACTTCACCCTCCCCGTGACTTCGGCCGTCACCTTGGAGAGCTTTGCGGCCAGATCCGCGTCGGCCTCGATCTCATCGAGTACAGCCAAGCGCAGTTGCGCCGCCGCCTGCTTAGACCCGCCAAGAACGGCCGCTATGCGCGGGCAGGTGATCTTGAAGTCATCGACGGCAATACGGATGACGTGACGGCGGATAAGCCGCTCGTCGGCCGTATGGTATCGGCTGTCACCCGCCTTAAGCTCAGCTGCGACACCAAGCGCCGCCGCGACTGCCTCGCCGAGTAAGTCGATTATCCTTCGGTCGGTATGCCCATCATCAGAGTGAATAGGCCCGCCCCTTGCGAAGCGACCACTTCCCTCCTGCGATATGGCAAGATCGCCATCGGCAGGCTGCCCGCCCACTGCAGCGACCAGAGTCGAGCATGGCTCCGGATTTTCAAAGTAGTCAGCCGTTTCTCCTGCCGCGGCCTCGCTTGACGACGCATCTTCCGCACTTCCTGAATTCGCATCCGCATCTCCATCCGCCTCGTTGCCCCAGGCATCCCAACCCGGTCGGCGCCGCCGGGCGTTGAGTTCGATCTTGGTGAAGGTCGGGAAGTAGGCTTCGGCGATTTCATGAACGTTATCGGGTTTCACCGAGTGATCGCCAACCGGCGCAATGAAGTAGCTCGGGAACTGTGTGCCCGGCGTCGGGGCCGGCGGATTACCGCGTTTGCCGACCAAGACGACTTCGTGCTCACCCGAGAACCAATAGGCGGTTCCCCTCGCCTCTCCCGGCCTCTGCTTTATCCAGATGATGTGCGTGACATACTGAAAGCCGTGGAACTCCATCAACTCAATGGCGAGCTTCAGGAACGGCGCCGGCACCCATCCGAAATACATGCAGTCGGCGGCGGCGAGCGCGCCCACATCGCGCGCCTTTAGCGACTCGATATCCGAGCAGGGATAGTGATTGTCGGGCGAACGATCCCGCCCCGTCGCCTCGCTATAGACGACATACTTCCATTCGAAATCCGAAAGGATCACGCCGTATTTCTTGTTGGGCAAAGCCCGCTGTCTCGCCCCAAGTGCCCGCTCTTTTTCCTGTCGCGTGATTGCCTTGGCTGCCTGCTTGTCGGCGCGAAGCTCCTTGGTCACCCGCGATAACGCCTTGGGGTCGGCATTCTCGCGAATGATCCGGGCTTGCTCTTCGGCCGGCAGGCTGGAAAGCGCCCGTGCCGCCATGGCGGCTTCTGACACCCTCATTTCACCACGCGTCACGGCCTCATTCAGGCCATCGACACCAGACGCCTTGACCGCCCGCGCGTCACGCACGGATCGTTCCGAGACGGCCAGTTTCTCTGCCGCTTCGGATTGGCGGAAAACCGGCAAACTTGCCGCATTGTCGGTGGACGGCCGCCCCGGCTGCAATGTGGCAAGTCCCGCCGCCACCATCGCCCTTTGGGACTCGTTGAGGTGGCGTCGATGCAGATTTTTACTGAGAACGTATTCGAGCGCTCCGGCCTCAGTGCCGTTGAACTGCTCGAAAAAGTCAAAGCCCGAGGCCGCCCCAGATCCGGGGACCAGATCAGCCGCCGTTAACGGGTGCCCGAGATAGGTCAAGCCGAGCTTGGCTATATCGAATAGCCCGCCGTACCTATTGCGGCCGTCGAGGATTTCCCCCTCGAAGAGCACAACCGGATCTCGAAGCCCATGCGCAGCGATATCGGCGCGCAGCTCGTCGGCACGTGCCTTATCGAGCATGGGAAAGACATCCGCAAAGCGGTGCGGTTTGAGCATCAGTTTGCTCTCCCCGCTGCGTCTTCCTCGGCGAGCACCACATCGCAGCACTCGACACAAAGCCAGATCCCAGCCCGGCTTGCATCGCCGGTATCCATCGCGGCGCCGATGGAACAGAGGAAACCGAACGGCGCTTCTAGATCTCCGCACTTCGCGCACCAGTGGACGAACAGCGCCGCTTTGCCGTGCTTTTCGAACCGACCGGAAGGCCGCAACGCCTCGAAACCAGTTACCGGCTTGGGCGCCGGGCGCGAAGCAAGGGCAGCAGCTTGGAACAGGTCAGTCATTGCCTGTCCCCCTTCACCACCCGCACTTTTGCATTGGCGAGCGACATACGCGCCGAGCCCGTGAGCCTCTCAATCTCCGAATAGGCGCGATCGAGGGTTTCCGCCTCACCGGGCGAGATCACGCCATCCTCTTGAGCAATGGCGAACTTGACACTGGCCTCACCGACCGCGCGCGCCACCTCGGCATGTGTTCGGGCGAGGTTCGCCGTTTCGCGAGCGTCTGCCCCAGGCTCGCTAAGCCTCCGCTCGTTGAGTTCGGCCATGACAGCCGTAACAAACGCCCGTCCGCTGTCGGTTTCGAGCGCCAAGACAGCGGGAATGGGGATGATGTCGGTGTCAGTCGACGACTGCCAGCGGCCCACCTCGGTTTTCGAATAGCCGGAGATCTCGCCCGAGCGGACGACGCCGCCGCACACCTTGACCAGGTCACGCGTTGCGGACTTGAGCCGGTGAAACCAAGCCTCGGAAATTGCCATGTCGGACCTCATAGGTTTCCCGTCTTGGGAAAAACGGCAAAGGTTTCCCGTGGCGGGAAACCGCGTGAAATGATGGTGTTGTGGGCGAGCCGGTTAACCGGCGAAGGCTGTCAGAACTTGGGGCGTTGCCGCCGTGTCAATCGTCGAACCTCCTCATAAGTCGGTCGAGCCGCCGCTCCGATTCAGGCTCAATGGGCGTTGTGGCGCCCGCCTCAGTGATCGACACCTCGAGTCGACATTCAGCGATATCTCCCGGGAGCCGCATCTTGACGAGGCCGGCGTGGTCGAGCACTTCGAAGTTGGCGAACACCAGCGGGCAGCAAGAGCACCCGACGGCAATGCGCCCCTGCCGATCGCATCCGGCACGACCGCCCACCTGTCGCAGCCACAGCAGCGCCGCGCCCTGATCGATGGTGATGGTCGCAGCGCTCATGTTGGCGAGCTCACGAAAAACACGACGATCGAGACCATGGCCACGCCTAGCGACACTAGGAGCGACGGGCCAGGCCGATCGAGCGGTAGCGATGCAGCGCGCAAAAGCAGGTCCACGGCTATTTTCCAATCGTCAGCGCCAGTCGACGGCCCGTGTGCTGGGAAGGATGGCGACAAAGCTAACTTGCAGAAACCGACCGTCCCGAATGCGGCGGCGCAGATAGCTGAAATGACGAGGCGCGTGCCCAAGGGGCGGGGATTGTTCACGGTGCCGCCCTCCCTAACGATTTCTCGCCCCCCGCCGGAGAGGAGTCGGATGGCGCGCCGCAAGAAGGGGCCGGCGGAGGATATAGATCTGGCCGGATTTCATGCCGGGGAACCCCCGAGACATTTTCCACCTGAATGACACGTTCCGCCGGAACGCGTGATTGTAGCCACTGGCTAACAGCGCCCTGCGTTACTCCGCAGGCGACGGCAATCCTTGAAATAAGGCCACGAGTTTCACGGCAGGTTCGAATGAGGGTGCTCATGGCGGCGATTATTAGCGAGACTAATATCGTCAGGCAAGGGTAATATTAGTTTGCCTGCATGGCCCGTATCATTAGTCCAGCTTATAATCACTCGCGTGCAAATTACCCGGATATGGCAATGCATGAGAACGACACCCAGCAAGGCGAGCCAGTGGGGCACTACGTCAAACAATGGCGGGAACGTCGTGGAAAGACGCAAGAGCAGTTAGCCGCTGATATGGGAAGATCACAAGGCTGGATTGCCCAGCTGGAATCTGGGATTATAGCGTATAGTCAGAAGCGGCTAGAAGAACTCGGGAAGATACTCAACTGCACACCAGCCGATCTTATCTCGCTAGACCCAACCGGACTTGACGACGATCAGATTGAGCTTGTTCGTCAGATTGTACGGCTTTCGCGAGCCCATTCTCCGGACGTGGTGGAAAAGGCTTTTCAGATTGCTCGCGAGCTTCTTGAAGCGAAATAATCATTATATCAAGCACTTGTGCCGACGGCAGATCCCGAAACTCAGAGACTAACTTCGTCGCTTTCTGTGTCAAGCGCGTCAGCGCCATGTGCTCCTCCTACCAAAAATTTGTAACACATACAGAAACACAACCGTTTTCTAGCACCAGACATTCCAGTTAGGCAATCGACCTAGTAAAACTAACGACTCGGTATCCCTTTGGGTACCGGGCGCACTGTCACGCCATAATTATTAGTTTTACGAATAGTCACTTGACGACAGATATCAGTCAAACTAATAAATCGACCATCGCCTCACCGATCTGCCCAAGGCACCAAGAAGCGGAGAGATGATGGAGAACACAATGCTGCATTCAGCCCAATCCATGAGAGGAACAGGCCGCGCGACCGAACAATGGAGAGGGCTTCTATCTTCAGAAGCCGGTCGTATGGGGGCTCAACAGCGGCCTGTATATGACACGCGCCTCGTCCGTAGAGCCGACCCGAAACAGGACAAAAGTTCCCGAGCGCTCGTCCCTCCAAGCATAATCCAGTTTTCCACCGGGAGGCCCAACAATAGAAGCCGGCGCACCATATTCAGAGACGAGAAGAGCAAGCACGTCGCTTGCCCCAATGTTTCGGGGTGTCATCTCAACCGCGTAGAGCTTGCCAGCGCTGAACACAAAGTTCGCCTTTGCGATAAAGAAGCGCCCTTCAAATCTGGCTTGAAGGTTGGTCGCCGAAGCTGGATCAAGAGATCCATAAAGAGCACGCCCTGCGAGCGGTGCTTGATCAGGAGCGATATGCGAGAAGGCCGCCAACCTCTCCACCGCGTCTGGACCGTCCTGCCCAAACTTCAACGACATCCAGTCCGCGGACGCGGGCGAAGCAAGGCACAGCGCAGCTACCACAGGCGCGCATTTCCCGAAGTCACACAATTTCATCTCAACCCCCATAAATGCCAGCGGATTACAGCCTGAAATTGCAGCGGTAAGGCGTTCGGCGCAATCAGATTGCCGAAAAAAGATGGTTTCAACTCACAGAAAGGGAGAGCGATGACCACCACCCAAACCTCCAAGCAAAGACCTGCTACCAGCGCCCTCCTCGTAGGGACAGGCCTTCTCGACCCGTCTGGTCGGTCCCGCCGTCGGTAACAAGTGAGAATTCGCCCAAGGGGGCAACACAATTGGCGCCGCCCCCCCTCCAGACAGCGGCGCCACAGCCCGGCGGCACGATAAGACGAGTGCCAGCAACGGCCGCCGGGCGCCCCCCCCCTTTCCCGATCCGTGCCACGTGTGCGGAAGGCGGCGCCGGAAAGCTCTTTTCGCCTCAACAGCCCGGCGCCGCCGAAAACCTCCAAGGAGACGGCGTTGAAAGTCACCGTTGCCCGCGATGCCGCGCATGCGGCTTTCGTTAAAGCCCGACGCTCTATGCCAAAAAAGTCTGACGTGCCCATCCTCGGCACCGTTCTTCTATCCGCACACGGCAATACCATGACGGTTTCGGCAACCGACTTTGATCGCCGCATCACGATCGCCATTGCCGCCGAAGTTGAGGAAGCCGGAGACATTTGTGTCGAAGGGAAGACGTTAGGCGAGGCCCTGAAGCGTTGGCCTGAGGGTGAAAAAGTCACCATCAGCCACCCGCTGACCGAAGGGGACACCAGATGCGTCGCATCTTGCGGACGTAGCCGCGTCCGAGTAGGCACGCTACCGGCAGCAGACTTCCCGGGTATCGAGCGCGGCGCCGCAGATATTGCCTTCGCGATGGCCGGTGCGGATCTCGCCAAGGCGATTGACCTTTGCCTCCCCCACGTCTGCAACGATGCTAACCGCTACTATCTCCATGGGGTCGCTATTGGCGAGGACTGTCAAGGAGATCTCGCTTTCGTGGCCACCAACGGGCACACGCTGCTCAAAAGCAGCGTGCCCATGCCTGAAGACGGTGGCGGTCTCACACTCCACATAGTTCCGGCACCAGGAGCAACCGAACTCGCCAAGACCGCCGCCGATCGCAAAGCCGAGCCGGTCGAAATCGCTTTCTCCAGCCGTGCCATTCACATGAATGCCGGCGACACCACCTATACGGCCCTTCTGATCGAGGCGACTTATCCCGACTATGAAGCCATCATTCCCCGCGATTTCACGCGAACGGTGATGGCCTATGCAAAGCCGCTCGCAAGCGCAGCGGATCGAGCCGCCGTGGTGCTGAAGGGCGAGGCGACCGGGGTAACCCTACACGTCGGCGCCGAGGAGATCCTGATCAAGGCGCGCCTCGCCGAAGCCGAAGCCGAGTCCGAGGCAGATGCAATCTATGACGGTCCGGATTTCGCGGTTGGCGTAAACGTCGATTACCTCCGCACATGCCTGTCCCCGATCGGCGACGGCGAGGCCGCGTTGTCATTTCAGGCCGATGCAGCATCGCCGATTGTCATCACCGCTGAGACCCTGCCCGGCGTTACCACGGTGTTGATGCCCACGAGGATTACATCGTGAGCGGCATAGCCCACCCCTACCCGCTCGATCTGGAGGCCCTGCCCCTCGGCAGCGTCGTGGTCGTGGTCGACTGTTGGGGAGATCAACCGCTCGCCTTGCGAGTCGTCGAGCGCAGCAAGCATCACATCACAGGGCGACCAGCAGCAGGAGAGACGATTATCGCCGGAGGTCCGCTTGTACGTCGTCTGGCGACGGCCGACGAGGCAGCCTCTTTCGGCAAGCCCGTCGTCGCCTATCCCAATGCCCAGCCGGCGACGACGCCAGCACCCGCCACCCTGCAAATGGAGCTTTTCTGATGCCCAGCGCAGCCTACCTGGAGAAAGCCGCTACCTCAGCCGAAACGCGCCAGCGGGAAACGGACGATATCGTGCGTCTGCTTAAAGGCGGACTTAGCCGCACGCAGATAGCCCATCAAATGGGACTAGCACTTGGCACCGTCTCCGAAAGGCTTGTTGCCGCAGGCTTCCCGAAGGGTGGTGCCGGCCGGCGTTGGACAGTCGCGGAAAACGCCGTAATCGCCGAAGCCGCTGAAGATCCGACGGCCACGGCCGAGTCCATCGCTCATCGCCTTCCCGACAGAAACACGGCCGTCATTGCACCGAAACTGCGTACCGCCCGCCTTGCGTTGGGCATCAAGCCGACCCAGCGGGGACCGCAGCCAAACCAGGTCAATCAACCCGTAGAGCCAGCGTCCAAGCTCCCGGATTGGCCGCTCCCGCCCGGCGCCATGCGTGGCATGCACGGGATTACCTTGCCGCGTATCTCGATGCTGATGGAGGCCAACCGTGGGTGAGATACCAGAAGACATTAAGCTAGCGGCACATGCCGCCGCAGAGCAAATGCTTGGCAATCACTGGCGCGGTCGCGACGTCGAGATCATCGCCGAGACCATCCTCGCCGATCGCGAGAAGGGGGATAAGCGAGAATTTCAAGCGTTTGTAGCTGGAGCCGAAGCTGCAGTCCGTTTCACCGTGGAACACAACGAGGGCTACACATCGCGCCCAGGAGCCGAAGAAACACGGTTTGGCGAGCTCTTCCTTCAGATGGAGAAGATCGAGCCCCAAACCAAAGAGAGCGCCGAACTTCTGGAGAGACGCATCCGAGCCATTATGTACATTTTCGGAATAAGGAGCCTTGATCATGAATGATCGGCTGATTTCCGAAAAATGGCTACCGGCCGCATGGATGGATGAGTGGGTACCCGCCCCCGAGGTGAGCCATGGCTGATCGCGCTCAATCCGCGCGGCGCGTCGACGCCCATGCTTGGCCCCCGCTCGGTCTTTCGCGAGACGACGCCGCGCACTACATCGGCATTTCCGCGACAAAGTTTGATCAGCTCGTCGCTGACCGCCGCATGCCACGCCCCAAGCGAATCGATGGTCGCGTGGTCTGGGATCGGCGCGCGATCGAGGCAGCCTTCACCGACTTGCCGGACGATGCCCGCCGGAATCCGCTCGACGAACTACTCGGTAGATGATGAGGTGCCTCCCGTGAAAGGAGGCAAAGATATGGCAACACTGCCCGAATTCCCTTACGCCTCGTCCTTCGAAGACCGCCACGGAAGAACCCGCTGGCGCTTCAGAAAGGACAAAAAGACGATCAGCCTGCACGGCGAGCCCGGCTCCGAGAAGTTCGGCGAGTCCTACGCGGCGGCCCTCGAGGGCCGGAAGCTTCCCGCTGAAACCGCCGACGAAAGCAACGTCGTCCGCCTGCCGACGACCTTGCCGCGCACGCTCGGCGCCGCATGGGACATCGTCAAACAGTCCGGCGATTTCAAGCGGCAAGCGGAGATCACCCGTAAGAACAAACAGGGCGTCGCCGAGCGCTTCCTGCTGTCGCCCATCGTCGAGGGAAGCGAAGTCGTCTGGCGCGACATCGAGGCCGCCGACATCAAGCGCAAGCACGTGAAACTGATCCTCTCCGAGCGAGCGGATACCCCGCACGCCGCCAGCCACGTGCTTCGCCTGCTGCGCAAGCTGTTCGAGGTCGCCCTCGACGAGGAATGGATCGAGGTCGACCCCACCCACAAGGTAAAGTGGCGCCCCGAATATAAGGGCTGGCGGGCCTGGACCAGCGAGGAGCGCGCCGCCTTCGAGGCGAGATGGCCCATCGGCTCGACACCGCGCCTTGTCTATTCCTTGGCGCTCTATGTCGGCCAGCGGCGCGCCGACCTGGCCAATATGCAATGGTCGACCCTTGCCGCCGACGAAGGCCTGTCGCTCTCCCAGCACAAGACGGGCAAGGAGCTGTGGCTCCCCATCCTGCCGGAATTGCGCATGGCGTTCGACGCGGTCCCTGGCGAACACACCGGGACGATCGTCAAGACGGTCTACGGCAACCCGTTTTCCGAGAAGGCGCTCGGCGTGCGCATGCAGGCGTGGACTAAATCGGCCGGCATCGGCAAAGGCGCTACCTTGCACGGACTGAGAAAAACGCTCGGCAAGCTGCTCGCCGAAGCCGGCGCGACGACACGCCAGTTGATGGACATCCTTGGCCATGACGACATCGCCCACGCCGAACTCTACAGCCGCGAGGCAGATCAAAAACTGATGGCGAAGTCCGGTATGGCCCGGCTTAGCGGCAGCACGCGCCTGAAGGTCATCAAAGGCGGCTTGGAATAGCCCATGGCAAACCGTGGCTAACCTGAATGGCTAACTGTATTACAACGTATTGATTTTATTGATAATTTGGCACTCCCAACCGGAATCGAACCGGTGTTTTCGCCGTGAGAGGGCGACGTCCTGACCGCTAGACGATGGGAGCGCGGTACGCTTCTGAGAGCGTGGGGCGGATATAGCGAAGCCGTTTTGAGAGCGCAAGGGGAATTTCGCTTTTCGGCCCGTTGTGACGCCTGATCGGCGGGCGCTCTGGACATCGCCGTCGGTGGCGGTCATAACAGGGGAGTTCCGAGGGGTGTCTTCCATCCGGGAAGGCTGAGATGATCCGCGTGGCGGGTCGAACCCTTCGAACCTGATCCGGGTCATGCCGGCGAAGGAACGGAACCTCATGGCCCGCCGCGCGCCCCGCGGCTCTTCAGGCCATGTTTCCCCCCCGACGCCATTGGCCCATCCGCCCTTTTGCGGGCACAGCGAGCGATGGGGACCCATGATGCGTCCGAAGACGATGCTTGCCGCCGGCCGTGGCGTCGCCATCCAGGCGCTGATCTCGTTCGCCGCCGTGCTGGCGCTCTGGCAGGCGGCAGCGACGGGGCTGGCGCTGCCGACCTTCCTGCTGCCGTCGCCGGCCGATGTCGCCGCCGCCTACGCCGCTTACGGCCCGCGCCTTCTGACGGAGGCCGGCGTCACGCTGGCCGAGACGCTTCTCGGCCTTGCCGCCGGCATCGCCTTCGGCCTGATGGCCGGCCTTGCCGTTTCCGCTTCGCCACTGGCCAATCGCCTGCTGTCGCCGCTGCTCGTGGTCAGCCAGGCGCTGCCGGTATTCGCGCTGGCGCCGCTGCTGGTGCTGTGGTTCGGCTTCGGCCTTGCCTCCAAGGTGGTGATGACGACGCTGGTGATCTTCTTCCCCGTCGCCTCGGCCTTCGCCGACGGCCTGCGCCGTACGCCGCCGCATTTCCTCGACCTCGCCCGCCTCAACGGCGCCGGCCGCTTCAGGACGCTCAGGCTGATCCGCGTGCCGGCGGCGCTGCCGGCGCTGGTCACCGGCATTCGCGTCGCCGCCGTCTACGCGCCGATCGGTGCGGTGATCGGCGAATGGGTCGGCGCCTCGCGCGGCCTGGGCCTGCTGATGGTGCAGGCCAACGCCCGCATGCAGACGCCGCTGCTGTTCGCCGCCCTCGGCGTGCTGGCCGCCGCGACGCTGCTGATCAAGATCGCCGTCGACCGGCTGACGCTCCGCCTCATTC
>Ga0316604_10001784_pt1 | contig 17856 bp, 15 predicted proteins | sample OWC_soil_day20_C_FD_207650 | JGI IMG/M metagenome (GOLD analysis project Ga0316604, IMG submission 207650) | Wetland soil microbial communities from Old Woman Creek delta, Ohio, United States - OWC_soil_day20_CT | ecosystem: Environmental > Terrestrial > Soil > Wetlands | place: USA: Ohio... | reverse complement strand
TGGGGCGCATTTGGATCATTCGGACGAATTTCGCGGGGGAGCCGTGGCCGCCGGAGCCGATCTTGTGATTCAAAGTCTCCACAAAACCCTGCCCAGCCTGACCCAGACCGCCATTGCCCATCACAACAGCGACCTGGTTTCCTGCCGGGAGTTTGCCCGCCAGCTGTCCATTTTTGAATCCAGCAGCCCGTCTTATCTGCTCATGGCTTCCATCGATAGCTGCGTCAATCTGCTGCAAACCAGGGGAGAGGAGCTGTTCCGGCTGTGGCAGGGGGCACGGGAACGCTTTCATGAGCGGGTGCGGGGGCTTACAAGGCTGCGGGTGCTGTGTTATGGGCGGGACAGCAGGGAACAGCATCCGCTGATGTTCGGTTTCGATCGAAGCAAACTGGTCATTTCCACCCGAGGAACCGACCTATCCGGCACCGAGCTTATGGAGTGCTTACGGCGGCAGTATCACATTGAGCTGGAGATGGCGGCGGGAGATTATGCCATTGCCATGACCGGACTAGGGACGCAGAAGGAGCATCTCGACGCTTTGGCGGATGCCTTGCTTGCGCTGGATGCGGCCTGCGCCGCTGTTTCCGGCAGCGTTCAGATGCCTAATGTTCCACCCATTCCCGCGCGGGCCTGCGGCGTCGCGCGGGCACTGGAGCAGGCAGCCGAATGTATTCCTCTGAGGCAGACCCCGGGTCGGGTGAGCGGCGAATATATCTGGGCGTATCCTCCGGGTATTCCGCTGATGATTCCGGGAGAGCGGATTGACGAGGGGTTTGTTGCCGCAATTCTGGAGCTGGAGCGGCGCGGAGTTCACCTGAAAAGCACCGCGGGGAAGCTGCCCTTCTCCTTGGAGGTACTGCGGGGGGAGTAAAGTTACGCGTCTGTCATTGACAGAAGTGGCGATTTAGGCTAAAATATAAAATTGTGATTTACCAACGGAAAAGGAGCGGTACTACATGAAAAGAATTACAACCTTAGAAACCCGCGATCTGGTCAAGAGCCTGAAGGACGGCGGCTGCGGCGAATGCCAGACCTCCTGCCAGTCGGCCTGCAAAACCTCCTGCGGAGTTGCCAATCAGCCCTGTGAGCACAAAGCAGCCGGGGAAAGCAAGTAAACCGCATCATTGCCGCCTGATTGATCCAATCAAGCGGCAGTTTTTTTGAGGACAAAAGAGGTTAATAGCATGATTCACCAATATCAAATGAATGGCTGTAATATTATTTTGGATGTTTATTCCGGCGCCATCCACGCGGTGGATGAGGTAGCGTACGATATCATTGGGATGTATGAAAGTCATACCGTCAATGAGATTGTCGCGGCGCTTTTGGAGAAATACCGGGGGGATTCCTCGGTGACCGAGGCGGAGCTGCGGGACTGCATTGCTGACGTGGAAGAGCTGAAGGCGGCGGGCAAGCTGTTTTCGGAGGATTCCTGCGCCGGGCAGGCCGTTGCCTTTAAGCAGCGCGGCACGGTAGTGAAGGCACTCTGCCTGCACGTGGCCCACACCTGCAATTTAAACTGCCAGTATTGCTTTGCGGCTCAGGGCAGATATCAGGGCGACCGGGCGCTGATGAGCTTTGAGACAGGGCGGCAGGCGCTGGATTTTCTGATTCAGCACTCGGGAACCAGGACCAATCTGGAGGTTGATTTTTTCGGCGGTGAGCCCCTCATGAACTGGGATGTGGTGAAGCGCCTGGTGGAGTACGGCAGAAGCCAGGAGGCGGAGCACCATAAAACATTCCGCTTCACCCTCACCACCAACGGAGTTCAGTTGAGTGACGAGATTATCGAGTTTGCAAACCGGGAAATGCATAACGTGGTGCTCAGCTTGGACGGAAGAAAGCAAGTGCATGACAACCTGCGTAAAAACTACGCCGGTGAGGGCAGCTATGATGTCATCGTCCCCAAATTTCAGAAGCTGGCTGAGAGCCGGGGATATCAGGGCTACTACATACGGGGCACTTTCACCCATGACAATGTGGACTTTGTGAACGATATCCTTCATATGCTGGAGCTGGGCTTTCACGAGTTGAGTATGGAGCCGGTGGTCTGCAAGCCCTCCGAGTCCTACGCGCTTACCGAGGAGGATTTACCGAGGCTGTTTGAGCAATACGAGCTTCTGGCAAAGGAAATGCTCAAACGCAGGCAGGAGGGCAGGCCCTTTACCTTTTACCATTACATGATCGATCTCACTGGAGGTCCTTGTATTTATAAGCGTATCGCTGGCTGCGGGTCTGGAACAGAGTACATGGCGGTGACTCCTTGGGGAGAGCTGTTTCCCTGCCATCAGTTTGTGGGAGATCCTCAGTACAGTCTGGGCAACGTCTGGGACGGCGTGACCAAGCCCGAGCTCCGGGACGAATTCAAACTCTGCAATGTGTATGCCCGCCCAGAATGCCAGGACTGCTGGGCAAAGCTCTACTGCTCCGGCGGCTGCCCCGCAAACGCCTATCACGCAGCGGGCAGTATCACCGGGATTTACGAGTATGGCTGTAAGCTGTTTCGTAAGCGTATGGAGTGCGCCATTATGATGAAGGTGGCAGAGTCGCAAAACCCATAAACCCGCATTTAAAATAGTGCATTTTGAAGGGAGTCCGGTGATCAGTTTCCTTACGTTGAGCGAAATGGACTGTTTTTCAAATATTTGATCAATATTTAACATAAATTTTGATCATAATTAATTTATTTGTAACAAAATTTGTATTTTTATTTCACAATTATCCTGTATCTTAATACTTGCAGGAGCCAGTTTTTTTCATTTCATTGTTTTCTTCTTCCTTCTAAGCAGACAGCCCGACGCTAGGAGCAGCGTTGGGTTGTCTGTATTTTTTTGCATAATAGCGCTAAAATTAAAGACTATTTTAAAGCCTGATCTGTATACTATATAGAAGAGGATAGTTTTTCATCATTTCTGTCCTCCCATTCCTCAATTTTGTCCCACAGTGTTCAAGCTGCGGGGCAATTATTGGCCCTCCCCGTGGTATCGCGATACAGGGGGAGGGCTTTTTTTATTATGTCTGACCTAATGTCTGCCTGATATGGGTCAAAAACAGTTCCGTGGTATTATTTTTCCCCAGTGCACTCAGCATCCGGCTTCCAACCACGTCTTCAATCTCATTAAACAGCAGAGAGCCGTCCTTCAGCAACAAAAAATCAACGCCGGCATAGTCAATGTCCAGCCCGCGGATCAGCTCCAGTACCAGCTTCTGTTCCGCTGGGGAATAATGGTAGTATTCTGCCAAACCGCCCTGACTATAATTGGATAAAAATCCACTTGACGCTTTCCGGAGGACACAATGAATCAGTTCATTGTGAATGATATAAAACCGCATATCGCCCTCGGCATTGTCAATCAACTCCTGCTGAAATCTGGTCTCGTCAAAAGGCACATTTCCCGGAACAACCTCGATACCCTGTCCGCCATGACCTGAAATTGGTTTGGAAATTAACGTTTTCCGGTGATTCCAAGAGACAAGCACAGGCGCGAAAGCAATCCCTTTCGACTGGGCGTAACGGTATGCGGACAGCTTGTGATTTCCCAGACGAGTGACGTCCGAAGAATTAAATACTTTGAGACCGTTGAGTTCAAACAGGACGCTGAGCTCATAGCTTCTGGAGCGGTTGATGACAAAGTCAAAACGGTCGCCGGGAGCGATTCCGGCGCGCAGCAGTTCGTCGGAGAAGCGCAGATGGAGTGTCATACCCTCTCCCGACGCCGTGTCCCGGAGCCAGTTAATATAGGTTTTATTTTTGTCGTAATCCGACCGGTGATAAATCAGTAACCCGTTCATTGCATACAACCAATCACATATTCCAGCAGGTATCGGCCGAAGGGAACCCCGGAGACGGCCTCATAGCTTAAAAAATTGACGTTGGAGTTGACTTCGCAGAGTATCGGCCCTCCGTCTTTGTCATACAGCAAATCCACACCGGAGAAATCCAGGCCCAATAGTTGGTGGGCGTTCAGTGCCATGGATTCCTGCTCTGCGGTCAATTCGATAGCCTGTCCGGCTCCGCCCAGAGTGATATTCGCCCTGAAATCGTCGGGATTGGTCCGTTCCATAGCACCAATAATCCGGTTTCCGATGAGATTGACGCGAATATCACGGCCTACGCTGGAGCGAATGTATTCCTGTAGGATAAAGCGCTTGTCGCCCAGAGCGTCCAGCCTGTCTTGATATGCGCCGTAGGAATCAATCAGATAAACCTGCATTCCAAAGGAACCTTTGCCCTCTTTGAGGATAAACGGGGTTCCAAGCAGAGCTGTCATCGTTTTGTATTGAGATTCACTGGCTACCTGACGGTGATAGACAAAAGGACCCAGTATGGTTTTTGGCACTCGGATGCCGGAGCCGGCAAGAAGCTGATGCATCAGCAGCTTGTTGTCGCAGGCGGCGATGGCGTCGCTGCTATTGAACACATGATATCCCATTTGTTCCAGATGCTTTGCCAGAAACACATCCTTGTCCCAGAACAGGATGTAGTCGCAGTCCGGGCCGGTATCAAAGGGAGCCAACCCAGGTTTACCAAAGTGGTCGTAATAAGCAAAAATGCCGTTGCTTGGGATGAGAGCCAGCTCCAGCCCCAGAGCATCGGCTTCTTGCTTGAGTTGACGGATTAGTTGGGCGATTTTCGGGACCTGATTGGTTCCGTTGTAGATAAGCCAGCCTTTCATTGGAGCATCCTTTCAGCTGTTTTTAGGTAGGTGCGTGAACCGGAAGAATGGATGACGCATAGTTTCTTCATTATATACGCCGGATCCTTGGTTGGCAAGCGGAGCGGAGTAAAAGCCGGGGAGAGAAAAAATATGAGTGTGTTTTGTGATTTTATTCATATTTTTTAAAAAGAGGGAGAAAATAGAATTGGCTAACCAACAGTTAGCCGTAATTGCCTTTATAAAGGAGAACAAAAAATGGATAGCAGCAATCTGCAGGAGACCAAAAAGCTCAATCAGAATTCCGCTCAGAGCACCAAAACCGGCTCCAGCGTCACCAGCAATCAGTCTTCCGGCTCTCAGAGCAGCAGCTCAGGCTCTGGCAGCTATGGCGGTTCCAGCAGCTCCGGCTCCGGAAGCTCCGGAAGTTCAGGCTCTGGCAGCTATGGCAGTTCCAGTAGCTCCAGCTCCGGTGGTATGGGCAGTTCCAGCGGCATGGGCAGTTCCAGCGGCACAAGCAGCATCGGCGGAGCCGGCAGCGACTTGCAGCAGGCTAAGGATGCCAACAAGAAATCCGGACAGAACGCGGGCAAGTAACACAGACGCAGTATAAATAGGGTTAAACTGACACAGGCAGTACGAACCGGGTTGATACCGTTCGCGCTGCCTGTGCCTGCTTGTTTCGTGCCTTTACGCATCTTAAAAATAAATTATGTAAAAAATTATTAAAAATGAAACTGTACCAAATGGCAATAATAAAAAGGTTAGTAAGGGATTGTGCGAAAGGTATTCACTGTAGAAAAATCCATGAACAAAATAAGCTCGGGTGGCATAAAGGTAAAAATTATGATCAACAGAGCCATGACCGCCGTGAGAAAGCTCAGTGGCTCCACAAAGCGTCCGCCCAACGGCTCGGCAAGAAAACCTGGCAGCACAAAGCCCAGCGCCATGCAGATCACGTAAATCGCAACATCCACGGCCGTGGTTTCTCCTGATAAAAAAATATGGTAAACATATCCTGCCGCCAGCATCAGAACACAGACCAGAATCAGGGAAAGCAGCCAGGGTGCGCGATTTCCCGGAGATTCCTTTCGGGTGAGCAGCAGGGAAGCCGCCAGAAGCGGAAAGAAAATGGTTTTCACATGTTCCCACAGACTTTCTGAAACCGGCGAAACAAGAGCGGTAATCCAATTGGGCCAAAAGTCATATAAAAAATGGAGCCCGGCGCCTACAATGGTTGTGATAACGAACGCGATCAGAATCCGCCCAGACAGATGTTTCACATGATATCCTCCTTCCGGCGGCCGCTGTTCCCGCCTTCAACTAAGATAGAATATGCCCGTTTTCATAAAAAAAGACGAGTTATTTTTTAATCGTTTCGCGTTATTTGCGGAAAAAAAGCTAAATTTTTTTATGGGTACATTTACAACCGCTCGGCCTGACTCATTTCATGACCGCGAAGCTGATTCCCTTTCCAAAGGTGCTTGACATTGCCAACGGTTCTGAGTTCTGTTTGGGTCATACTGATAACGTCGGCAAGTCGAGTACCGACAATTGTGCAATTGAAAGGAGTGAACCCATGAAAACAGAAAAACCTCATAACCGGGTGCGATTTACCGTCAAAAAGCAGTCATTCATAGCATTGATGATTGCACTAATGGCGCTTTACACCTTTCAAGTTCCTGCTTTTGCCGCGGAGGAGGTGGATCTTGTGACCGCAGTTTCCTCTGCTCAAACAATGGAAGAAAGCACCACCCGAACCCTGATTCCACTGGGGCGTACGGTTGGAATTAAGCTTTTTTCTGATGGAGTTGTGGTGATCGGCTTTTCCAAAATCGATACCGCGGAGGGTAGCGCCACACCGGCGCAGGATTGTGGATTAAAAGCAGGTGATATCATCACACAAATTAACAGCGAAGATGTGGATACCATTGAAGAGGTACAGTCCCTGCTTCAAAAGCTCACCGGCGACGAAATGACCATTCGCGCGTTGCGGGGAGAAACGGAGTTGACAATCAATGCGAAGGCGGTCAAGTGCTCCTCCGACGGCACCTATAAGCTGGGTGCCTGGATTCGGGATTCTATGGCCGGAATCGGAACATTGACATTTTATGACCCTCAAACCGGGACGTTTGGCGCGCTGGGGCATGGTATTAATGATGTGGATACCTCTCTGCTCATGCCGTTGGAGTCGGGTGGAATTATTTCTGCGTCCGTCACTGATGTGCAGAAGGGAGTCTCCGGTGCTCCGGGCCAGCTGCGCGGAACCTTTCAGTTAGACAGCGACCTGGGCAGCCTTTACGCCAACACCAACGGCGGTGTGTTCGGAACCGCAAATGGCGACAGCCTGAAAACTGGCGAGGCAATGCAGGTTGCCACGGCCGAAGAGGTGCAGTGTGGGCCTGCTACCATTTTGTCCAACATCAAAGGTGACGAGGTGCAGCAATATGAGATTGAAATTACCAAGCTGCTCGCCTCCGACGACGCGGATACCCGTGATTTGATTATCAAAGTCACCGACAGTCAATTGCTGGAGACCACCGGAGGCATTGTTCAGGGAATGAGCGGAAGCCCAATCCTTCAAAATGGGAAAATTGTAGGCGCGGTGACTCATGTTTTGGTGGATGACCCCACCTGTGGATACGGAATTTTGGTCGAGGATATGTTAAACTATGCTTCCAAATAAAAATAACGAAGCATGGTTCCGACAAGAACCAGCTAAAAGTGCATTTAATGTCGTTTTTTAGAGAAATTTTATAGTTGAAATTCCGAAAACCCCCTTGCATTTCATGTCAATTTATGGTAAATTAGTATCATCAGTCGTTTGACTTATTTCGGTAATAATGGAAGGGTGTTTTAGGAAAGATGGAACAGACAAAACGCATTTTGCTGGCGGATGCCAGTGAAGAGTACCGTCGATTGCTGGCGGAAACTGTCAACCGCGAAAGTGACCTGGAATTGGTTGGGGAGACCTCGGATGGTAGCGAACTTTTGCAGCTTGTGCAGGAGAAGCGTCCGGATGTCATCATTATGGATATGGTATTAACCCATACCGACGGCCTTGAAACACTGATCGCGTTACAAAAGGCATCGCTGAATCCACGGCCCAGAATATTGGTGCTCTCTGGCTTTGTACGCGGGAATCTGGCGGAATATGCCGCCGAACAGGGCGCTGATTATTTTCTGCTTAAGCCATGCAAGCTGACCGCTGTTTTAGAGCGGGTACGCTGGCTGGCCAACAACGGAGAGCGGGAAGCTCCGGCTCAGCCCCGCATCGGCAACCACAGTCTGGAAGCGCTGGTCACCGCCATCATTCATGAAATTGGAGTACCCGCTCACATTAAGGGCTATCAATACTTGCGGGAAGCGATTCGTTTGACGGTGGAGGATATGGAGGTCATTAACGCGGTTACCAAAATACTCTATCCTGAAGTGGCAAAGCGGTTTAATACCACCGCCTCACGGGTGGAACGCGCCATTCGCCATGCCATCGAGGTTGCGTGGGACCGCGGTGATTTGGAAGTGCTTCAAAAATATTTTGGCTATACGGTCTCCAACTCGAAAGGAAAGCCCACCAATTCCGAATTTATTGCCATGATTGCGGATCGTCTGCATCTTCAGCTCAAAGAAAGCGCACGATAAAGCTTGAAATTCTTCCGTATCTCGATTAAAATGGGAGTTAAAAGCCATAAGAGATAACAGGAGGATTCATATGATCATTCAATATAAACCGGTTGGTGTCTGCGCCAGCGCCATAACCTTGGACGTAGAAGACGATAAAATTTGTTCTGTGGATATCAAAGGCGGCTGTTCGGGAAATTTAAATGGGATTTCCAACTTGTTGATCGGCATGGACATTCATGATGTGATTAAACGTCTGGAGGGAATCCGATGCGGAATGAAATCAACCTCCTGTCCCGATCAGATTGCCAGAGCGTTGAAGGCATATCAAAAATAAAAAATGTTTGCATTATTGAATGATTTCGCATATAATGTAGAAATAATTGAAAAGGCAATGACGGGAACCAGTATATGTATCTGCAGGTATCAGAGAAGAGACGGAAGGTGCGAGTCTCTCCGCAGAGTGTAGAAAGTCGTCCTTGAGCCGCACGCTGAACAGGAATCAGTAAGCGCTGACGTGATCTCCGCGTTAAGGAGCAAGAGTGTGAACGTAAGTTCAAATTCAGGTGGTACCGCGGATGAAATTCGCCCTGAACCCGATTGGGTTCAGGGCGTTTATTTTGTCCGGCATTCAAATCTGAACATAGGGAGTAAGCACGATGAAGAAAGAATTGCCGAAAGTGTATGAGCCTCAAGAGGCAGAACTACGCATCTATGAAATGTGGGAGTCAAACGGTTGTTTTGAGGGGCGACGCGAACCCGGCAAAAAACCGTTTACCATTGTGATGCCTCCGCCGAATGTCACAGGCCAGCTGCATATGGGTCACGCCATGGACTGCACCCTGCAAGACATCCTGATCCGATTTAAACGAATGCAGGGCTATTCCGCCCTCTGGGTTCCCGGCACCGACCACGCGGGCATCGCGACCCAGATCAAGGTGGAGGAAGCGCTCCGGCAGGAAGGCTTGACCAGATATGATCTGGGTCGTGAGGCATTTTTAGAGCGGGTTTGGGATTGGAAACAGAAGTACGGCGGACGCATTGTGGAGCAGCAGAAAAAGCTCGGTTCCTCCTGTGACTGGTCCCGTGCGCGCTTTACTATGGATGAAGGCTGCTCCAAGGCGGTTCGTGAGGTATTTGTCTCTCTCTATGAAAAAGACTGGATTTATAAGGGCAGCCGTATCATTAACTGGTGTCCCCACTGTACCACCGCTTTGTCCGATGCCGAGGTGGAATATAAGGATAAGCCGGGCCATCTCTGGCATCTGCGCTATCCCATCTCCGACGGCAGCGGATATGTCATTGTGGCCACCACCCGGCCCGAGACCATGCTGGGCGACACCGGCGTGGCGGTGAATCCCAGCGATGAGCGATATCGGGAATTAATCGGAAAAACCTGCATTCTGCCCCTTGTGAATCGTGAGATTCCCATTGTGGGCGACGAGTATGTGGATATGGAATTTGGAACGGGCTGTGTAAAAATGACGCCGGCTCATGATCCCAATGATTTTGAGGTGGGGCTGCGCCATCATTTGGAAACCATCCGGGTGATGGATGATCACGGAGCTATTAACGAGCTGGGTGGCAAGTATCAGGGGATGGACCGCTACGAGGCCCGTAAGGCCATCATCGCCGATCTGGAAGCGATGGGTCTGGTGGAGAAAATCGAGGAGCATCAGCATAATGTGGGCACCTGCTACCGCTGCGGCACCGATGTTGAGCCAATTATTTCGGCCCAGTGGTTTGTCCGGATGGAGCCGCTGGCCAAAGAGGCACTCCGTGTGGTAAACGAAGGGGAAATTAAATTTGTCCCGGATCGTTTTTCTAAAATTTATACCAATTGGATGGAAAATGTCCATGACTGGTGCATTTCCAGGCAGCTCTGGTGGGGGCATCAGATTCCCGCCTGGTATTGCGCGGACTGCGGAGAAATCACTGTGGCCAGGGAAGATGCCAGCGAATGCCAGCACTGCCACAGCAAATGCATTACCCGGGATGAGGATGTGCTGGATACCTGGTTTTCCTCCGCCCTGTGGCCGTTCTCCACGCTGGGCTGGCCGGAGCAGACCCCGGATCTGGATTACTTTTATCCCACCGACGTTTTGGTCACCGGCTACGACATTATCTTTTTCTGGGTTGCCCGTATGATTTTTTCCGCCTGTGAGCAGACAGGGAAGCCCCCCTTTCACACTGTGTTCATCCATGGCTTGGCGCGCGATGATAAGGGCCGTAAGATGTCAAAATCTCTGGGCAATGGCATTGATCCGCTGGAAATTGCTCAGACTTATGGCGCGGATGCGCTCCGGTTTAACCTGATTTCGGGCAACTCTCCCGGAAACGACATGCGCTTTTACACCGAGCGCTGTGAGGCAATGCGGAATTTTGCCAATAAAATCTGGAATGCGAGCCGCTTCCTCATGATGAACCTGACCATTGACCAATGCGTCCTTCCGGAACAGCTTGAGTTGGAGGACAAGTGGATTCTTTCCAAGCTGAATTCTCTGATTCCTGATATGACGGAAAATATGGACCGGTACGAATTGGGCGTCGCATCCGCAAAAATTTATGATTTTATCTGGGGCAGCTATTGCGACTGGTACATTGAGCTGACCAAAACCCGGTTGCAGGGAGATGACGAGGATTCAAAGGTGCGTGCCCAGCAGGTGCTCTGCTATGTACTCACACAGATGCTGAAGCTTTTGCACCCCTTCATGCCCTTCCTCACGGAGGAAATCTGGCAGGCGCTGCCCCATGAGGGCGATTTCCTAATGCTACAAAAGTGGCCGGAAGCGAAAGCGGAGCTTGCTTTCCCCGCAGAAGAGGCAGCAATGGAGATGATAATGGAGGCAATCGGTGCGATCCGTACCCGCCGTGCCGAAATGAATGTCCCACCCTCTAAAAAAGCGAATGTGATGATTGCGACAGAAAAGAAAACTGTTTTTAATCAGGGAATTCCGTTTTTAAAGCGTCTGGCCTATGCTGAGAGTGTTACAATTGCGGCGGAGGCTCCCGGTGATCAGTTGGGCATGGTATCCGCCGTGACTGCCGACGCCCGTCTGTTTATGCCGCTGTCTGAGCTGGTTGATCTGGAGAAGGAGAAGGCCAGGGTGCGGAAAGAACTGGATAAAAAGAATGGCGAGCTTCAGGCGTTGCGTACCAAACTGGAAAATCCGGGATTTGTCTCTAAGGCGCCCGAAGCGGTTGTTGTGGCAGAGCGCGAACGCGGCGAAAAGCTGAAGGCTCTGATTGAACAGCTGGAAGCGCAGCTTGCCGCGTTCTAACGGAGGCAGCAGCAGGCGATGTGATAGAAAATTGTGGAGCAGGGGGAGCTTAATTTTCCGCAGATGGAGCAAAAACAAAGGAGCGGCGTTTTTGTAAACGCCGCTCCTGCATGTTTGTAAGTAATTATTTCTGCTCGGTGGCAGTGGGAGGCTGACCCGCAACCATTTTTGCGCGCTTTGCAGCCGACTCGGTCTGGAGGGTATCCAGCACAATCGCCAGCAGCAGAACAACGCCCATGGCCACATACTGCCAGTTTTGGTCCACATTCAGCAGATTCATTCCGTTATTTAGGACGCCGATGATCAAAACGCCGACAACCATGTTGCTCATCTTACCGCCGCCGCCGCCCATTTTAATACCGCCCAGCATCGCGCCAGCCATGACGGTAAATTCGGCGCCGACTCCGGTCTGGGAACCGACGGAGCCCAGACGCGACGCGTTCAGGAAGGAGCCCAACGCGACGAAGATGCCCGCGACCGCAAAGACAAGAACGCGCATTTTTGCGACTGAAACACCGGAGAGCGCTACCGCGTCCGGGTTGGAGCCCAGAGCGTAAATGTTCCTCCCGAAGTAGGTCTTGTTCAGAATAAAGCTGCCGATCAGCACAAGCAGAGCCAGAATCAGAAGCGCCAAAGGAAGGCTATAGCTGTCGGTAAGTTTAAATTTTGTTTGTCCCAAAAATTTGAAGCCACTGTCAAAATCGCGCAGTGTTTTGGAATCACTCAGCAAATAGGTAATGCCGTGCAGCACATATTGCACCGCCAGAGTGATCACGAAGGGGAATACCTTCAGACGCGCATAGATAGCGCCATTGACCGCACCCAATACAACACCAAGGACAAGACCGGTTAAAATGATGAGAATAAATTCGACACCGCTTTTGGCCATAAGGCCCATGACGACGGAAATGGTGGAAACTTGATAACCCGTTGATAAGTCCATCGCTCCGGCCAGCATAATAATGGTAATACCGACGCCGATCACAACAAGATACATATTTTGATATACGATGTTTGATAAGTTGGTCAGGCTCATGAAATTCACGCCTGTAGATTTGCAAAGGATGGAAAAGACGATAATTAAAATAATCAGAACAAAGTACATCACATAGTCTTTAATAAATTGTCCAAGATTGAAAGTCGACTGTTTCACCGCTCATGCCCCCATTTCATTATCATCGTGCCCGCCGGAGGCAAGCTCGAGAATTGCTTCCTGTGAGAACTGCTCCCGTGTCAGCTCTCCCGCCAGTCGGCGTTCCGCAAATACCACGATGCGATCCGACATTCCTAATAGCTCTTCCATGTCGGAGGTAATCATGATCACGCATTTTCCCTCTGCGCAAAGCCCATTCATCAGCTCATAAATTTCATGTTTTGCGCCGACGTCAATTCCGCGGGTTGGTTCGTCAAAAATGATAATTTCAGTATCCGCTGCCAGTGCCTTTGCGACAACGACCTTCTGCTGGTTACCGCCGGAAAGATTGAGTACCTTCTGATCCAGAGAAGGGGTTTTAATGCGCATGCGCTTACTATATTCATCAGCGATTTGACGTTCTTTTTTGACATCCACCACGAGGAAATGTGAAATTTTCTTTGTAATGTTATATGTAATATTCCATCGGATGGACTCCATGAGAAAACAGCCTTCACGTTTGCGGTCTTCAGGAATCAGCCCGATTCCGTGCTCCATGGCCTGCTTTGGGCTGTTGATCTGAACCAGCTTTCCATTCACCAGCACCTCGCCCCATTGACGTGGCTCAGCGCCAAACGCAACCCTCATAATTTCGGTTCGTCCCGCTCCGACCAGTCCGGCAATGCCCAGAATTTCGTTTCGCCGCGCCTTGAAAGAAATATTTTTAACACCGTTGCCTGTCAAATTTCTCAATTCCAGCGCCACATCCCCGGGGACAGTTGTGCGGCGCGGATAGGTCTCCGACAGTTCGCGGCCAACCATCCATTTAATCAGCTCTGGGCGGCTGGTTTCGTTCACGTTCAAGGTCGTAATAAATTTTCCGTCCCGAAATACCGATACTCTGTCCGCAATGCGGAAAATCTCCTCCAGACGGTGGGAAATATAAATGATGGTTGCGCCATAGGACTTCATCTGATTGATGATATTCATTAAAATATCAATTTCAGCAACAGAAAGCGGTGCGGTGGGCTCGTCCAGCAGTAAAATTTTAGCGCTCTTCGTAACTGCCTTGGCAATTTCCACAATCTGCATCTGAGCGCTGGTCAAATTGGCAACCAACGTCCTGGGATCAATTTGAATTCCAAACTGATCGAACACATCTTGGGCAACCCTATTCATTTCTTTTTGATTGACCAGCTTACCGCGCTTGTCCCCATAGCATATGTTTTCGGCGGCAGAAAGAGAGTCAATCAGGTTAAATTCCTGATAAATACACTCAATACCGTGTTTTCTGGCCAAAGCGGGGGTCATAGCCTTATAGGTGTCGTGCTGTACGGTAATGCTTCCCTTTTCGGGCTGAATTGCGCCGGTAATTGTCTTGATAAAGGTAGATTTGCCAGCGCCGTTCTCGCCCACTATGGCGTGAACTTCGCCGGCTCGAAAGGCTACGGAGACATCATTTAGGGCGACAACGCCCGGATAGAGCTTGGTGATGTTATTCAGCGCAAGTACAAAATCGTTTGCCAAGGTCAGCACCTCATTTCGGGGTTATCTTGGGGAAAGGCTCGGATGTGTCCGGCCTTTCCCCAAGTAGATACAGTAGGTTTCTGGATGTGCTTAGTATTTATACTTCTCAGCGGGATTCTCATCTCCCATTTTCCACTCGCCAACAAAGCCGAAGTTATTGTAGCTGTGGATGGAATCATAATAAATGTCGCCAAATGCCCAGGTGCCGTCCGTGGCGCCGAGGATCAGATCAGCCAATGTCTCGCCGGTGGCGGAAGGAGCGTCGCCGTAGGTAACATAGCCCTTGAAAACGGTGCTGGAGGCGTCGGCCTCAGCCTTGGCAAGTTCCTCTGTAGTGACGGTATCCTCATAGGTATTGACGACACAGAAATCGGCGGGATCAAGACCCTTCTCCGTGCAGTAGGAATTCAGATAGGAGATTACGCCGGCCATACAGTCGGGTTCATAGCAGACAAAGATACGAAGGTCAGGATTGGCGTTCATCATATTCTCGGCCCAGGCATAGCCCTTGGTGGTAGCGTCACTGCCGTATGAAACATTGGTGTTGTAAACGTAGAGAATATCACTTTCCGCGGTTCTGTCGCGGAACGCGTTGGAGCGATACTGGCCGTCCTGAATATCGTCGTAGACATCCAGAGCAACGGGAACTTTTCCGTCCTCGTTTTTGGCAAGGTTATCAATGTTCTGATTTGCCCACTCTTCCACCATGAGAATGGCGTAATAGCCGGTGAGCTCGTACGCGGTGTAAACAGCGCCGTTAATGGTATAATCCGTGGGAACCGCACCTAGATATACCACCACAATACCGGCGTCAATCGCCTCCTGGGCGACATCCTTCAGCATGTCGACCGCCATGGCGGCGCACATAATAGCACCAACCTTTCCAGAAGAGATGGCATCCTCAAAGTAAGTAACCTGAGCTGCGGGATCGCCCTCTGCGTCTTTTTTTACGTAAGTCCAGCCCTGATCTTCAAGCTTCGCGCCCATGGCATCGTTAATCGAAATCAGTCCTTCAGCATTGGTTGTGGGAAGTACAGACCAGACTTCTTTATTTTGGTTCCATGTAAAATCGGAAGTCGCTGCCGTATCTGAACTGGTGGTGTCGGAGGTAGCTGTGTCAGAAGAGGCTGTGTCGGAGGAGCTTCCGCCGCTGGTAGAGGTACAGGAAGCCAATGCCATGGACATAACAAGAGCCAGGAGCAGCGCAAGGAGTTTCTTCATCTTCATGATAATGATCCCTTCCTTATGACTGATTTTAGGTGAAAACAAACAAATCAATATGATCACCTTTATGCGTCATTATATAGAATTGTCTCGAATTCGTCAATGGTCTTTATGCAATATTGCCAATGCCTAAATTAGGCTATGATGCACAATTGTATGATGGTTTATCATCTTTATGAATACAATTTTGTCTCAAAATTCGATGAAATATTTCGAAAAAAAACATATATTTCAGGAAAGGTTAAGAAAATGACAAAAAGTGACGTGAATAATTACTAATTACAAAAAACGATGAATATTGCATGTCCTGGCAGAAAGCTTGCTGTAGCGGGAGTTTTATGATATCATAATGTCAAATATAACATGATTAGGAGCTGGAATTGGTTATGCTTCGGATTTCAAACATTTCAATGCCGGTTGACGGGGAAGAATCACAGCTCATTGATAAGGCTGCCGGAATTCTGAAGATTGACCCTGATGCGATTACAAAGATTTCCCTGTTGCGGCAATCCATTGATGCGCGAAAAAAGGCGGATATTCGCATCATTTCCAGTGTCCTTGTCTCGGTTGAGGATGAAGAGCGGGTAGCCGCTCAGGCCGATCATCCCTCTGTAACGTGCTGTTTCGCTGAGACATATCAGTTTCCTCCGGTTGCCCGTGTATCCCCACTGGCGCCTGTTGTGGTGGGAATGGGCCCAGCCGGGCTGTTTGCCGCGCTGTACCTGGCGCTGGCAGGCTTTAAGCCTGTTGTGCTGGAGCGCGGATACCCGGTGGAGGAACGGGCTGCTCACGTGGAGCGGTTTTGGAACACAGGTGTACTGGATCCAGCCTCCAATGTCCAGTTCGGTGAAGGCGGTGCCGGAACCTTCTCAGACGGAAAGCTGACAACTGGGATTCGAGACAACCGCATCGCTGCTGTTCTGGAGCAGCTGGTGGCTGCGGGCGCTCCTGCCGATATTCTCTACCAGCATAAACCGCACATTGGAACCGATATTCTCCGCGGCGTTGTCAAAAACCTCAGGGAACGTTTACAGGCACTGGGCTGTGATATCAGATTTGGCCACCAGATGGTGGATGTCAGTCTGCAAAATGGGATGCTGACGGGTATTTCAGTTTTGGAGCGGGGCGGCGTGTATCAGATGGATACCGACACGCTGGTACTTGCTCCGGGGCACAGCGCCCGGGATACGTTTGAACTGCTGTACCGCAGGGGAATCCCCATGATCCAGAAGCCTTTTGCCATCGGCGTACGTATCGAGCATCCCCAGTCGCTCATTGGACAGGCACAATATGGCGCTTGGTGGAATCGCCTTCCTCCTGCGGATTATAAACTTTCCTGCCATCTGCCCAGTGGGCGTTCCGCCTTTACTTTCTGCGTCTGCCCAGGGGGAGAGGTCATCGCAGCTGCCTCAGAGCAGGGACGGCTGGTTACAAACGGCATGAGCTGCCACGCCCGCGGTGAGGCAAACTGTAATGGAGGCCTTCTTGTAGGTGTGAACCCCTCTGATTTCGAAAGTGATCATCCTCTCGCGGGGATTGTATTCCAGAGGAAATGGGAAGAGTGTGCGTTTCAGTTGGGCGGCGGCCATTTTCATGCGCCGGCACAGCGGGTGGAAGATTTTCTCAACGGAGTTCCAACCGTTGGGTTTGGATCAGTCGTTCCTTCTTACCGTCCGGCAGTCACGCCAACAGACCTGACGCGCTGTCTGCCTGAGTTTGTTGCCGGAACGCTCAGAGAGGCAATGCCTGTGTTTGACCGTAAGCTGCACGGTTTTTCCATGCCGGACGCAGTATTAACCGGCATCGAGAGCCGCTCCTCATCCCCTGTGCGCATTGTACGGGACCATGGGTACCAATCGCCTGTCCGGGGACTTTACCCCTGTGGCGAGGGTGCCGGATACGCGGGAGGAATTATGTCTGCTGCCGTGGATGGAATGCGCGCCGCAGAAGCGGTCGCTTGTGGTTTTTATGAGTAAAGGGTTGATATTTGTTGCGAAACATAAAAAAGAGTTGACAAAGCTGCTTTAAACCCCTATAATAAGCAGGCGGCCTGTGTGGCAGGCCGATATGCGAGTGTGCTGAAACTGGTAGACAGGCACGTTTGAGGGGCGTGTGTCTTTGACGTACGGGTTCAAGTCCCGTCACTCGCACCAACCTGAAAGCACAAGAAAGCAAAGAATGTCTTTGTTTTCTTCTGCCATCAAGGTAAATAAAATGGATGAAAATACAAATTCTCTATGATTTACCCCTTGAGTTTCAAAAGACAGCATGATAAACTGAATTTGAATGATCTGTGCCAGTGCGCACGGCTTGCGACTCATAGGGTGTAGGACTCCCTCCGCATGGTTCTTCGGCATCCGGCTGATCTGCCCGTGAGAGCAATTTTAATCAGAAGTATCATTATTACTGGGTCAGC
>Ga0316604_10001783_pt1 | contig 17872 bp, 17 predicted proteins | sample OWC_soil_day20_C_FD_207650 | JGI IMG/M metagenome (GOLD analysis project Ga0316604, IMG submission 207650) | Wetland soil microbial communities from Old Woman Creek delta, Ohio, United States - OWC_soil_day20_CT | ecosystem: Environmental > Terrestrial > Soil > Wetlands | place: USA: Ohio... | reverse complement strand
ATATAAAGGTAATGATCTAAAGGATAATAAAAATTTTGTGTGGGAATGCACAGTCAAGAATTTGGGTACACCAACTTACACAATACCTTCGTACACTGTGGATTATGGCAGCACCTTGGCTGATATTTCATTGCCTTCATACTGGTCTTGGCAAGATAGCAAAACAACAGTGTTGTCAGCCGGGACAATAACTTGTTATGCAAAGTATAATGCCCCGTATTATACCACTGTAACAAGTATTCCCATAACGGTTACGGTGAACAAGCGAACGGTGTCTCTTACGTGGAGCGGTACCAGCAGCCGCACCTATGACGGTACTGCATCAGCTGTGACCGCTACGGCGGGTAATCTTTTAAGTGGGGACTCATGCACGGTCACAGTGACCGGGGGGACAAGCTCGGCGGCGGGAACTTACACCGCCACGGCCTCCGGGCTTTCCAACGCGAACTATGCTTTGCCCAGTACCACCACGACAACATACACGATCAATCAGCGGACGGCTACCCTGTCCTGGGCTGGAACGACAAGCAGAGTCTATGACGGTACGGCATCAGCAGTTGCCGCCACGGCGGGAAATTTGGTGAGCGGAGACAGTTGTTCCGTCACTGTGAGTAACGGGACAAGTTCAGCGGCGGGTACTTACACCGCCACGGCCTCCGGGCTTTCCAACGCGAACTACGCTTTGCCCGGTACCACCACGACAACATATACGATCAGCCAGCGGACGGCAACCCTGTCCTGGACTGGAACGACCACCCGCACCTATGACGGTACGGCATCCGCCGTGACCGCTACTGTCTCTAATTTGGTATCCGGGGATTCATGCACGGTCACAGTGACCGGGGGGACAAGCGCGGCGGCAGGAACGTACACGGCCACGGCCACCACGCTTTCCAATGTCAATTACGCTTTGCCCAGTACCACCACGACAACATATACGATCAGCCAGCGGACAGCTACCCTGTCATGGGCAGGAACGACCACCCGCGCTTATGACGGGACGGCATCAGCTGTGACCGCTACGGTGGGTAATTTGGTGAGTGGAGATTCCTGTACGGTCACAGTGACCGGGGGGACAAGCGTGGCGGCAGGAACGTACACGGCCTCGGCCACCGCGCTTTCCAATGTAAACTACACCCTGCCGGAGGACGTGACTGTTTCCTACACCATTAGCCAGCTGGGGGCCATCCTGATCTGGAGCGGCACCGAGACCCGGACTTATGACGGCACAGCCAGCAGTGTTACGGCCACCATTAGCAATCTAGCAGACGGCGACAGCTGTGATGTCACAGTTACCGGAGGTACCGAAGCCAACGCCGGGACGTATGAGGCCACGGCCATTGGGCTTTCCAATTCGAACTACGTCCTGCCGGAGAATGTTTCGGTGACTTATATCATCAATCCTGCGCAGGTTAATTTTTCAGTTTCCGATACCAGCGTCTATTATGATGGACAACCTCATACTGCCACTGTCACCCAATCTTCTGATGATCCGGTTCAGATGACAGAGGGTGATTTCTCTATCTCCTATCGTGATTCATTAGGCGTGTTGCATTCCTCTGTAACCGAGGTCGGGAGCTATGGCATCGTAGTTTATATCAACAACGAAAACTTTACGGCCTTAGAAACGGAACTTGGCACATTCACCATTGCATATGCCCATGTCGATATCGACATGATATTTGTCCCGGAGAATTTTTCTTCTGATACTTGGTACAACACCGATTTTTCTATTAGCGCAGAGGATGGCTATCTAATTAGCAAAACTCCAAAGTCTGGCTTTAGCTCCAGCATCGTTATAAGCGACGAATCTGATATCGACGGTACCACAATTGATTATTACGTCACTGCATCAAGTGGTGGAGTTGTTTATGCAGGTACAATCACATACAAGCTGGATAAAACCGCGCCGGTGATTAATGCCGTTGATGGAATCCCCGCATTATGGCAAACTGACGGAGCGACACTCAGCATAGATGCCAGCGATGCACTCAGCGGCGTGGAAGCCTATAGCTTCGACGGCGGGGAAACTTGGCAGGATATTGAGACATATGTGGTTTCCTCGTATGCCTCGTTTTTAAGCGGGACCATACTGGTAAAAGATTCCGCTGGGAACATCGCGTCATATGACGAAGATATTCTCGTCAAAATTGACCAGACTTCCCCAGAGGTCACATGGGATGCAGTGTCGGAAGCATCGGCGGATTACCTCTGGCATTCCTCTTCCGTGATGAGCGGCACAGCTACAGATACCCAAAGCGGCGTGGCCAGCATCAGTGTGGAAGTGGAATCAGATAGCGGAGAAACTTCCACCGAGGCTAACGGGTATGAAATCAACACCGCCGGTGCCTTTGCTGTCACGCTGGTGGCGGTAGACAACGCGGGGAACAGCGGAAGCAGCTACACGCTAACCTTTTTGGTAGACCCCATCATCGGAGATTTTTGCGATGAGGTTGGAACCCTGAATAGCACGACCAGCACACTTGACGAAGTAATTGCCGTCCTTGATTGGTATAACGCCCTCACCGATGATCAGCAGTCACACATCCTGAACAGCTCCGAAGGCTCAGAGGCGTATGAACAGCTGCTGGAATACTGGGATGCGGCGCAGGATCGGGCGGTACAGGAGATTCAAAACATCATCAACGCAGGTGGCCCAACGCTGGCTGATATTAATTATGCGATCACGCTCTACGACAAACTGGACGACGAGCACAAGGCGTTAATTGACCTAACAGCTTATGCGGATCTCCTGGATAAGCGTGACGCGAAAAACGTGGAAGCGCTGATTGACCTGATTCCTGATCATCCTCTGTCCGCTTCATGCACCGACCTGGAATACCATAAGGCAACCATTGAAAATGCGGTCATCGCTTATGAAGCGCTCTCCAGCTCCGCAAGGGCATACGTTGATTCGAGCAAGGTCGCCTTCATGCGTGAGCAGTACTCATTACTGCTTGCGCTTTTAGGATACACCAATAAATCAGGTTCTGTTGAGGTAATCGGATTAGTTGAGCGAGTGTCGGCAACAGCCGGTAGTACCCTTTCCGTTCAGGTGGAAGAATTAAGTGACGCTGTGGTCGAGAATCAGGCCATTGCTTACAACATCACACTGATAGAGACGGCCTCAGATGGTACCACTACCGAAGTGGAGCCGAATGACGGTGAGACAATTACCGTCAAGATTAAGCTTGCCAGCAACGTTAACACAGATACTGTTCAGATTTATCATATCTTAGATGATGGGACAGTGGAACTCATCGGCAGCGATCAGAACTTGCACTTCGTCACTGAGGATGGCTACACCTATGCCATATTCGAGGCAAGCCATTTCTCGATTTACGCTGTTGCAGCAGATGTGACAATTAAGAACACCCACTCCAGTCAAACAATATACAAAGTTTCGACGGTGGCAGAAACTGGCGGCTCAATAACACCCGCCACGGCAACCGTCACCAGAGGAAACAGCAAAACCTTTACCATTAAGCCAGATGCCGGATATCAGCTTGCAGACATTCTGCTGGATGGCTCAAGCGTGAAGGCTTCCGTGGTTGAGCAGGACGACGGCAGTATAACCTATACCCTGTTCAATGTCCGTGCAAATCATACTCTAACAGTGTCATTTGAAACAGTATCAGAAATTCCGCGGTTTACGGATATTGACGGACACTGGGCATACGACAGCATTCTTGCCGTTGTGGAGCAAGGCTGGATGACCGGCATATCAGACACAGAGTTTGATCCGGACGGCTCTGTCACACGCGCCATGGTGGTGACCGTGCTCTGGAGGTTATCGGATGAACCAGATTCAGATTTCAGCACCGGCTACAGTGATGTGTTGGCCGATCAGTGGTACACCGATGCGATTGCCTGGGCCTCTCAGGAGGGTATCGTTGAAGGATATCCGGATGGCTCGTTTGCTCCGAATCAGGAAATCTCCCGTCAGGAGCTGGCACTAATGTTTTATCGGTACGCTGGCACGGATGTTTCCCAACAGTGGCCGGAGCTGTCCTTTTCCGACATTGGTGCCGTTGGTACCTGGGCGCTGGACGGTGTGAGCTGGTGCGCAGAATGCAGTATTCTTTCCGGCAAACCCGGTAACATTCTTGATCCAGAGGGTACCGCAACCAGGGCCGAGCTGGCAGTAATGCTGCTGCGGCTAAGTGAATATCAAAAATAAGGGTGCGCAAATCCGCGCCCCCTTTTTATGTAGGGGGGTGATAGACTTTGGCTATTCTAAATGCTTATTTCTCATATTTAAATTTACTTGATCGACAGCTAACTGATCCGCAGCTATACCGCAATGTAAATTTTGAACTTTTCTTATATGCAATTGTAGTTACCTCCGTACTACAATTTATGGGAACAATACTACGAATCAAAAGCAAGACTCCGCATCGCACTCGATTTTGCAAGGCATCATATTACTTAAAAATTCGTGTGTTTTGTTATCGGAGATGAAAATTATAAAAATCATAAGTTAGGAGAAAAAACAAACACTTTTCACGAAAATAAATTTCACAAACTGAATAAACAACTTGCTTTTCCATCTACTTTGTGATACAATAAAATTAGGAAATAATAGTATTTGTTACCGACCAAAGGAGGGTCTATCATGACAGAAAAACTAAAAATGAAGCGTTGGCAGGCTATTACGCTCGTTGTTCTGCTGGTACTCACAGTGGTTGCGATCATATGGATTAATGTGTATCTCCAGCAGCAAAGCCAGGCGGTTGCCGCCGAAACGGAGCAGACGGAAGCCGCATCGGGTACAGAAGATGTGAGCTTCGAGATTGACAAGATTTCCGATCTTGATACTGAAACATCAACAACCGACACCACGGCCAGCGACGCAACCGGCAGCGTGAGCAACGCAGAAGCAAACATGAGCAGCGGAGGCGGCGAAATTCCCTTAACGGATGGAACCTACTACGGCGAGGACAATAGCTCCACCACAACGGCAGCGGCCTCCAGCTCGTCCAGCAAGACAACCAGCGCGGCATCCAGCTCCTCCAGTACATCAACTGCCACGGCAAGCTCCAGCGGCAGCTCCTCATCAGGCGGAACGGCGGCTACGGCCTCCTCCAGCTCATCCGGCAAGACTACCACTTCAAGCTCATCTTCCAGCAGTTCCACGCCAAAGGATGGAGATACAAAAACCGTTGATGGAGTTGAATACACCTATATCGAAGGTTTTGGATGGGTTGAAGTACCTGGAGAAGCAAGCTCTGTTCAAGGCGAAGGGCCTGGAGCCTCCGGCGAGTATGTAGGCAGTATGGGATAAAACCTCATATAGACAGTAAGAGCACGCAGCTTCAAGCTGTGTGCTCTTTGTATTTTATGAAAGGAGTCTCTATGAAAAGAGTATTTTTATTTCTCATAGTCTGTTTTGCGCTCATATCGTCAGCACTGGCCGAAGGCTCGATTGACGTTGACAGCGGCGGCGGGGATATGGGGAGTGGGTCAGGTTCTTCCTACTGGAATCCGGGATGGGATGGAGTGAGGGTCACCATAGTTGACACCTCTGGCAACCAGATATGTTCTCCCATTGATCTAACAAACAAATCCGTCTCTGGGAGCGTTTATCACTTTGGAAAGCATTCAAAACTTTACTACAAGCAAACGTTATCACTTTCTTTTAATTCCAATGATTACACATGTATCAATCCTGTAGATGACCTAAACACCATTGTCAATACGTCTGGAGGAAATAATATTGACGATATTAAAACCTACTTTACAGATACAGGGCATTTACAAGAAATCGCTGGCTACGTCGGCATGGACTATAACGATCTTGTCAGCGGCGATTACAAAATCATTTTGGAACCCATCGCCTACTTTAAGTATAGCGGGCGGGAGTACGCCATGACCGCCACAGAAGCCGCCCTCTTTGATATTGCGGTTGATCATAAGTTATATACTGCCATGCGCTCCCTGACTCATCAGAACCTGCCTCTTTCCATGTATCTGGAGAAAACAGATTCAAAACTTAAGCTTACCAAATGGTCAGGCGAAACCACCGGCTATCAGAGCAACAACAACATTATTAAGTACCTGGGCGTTGGCATTGTGAGCTTTACAGGTGAGGATGATACGGAGACCGTTGTTGATACTGATTATTCCTACCACACCGATACCGATGTGATCACGGCTATCAGCATCCCCAGTGACGAAGAGATACCCCCGGATGATCCTGAAACCGTTACCTTCACCATTGACGGGGAAAGCTACACTGCTGATTATATCTGCCCGGAGGGGGAAAGTCAGCTTGTTTGGGTAAAGTGGCATACCCCGGATACGGCGCAGGAACTTACCATCAAAGTGAAATGCAAGGCGGTTGGTTTTTCAGCCAGTATCACCTGTCACATTACGAAGTTGACAGAGGTGATGCCCCCTGATACGGATTATGTGGAGGGATTGCTTAAGATTGACGCAGCTGTTCCCGACTTTGGAAGCAATACTTCAACCTCCTGGGGGCAGTGGTCAGCAGAATGGCATTCCGACCTGGTGACATATGATGACGGAGACACATTCGATGAAGGCTGGTGGGATTGGGATTATAATACCTACACAGCTTCCTTGAAGGTGGATTATGAGTTAACCCCGGATAGCCGTGTGAAAACCTATTTCGAAGATGGAGACGACTACGAAATGAAATCGGGGTATGGGGTGAACATCCTCTGTAAAACGGTTGTGTCCGTTAGTGATGATGTTTCAACCTCGGACTATACTCAAGTGCAGAATATCAATGCCGTGTTCCCTGAATTTAAATATACCACCTATAACCGTCTGTTGGAATACACGACCAAGGTACATGGTTATTATCGCTGGGAATTAACAGTAACGCCTTATTCGTATTACGACAGCAGGGTTCACTTCACGCCGCTTAATTTCCCGGACGAGACGGATTATGTTGTCCCCCTGGACGTGATGGACGCATGGACACCCGGAGGAGAGCTTTATGCCACAGTAAGCGACTTCATCACAATTGACGGTGATATGTACGATGATGGGTACATTCGCATTCTCAAATAAGGGGGGCAGTTGATGAAATATCGTACTCAGAGAGAACAAAAACAAAAGAACCATTATTTTCAGTTTGAAATGGTTCTTGCGGCAGGGGCGTTATTCCTGTCAACTAAATACTTCCACATAAAACCGTATGCCCTTGCCGCAGGCGGGATTGCGGTTCTTTTTGTCTTGATGTTTGTGGTAAGAAACTTCTTATCGGTATGGAAGCGATGGCGGCAGAAACAGCTTTACCTCAAAAGTGACATTCGAAAAATCGATCACATGTCTGGCGAAGAATTTGAAGCATATTTGAAGGCTCATTTTGAACAGAAAGGATTCAAGGTGAAAACGACGCCAACAACCAACGATTACGGAGCTGATCTAATTTTATCAAAGGGCGGCGAATGCATCGCTGTTCAAGCCAAGCGCTACAGGGATAAGGTAGGTAACAAAGCAATCCAGGAGATTGTCGGTGCGTTAGGCTTTTACCACGCAAATAAAGGAATGGTGATAACCAATTCCTTTTTCACGGCTAATGCGAAAGCGCTGGCGGAATCCAACGGCATTGAACTTTGGGATCGAAACATATTGATTGAAACCTTCCACCCGCCGACACCTTAGTAATAAATGAAAAGGGAGGAAAACCGAATGAACCTTATTTATAAGGATGTGGCTTTAATTTTATTGGCACTCTCAAATCTGGCCTTCGCACCCAGCAGTTTCTACCGCTGCATTTTTATGATTACCTTGACTGGTTGTTGTATCTGGCTGCTGGCCGATATCAGCCATCTGGCACAGAAGCGAAACATAAATAAGAAAAATCATTAAAGTACAGTTGCAGGTAAATATGGAATGTATTAAAATAAAAGAAGATTTGGAGGCGAGTAGATGAATTGGAGTGAGGTCGTTACATTAGTTGCCTGTGCACTTACTATGGTCGGTGCAGCTTTTACCTTATTTAAAAACAACAGCATATCGAATAAAACTGTTGATCGCACTGCCGATGCAGAATCAAGACTTTCGACGGAGCATAAAATGCTTTCGACCGAGATCAAAACGCTGAATTCCAATCAGATTGTATTGACGGAGCGCACATCCGACACGAAAGCGGGAATGAATGAAATCCGCAAGTCAGTTCAGGAAATGAATCATACACTCATTCAATCAGATACTGATCGCAAATTGCAGTTTGCGACACTCTCCGATGCACAAAAGAATCTGGTTCAAAGCGCGGATAACATCGGGAAGTTTGCCGGAGAGTTCCAGCGACTAGCAACAGAACTGGTAAAAACAAAATCTGAACTCCAGCAACAGCTTTCGGTGAATCAGCATTTAAAGTTAACCATTCAAAAATTGAATGTACGAATTGATAATTTAGAGCGCAGCGAGCAGCAAAGGCAGTTTGACCGTGATGATGAATGGGAGCGATAGGAGTGCCAAATGAAAAATAAAGTTTATACCGTTGATGAGATCCGCAACATCATAACACCCATTGCAAAGCAATATCACCTATCGCATGTGTACCTGTTTGGCTCCTACGCCAGAGGTGAGGCCACGGAGCAAAGTGACGTCGACCTGCGCGTCGGCGCTGAGAATATCCGTGGTTTCTTTGCCCTGGGTGGCCTGTACGCCGATCTGGAGGAAGCGCTGAACAAATCTCTGGATTTGGTGACCACAGAAGCGCTGCTGGACAAAAACAACCAGCGGTTTGTAGATTCTTTAGCCCGTTCGATGAAGAGGGAGGAAATACTGCTATATGCCGAATAATGTTGATGTGCTGCGTCATATCCGGGAACATTGCATTGATATCATTGAAGCCGTCGACCGCTTTGGAGATAACTATGAACTTTTTCAAAACGATAAGCATTATAAAAATGCGGTTTCCATGAGCATTCTTCAAATCGGAGAGCTGGCAGGCAGCTTGTCCGAGGATTACAGGCTTCATACCCAAGGTTCTATCCCTTGGAAGCAAATACGCGGTATGCGCAACATTATTGCCCATAATTATGGTGCTGTGACTGCCAAAAAGATTTGGGATACCATCTGTTCGGATATACCTGCGCTGAAGAATTTTTGTGACGAGCAAATTCTCATGTACGAGGATCTCGGTCAACCCACCATCCAATATGAAAACGAGGATGAGTGGGAACCATAAACGAAATAGTAAAAAAGTGCTGTCGCATAGACGGCACTTTTTTTATACCTACGAAGGGAGGTGAACGACATGAAAAGACGGTTAATTACCGCTGTTATCGCACTGTTTCCCAGCGCCTATCTATCGCTCATAGGCGCGTATAGCTTGAACCTGCTGTTCACAAAACAGTATTCTGGATGGACGTTTAATCCGTTCATTGCGCTGTCAATTTGGAATATGCCCAAGGCCCGATCTCTTTTCTTCCTATTTTATGCCTTATGTATCCTGGGCATTGCCTGGATGGTGCTGGGGCGTGAGTACGTCAAGTATAAAAGTGACATGTACCAGGTAACTCCGGATATTAAAATACCCAGGCCGGAGGGACAAGGGCAGTATGGCACGGCGTGGTGGCTTGATCCAAAGAAATTCAGAAGGGCCTTCGGCACTGTAAAAATTGATGCGAAGTCAGACCTAATTACCAATCTGATGGAGCACGGTTACGACGATTTGAAGGAGGAGTAAAATGAAAAGAGCAACTTTATCCCAGCTTCATTCCTGCGGCCTCGTCACGGGAATGAGCTTAGACGGTAAGAAATTGTATTTTGTTGATGACGATACCCACTCGCTGATCATAGGGGCTACACGGTGCGGTAAAACTCGCTGTCTGGTGCTCCAGACAATTGGGGCGCTTGGACTGGCAGGGGAAAGCATCGTAGCCACAGATCCAAAAGGGGAACTTTATCACTACACAGCGCCTTACCTGGAACGGCTCGGCTATGAGGTTGTGGTGCTTGATTTCGTAAACCCGCTGAAAAGCAACCGGTTCAATTTTTGTCAGCCCGTGATCGATGCAATCAACGCTGATAATATTCCTCTGGCAATCACAAGAGCGCGGGACATGGCGACGATGCTGGTACCCGATGGACAGAAGACGGAGCCTATCTGGACAGACGGCCAGCGATCGGCGCTTACCTCGGCCATCCTCGCGGTATGTGTGGATAATCGGGACAAGCCTGAATTTCAGAATTTGTCTAATGCACGTGAGTTTATGGCGAAGATGTTTAAACCTACCGGGAAATATGGAAAGTTACCGCTGGAAGCCTATATGAAAGACAGACCCCGTGAACATCCGGTGCATACCGCAATGGATATTGCCCATATTGCTCCTAATAAAATGCGAGGAAGCTTTTACACATCTGCATTGGTCACTCTCGATTTATTTACTGACCCTGCGATACATGCCATGTCGAATGCTACGGATTTTGATTATGGAAGTACCGGGAGAGTCAAGCGTGCCGTCTTTATTGTTTTGCCTGATCAGAAAAAAACCTATCACCCTCTGGCAGCTCTCTTTATCTATCAGCAATATCAGACTCTGGTGAACTACTGCAATACGCGCGGCGGACGGTTAGATCGGCGCGTTAACTTTGTGTGCGATGAATTCGGAAACTTTGTGAAGATTCCAGATATGGATACTCTGATTACTGTTGCCGGTGGCCGTGGAATGCGGTTCAACCTGTTCTTACAGGACTTTAACCAGTTGACAGAAAAGTACGGAGAGCATATTGCAAAAACAATGCGCGGCAACTGTGAAACCTGGGTGTATCTTCAATCGAACGACTCAGATACTCAAAAGGAAATGTCGGCAAAGCTGGATCGCTACACCATTAAATCTCCAAGCTTGTCTGGCAGCACGGGAGGAAATATGTCGGCCTCATATAACTTCACTGGGCGCGATCTGCTGATGCCCGGTGAAATAAAAAAAATCACACGCCCCTACCAGCTCGTCACGTCCAACAGCGATCCTGCAATCATGTATGCGCCCGACATATCAAAAACCGTTTTTAATGAAATGTTTGGCCTTGGCAGTAAGGAACATAACCTTCAGGTCATCATGGCACGGCAGGCCCGGAGGCCGGAGCGTAAACCGGAGCCGAAGTATTGGGGCATCTGGGAGTTTTATACCAACAGAATCCTTGATGCGGAAGCACAACAACCTGCGGAATAATGAAATATCATCTTCTTTTCCCTCACGTATTCCGTGAGGAATTTTTATTTTTGGAGGAAAATCAAATGAAGAACAAATTGAAAACAAAAATTGCTGCCATGTTACTATCCATCAATATGCTGATCATAAATGCCTACGCCAACGCCATTGAAACCGACACCGTGGGCGCGGGGACAAAAGACTTGATTAAAGATGCACTTTCTTTTCTTCAGTTACTTTGTCCGAGTGTGGCGGGCGTTTATATTGTCTATGCTCTTATGCGTAAGTCCGCCGCCGACGAAGCAGACGGAAAAATGTGGCAAAAGAAAATTATAACAGCAGCTATTTGTGGAATTGCTGGACTTCTGGTTATGTCAATTATTAAAACGATTGCAGGATACTATGACGAAACAGTAACTGATCTATCTTAAAGGTGCTTGGTATGACAGATTTAATTTCTGGCTGGTTCACTGACCAGCTGAACGAACTGGTTTCCATTGCAGCGTTGGAATTAACAAAATTGACTTATTACATTATGAACATTGAGAATCTGGCTGTATCTGTATCGAATGGCATATTGACCGAAGACAATATGGATAGCGCTTATCAATATGTCATGGCAGTTGCAATCACGCTCATCATACTAAAATTCTCATGGAAAGGCTTCGAAGTGTACATTTTATGGAAAGACGGTGATGCGGAATCAAGTCCTCAAGATATTATTATGGGCGTAGCTATGGGGGTTGTCACCATGATTATCTTCCCAACCCTATACACGATTCTGGGAAATACAACGGTATCTGTGTCTGAGGCAGTGATGTCAAGCTTCGGAGCCTCTGAATATGTTTCCAATTGGGCAGAAGCTATCAAGACACTTGTGACTTCCCCTATCTTAACAATCTTAATGATTATTTATTTGATTGTTTTTATTATTTTTTATATTAAGCTGCTGGCCAGAGGTTGGGAATTACTTATACTTCGATTGGGCATCCCCATTGCATGTATTGGTCTAATTGATAGCGACAAAGGGATTTTTAAAGGGTACATACAAATTCTGTTCAAGGCAGTATTCACAACCATCATACAGATTTTACTCATGAATCTATCCCTGCGTTTCATGGTCACGGTAAGTTTTGATGGTTTTATTGCAGGAGCCTCTTTGCTCATGGAGGCATTCGCCGCTCCGGCACTACTCCAGCAGATCCTGGCGGGACAGGGGCATGGTGGACTTGGCCAAAAGATATCCAGCGGCGCTATGTTCGCCAGTAACATAAAGCGGCTCATTGGAAAGTGAGGATGAGCTCATGGATGACGTAGAAAGCCTTATCACATTTCTGCGGGTTATTATTTTTAGCGGGGCTGGAGCGCGGATTGTTTATTGTCTGATGTGTGCTTCAGCGTCAGGAGATGAAGCAACGGGTTATTTGAAAAGAGCAAAAAACGCACTGATCTTCGCTGTTGCCGCTGGAGTGATTACGGGATTCATTGAGACTGTGCAGTCTTATTACAGCTAGGAGGTATAAATGTGTCCACGAATACAAAGAAGTTGCCTGTGCCGGAAAATGTAACGCTTCGCTGGGAGTTATGGCCCGGTATTGGGATAAAGGAATTGATCATGATCGGCATTGCTACCGGCATCGCAAGCGCGATAGCGGTATTATTTTGCCGCTTCAGCAGTTGGAAGCTTGCAAATCTGGCCGCTGTTGTAGGTGTTGTAACCGCAGCTGGATTTTGTGCGGGATTATTTACAAAGATGGATAACAATCTGTCTGCATTTGACTACGTAAAAAATAGAATAGCTTATTCTCGAGAACAGCAAACATTTTGGTATTGCAAAAAAGAAGAGGTGATAAAGTGTGTCCAACATGTTCAAGAAGAAAATCACTAATACAAAAGAACAAACTGCACAAGATTTTGTCAACGTGGAGGATATATCCGAGAATATCTTGTATTCAAAAGATGGTTATTTATTTGGATACCTTCGGGTTAGCGCTTCAGATAACAAATTGATGAGAACTCATGAGCAAGACTTATTAGCGTCAGATACAGCAGCAACATTAGGAACTGAACAGGAGCCTTGGCAACTGCTTAGCATACCTCGGACAATAGACACTCTGGGCATGATTGCCGACCTGAATGAACTGAGAAAAAACACATATGAGGACGCAAGATTAAAGCTTATTAATGGTGAAATCGGGGCCTTGCAAGCTATGACAAGAGAGGGACTGAAAGAACCCTATATTGTTCTGAAATGCTGGGTAAAGGCAAAACGTGGCGGAGACATCGAACTACTTGATCGACTCAATAGCCTAAGATCGTCCCTGATGGAAAATAGAATATCTGCAGAAATTCTTACCGAGCAGGAAATTGTGTATCTCTGCAAAATATTTGCTGACCTTACAACCTATCAGGATGACGATGAGTATGTATATAATCAGGATATTCCGATTTTGGAGGGAAAGCAGAGAAAGTTTTCTGTTGAACAAGTCAAACGCGAAACACTTCTTAACCTTATTACGCCAATCGGTGGTATGTCTTTCGGACAAAACACGTCCACTGTTGGATCAGTGGTCGGAAGAATCTACGGTGCAACGTGTTTCCCACAGGAGGGCATGAACTATGGTTGGGCTGTTGATCTAATGAATAGTAGTAACTGTATTACGTGTATCACTTACAGACCGGGTAGCCCCAACGAATTGGGTGATGCCTTATCTCAGAGTATTAAACGTAATGAATCTAATGCAATCGCTGAATCCGATCCACGCAGTAAGATGAAATATGAACGTCAGGCGGAAGATGCAAAGAAATCCATTAACAATATGGACGCAAACAATGATGTCCATGGACATATTACCCTATTGGTTATGCCGTTTACAGAGGATGAACAAAAATTAGAGGATGTCTGCCGTAGCGTTGTGAAACGATTTAAGAAAAAAAATATTAAGCTTCGAACAGTTTCAATGTTACAGCGAGATGCGTTTAAACAGCTTTCTCCCTATTATACCACTGTTGTGAAGGTGGACGGCATCTATAAGCAGCTATTTCCGTTGGAAACGCTAACAGGTGGATTTCCTATGGTTATCAACAATTATCGGGATAGCCGGGGCTGCTATTTTGCACGTACAATAGACGGCAATGTTATGAGCATTGATTTCTTGCACCGTGGTGGTGACCGAACAAACGGGAATATCGTAATTACCGGTATGGCCGGGCGAGGTAAGTCGACAGCACTCAAGAGTATCTTGCAATCGCTCTATATGATTGGCGTCAAAATTGTCATTATCGATCCTGAGAGAGAGTACCGTGATTTGTGTAAAAATCTCAACGGGACTTGGCTGGACGCAGGGGGTGGGAACGCGATAATTAATCCGCTCCAAATTCGCCCAGTAGCAATGGACGATGAGGACGAATTGGAAGAAAACAGACTGTATCAGGCAAATGATAATGCCATGGCACTGCATATCCACACACTAGAGGTTTTTTGGAAACTCCGGCTCCCAAGCCTAACGGACGTGCAGCTTGCATTGCTTAAGAAAACATTGGTAGATGTCTACCGCAACAACGGAATTGACTGGAATACGGATATTAAGCAAGTTTCGGCGGAGCAATTTCCGATTCTTTCTGACCTATATCAAGCGCTGCAACAGGCATCGAAAAAGGATTCCCGCTATCAGGACATTGCAACCCTCTTTTACGACTTAGGTGAGGGTGCAGACAGCTTTCTCTGGAACGGTCATACCAATATCAACACAGACAACAATTTTGTTTGTCTCGATACAAATCGCCTACAAAACAGCTCAGATGAGATGAAACGCGCACAGTATTTCAATCTGCTGACATTGGGCTGGCAGATTGCATCGGAAGATCGCACACAGCCGGTTTGTTTGGTCTATGAAGAGGCACATACTATTCTTGATCCGGCGATTCCTGAAACTGCTATGATTCTTCGAAACGAGTCAAAACGCATCAGGAAATACGAAGGTATGATGGTGACGGTAATGCAATCTGTGGTTGACGCACTCCATCCAAAAATCGCACTTTATGGACAAGCTCTTCTGGACAACGCTGTTTACAAATTGTTATTTGGCACCGACGGAAAAAATCTCAAGGAAACTGCGGATGTCTTTAATCTCACTGAGGCTGAACAAAATATTCTGCTTTCCGGACAGCGTGGAAAAGCCCTCTGCCTAATTGGAAATTCGCATGTGCATGTCGATTTCCAAATTCCAAAGTATAAACTGGATTTGATGGGCAAGGGAGGCGGAAGGTAGTATGGCCGTAACCACTGCCACCGTACTTAAAACAATAGTACGTGTCGCAAACGCATTTAATGACAGAGAGGGAAACGGGAAGACAGGCCGCATTCTGATATGTGCGATTGGAGGAGCATTTGGCTTTGTCATTCTGATCATCGCCGCTATTGTATCAATCCTCACTGCCCCTTTTGAATGGGTGGATTCCAAACTGCAGGCATTTCAGGCTTCGTACTCTTATCTGGTGAATCCCTCCTCTGGAGAGGAAGGTTCCAGCGTCTTTACGGAGGAAGGCGGCTACACAGAAGAAGAAATCGACCAGATGGTTGATCAAGCAGATGTCAGCTCCACACGAAAAGAGATCCTGCGTCAAGCATTAAGCTTGGTGGGCAGGGTCTCTTATTTTTGGGGTGGAAAAAGCAGTGCTATCGGCTGGGATAGCCGATGGGGAACGCTGACGGAAGTCACCGCTTCCGGATCGTCCACAACCGGCACTATTATTCCATACGGGTTAGATTGTACTGGCTTTGTAGATTGGGTGATAAACAATGCCGGTGTGGATACGTACCCTGCCTACTACATGTATACCTGGGGTGAACACATCACAGCAGACGAGCTGATACCAGGAGACTTGGTTTTTGTATCAGACAACAGCGCCAATGGTGTCTGTCACATTGGCATTTACTATGGGAAAGAAAACGGAAAGAGAATGTATATTCATTGTTCTTACTCCGGAGGAGGTGTGGTTTTCAATAGTTATTCTGGTTTTGACCTATATGCGCGATTACATATTAATGGAGGTGAATGAAGGTGCAGCAAGTGTGTTATTTGGCCCCGGAGCGTGACCTGCAGCGTTTGGATGGCCTATTCAACGAGCTAGATATCATACCGATTTGTTATAGTACGGATCAGGTGAAATCTTTGACGGCATTTGTGTCAAGGGAAAAAACATTAAATCAGCAGAATTTCATCATTCTGGATTTAGCAGAAGCAGAATACTCTCAGGAGCATATCTTGTCAGCGGTGCAGACTCTGCGCCGCTTTTCTGTCGCGGATCTCATTTTTATCTCGCCTGATGATGATGTCACAACTGACCTTTATGGCAAGCTGGCGACAACGTTCCGAGTGAAGCGATTGATTAAGCTGGACGATCATACGGACTACACTGCGGAGATGCGTAAAATGCTCACGGCCAGGGATGAAGATCTGGCGTATACGCGTCTGGAGGCCGCACAAAACAGCATGTTAACACAAGCGAAAAAAGTCGTTGCCCCGGTAACCATACCGCCTGGTTTGGTGGTCAAAGTGGCTGTTGCGGGAACCATGCCGAGAGTGGGTGCCACAACACAGGCATTTGCCTTGTACCACTATTTCAAATCGATTGGATTTCAGCCGGTTATTCATATCCATGATGAAGAAATGATGAGTATTTTAATGGCCTTGTATGGTGCGGTCCCGCAAGAATCAGGCAGCTATGTCATTATCCGCGGCATTCCTTTTTCTGCAAAGCTGTGTGAGGTGTTTAACTGCTATATACATGATCTGTCGGTGATCACGCCGAACAACGCACCACAGCTTGCGTCCTCGGATATTGCTGTTCTGGTAACCGGGGTAAAGCCATGGGAACTGACGGAATTGGGTGGGGCTATGGCGCATCTGAAAGAGTACAAGCCGAATCGCTTGGCAACCATTGCGTCCTTCGCCGGTGATCAAGATTTAGACTCACTGGCTGAATATTTGGGCAAGCACTACGCAGCGGCTCCATACCATCCTGATATTTGGTCTGCCGGAACCACCGCAGTCTATCAGGAAGCGATATTGCCACTGGTAAAAGACTATTGTGGAGACAAAAGCTGATGGTTGCGGAGTTGATCGCCATCCTTCCTCTTTCTCGGCTGGCGTGGGTTGACGCGAGATCCCACAGGATTCCAGATGACGTCATTCTTTTTCTCCTATTGTGTGGCCTATATAAGATTTACTTAGGCGGCATACAGTTTTCTGACGCTATCTTTGGTTTGGTTACTGTGGGCCTGCCCGTTTTTTGTTTCGCTATTTTCTTGGAAAAGTATGCAGTCATGGGAGGAGGTGATATCAAACTGTGTGCCGCACTTGGGTTTTTATTTGGTTACGCTGTCGGTTACACGACTATTTTGCTTGCGATCATATTCATGTCGTTAACTGGGCTGATTTTTAGGCGCAAGGCTATGCCCTTCGCGCCTTTTGTTTTGCCCGCATATTGCATCACAATTTTTTTAAGGAGCGTGTGAAAGAAATGCTGAAAAAGAAAAGCACTAAGGATTTGGTTAAACCAGATTCCGGAGCATCACCGTCATCAGAAACGCCGGTGACACCGAAAAAAGAAAAAAAGGAGCATAAAGTCAGGGAGAAGAAAGAACGACGGCCTATTGGAGACATTCTAAGAAATCGCGCTTTTCTGGGCGGAGTCATGATCGCGGCTGCGCTGTTGCTGGGGCTGGTGATTAT
>Ga0316604_10001781_pt1 | contig 17878 bp, 12 predicted proteins | sample OWC_soil_day20_C_FD_207650 | JGI IMG/M metagenome (GOLD analysis project Ga0316604, IMG submission 207650) | Wetland soil microbial communities from Old Woman Creek delta, Ohio, United States - OWC_soil_day20_CT | ecosystem: Environmental > Terrestrial > Soil > Wetlands | place: USA: Ohio... | reverse complement strand
TGCCTATAATCAGGGCGTTATTGCTCGTCCTGCACTTTTGCGGGAAATGATATTTCCTTCGTTAGCCGCGCAAGCTGATTATGCCAAGCAGTTAGGCTTGCCGGTGTTCTTTCATTCTGACGGTAATCTGACGATGGTGCTTGATGACATCGTCGCCGCCGGGTTTGACGGTCTGCAATGCATTGAGGCCCTGGCCGGCATGGATATTGGCGAGGTAAAAAAGCAGTATGGTCACAAATTATGTTTGTGGGGTAACTTAGACCCTGCAGAATTAATCCAATCGCGCAGTGTAGCGCAGCTTGAACAAAAGGTAGAGCAGATTGTTATTGCTGCCGGTAGCAATGGTGGGTTGATTTTTGGTACATGCAGCGGGCTTTTTGAAGATATGCGGTTGGATAGTGTAAAGGCTGTCTATGAAATGGCCAGAAAGAAATTGCAGAAATAGGCAGCTGACTATCCCAATATGGCTTGTACCAAGCTTTGTAGAGGCACACGAATCTGTTCCACTCAAAAAGACTGAAACCCACAAAATTTGCGGGTTTCAGTCTTTTTGAGGATTTACATGTTGGCGGGGAACTATTTTCGATGACCATACAATTTTTCAGCTCACTATCGAGCTATAATAGCATTCCAAACAAGGTTATGGGTCGATTCTCCAGTTAACTCTCCTCATTGTCATTTTAATGTATGATAGCCTAGAGTTTGCTTTAGGCTATCGTACAAATAACCAATATAATTAGCCAATCCGCTATTCGGTGCAATTCCGTATTTTTATGCAGTTAGATTTGTAATTTTTGTCGCTGATTTGGACTAAAATTAATTTGTATAATATTCGGATTCAGCTTTATCTAAAGCACCATAAAATTCGTCCAGAATTTGTTGATCAGTTGGCTTGGTAACATAACTTATGATGGTCAGGAGAGCGGTCGAAAGCAACATGCCAAACAAGCCGTACCAGCTGTCGCCATAGCCATACTGATATGTAAGTATTACCGCAACGACTCCGGCTAAAGAAGCAACAATGGCTGCAGGCGCAGTCGCCCTTTTCCAATAGAGAGCAGCGACCAGTACCGGAAAAATCGGCATAACAAGAGCAATGGCAAACATGATTAACGTCCAAATCAGTTCAGGAGGATTAAGAGCTAGAACTAAGGATGCCAAGCCTAAAGCAACGACAGCCATTCTGGCTATAAAGATATGAACTTTGGGGGAGACATGCAATTTAAGAAGCTTGGTGAGTACGTCTTCAGAAATGATTGAGCCTGCTACCAAAAGGTGTGAAGTTGCGGCAGACAAGCCTTTGGCCAATGCCCCCCAGACAAATAAACCCATGAGAATAGCGGCAAAGCTTACGTTATTGGGGGATATTATTTTTTCTATTAACATAGGAATAACGAGCTCAGTGTCGCCGCCTTTTAGGCCGGGGATTAAGGCAATGGCCACAAAGCCGATGACCATCGTGCCTGTCCAAACGACAAACTGCAATATGGGTTGGAAAAGCATAAGCTTGCGTTGAGCACCTAAGTCCTTGCCGAAGTAGCCTGCGCGAATGAAAACATCAGGCAGCATGATAGTCCAGCCAATGGCACAGGCTAGTGGATAGCCAAGTCTTGCGGAATAAGGGACCCATTTTTCCGGACCAGGATAGGAAAACCAGGAATTGGAATGATCCCAAACACTGAGCACGGCGCTGGAGAGGGAACCAGCGAAGCCATAGTTCAAAGCACTTAAACCAATGACCCATAAGGCAACCATGAATATCCAGCCTTGGACAGTGGCTGCCCAGGCTACTGATTTTACTCCACCGAAAGGGATGAACAACAGAGCACCCAGGCCAACGAAAATAACAGCACTGGTATGGTTGATCTGGCCGCCGCTGGCAATTTCAGCTGCTTTTCCACAGGCATTATAGATAGCAGCGGCATAGGGAAGGGAAACACTGAAAAATACAAGCGCCAGGATGAGTCTCAATACAGGACTTCGGAACCGGTCATCATATAAATCTGCCGGGGTCGTGTAGTTTCTTTGTGTATTCAATAACCATACTTTATTCATTACAAAATACGTGAGTATTGGAAATAATGGCATATAACTTAATTCTGACATGTAGTAGCCAAAGCCGCCACGGTAATATCCGCCTGGCCCGGAGAAGAAAACCCAGGTGCTCATGAGTGCGGCAATATAAGTCATGCAAAGTACAAACCAGTTTATGGTGTTGCCGGCGGTAAAGAAATGGCGGGCTGAATTGTTTCTTTCTCTCTGCCATGTGTAAACGCCAAAGGCGATTAGGGCTGCCATGTAGATGATGTACAGTGACCAAGTAGTAGTTACACTTAACATTGGGTGTCCTCCTTGTCGCTATAGTTAAGCGTTTTATTAGAATCACATTTTGTTCTTAACGATCTTTGCCGGTTTAAAATAATCAGACCGGCATAAGAGATTACCCAAAGCGGCAAGATGGTCAATACTCCGTGTATAAGCGCTGAGGGCGCATCGCCGTATTCAGGTATTCCTGGTAGGTTATACAATAGATAGAATACAATAGTTAATCCCAGCCACCATTTTTCGGTTGTTTTATAGGATTTCGATTTTTTTGGCATGTACTTACCTCCATTCTTATAATAGGATCTGGTTAAACCAGGAATTCTTGGCTATGCTAGTTACTCGCTGGCTGTATTCATCCCCCCTAATTTGCTGTAATATGTGAAAAAAGACAGAGACTTCCAATTTTATTTAACATAAAACGGAAGTCTCCATTGACAACCTTGCTTTAAACAAATGCATATATTCTCTTTTGTTTATCGCTACTATATGGTAATGCAATTTACATGCCAATAGAATATTGCTTTTTAGGTAGAATATAATTAATTTTTTTGCCTGTTATCTAAGGTCGTGCTATTGTTAGTAGTATTTATGCTATATTTTAGTGTTGAGAGCAGGTATCGTAGATGCATAGCTGATTGGTAAGTAAAGGTAATCAATTGCCGACGATTCAAAATTGAAACACTTTTGTGGTCGAGAAAGTACAAGATTTGATACGGTATCTTAAACCGTTTCTTTGCTGTAAAGGACGATTTCATAAATGAATTACTTTTGATCAGATAGTATCGTGTGGCAAAAAATAAAGACTAAATGTCTGAAACAGCTTAGTTTTAATTTTTTTTTAGAACAAGAGATGGTCTTAAACTCCTAACTAGAGCGGCATTACCAGGATTTTGGTAGTGCACGCCTGGTATTTGTGGGCTTGACCAAGTGGTGGCAATAGTGATAACATGATATTAATGCATGATCACTGTAACGTTTGATCAAATACATAGTCCTATTATCTGAGCAAAGAAGCTCTCGAATATTGATTTTTCGAGAGCTTCTTTTTATTTAACCAGGGAGGTGAAAGCTTTGGATTTTTCTAGGGTAAAGGATCTAATAAATATGCTCCCAATGATTGCCCAAATGACGTGTTGTTGTATCGCAATTACAGACAGCGAGGGACGGACGTTGCATGCAGTAGGCAGCGACGGGGTAGAGGAAAAACAACAAAGCGGAGAAATCCATAGCTTGGCTAGACGAGCTGCTAAATCAGGCTGTCCAGTTATTAGCGCCGATGATGTCGGTCATCTAACGAAAGAGTGGGTGTTGCCGTTAGAAAAATATGTGATGGTTCTTCATCGGGAAGCGGGTGAAGAATTCCAGGATAAACTGCAAAAGACTTTTGAACTGGCATTGCCGATGATTGCCAAAGTAGCGGGGGGAGAAGCCGTTCTCTTTAATGAACGGGGAGAACGGCTTATCAGCTATAGCGCGGATGGGGAAGAAGTGCTTAAATACAAAGGTAAAGTCAGTTTTCAGGCCTGTGAAGCGATGAATTTGAAGCAACCTGTCATTGGTGATTCGTATTCGTTTAGCGGTGCAATGGCGGTTCGAATTCCGGTTACTGAGAGATTTGGCTTTGGATTTAATAATGAAAACATTACTCACCGGCATCAGAAACTTTATGAAAAGGTAAAAAATCTGCAGCAAACACGGTATACTTTTGAAGATATTATTGGTGACAGTGAAGCATTGACAAAAACAAAGAGCATAGCTCGGTTTGTGGCAGGTGGTATTTCTTCCATCCTGTTAAGTGGGGAGACCGGTACAGGCAAAGAGTTATTTGCTCAATCCATACATCATGCCAGTGAACGGTGCCACCGGCCCTTTGTTGCTTTAAACTGCGGGGCTATGCCGGCAAGTTTAATTGAAAGTAACCTATTTGGTTATGAGGAAGGGTCTTTTACCGGAGCAAAAAAGGGGGGAAGAGCCGGGGCCTTCGAGCAGGCCAATGGCGGAACTATTTTTCTTGACGAAATCAGCGAGATGGAGATGAACTTACAAACAAGGCTGCTTAGGGTGCTGCAAGAAAAAGAGGTGGTGCGCATTGGTGGTTTTAAGGTACAGCAAGTGGATGTAAGGGTTATTGCTTCTACCAATAAGAACTTAAACGAATTAATTGCCGTGGGAAAGTTTCGACAGGACTTGTATTATCGTCTCAATGTAGTACAAATAAAAATACCGCCGCTCAGAGAACGTCCTGGAGATGTTGTTCTTCTGGCCAGACATTTTATTAGCCAATTTAACCGAGTTTTTGGTAAAGCGGTTAAAACTATTGATGAGAAAGCACTGAAAATCTTGCAGAATCATTCCTGGCCGGGAAATATCCGGGAACTTCAAAATTGCATTGAGCACGCAATGAATATGGTAGAGACTAAAGAAGTGTTTTCCTGTAACCATTTGCCGGCATATCTATTCCAGTCCGTCCGACCGGTTCTGGAAACTCCGATTGTTGAACTTTGCCCACGAGGGCTTAATTTGTCAGAGGCTTTGAGAAAAACGGAGCAAATGATTATAAAAGCTGCTTTGGAACGCGCCAAGTACAAAAAAACAATAGCCGCAAAGCTCTTGGGAATTAGCACGGTAACTTTATGGCGAAAACTTTCAGAATACGGTTTGGAAGATGCCGACCTTCGGCCGGAAGACCAATGTTTATAGATTTATTTGCAGCTTGAAGTTTTACATCAACAAAAAAGATAGACCTCAATTTTTCGAGGTCTATCTTTTTATTTATTATTTTTTCCTTAATTCTTTATCAGCGCGCGTCACGATGGCGTCCAGTTCGTCAGTTACTGCTTTCGTCAGTTCCATAGGAGTATATTTATTCTTAAGCTTTAGATAGTAATCTTTGGCCCTGGCAGCAATGTCTTTGCTGCCTTTTCCTTCCCAGGCTGTTTTAGAATCGCGGGAGAAGGTTTTGGCCCGGTATCCATCCCGGAAGTAACGGTAGGTATGGTCTTTGTTGATGAAACCATCAGTACCGCTAAGCGAGATAATATCATCCCAACCGACAGTTTCTTCATCAACAACATAACCGCGTTTTAATTGTCTGACCATACCGAAAATGTCGTTGTCAATTACTAATTGTTGAGGACTTATCGTTTTTGCGGTTTCCAGTTGGCCGGCGCCGCCAAGAATAGAGGCGCCTGATAACGCAACCATATGACTGATAGATGCCTGCTCGAAGCCGGATTGACCATCAAGGAGGCAGCTGTCTGTACCGGTACCATAAGTATGCGCCGGAATATCGTAGCCCTCTGCGAACAGCTGCATCGCCATCATTCTGCTTATCGTGGTAGCTATTGAGGCTTGCGTGGTAACCGTTGTTTGCATATCCATCTCAAATAACAAAGGGGTGGCAATACAGGGCGTGCCGGGTGCAATCAGTTGTGCCATGATGATCATTGCCAGAACTTCGGCGCTGGCAACAAGGACAATACCAGACGGAGTGATTGGCACGTTAGCGCCTGCTGCAGGTAAGGAACAGGCTTGAATGGGAACTCCTGCTTTACAGCATTCATAGAGAATATTCATATCCATATACTTGAAACTAAGTGCCGGGACAGAGCAGCAAATCGCACTGATAATAGGACGTTTACGGAGTTCATCTTTTCCGCCAACTACAGCTGCCGCCATTTCGATTAGATATTTAATGTTATTTGCTTCGTAAGGTTGCACCCAACCATGTTTTTTGGTATTTCTTAATACGGTGTTTAGCGTGTGAATATCAATGGTTTCAGCCGGAAAATCTACCGGATTAGTTGAAGGTAAAGACCAGAAGTCGATATTGTCTAGAGCTTCGATTAACCTTGTCCATTCAGCCACTTCGTCCAGCAGGATATGATGATATTCATCATTTTCGTTCAGGTAAAACATACCACCGGTGCAAGTCCGTGTGTAGAATAGACCTTGCGGGTGAGGAAATTCCATGTCGTATTTCGGATCAATGCCGGCTAAGGTAAACTTGCGTGGAACTTGCTTAAGTGCTTTTTCAATCAATGGGATTGGAAATTTTACAAGGCCGGATTCCGGCGATACTTCAGCACCTGCCTCCTGCAACAGCGCCATTACTTCGGAGTGTTCAATGTGAATTCCTTTTGTAGATAAAAGCACTTGAATTTTCTCTTGAAAAAATTCAATCTCTTTCGTAGTTAAAATTTTTGTTTTCAAAATGCTGCCCATGTTTACCTCCTGAATTGTAAAGTCAAGTTTGAGTTACCAGTTTGTTAGCGGCTCATGCCTGGGCGATTAGGGATTTGCAAAGGGTAACTGCCGTTGCAGCATCCGGGGCAAAAGCGTCTGCGCCAATAGAGTCGGAATAATTTTGTGAAAGTGGGGCTCCGCCAACCATAACTTTGACTTTGTCGCGCAAGCCTTCTTTTGCCAATAAATCAATTGTATCTTTCATGCAGATCATCGTAGTGGTTAAGAGCGCTGCCATACCTAATATGTTGGGCTGATGCAATTTGACCGCTTCAACAAATTTTTCCGGTGAGACATCGACTCCTAAGTCGATTACTTCCAGACCGCCGCTTTCCATTAACATCCCTACAAGATTTTTACCAATATCATGTAGGTCACCTTGGACGGTAGCTATGATGACTTTACCTTGGCTTTTCATATCTGATTCAGAAAGCAAGGGTTTAAGAATTTCGAGTCCCGAATTCATGCATTTCGCCGACATCAAAACGTCGGGGACAAACATCTCGCCGTTCTTGAATTCTTCGGCCACAATGCCCATCCCGGCAAGTAAACCTTCGTTTACAATTTTCATCGGCTCGTGCCCTGCGGCAATCAGCTCATTAACTAGCTCTATTACCTTTTTTCTCATTCCAGAAACTACACTTTCTGATAACTCTTCATAACATGCCATAAATTTTTCCTCCCCATTTTTCAAGTGGAACTAGTGTTTTGTTTTGCCTTTATATCTAAATGCAAAATTCATGCCAATCTTGTTGTGCTATTGGAGATGATTCTAGGGAAAATATAGAACATTTTTAGCAAGTTTGTAACCGGATAGTAAATGAAATTCTGATGCGGAAATTCATTTTTGAAATGGAAACAGAGTATATATTGAGTAAATTAAGATTTTTGAGTCATATTTGTTTCGGATAAGTAATTATGCTTTACATTTATGAAATATTTTGTGGGCATAACGTGACATTTCTGTAAATTACCAGTGCATTGGGAGGTTAGCTAAAAAGTATAATTTTCTCCGGCTAGAGCGACTATCCCCCCTAAAGGGCACAGTTGGCGTTCACCGGCGTCCTAAAGGAATACGTCTTTTTAAGTTGATGAATTTTTAAGTCTATCAATATCCCGTAGGAGTTTTGGCACGTAATTTGCAATAAATATCAGATGGGGTCGCCAATAGCTTACTCAAATGATAGTAGCTGAATCATATAATATGCAGGGGGTTTACAACATGAATGGAAAAGAACGGATACGTAAAACGCTGAGTTTTGAACCGGTGGACAGGACGCCATGGGTTCCTTATGCCGGGGTGCAGGCGGCAAATTTAATAGGATTAGATGCGGAAACGTACTTGAAAAATGCAGATAACATAGTAAGTGGAATTTTAAAAGCATACGAATTATATAAACCGGATGGGTTGCCGGTGGTTTTTGACATTCAAATTGAGGCAGAAGCCTTGGGCTGTAAGTTAAAATGGGCGAAAAATAATCCTCCATCAGTTGCTACGCACATCTTAGAGGAAAAACCGCTCTCAGAGTTGAAACTGCCAACGGAAAATGACGGGAGATATCCAATCGTATTAGAGACAGCGCGAAAATTGGTTGCCGCGATCGGTGATAAGATTGCTTTGTATGCGTTGATTTGCGGACCCTTTACGCTGGCGCTCCATCTTCGGGGGACTGAAATTTTTACTGAGATGATAGAAGAGCCGGAATTGGTGGAGGAACTGTTACAATTTTGTACAGAAGTAGCAAAAAGTTTTGCCAGTATGTATGCTCAAACCGGGATTGCTGTGATTGCGGTAGTAGATCCGATGACTTCCCAAATATCTCCCAGGCATTTTAAACGTTTTGTTAAACCTTACGCCACTGAATTAAATCAACACGTAAAAGCACTGGGGCTAAAAGTAACTACGTTTTGCTGTGGGGATGCTACCAAAAATATTGAACTTATGTGCCAGACAGAAACAGACGGAATCGCCTTTGATGAAAATGTCGATTTAGCTTATGCTAAAGAAATTGCCACAAACTATAAGGTTTCTTTTGGTGGGAATCTTCCGTTGACAACTGTAATGCTGTTTGGTTCACCGTTGGAAAATGTGAAAGAAGCCCGGCGGGAAATTGAGACCGGACAAGGTGTCGGCTATATCCTGTCATCAGGTTGTGACATCCCCTTTGACACACCAGTTAAAAATCTAATGGCCATTTCCGACTATGTAAATGGGGATTTTTCATCCTTGGAAATGTTGGAATCAAGCCAGGAACTGCAAAGTGAAGATGAACCAGAAATGGAAGATGTAGAAATAAAGTCTGGGCATGTATTTATTGAAATCGTTACTCTTGATTCTGAAGGTTGTCCGCCATGCCAATATATGTGCGAGGCTGTCAGAAAGATTCAGTCCCGGTATGAGAGCAAACTAACCTGGCGGGAGTCCCTAGTGAAAACCCGGGCCGGTATAAAAAGAATGGGGGAACTGGGCGTGAAAAATCTTCCTGCCATGCTGATTAATAATAAAGTCGTGTTTGATAATATTATCCCTTCAGAAAAGGAATTAATTGGCGAAATCGAAAGCAGGCTTTGATATGAAATTAGGCTGCGATTATTGTGACAAGCGGGGTGATATCTTTGTCGGATTTGCTTGAATGTTTGTTGCAGTCACTTCTGCCGATAGCGCGCATTAGCGGTGGGTATGCCACTGTCACAGATAAAGATGGTGTTCGAATTATGACTGTGAACTCGCAGGGGCAGGAAGTGGAGATATTGAAGGGTAAAGTCTTCAATTTAGCCAGAACTGCCGGGGCAAGCGGGAAGGCAAGTGTGGGACCATCACAGATAATCGAGGGGGCAGAAGCCTGGAGTTTACCATTAGGCGAGTATGTGCTGGCGGCAAGTAATCTGGAACGGTTGAAAGGTGAACAGGAGCTGGAAAAATCGTTAAGGAAAGCGTTGCCTTTTATTGCCAGAGTGGCTGGCGGTGAAGCGGTGCTGTTTGATTATGAAGGGAAAAGAATAGCCAACGTTGGTAGTGATGGGCAGGCGAATGTGAATTATATTGGCAAGGTAAGCAGTGCTGCTCAACAGGCGATTCAGAGCCAACGGCCAGTGATTGGTGAATCTATTTCCGTTCTGGGTGCGGTGGCTGTACGCATTCCAATAACCCAAAAGTATGGTTTCGGTTTTAATAATGAGCAGAGCGTGCGGCGACAGCAAAAATTATTGGAAGAAGTAAAAAAATTTCAGTATGCTCGCTATAATTTTGTCGATATTATTGGGACGAGCGAAGCCATTGAAAAAATAAAAAGTAGGGCAGCGTTTGTCGCCAAGGGAATATCCTCCATTATTATTTCCGGTGAGACAGGTACGGGAAAGGAATTGTTTGCCCAATCCATTCATAACGCCAGTGATAGACGTAGTAAACCTTTCATTGCCATTAATTGTGGCGCACTGCCGGAATCGTTGATTGAAAGTAGCTTTTTTGGTTATGAAGAAGGCGCTTTTACGGGAGCAAAAAAGCGGGGAAGCCCGGGAGCATTTGAACAGGCCAACGGCGGAACGATATTTCTTGATGAAATTAGCGAAATGGCTGTTAACTTGCAAAGTAAATTACTGCGAGTGCTACAAGAACGGGAAGTTACACGTTTGGGTGGAACGAAGCCTATTCATTTGGATGTAAGAGTAATCGCGTCGACGAACCGAGATATAGTTGAGATGATCAGTAACGGTACTTTCCGAAGCGATCTGTATTATCGGTTAAATGTTGTTGAACTTAAAATTCCTGCGCTGCGGGAACGTTGCGGAGATATTCCGGCATTAATAAATGTATTTATTAATGAATTTAATATTTTATTGGGTAAATTTATAACAGGTATTTCGGAAGAAGCTATCGAGATTGTAGGGGGTTATCACTGGCCGGGTAATATTCGTGAATTTAAAAATTGCATCGAATATATCATGAATATCGTAAGTATTAACGAAAGTACGATAGAAATGAGGCATCTGCCACAGTATTTGCACAACTGGAGGCCCAAAGGAAATAAAGTGCGAAAGGTTGATACTTTAGCTGAATCAGTTGCAGCGGCCGAAAAACAATCCATTCTGTTGGCTTTGGAGTATACCGGCGGCACTAAAAGAGAAGCGGCCAGACAGTTGGGAATTAGTACGACAACGTTATGGCGTAAGATTGTTGAATTAGGAATTGAATCAAACGCAGCTAGCAAGGAACTAAAAATACTTCGCTTGTGAAAGGTGTATTGCAAAAACGAAATACATTGAAGTGGAATTTATAGCATTTTGCGTAATTACAACAAAAATCATTTCAGTAATGAAATGATTTTTGTTTATAAGAGACGATAACCTGCTAGTAGTAATCAAAAGAAAGGCCTGAAAACAGAAATACTAACTAGATGAAAGTTTTTTATGACTGAAGGACGCTTGGTAGATGTTGATATTATTAATAACTGTTTCAAAAATTTGGCATGATTATTGCATTTAAATATTGTTGAGTAAACACGAGAGGATGGAACCATTTATGGAATTTACTTATTATCATCCGAAAAACATTCAGTCATTGGTAACCACTCTAAGTGGTTTACAAAACTATGCTTTACTTGCCGGTGGCACCGATCTGTTAGTAAAGATGAAGGAAAAACTGCTGCAGCCAATGCCGCAGGCAGTGGTGGATATAAATGAAATCGGGAAATTACAAGAGATTACCGAAAGCGAAGGGTATCTGTGGATTGGTCCAGCTGTCAGTCACACAGCGTTAACTAAATCTGTTTTGGTTAATGAGAAGGCTGTAGTGTTAGCCGAAGCGGCAGGACAGATAGGTTCGCCGCAGATCCGTAATAAAGGAACGGTTGGCGGTAATATTTGCAATGCATCGCCGGCGGCTGATACCGTGCCTGCTTTGCTTGCACTTGATGCTATGGTAGAGATTAGTGATCAAAGTGGCCGGCGGCACGTAGCGCTGTCTGAAGTGTTTAAGGGTCCGGGGCGAACCTGCCTGTTACCGGGACAATTTATTTCGCAGATAAGGCTTAGGACAATTCAGCATAATGAGGGAGCCGCCTTTCTTAAATTTGGTAAGCGAAAAGCGTTGGCTATTGCTATGATTAATGCGGCCGTTTGGCTGAAGATAGCGAACGGTATTATTGATGATGTAAGAATTGCCTTTGGCTCTGTGGCTCCTACCCCTATACGTTTGTACGAGTTGGAAACATGGCTGATCGGTAAATCGGCCAATCATGGAGTGTTTGCTCAGGCTGGGGTGAAGGCGTCCCAAATGATTAAGCCGATTGATGATATCCGCTGTACGGCAGATTATCGAAAACGTCTGGCACAAATTATCATATTTAGAAGCTTAGTAACTGCATTGGGACGAGCGCAGGGGAGGTGTGGCTGTGAGTAAAGAAGTAATATGTTTTATTTTAAACGGACAAAAAATGGAAATTGAAGTGGAGCCATCATTGTTGCTTATCGATATGCTGCGTAACCGGTTAGGATTGACAGGTACCAAAATGGGTTGCGGTGAAGGCGAATGCGGGGCCTGTACGGTGCTGCTTGACGGGAAAACGGTGAATTCCTGTTTAATACTGGCAAGGCAGGTAGAGGGGCATGAGGTGCTTACTGTTGAGGGATTGGGTACGTATGACAAATTGCACCCGTTACAGGATGCGTTTATTGCCGAAGGCGCGGTACAGTGTGGATTTTGTACACCCGGGATGCTACTTAGCGCTAAATCGCTATTAGATGAAAATCCACAGCCGACGCGTAATCAAATTGCTAAACATATTTCAGGAAATCTATGCCGTTGTACTGGATATGTCAAAATAATTAATGCTATCGAAAAGGTAGCCAAGAGTGACTAGGTCTGAGGAGGCGAGTAGATTGAGTGATTATCGGGTCGTAGGACAATCTGTGAGAAAGTTGGATGCAGTAGATAAAGTATTGGGTAAAGCTCAATTTGCAGCTGATATTCATTTTGACGGAATGTTGTATGCGAAAGTATTTCGAAGCCAGGTTCCCCATGGTATATTGCTCTCTATTGATGTGTCAAAGGCTAAGGCACTGGCAGGCGTGGTTATTGTTCTTACAGGAAAAGACGTACCAGGGTCTAATAGTGCTGGGATAATTGTCAAAGATGAACCTGTGTTGGTTAAAATAAATGAAAAAATACGTAAGATTGGCGATCCACTGGCACTGATTGCGGCAGAAACCGAAGCGTTGGCGGAAAAGGCATTGGAGCTTATTGAAGTGGATATAGAAGTGTTACCGGCAGTGTTTGATCCAATAGCAGCAATGACTGATTCGGCACCAAGAATTTACGCTGACGGTAACGTTTTAGCAGTACGGAAACTTCGCAAAGGAAATATTCAGGAAGTTTTTACCGATTGCGCCGTGATAGTTGAGAACGAATACCGGACACAAATGGTAGAACATGCTTATATCGAACCTGAAGCCGGGGTGGCCAGGCTGGAAGGTGACGTAGTAACCATGTGGGTAGCTACTCAAAATACGCATTTTGACGCCAAAGAGGTAGCCCGGAACTTAAAGATAGGACTTGATAAAGTGCGGGTGATTCAGGCCACTACCGGCGGTGCGTTTGGAGGCAAACTTGATGTTTCAGTGCAGATTCATCTGGGATTGTTGGCGCTAAGAACACGACGCCCGGTAAAACTTGTTTATTCGCGGTCTGAGTCGATCATCAATTCGTCTAAACGGCATCCGTGCATCATAAAAATGAAGACAGGCGCAGACAAAGCCGGTAAGCTGCTGGCCATGGAGTGTACGATTATCGGTGACACCGGCGCGTACGCATCATACGGTCCGGGAACGATTACCCGGACTGCGGTCCATGCCACTGGACCCTATGAGATTCCTCATGTTGCAATTGACGCTTATACCGTGTATACCAATAACCCAACGGCAGGGGCCATGCGCGGGTTTGGTGTACCGCAAGTGGCTTTTGCTCATGAATCACAAATGGATATACTTGCCGAAAAATTAGGCATTTCGCCGCTGCAAATCAGGTTGTTGAATGCGTTTCGGCCTGGTTCAGTGACAGCAACAGGGGCAGAGTTAACGCAAAGTGTCGGCATTGTGCCCACGTTGGAAAAAACCAAGGCAGCTGCGGCAACACTTATTGATAGCCAGTGTTCAGTGATGAATGGTGCGAAAAGACGCGGTATTGGTACAGCATCCATGTGGTATGGAATCGGTAATACCGGGTTGCCCAATCCGGCTGGTGCCTATGTGAACTTACTGGATGACGGAACAGCGCTTGTGTTAACAGGCTGTGCCGACATCGGACAAGGTTCAAGCACTACACTAGCTCAAATTGTTGCTGAAGAATTTGGTATCGATATGGAGGATGTCCGGGTAGTTTCGGCCGATACCGGTGTCACTCCCGACGGAGGAGCTACCTCAGCCAGCCGGCAGACGTACATTTCCGGCAACGCTGTTCGGCTTGCGGCCCAAGAGGCAAAAAAAGTGCTCATAGAAACAGCGGCCGCCATGTTGGTGGTTACACCTGATGAAATCGCTGTAGGCAATAAAATGCTTAGTGTCAAGCAAACTGCCGAACAATCCCAATACTTAACAGACTGTCAGGGTGAATGTCGCTTAGATTTGGGTTTATCACCCAAGGGGAGAGGTTTGTCAGTTCGGTTAGTTGATTGTATTGCACAATGCCGGTCAACAGGAAAACTTACCATCGGTCATGGCTGGTTTAATCCGGATACAACAGGTTTAGATCCCGAAACTGGGCAGGGAAAGCCTTACGCGACATATGCATTTGCCACTCAGATTGCCGAAGTAGAAGTAGATACTGAGTCGGGCGAGATTGAGGTTATCAGGATTGTGGCAGCGCATGATGTAGGAAAAGCTATCAACCCGGTCAATATTGAAGGACAGATTGAGGGCGGTTGTACTATGGGCTTGGGTTATGCATTAACGGAACAAATACAAGTCAGGGAGGGGAAAATCCTGACCAAAAACCTGGCTACATACCTAATACCAACAGCATTGGATATTCCCGAGGTATATCCTCTCATCGTCGAGGAACCTGAGCAAACTGGCCCCTTTGGCGCGAAAGGAGTAGGTGAACCTTCATTGATTCCTACGGCAGCTGCGATTGCCAATGCTATATATAATGCAATCGGAATTCGGTTTACCGAATTGCCAATCACCCCGGAAAGAGTTTTGACCAAACTGCAAGAAATTCAGAACGCTAACGTGTGATATTGTAAGTTATTCTCACCAGTCGGTATGCCGGAATCAACCAATGATTAATAAAAATAGAAGTTAACCTTTCTTGTAAAGGTGTGGGGAGTCGGTTTAGATTCCGGCCGCCGCAGCTATAGCCAATGACGTCTAAGCTGTGATAGGTGTATAGATAGATTCATTACAATGAGCCTAGAAAAAGGTTGATTGGAATGACACCCGAGAAAGCGAGCAACGGTGCAGCAAGATGGAGGCGATGCATAAAGGGTTAAGTATTTTGCAAGAGATTATCAAATTTCTTATAAAAATAATTAATCAGAGGTTATTATTATGAATAATTTTGGAACATCAGTGATTGTGGCTGCAAAGCTTGACCGGTTGCCACTGTCCAGATTTCACTACAAGTTACTAACTATTAATGGTTGTGCCTGGGCCTTTGACGCTTTTGATGTGGGGTTGGTGACCTTTATTGCCACGGCGTTGATTCAGGCGTGGCATCTAAGCTCAGCTCAAGTAGGGATTTTGCTAAGCTCAGGATTATTCGGCATGATGGCAGGGGCCTTTCTATCAGGTCCTGCAGCAGACCGCTTTGGGCGTAAGGCTGTTTTTCAATGGACAATGCTGCTGTTTTCTGTGGCCTCATTGGCCTGCGCTTTGGCTTGGGATTTTACTTCGTTAATTTGTTTTCGTTTCTTAGTTGGCGTGGGACTTGGTGGAGAGACCCCGGTCGTTACTGCATTGATGGGAGAATTTATTCCGGCAGGGGACCGGGGAAAAGTCCAGGGGTTGATTAACACTTTCTGGGCATTTGGCTGGCTTGCGGCTGCGGCTCTTTCCTACTTTATTATTCCAGGCATTCAAGATGGCTGGCGCTGGGCTTTTGTTGCCGGGGCTTTACCGGCCCTCTATATTTGGGTAGTCCGCCGGAAACTGCCTGAATCTCCCCGCTGGCTTGCCTTGCAGGGGCGTGATAAGGAAGCCTTGGAAATTATCGAGCAGATTGAGACTGAGGTAGCGAAAACCAGTACGATACCTCCGGTAACGGAAGCCAATATGGCGGCTGTTTCTGTAGCCGGTAAAGGTTCTATTGGAACTCTATTTTCACCAACTTACTGTCGAACAACGGTAATGCTTTGGATTCTCTGGTTCTTGGGGATGTTTGGTTATTATGGGCTTTTTGCCTGGCTGCCCTCGCTGCTGGTTAAAGCTGGCCATAGCATGGTAAAGTCATTCCTCTATGTGGTTATAATGCAATTTGCGTATATTCCCAATCAAATACTATGCGCATACGCGATGGACAAGTATGGAAGAAGAAGACTGCTAACAGCCAATCTGCTATTTGCAGGAATAGCTACAGTACTATTTGGCTGGGCACTAGGTTATGGCGCTTTGGAAATTAGTCAGGTTGTATTTTTGGGAGTTTTGACTTCGTTTTTCGTATCGGGAGTATGGGGAATAACCTATACCTATACGCCAGAGCTGTATCCTACCGGTATAAGGGTAACAGGAACAAGCATGGCGGCAACCTGTTCACGGCTGGGTTCTATGTTGGCTCCTTTAGTTATCGGCTACGCACTTAACTTTGTCGGCGTTACCGGGGCCATTGCTATTGTAGCCGGCGCGTTCATCCTTGCCGGGATAGTAGTAGCTATTTTGGGAAAGGAAACCCGAGGACGGAGTTTGCAATAAGGAACGGAAGATCATGTGATTTCAAATATTAAACTGGAGGCGTTGTTTATATGGCTACAATTACTGAGCGTTTAGGAAACTTACCTCTCGGAAAGTTCCACTGGCAGTTATTGCTGATTATGTGTTTAGGATGGGCCTTTGACGCCATGGATACTGGGATTGTTTCCTTTGTTTTACCAAAATTGATGGCGGCGTGGAAGTTAACTTCAGCGCAAGTCGGTATGATTGGCAGCGTGGGTCTGGTTGGCATGGCGATAGGTGCGATGATTGGCGGTACTATTGCTGACTATATTGGCAGGAAAAAGGTGTTTGCCGCAACTTTGATACTCTACAGTCTGGGAACAGGCGCTTGCGGTTTGTCCTGGAATTATGAGTCATTGCTCTTTTTTCGTTTCTTAGTTGGGTTTGGTTTGGGTGGGCAACTGCCTGTAGCTATTACCTTGATGAGCGAATATTCGCCAACTAAGTATCGCGGTCGCATGATTGTTCTGTTGGAAAGCTCCTGGGCTTTCGGTTGGTTAGCGGCATCCGTTATTTCATATTTAATTATTCCTAAGTACGGGTGGGAAGTGGCCTTCTATATTGGTGCTATTCCTGCACTCTATGTCTTCTACTTGTGGCGGATGGTGCCGGAGTCAGCCATGTTTTTAATGAAAAAGGGTCGGGTAGAGGAAGCTCATGCGTTGGTTTCAAAGGTGGAACAGGATCTTGGTGTACAGCAAGGCGCAAAACCGTCGTTAGCAGAAATGGAATCAGCGGCAGCAACGCCTGCCTTCAGTGTCCTTCAACTGTTTAATCCCACCTATTTCAAGCGAACAGCGTGCTTATGGATATTATGGTTTTGCATTGTATTCTCTTATTACGGTATTTTCCTGTGGCTGCCTACCTTATTGGTTAAGGCCGGACATGACATGGTTAAATCCTTTGAGTTTGTATTATGGATGACGGTAGCGCAAGTACCGGGGTATTTTGCCGCCGCTGCACTTGTTGACAAAATTGGCCGTAAACCGACCATGGCAACATTTTTGCTGGGCTGTGCATTTACTGCCTACATGTTTGGCAACGCAGTTTCTGTCGGGGAAATTTACCTGTGGGGCTGCTTGATGTCCTTCTTCAATCTCGGTGCCTGGGGTATTTTATATACCTACACGCCTGAACTGTATCCGACAGAAGCCCGGTCTACCGGTGTGGGTTGGGCAGCAGGCTTTGGACGGATTGGCGGTATTGTCGCACCTATGGTGGTTGCTGGGATGATTACCGGCCCTGAAAAAATCCCCTTAGTATTTATGATGTTTACCGCAGTTTTGGTTATCGCCGCCATGGACATGATTGTTCTGGGTGATGAAACCAAGCAGAAAGCTTTGAGCTAGGCTGCAGCAAGCAGTTAAAGATAAGAATCGGCAGAGAA
>Ga0316604_10001780_pt1 | contig 17897 bp, 16 predicted proteins | sample OWC_soil_day20_C_FD_207650 | JGI IMG/M metagenome (GOLD analysis project Ga0316604, IMG submission 207650) | Wetland soil microbial communities from Old Woman Creek delta, Ohio, United States - OWC_soil_day20_CT | ecosystem: Environmental > Terrestrial > Soil > Wetlands | place: USA: Ohio... | reverse complement strand
TGTTTCTCGGAGAAACGGATTTCGCCAATATCGGAAACCGCATCTCCTTACTATGTCCGGTTGCTGGCGGAGGATCGTCCGGGCGTCATGGCCGCTATTGCCGGTGCTTTCGGAGATCATCAGGTCAGTCTCAAATCTGTCATTCAGAAACGCCGTGTCGGTGAACGTGCCGAGATTGTGCTGATCACTCACGAAGTCAGTGATGCTGCGTTGCAAAAGGCCGTGCAGACACTGAACGAAATGTCCGTGGTTCACATCGTATCCACAGTTCTGCGGGTGGTGGGCGATGACGCAGAATAATCGCGTTGTACGGGTACGAATACCGGCTACGACGGCCAACTGCGGTCCCGGATTTGATTCTTTGGGAATCGCCTGTACTTTGTATAATGATGTGGAGCTTGAACTGACGGGACCCGATGACATGGTGCAGATCACAGTGACAGGCGATGGCGCTGATTCGCTGCCTCTCAATGATAGAAATCTTGTTCTCCGGTCTGTCCGAACCGTGTTGGACCAAGCCGGAGCCGGGCATGTCGGCATTCGACTGGCGTTACATAATAATATTCCTCTGTCTAGAGGCCTTGGCAGCAGCTCTGCTGCAATTGTAGGCGGTTTGACGGCGGCAAATGCCGTTGTGGGTAAGCGCTTTTCTCAGGATGAACTGCTCGATATGGCGACTAAGCTTGAGGGGCATCCTGATAATGTGGCGCCTGCATTGCTTGGCGGGTTCACGGTTTGCGTGATGCAGGGGGAGCGGGTAACGTGCCTGCGACTGCCTGTACCTAAAGAACTGAAACTGGTCGTGTGCATCCCGGACTTCCGCCTTTCGACCAACAAGGCGCGTCAGGCGATTCCTGCCAGTGTGCCGCATCCGGACGCAGTATACAACGTCAGTCGTACAGCATTGTTGGTTGGCGCCTTGGCGAGCGGCCAGCTGAAATATCTGGCTGACGCGTTGGACGACAAATTGCATCAACCCTACCGGGCCGCGTTGATCCCCGGGATGGCCGACGTGTTTGCAGCGGGGAAAAAAGCCGGCGCGCTCGGCGTAGCCATGAGCGGAGCGGGCCCTTCTTTGATGGCGTATACGGTAGAAAACGCTGATACAGTAGGGGAAGCAATGGTGCAGGCTTTTTCGACGCAGGAAATCAAATCCCGGTATTTATGTCTCGATGTCGATTATGATGGTGCTAGGATTGTTGATTTTGCTTGACTTCGACTAGGAAAATGGGTAGAATAAGATCTGTTAGTCGGGGCGTAGCTCAGTTTGGCTAGAGCGCTACCTTGGGGTGGTAGAGGCCGCAAGTTCAAGTCTTGTCGCTCCGACCAAGTATTTTAAAGGGTTCTGAGATTTGTCTCAGAACCCTTTTTCACGTTTACTGCTTGGATGCACCAGCGACGACTCGTATCCCAATCACCAGCAGGACGGCTCCTATCGCTTTAGGCAGTGTTACAGGTTCGCCCAGTACAGCCGTTGCCAAAAACCAGGCAGTGAGAGGTTCCGCCAAAGTCAGTGTCACGGCCGTTGACGCGGGCATTCGCTGTAACCCGAAAGTGAAAAGGAAGAAAGCCACGCCTGTGGCAGCAAGACCCAAAAAGGCCAAAAGCGCGATACTACGGAGGTCAATCCAAGCTGTTGAAAACAAGATCAGGCTTGGGGCAAGAACAATACTGGCGACACTGAACGTGGTTGCCGCCACCAGGCCGGCATTGGCATCCTTGCCAATGCCTCCGGTGAGATAGACGTAGGTTCCGTAGGACAGACCTGCTAACGCGGACAGCCCATAGCCAAGGTACGACCCCTGTCCGCCAGCGTCTCCCGCCACCAAAATTGCCAGCCCCGCGATGGCAGCCACTTGTCCTGTAAGACTTCGGGATGAAGGTCGCCGCGCAGAGAAAAGAATCTCATAGGCCAAAACCCAGAGTGGACCGCTCCCAAGGGCTATGGCAGTACCCACGCCAACGCCGGCGTGAGCTACACCGGCGAAGAAGAACAGGTTATAACCTGCGATAGCTGTACCGGCTCCGAAGATGCGCCATCGGGGCAAAGTAAGAATCGCCTTGACGGAGACTCCGGAGAACAGGCAAAACAGCCACAAGGCAGCAGACCCTAGCAAGACTCGGACGGCTGCGACCACGACAGGCTCCCGATTAGGCGGCAACAAGCCTTGGATGGTTCCCGTCGTACCCCAGAGCATGGCTGCGGCCAAAACGCAAAGAATACTAAAAAAAGCTGAATTCTTATTCAATCTTCATTTCCTCCAAAACAAAACTCTGCCACCATTGTAGCAGAGTTTAGGCGATGGAATGCGTGAATTTGTGTTCGTTTTTTCTCCAGTTCTCGCATCTTGTTCCGGTAAGCCACGGGGGATAGTCCCATATCTTCGATAAAATTGACAAACATTTGCCAACTCGATATACTGAAACAAAAATAGCCTCAGACTGGAGTCAAATCCATGTTTCGGCCCAAATCAGCGTTGATTTTCTGGAGCTGTGCAAAAGGTGCATGGCTCTATTTTTTTGCGGAGGTTTTTCATGGAACGCGATAAGACTTTTCTGGGCCTGATTGGGGCGGTGTTTTTGATGATGATCGGAGTGGGCATGATTGTGGCGCTGTTGCCGCAACGCGTGATCGAATTGGATGGGCATAGCCGGTTTGTCGGATATCTGGCCTCAGCGTTTGCGTTATCTTATGTTGTTTTACAGGTGCCGATCGGATCGCTAGCTGACCGAGTTGGCTTCAAGCCGTTTCTGGTTGGCGGCTATGGGGTTTGTTTTGCAGCCGGATTGTTATTTTATTTCTCCGATCATTCTTCCATGCTATTTTGGGGTCGTTTATTGCAAGGCGTAGGGGAAGCTCCAGTATGGGCTTTGGCTCCGGCATTGCTGGCGTTGCGCTTTCCGAGTAGCAAGGGGAAAGTGATGGGAATCTACAACGCAACAATTCACTTGGGGTTGACAGTAGGACCCTTGGTCGGGATTGCCGTTGCAAAAAGTTGGCAAGGCCGTGAGGCCTTCCTGCTTTACGCGACACTTTGCCTGTTGGGCGCTGTGATTCTCTGCGTTGCATTGCCTGGGCCAAAACCGGCGGCTGCAGGGGCTGCGAGCGAGACTTGGACCCTGTCGCGGCTTGGCGCATTATTTCAGCAGGGCGGCGTTGCGGGAACTTTGCCGGGTATTGCTTTATATGGCGCAGGGTATGGCATTTTTCTTACGAATATTCCGGCCTATCTTTTGGAAGTAAAAGCCGCATCGGCTACCATGGTAGGCATCTTTTTCGCCTTGTTTTATTTGGCGGTCAGTTTGGCGCAGGTCATAACTGGCCCTTTGACAGATAGACTAGGCAGCAGGATTTTCATGGTCGGGGGTTTGGGGTTGGCAGCTATGGGACTTAGTGCGTCACCATTTTGCGATATGGGATGGCTGCTTTTCGTATTGTCGATAGGTAGCTTGGGCCTAGGCGTATTTTGCATCGCATCGATGACATTTTTACAGGACGCAGTGCCGGACGCATTGAAGGGGACGACCGGCGGGGCTTATTATTTGTTCTGGGGATTGGGCATGTTTGTAGGTCCGCCGATTTTTGCGATGATGGCGCAAGATCAGGGCTATTTCTGGGCAATGCAAGTTTATGCCGGGTTGCTAGGACTAGGCGCGCTAGGGATCTTTAGATAACTCTTGCTGGAAACGAAGCGGGACTAATGATAAAATGTTGTTGCGAGCATCCAATTACTTCCTTAAACCTCAACCTTTAATAAACATAACAGGTGGGAGGTATGTGAAAATGCCGTCCGCTGATATTTTAAAGCAGATTAAAAAAAGAATTAACCTGAGGTTGTTGGAAAGTGTTTTAAATGATTGGGGGGGGCGAAGTACCATGCAGTTTCCAGTTTTGAAAATTCGCGGTGCATTCTGGATCAGTCTCTTGATAGCCTATTTGCTTCTTTTTCAGCCATCTGCATTGGCAGCCGATGTTAGAGTCTTCGCTGAACCGGGCATTTCCAATGTATTGGTCAACGAGTACCAGGATATTACCGCAAAAGTAATGCAATTCTATCAAGATGTATACAAATTTACGCCCAACAAGTCGATCAGAGTAGTTGTAGCCGCTGATGAGACCGGTTATATTCAGGTGTTGCAGCGTGAAGGATGCAATTCGGAACAGGCGGTTCGGACTGCCAAAGCATCCTCGGGAGTCTCATTAGGGGTAAAGCCGGTCATTGTCATTTGCGCCGACAAGAGTACGAACTACCTGGCGCGAATCCGGGTCATAACGCACGAAATGTTTCACCAGCTTCAGTCAGAGCAAAAAGGTGCGGTTTCCGCGCATAAATGGCTCTTGGAAGGGTCTGCTAAAATGTCGGAGTACGTGTTGCTGGAATGGCTGGATAAGGGTTCGCTGGCAGCTCATCGCAACAATCTTATCAATATTCTGGCCAATGCCAAGGTAAAGGCGAATCCATCGGAATTAGCCGAGGGTGGCGCCAAATGGACAAGTTTGATGGAACAAAAAATGTTTCCCTATGAGATTTCAGCACTCATGACCGATTATCTGGCAACCCAGGCAGGCTATCCGGCGATTTTACGATATTTTTCCAGTATAGGGGAGACCCATAATCGGGAAGCGGCTTTCCTGAAAACGTTCGGTATGAGCCATGACCAATTTGTGCAAAAGTACGTGGCATATATGAAACAGGGAGAAGCTGCACTCGGGCAACTGACATTTGAAACTGAAGGAGACGTCGCGCCGGAAGTTGTTAAGAAAATAAAAAACAACGGCAAGGCGATAGAACAATTGCTGCGTTCGGAAGGGTGGAAATTATCCCAGTCATCCAGATTTATCCTGGTACCCAATCAAGAGATTATGTTGAAGGTTATGCGACGAGAACTACCGCAACAAGAAGAAAGTAAGTTGGCAGTTATTGCTCAAAGGGCTACGATTGTTGGCTTTAGCGGGTTTAACTTTGTTTTTGATGTAGGAAAAACGACTGAGCCAGACAGAGGATTTTCTAAACTGGCTATCATTGTTTGTCGTAGCGCAATTGTTATGACCGCAAACCCAGCGCCGGTTGTTAAATTGTACTGGCTTTATGAAGGAACCGCCCGAGTGTTGGCCGCAAAAGCTGAAGAAGCAGCGGGCTTGAAGACAAAGGGGAATTACCGTCGAGAATGGGAAACCGCTGTACAAAAAGCAAAAACCTATCCACCGCTTGCGCAGGTGTCCGGCTCATTAAATCCGGCATTTTCCCGCTATGGCGGGGAAGCAACGTATGCGTCGGTGGCTTTGGCGGCAAGTTATTTAAACGAAAAGAACTCGCCAGATATGTTGTTGCGCTATTTTACCGTCTATCGTGACTTGAATGATGCGCCACGGAGCTTTCAGCAAGTGTTTGGCATGTCTGTGGAGGCCTTTGAGCAGCAATATGGGACTGCAATGACTGGTTTACTCAAGTAAGAAAGTCTTGGTACATTATTATTTCAATGCTTGTTGATTGACAGTAAGCAGTATATGAGTATGATCAAATATAAGGGAGTGAAACAAATTTTTAATTCTTAACTTAGGGGAAACGGAGGGTGGACGTGGAAGATACCATTAAGTATCATCGCATCAATACCGGCAATGAGATTATTCTACTGCCTCTCGCGCCGGATCTTCGAAAAATTTACATAGAGGTCACCACGGAATGTAACTTTTCCTGCATCACCTGTATCCGCCATTCCTGGAGCGACGCGATCGGACAAATGTCTGCCGCTGTTTTTGAACGAATTATGGCGGATTGCAAAGAACTGCCCGATTTACAGACCATTCATTTTGGTGGATTTGGGGAACCTACGACTCATCCGGCTATTATCCAGATGATAACCCAATGCAAATCGATGGGGTATGCGGTTGAAATGATCACCAACGGATCCCTGCTTACGGGTGAGACTTCAACGGCATTGATCGACGCCGGACTCGACTGGTTGTTCGTGTCCTTGGATGGATCGGATTCAAAAAGCTATGAAAATATTCGACCGGGTGCAGATTATGAAGAAGTCGTCGGGAATATCATGCGACTGCAACGGCTGAAAAAAGAACGACAGGCCCCTTTCCCTCGAATTGGCATTGAATTCGTCGCAACCAAAGCGAATTTTTCTCGGCTTCCCTGCATGCGAAAAGTGGTGGACGAGTTGAAAGCCGATCGATTTGTCGTAACCAACATGTTGCCCTACCATGAATCCATGAAGGATGAAATTCTGTATGAGCAGGGCGCCGATATGCTTGATTTTGGCTGGGAGTCGCCGCTTCTGTCTGTTAAATCGGCCCCAAAGATGCGCATCGAGACACAACGATCCTGCCGTTTTGTGGAAAACAAAGCGGTAGCCATTACGTATCAGGGAGATGTCAGCCCGTGTTACGCTCTGATGCATTGTTACGACGGTTATATTCTCGGGCGCAAAAAAACGATGGTAGCCAAAAGTTTCGGCAACGTCCAACAACGGAAACTGTCAGAGGTTTGGAGCGATCCGGAGTACGCAACTTTTCGCTGGATTTCGCGCAATTCTCAGTACCCATCGTGTACGGACTGCCGCAAGGTGGACGGATGCAATCTGGCAGAGACAAACGAAGGAGATTGCTGGGGAAACAGGCCCTCATGCGGGGATTGTCTATGGGCGCGCGGCCTGATTGTGTGTCCTTAGTTCGACTTACCGGGAGAGGTTGCTTATGGTAGATTGAAAATGAATACGACTATATCATTTTTGACACAGCTCCAACAAGTCATACACTATGGCGAAAGCAAAGAGAGATTTAAATAAAAAAATAATAATGCTTGGTGAATATTTTATGAAGAGGTGTTATTATGACTACCCGGATTGATATTGTGAATATAAGAAAAACTGCAGAAGACTATTACCGAAACGGGGATTATTTTTGCTCAGAGGCAATTGTTAAGGCTATTAAAGACGCGTTTGCATCACCATTACCCGATGATGTTATTGCAATGGCCTCTGGTTTTCCGGTGGGAATGGGTGGCTCGGGATGCACATGTGGAGCTGTTGCCGGAGGAATCATGGCAATCGGCATGTTTTTTGGCAGAACACACGCTAAAGATACAAAGGTGAATAAAGCGATGCAATTGGCCAAGGAATTGCATGATACCTTTCAACAACGACATTCGTGCCTATGCTGTCGGGTGTTGACCAAAGGGATGGAACTCGGTTCCCCTTCGCATATGGAACAATGTATTTCATTCACCGGTGAAATTGCTGAAGAGACAGCTAAAATTATCATCAGAGAATTGGAGTTGTCACAAGAGCAAACATTAACGCCCGTTATAGACAGTAAAGGAGACGTGGTATTGTGACTGAGGAAAGAGAGCTGGATTGCCGGGGACTCGCATGTCCGCAACCGGTCATTATGACGAAGAAAGCACTCGATGCGGAGAAAACCCCCATCAACGTCGTGGTGGATAACTCGACAGCAAAAGAAAATGTCAGTAAGTTCGCCTCAGCCAACGGGTGGGGTTACCGTGTCGAGGAACAAGAAGACGGCCTATTTCATATCCACATGGTCCCTCCAATCAGTTCAGGCATTGCGGCGAGAGGCGATGAGGAGAAACGTTTGGCTCCGGTATATTTGTTTACCCGGGACACCTTGGGACACGGCAGCGACGAACTGGGAAAAATTCTGATTCGGTCGTTTTTTACCGCATTGCTGGAAGTGGACCCCAAACCCAAAACGCTGCTATTTCTAAATGGCGGGGTCAAACTGACGGTGCAGGGCTCTATGGTGCTACCAAGCCTACAAAAACTGGAGCAACAGGGGGTCAGTGTTCTTTCGTGCGGAACCTGTCTGGATTATTACAACCTGAAAGAGCAGTTGGCTGTCGGTTCGGTCACGAATATGTTCACTATCATTGCTTCCCTGCAAGAGAATGGTCAAGCCATCACACTATGAACGCAGCGAGTTGTGTCATCGTGTTTGAATCGGTTCATCACGCTATCAGAGCAGAAAAGATATTACTGGGAAAGGGAATGGCGCTGGAAATGATTCCTACGCCCCGGGAACTATCCATGAGTTGCGGGCAAAGCATCGAAGTATCAATGCCGGATGGGGTTCTGGCCGAGAAAATACTTCGTGAATCCGGCGCGCAATACAAGGCGATTTACTGGCGTGATAAAGGCCGAAGAGGCTTTGAACAAACGACGCAAAGAGATTTCGACACCGGTGAGTGACACTCCATATATCCACATCGCTTCATCTCATCCGGAACAAAATCTTTTCTTGACACATCACCATAAAGAAACTATATTATATGTGAGTATATGTTCATGTATTGGAGGTTTGTATGAAAGAGCGTGAGTGTGATGTGTGCACGGAGATTTGTGAAAACCCTCAAACCGTTTGTCTGGCCAAGGCCGAACTGTTGTCGGATAAAATGGCCCAACGTGTGGCGGAGACATTTAAAGTGTTGGGTGATACTACCCGTGTGAAAATTTTGCAGGCGCTATCGAAACGAGAGCTCTGTGTTTGTGATATTGCAGCTGTGATTGGGATGGGTCAATCTGCGGTGTCACACCAATTGCGCACGTTGCGCAATTCGCGGCTGGTTAAATATCGCAGGGAAGGGACAACGGTCTGGTACTCCCTGGATGATGAACATATCGCCGGTTTGCTGGCCCAGGGGATTGAGCATGTCGAACATGATTAGCAGCTGCAAAGGGGATAACATGGAAACAGAAGAAGCAGTGACCGAAAGAACGGCAACCACTTTTCAAGTGGATGGAATCACCTGCCTGGACTGCGCGCGGAAATTTGAGCAGGCAGTCAGCAAGATGCCTGGAGTTACGAAAGTTTCACTCAATGCGATGACAAGAAAGCTAACGGTTGAAGGCCGGGCAGACTTTGCGGGAATTAGCCGGTTAGGGAGGGAAGAGGACTACACGATCCGTCCTGAAATCGGAGAAATATCGAAAACAGAGCAGCAAGTCGAAAAGACTGATTGGGAACTCCGGCGGGCGATTTTGTCCGGCTTATCTTTGGTTTTCGGTTTTGGTGTGGAGAAGTTTGGTGGAACAGCCGGATTCTTTTTGCCGCTTTATGTGGTGGCTGTTGTGCTGGGGGGCTGGGGAAATTTCCGCAAAGCGGGCAGGGCGTTGCCGCGTGGAAACTTCAATATGAGCGTCCTAATGAGCGTAGCGGTGGTTGGTGCGATGGCCATCGGACAATATGAAGAAGGCGCGACGGTGGCCTTCCTTTTTGCGATATCGGAAATGTTGGAAAGTTGGACGATGGAAAAAGCACGGCGTTCTATCCGGGAAATGATGGATATTGCTCCCAAAGTTGCGAGAGTGCGACGTGGGAACGTTGAAACTGACATACCGGTGGAAGAGATCCTTGTCAGTGACATCATGATTATTCTCCCCGGCGAGAAGATCGCTATGGACGGTACGATAGTAAAAGGCGAGTCGGCCATTAACCAAGCTTCGATTACCGGCGAATCCATGCCGGTGGAAAAGGGACCGGGAGCCGAGGTGTATGCTGGAACCCTCAACACCCATGGTGCGTTGGAAGTCGAAGTAACGAAACGGGTACGGGATGCAACCATTTCGAAAATTATTCACATGGTGGAAGCTGCACAGGGGAATCGCGCTCCATCCCAAGCTTTTGTGGAGCGATTTGCGGCAGTCTATACGCCTATTGTCATGGCACTGGCTGTTGGTATCGTTCTGGTTCCCCCTCTAGTCTTTGGACAGGAATGGACGCCCTGGATTTATCGCGGGCTGGCTCTGATTGTGGTAGCTTGCCCCTGCGCTCTTGTTGTATCTACTCCGGTGGCGGTTGTCAGCGCAATAAGTGTTGCTGCAAAAAACGGTGTTCTCATCAAAGGCGGCATCCATCTTGAGGAAGCAGGATCACTTAGTGCGATTGCGTTTGACAAAACGGGGACACTTACCAAAGGAGAGCCTGCAGTTACCGACATTATTACACTCAATGGAATTTCTGAAGACGATTTGCTAAAAATATCCGCAGGTCTGGAAGTTCGTTCGGAGCATCCGCTTGCCGCAGCCTTGGTAAAAGCCTCAAAAGCCCGAAAGTTAGAGGTTGTTCCCGCTGAAAATTTCTGCGCTATTGCGGGACGTGGGGCGCAGGGAACCGTAGAAGGCAAAACAGTATATATCGGCAACCCACGGCTTTTTGCAGAGCTATCGATCTCGATGGAGCGAATTGCGGTGCACATTGACCGTTTGCAAAGTGAAGGGAAAACGGTGATGATAGTTGGCACAAAAGAAAGCTTCCTTGGAATTGTGGCTGTTGCCGATGAAGTGCGGGAGAACAGTGCGAAAACGATCGCAGCCCTAAAACAGGCAGGTATTCTTCACACTATCATGTTGACTGGCGACAATGCTGCTACTGCCGCAGCCATAGCGTCGAAGACAGGCATCGATGAGTTTCGCTCCGATCTTCTGCCTCAGAACAAGGTGACTGCAATACAAGAACTGGTAGGAAAGTACGGTAAGGTTGCGATGGTTGGTGATGGGGTCAATGATGCCCCCGCTTTGGCACTGGCTACTGTAGGCGTTGCCATGGGCGGCGCAGGAACAGATACGGCGCTTGAAACTGCGGATATTGCGCTGATGGCGGATGATCTCCGCATGCTGCCGTTCACTATTCGGTTAAGCCGTAATGCATTTGCAATCATTCGGCAGAACATTGTTTTTTCGCTGGCAATCAAATTGATTGCTGTGCTGGCCGTGTTCCCAGGCTGGCTGACGTTGTGGCTGGCAATCCTGGCGGATATGGGAGCAACGATTCTTGTGACGATGAACAGCATGCGGTTGCTGCGGGTTAAACCCGAAGAATGAAATGTGACATTGTAGAAACACGCACTAGTAGGGAGCTATTGCTCGGAAGCGTCGCAAGAAAACTGATTAGCTTGTCAAGGATTCCGGTTTTGGTCGTAAAATAGGATAACATCATTCTCTTTACACATTTTTATGAATCAGCCATACTACAAATGCGAACGTATGTTTCACATTGCGGGATATTAATTAAGCGAACTGGAGGAATATTATGGTCAAAAAAACTACTGAATCTAAACCGGTAGCGCCAAATCTGCCTTGCGAATTACCGTTGACACATAAGGCTGGGTTTCACGACGAAGACTGCGTGAAACTCAGCCTTATACAAGACTGTATGTTTGAAACTCAAACTGCTGAAAATATTATTGTTAACCAGGTTTTATTTAAAAACGTTGATTTTAACCGCCTGCATTGGCCATGCGTCCAACTAACCGATACTGTCTTTGAACAATGTGATCTCTCCAATGTGGACTTTACCCAATGTTCCATGGACCGTGTCCGACTGATCAACTGCAAGTTGGTGGGGATTAACATGACTGAAGCGTCGCTCCGAAATGTTGTCTTTGATCACTGCAATGCCGCTTACGCCGTCCTACGCTATCTCAAGTGTAAAAAAGGCAGCTTTCACAACACTTCTTTCACTGAAGCAGATCTATATGCAGCTACACTAGCTGACGTAAGCTTTGCGAGTTGCGATCTCGATAGAGTTCAATTTTCGGGGACAAAACTTGCGGGACTTGATCTCAGCACTTGTCAATTTTATCAACTAGCCCTAACGACAGAGGATCTTCGCGGTTGTATCATCGCTCCCGCACAAGCCATAGCCTTGGCTAATATCTTTGGCGTGGTTATAAAAGAGTAGGATAGACAGGGATTTTATAGGAATCCATCTCAGGGTTGAAGAGTTATTGTTCTTGCCGGATCAAAGCCTCTTTGTGGAGAGCTTCTTCATCACTTGCCCGGATATGTGCGGCCCATTCCGCCGTGACGATGTCTTCGCTTTGCTTGCCGATAATTTCATTCCAATGCAAATCACTCTTTGTCGAGGCGACGCCAAACATTGTAATACTTTAAATATATTCGGTTCACATGTATTCTTCTCCTTTTTGCCGATGCGACTCCAGAAAACAACGCAGGCCGAGCAGACATTACCTATACCACATTTAAGGCATGTGGGCTATAATAGAAGTAATAAGCATTGTTTTGCGAAAAATAATAGTAATTGATGAACCCCAATATAGGTTTGGCCTTCAGTGGATTTGTTGGAAGCAATGGAGGGGAGTGCAGTGACAGGGGCTGGAAAAACCATCAAAATGATGCTGCGCTCTACGTTGTGCCGCTTCCTCATTTTCTTCGCACTATTAACAATTTCCGCTGTATGGGCGGTTACCTTGTCGAGGGTGGAGTACGAACATCAAGCTGATCTTCGTTCTACCATGCGCGCAAACGAGAATCTTGCCGTAGCTTTTCAGGAGCATATCCAGCTTCATTTTGACCAAATCGACGAGACGCTGCTGTTTATGAAACAGCAATACGAAAAACATGGCGCAGTGAATGGCGCCATCCTCGAACGAATGCAAAGCCAAAAATCAACCCCGGCCATGAATTTTGCGATCATCGATTCTCAGGGAAATTTCAGGGTCAGCCTGCTGCCAAACCCCGAAAGAGTCAATGTGAGCGATCGAGAATTCTTCAAGACTAATAGCGGCAAGGATACAGGCAATCTATATATATCAAAACCAGTTATCAATCGATTTACCGGCAGAGATACTTTTCATTTGAGCCGACGGATTAATTTGCCGGACGGAAGTTTTGACGGGGTGGTGCTCTGCGCGATTGAGCCCCAGTGCTTTTCCGACTTCTATCGTGAGGTGAAGTTGGGTCAAAGCTATTCCATTACTATTATAGGCGAGGATGGCGTGGTCCGGATGCGTCAAAGCGCCAAAGGCATGGAGTCAGGCCAGGACGTGTCGGGCTCCATGAATTTTCGTAGAATGCAGGAGTCCCATTCCGGTTCTTACATCAGCGATTCGGTAGTTGACTATCAATATCGCTTATTCAGCTATCACCACATGAAAAGATATCCGCTGATAGTGCAGGTGTCAACCCTTGAGGCGGAAGCGCTGGCAGATTTTCGGGAACGCGAAGGCAAATACTTCAAGACCGCCGGAGTCGCCAGTGTGATCATTCTTTTGGTGTATGGCCTGTTGTTTGTCATGATCCTGAAACGGGAGCAAAATGCAGAAGCTCGACGTGAAAGTGAAGAGCGGTTTGCCAGAGCTTTTGGTCATGCGCCAATCGGTATGGCGTTGATTTCGCCTGAAGGTCGCTGGCTAAAGGTGAATGAGTGCCTCTGCTGTTTGTTCGGTTATGATGAGGAAGAACTACTAGCTCTGACAGTGCAGGATGTTGCGTATCCCGCAGATGTGGATGTTAATGCCGAGTTACGCTCTCGGATGCTGGCCGGCGCAATTGAGATTTATTGCGTGGAGAAACGGTATTGTCATAAGTCTGGCATCGCAATCCCCTGCCTGTTGACGACGTCCCTGGTAAGGGACACCCAAGGCAATCCGCTTTACTTCGTCGTTCAGATTGAGGACATTACCGAAAGAAAACACGCGGAGCAGCGGTCAATGGTTGAAAAGAAAAGGTTGTGGTCCATTCTTCAGATAGCGCAGATGAAAACAACATCGGCAAAAGAATTGCTGGACCAGGTGCTGAATGCTGTCATTGAGCTTTCGGAAAGCCAATTCGGTTATATCTATTATTATAGTGAAAAAACAGAAGAATTTACGCTGCATGCTTGGTCGCAGGCGGTGATGGAAGCGTGCACCATGTCCGACAAACTCACTCAATATCAACTCGCCAAGACCGGATTATGGGGCGAAGCCGTACGCCAACGTCAGCCGATCATAGACAATGATTTCGCATTGCCTGATGCCTTAAAGAAAGGCTATCCGGCAGGACATGCGCCGCTGAAACGTTTTATGACTGTTCCGGTGTTCATCGACGGGAAAATCGTGGCCGTTGCCGGAGTGGCCAACAAGAAGGATGAGTATACGGACATGGATGTCAGTCAGCTGATGCTGATGATGGACTCGTTATGGAATATCCTTGAGCGTAGGCAGGCCGAAGAAGCGCTTCGGGAAGTAAATGAAAATTTGGACCGTAAGGTAAAAGAGCGCACTACGGAGCTGGACAGCGCCAATGACAAACTGACTGCGCAGAATGATGAACTGGAAGCCTTAAACGAAGAACTTCATCGTCTTACACTGGTGGATGGATTGACAGGCATCGCAAACCGCCGCTATTTTGACGAATATCTTGAACGGGAATGGCGGGCCGGGATGCGGCAGAAAAAAAAGCTATCGCTCGTCATGGCCGACATTGATTTCTTCAAAATATATAATGACACCTACGGGCATCAGAGCGGCGATGATTGCTTAAAAGCTATTGCCGGAGTATTAGCGGCCAGTATCAAACGGGGCACGGACCTTGTAGCCCGGTATGGCGGCGAAGAGTTTGCCGTGGTATTGCCCAATACGGATTTGGCCGGGGCGATAGTTGTCGCCGAAAAAATCAGGAAACGGGTGGAAGATATGCGAATCGAAAACCGCGAGGCTTCGGGCCAATGGGTCACGATTAGCCTCGGAGTTGCCGCTTTCGCGCCATCCATTGGAGAATCGCCGTCAGCGCTTATCGCGTTGGCTGACAAGGCTCTATATCAGGCGAAACATACGGGGCGCAATCGGGTGTTGAGCGGCTAAAGTCGAAGAATTCGAGGAGGGGACCGTTTTGACGGATGAACGCTCCAAAGTTCTAATAGTAGATGACAGTCGCACCAATATTGCCATTATGAAGGATATTTTGAGTGATGAATATGAGGTGTTTTCTGCGCTAAGCGGCAAGGACGCTTTGCAAATTGCGCGGCAGGAAAACGTAGATTTGATTTTGCTTGACGTTGTGATGTCTGAGATGGATGGATATGAAGTATGCAGACGTCTGAAAGCCGACCAAGATACAAAGAATGCTCCAGTCATTTTCGTAACCAGTATGGGCGAAATGGGTGACGAAACCAAAGGGCTGGAGTTGGGTGCGATCGACTACATGATCAAACCGGTTAGGGCGCCGATCATCAAGGCTCGGGTGCGAAACCACCTCGAACTAAAAAAGTACCGAGATTTTCTAGAGAACCTGAGCACTGTCGACGGATTGACTGGGGTGGGGAATCGGCGTCATTTCGATGAAGTTCTGGATAGGGAGTGGCGACGTGCGGTGAGGGGCTCTCATCCATTCTCAGTAATTTTGTTGGATATTGATTTTTTCAAGAAATACAATGACCAATATGGACATTTGGCAGGCGATGATTGCTTGCGACAAGTGGCAAAGGCTCTTAAGGATACGGCGCGAAGAGGTGGTGATACGGTGGCGCGCTACGGCGGTGAAGAATTTGTTGTTATTGCCGCCGAGAGCCCTAGAGAAGGTGCGTTCGCACTGGCCGAGAAGCTAAGGATATGTGTCGAAGCGCTTAATATTTCTCATGCAACCTCTGAAATCTGTGATCATGTGACGGTCAGCATCGGCGTGGATACTGTGGTTCCTACTTCAGACATGAAAGTGTCCAACTTTCTTGAGACAGTGGATCAAGCTCTTTATCAGGCAAAACGCGGTGGACGCAATCGGGTGCGGCAACCTCTCGATGAAAGTATCTAAATAAGCAGAAATGCAATGGGAGGCAGAACATGTTTCAAGAGTTTAGAGATGTTGAAAAAATATGTGAAGAACTGGAAAAAATTCGAATTAATGCACAGTCAAGCGAAATTGTCTTTCACCAAAAAGGCGAAAATTCTACGGCGGAGCGTTTTACCAAGCTGGAAAACAAGTTGGCGAAAGCGCTTGTCATACTGCGCGAAGCGGAATGATAAAGGACTGGATGAAGTAAAGCAAAAAGCAACTCCACAGAATCGCTTCTGTGGAGTTGCTTTTTTGTGTTCTTACCCAATGGTGAGACGAATAATTCTACTTGGCCGACCGGAATTCTCCATGATTCTTTTCCCAATGATTTTAGCATATCCATGCGTCTCGAACTTTTCCATAATCCGATTCATAGTTCGTGGTGTAACACCAAATAGAGGCGCCAGTTCCCTGATGGTGAAATCGTTTTTGCCATACTGTTCGGAAATGCAATGTAGTTTAAACACCGTATTGATACTGACGCCGACTTTTTCAGAAATGCATAGGAATTTTTCATCAATGAGCGGCTCCGTTTTTTCGTGATTTTGAGCAATGTTTGTCAATGGGCCAATGATTTTTTTGCCCTCATAGACAATGAAGGCAAGGTTTCCACCTTTTTTGCCGGCGTGCAGCATGCCGAGAGTAGCTCCGCTTTTGGCCTCATTGGCCGTTTTTCCATAGCCGATCCCGACGCTGATGGTACTGGCAGTGTTGGTTTTTACCGCCTGGAGAAGTTCGATGGTTTTTAGGTTGTTGGTTTCGTTTTCCAGCATCTGCGTTGTTGTAAAGAGTAAATAATTTTGATCCCCAGTCTCAATAACCGCAGCCTGAATTCGTTGCGCAAACAGGTAAATTTGTTCCGATACCTTCATCCGGTTCAGGGCATAGTGGTATTCATCATCCGTTAACAAAGAATGCTCATTAGTTGCGTCGATTTGGATACAGATGGCTACAAGCTGGCTTTTTTTGCTTATGTTTATCAAATATTTTAACTGCAGCTTATAGAGGGTTTCCCTGATGATGTTGGCTGTCGGTTCCAGCAGCAGACAGGGAACTGAAATCGTGCATAACTCATCGAACACACCCTGTAAAGCGGTTACACAGCAAGAGACATGGTTTTCGTAATAGTTTTTTTTATGGAAATCACAGAGCGTGGTTTGATAATAATCATTGGGGATCGTTTGTTCTTCGGCAATGTAAATTTTTAGCTGTTCCTTGGGAATGCCGATCTCCTGATAAGCTTCATAGAGCAAGCTCTGGTTGTATGTGTCAAAACTGATGTTGCAAATATCATAGTGGGTCCAAAGTTTGGCGTACAGCAGAATTCTCAGCATGGAACTGCCGCTTCTGGGGACGTACTCCCAGGGAACAGTCGGTTGGATGAATTTTCCTGCCAGTGTATAGGGCGTTTTTCCCAAAAACAAAAGGGCGTCCACTTCTAATTGATGATATTTGAGCAGCGCGGGGGTTTCCGTATAAATGGAGTACTGAAAGTTGACCGATTCAATCTGGGGGAATTCGTTTTTTATTATTTGATTGGTTTTGGCTACGATTTGAGAGGGACCAATAATGCCGACTTTCATTTTCGCTCTCCTTTACTACCGGAAAACAATTGGCTCAAATATTTAAAATTGGAATTATGGACGGATTAGGGACGATTTTTGGGCATAAGATTTAACCGTATAATAACACTAATCAGACCATTCGAAAAGGTCAAGAGCTTGAAGAGGCCAAGTTAAAACGAAGGAGGATGTTTAGCGTGGAGCAGTTGTTGAAGGCACTTGAAACAAAACACGACAAGATGGTCGGATTTCTGGAGAAGTTGGTGAACATAGATTCCGGAAATGATAGTCCGAAAGGAGTTGCTGAGGTAGCCCACATCGTAGGAAACAAACTTCAGGAAATGAATTTTGCTGTGGAATATCTGGACTATCCAGGCGCTTGTACGCATCTGTTGGCGAGAAAAAAAGGGACCGGCAGTAAAGAGGTCATGATCATCGGTCATATGGATACACTTTTCCCGTTAGGGACAGCGGCAGCTCGTCCTTTTACCATTAAAGACGATAAAGCTTTCGGCCCTGGGGTTCTGGACATGAAGGGCGGTATTACGATCGCGCTCTTTGCACTGGAAGCGCTTTATGAATCCGGCTGGAACGATAAGAATGTTACGGTTTTCTTTGCAGGGGATGAAGAATTCGCCCATCCCAAAACCAATGCGCCTGAATTGTTTGAGCAGTATGCAAAAGGAAAAGATGCAGTGTTCAATATGGAAACGGCCAGTGCCGGCCAGGCGGTGTTGGTGGGACGCAAAGGGAATA
>Ga0316604_10001779_pt1 | contig 17908 bp, 15 predicted proteins | sample OWC_soil_day20_C_FD_207650 | JGI IMG/M metagenome (GOLD analysis project Ga0316604, IMG submission 207650) | Wetland soil microbial communities from Old Woman Creek delta, Ohio, United States - OWC_soil_day20_CT | ecosystem: Environmental > Terrestrial > Soil > Wetlands | place: USA: Ohio... | reverse complement strand
CTGCAGCCCTTTTCCTCAATGAATCGTAAGCCACTCTTAAGAGCTGGACCTCTTTTTCCTCAATAGTATGTGCCAACATTTTGATGATCTGTTCCTGGGCATGCTTATTAAGCGAGGTCATCTCTTCGAAGTCACTAATTGGAATAACTGAGAGCATTACCTGGTCTATTGCATGCGCCGAATCGCTGTACCGGGTTTTGTCAAGTATGGGAACAAAGCCGAGGAAATCTCCTTCCCTAAATAGTCCGGTTATAAACTCTTTGCCATCATCATCCACCCTGATGGTTTTTACAAACCCTTTTAAAATAAAATAAAGACAGGAAGGATGGGTCCCTTCCTGGTAAATAATCTGTTTGCTTTTAAAAGTTTTGATATTGCGGTCTTTGATGAGGCCTTTAAAAGGGTCTTCTATCATACTTTCGGTCATTACCCGGGGATCGTTTATAACATGAGGTCTGGTGTAGGCTGATTTCTTCAGCTGGCATTCAATGGCACTTAACAACTCCGACGGATTGAAAGGTTTGGTAATATAATCATCAGCTCCCAAGTCCATGCCTTTTCGAATTTCTGCCCTCTCTGCCCTTGCTGTCAGAAAAATAAAAGGCACGCTGCATGCGGTATCGTTCCTGGATAACATTTGCAGGACTACATATCCATCCAGGATAGGCAATGATAAGTCACAAACAATAAGGTCCGGATGTTGGGTCTCAGCAAGCAATAATCCCTGCCTTCCATCGGCAGCTTCTATAACACTATAATCTGCCATTTCAAGAATCTCGGTGATATTTTCTCTTATAGCCTGATTATCTTCAATGACAAGTATTTTAGCCATAGGGGAATGGAGTTACACAGGTTAAAATGTGGTTAATTGATCAAAAAGGATAGATTAATTTACTAAAAATCAGGCATATATACAAAAAAATAATTAGCAGGATTTTTAATTTTGCTTTCCCCTGTTTAAAAGTAACATTACAGCGACCGCCAGGATAACTGTACAGGGAAATGATGATCCTGCTCCTAAGGGGGCCAGCACTAACAAATAAACGATACCAGCGATCATTGCAATTTTTCTATTATACACAATACCTATACCAATAGCTAGCTGAACGACCATTAACAATATTATATAAAATGTAATATGATTTAAAAATACCTCAGCAACCAGGTATTCATACACAGGCAGGGCTGCCAGTAATTCATAAACATTGTATATATCCGGTTTAAAAATAGCCTGCCATGCATTCACCAGCGCAGCAAACAGGAATAAAAATCCAACAATGATCCTACCGGCTCTCTTATACCAGATACTAATTAATAAAATTAATAATGCCCCGGCATTAGAAACCAGGTATGCCAATGAAAACAAGTTACCTCTCATAATAATGAAGTTAAAATTCCATCAATCTCCCTGCTCAAATCTGCCTGTCATTTCTTCAATTGAGATCCGGTAAACGACTGGGCGGATATTAGCATTAAAATGGCCGTTTTCTTCCTCTCTCACGATTGCCGGACTATGAAGTACCTTTTCTGCTTCGGTAAATTGTAATAACCTGCTCATAAGGTACTTTATTGAATAAAACCTTTCTTTTTCATCAAGTATTTCCTGGTACTGACCCCAAATGATAACGCTCTGCCAGTTGGTAACGCTATTTATCACATCCACCTCAAAACAAACCTGTGGGTTATTACGCATCATATTAATTTTCATCCCTTCTGCAGAATGGGCAATGATGGCCTTTCCATTGTAAGCATAACATACAGGAACCACAAAAATCCTTGAATTGCTGCTGCAACCTATACGCCCCATCATGTTCTGCTGCAGGATGGTTTGCATTTGCTGATCTGATAATTTACCTATCATATACCTGTGTTTATTATCATAAGTTAAGCTGATTCTTTGCGAATAACATTAACATTGGTCATAGGAAGAAATGATAATATTTCATCATCCGGATGAAAATCATAAAAAAAATTCTACTTTAGCGGCAAAGAGACGATTTGCGCGAATCGCTCGTCTTTAACACATATAAAAGATTGTATTTCAATTAACAAGAAATCATTCGTAATATCTATTGCTTTTTTTCCTCCAAGACAAGCCAGTGTAAAAAAATACCTCACATTTATGAATGTATTTAGTTCTACTCCGGAATTAGATTTGAATGCACTATTCTATCATGCATCTGTTGGGATCCTGGTAACAGATGAAGATGGTTATATTATAAAGGCCAATCCATTTTTATTGAAAATGTTCGGATATGAAAGCCACCAACTGGAGAATCAGAAGATCGAAATTCTCATTCCCCAAAGGTATCATGCCAGCCATACTACCAAACGAAACCATTATATCAAAAACCCTGACCACAGGCAGATGGGGCATGGTGCAGAGTTTGAGGCAATAAAGAAAAACGGGGAAATCTTCTCTGTTGAAGTAAGTCTCAGTCCATATCAGCAGCATGAGAAAAAATATATAACTGCCTTTGTAAACGATATCACCCTGCGCAAAAAAGCAGAGGCAGAATTGCTGGAGGTGAAAGCAAAAGATCTGATTATGGAAGTTAATCTCTCGCGGGAAATACAGCAAAATGAGCTAAAGACCAGGTTTGTCTCGATGGCCTCGCATGAATTCCGGATTCCCCTTAGTGCAATTCTCTCATCATCTTATCTTATAACGCAATATGGACAAAGAGGTAATTTTGATCAACAGGAAAAACATATTAATAAAATTAAAAATGCCGTCAGTTTGTTAACCGGTATCCTGAACAACTTCCTCTCCATTGAAAAAATAGAAGAAGGAAAAATTACGCCCACCATCAAAGAAGTAGCTATTGAAGATTACCTATCTAATATCTGCGAAGAGATCAACCCACTTACCAGCTCCGAACAGCAGATCCTTTACACACATTCAGGAGATGTTATCATATATACTGATCCGGTGCTTCTTAGGCATATTATCACCAATTTGTTGTCAAACGCAGTCAAATTTTCACCTAAGAAAAAGAATGTCTTTATGCAAAGCCAGTGTACAGACGCCGGATTTGAAATTAAGGTGATCGATCAGGGTATAGGTATTCCTGCAGCATCCCAGGCGAATATATTTGACCGTTTTTTCAGAGCATCCAATTCTGGCAACATTCAGGGAACAGGATTGGGGCTAAGTATAATAGCCAGTTATGTAAAATTGTTAAAAGGAACAATTTCTTTTGAAAGTGAAGAAGGAAAAGGAACTACGTTTATTATTAGGTTTGATCGTTTTCAGGAATAATTACCTAAACGCTTAGGACGATCCCGCTACACTCCTCCCTTTAAATTTAAATATGCTATTGCGCAGCACAATTGTCAATTATCCGCTCCTGGCCATAGGATTGTTTAAATATTGACAATAGACAAACCAGTGTCAGGAATGAGCTATATTTACCAGCATTTATACTAACAACTACAATTCTCGTATCCCGCAGTTCCGGAAACAGGTAGGTAAACTGCTTAATAGCATACATAGAATCTGCCCTGCCATCATAAGCAAACACCAACTGTTCAATTCCTGTAAAATTTGCAGGCATTAATACAATGGGGCACTCAGTGGCAAATAAAGTTTCTTCAACCAGACCGGTGGGAATAGTTACATGTATCGCAGAAAAAGCAGTGGCGGGATCAAGCAAAATTAAATCTGCATACCTGCTTTCCAATAAAATTTCCATTAAAGGATCACCTCCATCAACTTGTACGGCACACTGGATGCCCATACTGCCAAATATATTTTTAAGTCGATGACTATTTTTTATAGCAATCGCCCGTCGATACCGCACTGTTTTGTTCAAGTACAATGGCTGTAACTTTAGATCGTGCCAACTTACATATATATCCAACAAACTCCATTGGGCCTGAAAATAATATGATTGGATCACTAACATAAATTATCTTTTTCATAAATCAGGATTTACACACAAAAGCGCCGGCCGTAGCAGGAATACTATTGACCAGCGCCGTAAAAAACACCTAATGAATATGTCTAAACAAAAGTAAATTAAAAAATAAATTCATTCATGAAATGACATTTATCGGTATTATTATCGTTATTAACCGCTGAAAGCAGGCAGAAGATTCTGCCCGCATTACTTTCCTACAAACTGTTACCTTTTGATCAAATAATAATAGATAATGTTATACGGTGATAATAATTCAGGTAAAAGCCTGGAGGAATAATCCTCCCGCCTGCTTGCATTGAATTTGGACCAGCTTGCTGCGTTCATGTAGTAATAAAAATGTTTTACAAATCTGCACTATCAACTTTCAATAAAGGTCCATTTTAGCTGGATAAAAAATATTAAGAAGAGTCATAGAAAATATTAACTTTTATCATGTACCAGAAAAACTGACAATTCAATCTTGTGAATGCATCTCTGTTTCCCCGATGCCATAGACAAAAACAGTGATGTCTATGCCAGATTATCGCCACAACCAGGTCGAACCCTTTCTAGCGAAAAAATATTGAGTGACATCTCAACTGCTTTATCCAGGTGGATATCTATCAGATCATAAATTTCATTTATTATGAGCGATAAACATCGGCCATTGCTCTTCCTTTGTCAAAACATCAGCCATACTAGTCCTGAAAAACATTGAAAAAGCGTTTCGCTGATAAGCACCTAGTATAATTAATAATTCCGGTTCCTGTTTCCTGATAAATAAAGGAATTTCCAACTCTGGTTGCCCATATAACGTAATGAACTCTGCGTGGGGCACATGAAGTTGTATTAATTCTCTCACCATTGGACTAAAAGTGATCAACTTCCTGTCTTCAGCAACCTGTACTGCTAATACTTTAAATGGCAGGATACTCAATAAAGGGAATATATAGCAAAACATCTTGAAAGCATAAATGGATACAGGCGATGAATCATAAAGCCAATAAATGCTTTTTATATCAATAAATTTTTTGGGGACTAATAATATGGGGCAATTTGCTCTTGAAAGGATTTCCCTGACAAACCGTGTAGGCGAATCTTCCCAAAACAGATTCATGGTTTCACTGGCATCTATAATAAGTAAATCAGCATATTTGCTTTCTTTTAAAAGGTCAGAAACAGCTGTCAGTTTATCACGATACACCAGGTATTTTACGCCCGCATGCAAACAGGCCGTTTCAAATTTTTCTACAGTAATTTCACGTAATAACTTATCCTTACGCAGCAATTCCCAGCCACCTTCTGTTGTAGGCTGTTCCTCACTATATGACCGGAATATACCCTGACCGGTGTAAATAAAATCTTCAATAAAGATCCCTGTAACAGCCATATCATGCTGCACACCTAACTTTACTGCATATTGCAGGGTACTTTCCGAAAATTTCAGTCCGTTAAAAATGGCTAATAACTTTTTCATAACTTTTGATTTATAAACGCATCATTAATAATTTATGCCGTAGGCACAATATTGCCTTCATAAATCAATATCGTTAAATAAGCCTCGTTTTTCATTGATATCACGCATAAATAAGAATGATATGACCAGGTTCTTTATTGCTTGACTATTAGCAATGGCCACTCTGTATTTACCAACAGCTGCCCAGCCATTCCATTATTGATTTCGGATACTACATCCAAGGGCCTGCTGGCCCATGACAACAACAAATTCCGGCCAAAATGCCCGCGCAAATAAGAAAATAATTTCGAAGAGGAATGACCTATAAAATTCCGAAAAGTAACATCTGATGCATGATCTATGTAAAGTTCCTCAATGAAATGACAACAGGGTAAATTATTGCCAGCTGGGAAAGCCCCATATATCAATACCTCAAGAGGCAGCCTATGGAAAAAAGGCAATAAATATCCCAGCATTTTAAGCGCCTGCAAGCAACCTGGCGATCCATCATATAACCAGGAGACACCTTCAATTACGTGTAATTTTCCGGGCACAAGCAATACCGGACATTCTGCCCGGTAAAAAAGATTCTTTAGGTAATGAGGAGTTAAGCTTTCTTTGTTACGGGAAAATTCACAACTACCTGCAATTATTAGAAGATCTGCATATCTGCTTTCGGACAAAAGTTCATGTATCGCAACGTCACTGTCACGGTGCACTTTAAAATGGATGCCGGCAGTTGTACAGGCCTTTTCAAATCGGCTCAAAGCCGATGCCCGATCATCAGAATCGTTTACAAAAACTTTCCCGCAAAAATTATTCTGAGAATGGTCCGCTGATATTTGAGGGATTTTATTATTAAGATCTTCCAGATAAATTCCACTGATCATGCAGTTATTAATAAGGGCAATACTTATAACCTTTTGTAATAAAATATCTGAAAAATTGAAGCCATCAAAGACAGCTATTATTTTGTTCATTTAGCCACTTTTTAAAATGAGAGATGATCATTTTAACAGATCTCACACCTGAAAATCATATCAAGCACGCACCAAATAAACTAATCTATTTGCAGGTACTAATACCCAGTACAATATTGAAATATTCAAATTTGATAGAAAATTTATAAAGGCAAAATGATATTCATCATAACTATTATAATTTAATGTTCATTTACACATCTTGGTGATCTTACCCATATCAAGGATATAAATGGTGCCGCTCCGGATATCAATTAGATGCTCATCCCTGAATTCTGCTAAAGTTCTGGCCAACGATTCCTTGGCTACCCCTGCAAGTGCAGCGAGATTACTCCGGGAAAATTTTATACCTGCATCAACCTGGCCTGATTGAATATTTTTATTAAAAACTGTAAGTAATGCATCTGCCGTTTTCTTACGCAGCGAATCATAAGCCGATTTAAGTAAATGTTGTTCCTTTTCTTCAATATCGTGTGCAAGTAACTTAATAATTTGATTCCTGAAATTATTATCCACCCCAAGTAGTTCCTGAAAATCATCGTATGGAATTATAGCAAGTTGCACCTCTCCAATCGTCTCTGCATTGTCTGTATATCGCTGTTGATATAATAAAGCCGTAAACCCTAAAAAATCTCCCTCAACACATAGTTCTGTTATTAACTCTTTCCCGTCCTCATCAAAAACATATATTTTTACCATTCCTTTCAGGATATAATAAAAACAGGAGGGATAATTTCCTTCGCGATAAATAACCTGTTTCTTTTTAAAAAACTTTACGTTACGGTCTTTGACAAATTCCTGTAACGTAACTTCGCTTCTATCCGTAGAATTGCCGATTATCAGCATCATTTTTTTCATATCGCCTATTTGCGGCAATCTTCTGCTCGTGACTTTTCGTAACCGACATTCAATCGAACTAAGCAAATCCGAAGGATTAAATGGCTTCGTGATACAATCGTCTGCCCCAAGATCCATTGCCATCCGGATACCTGCCCGATCGGTCCTTGAGGTGAGAAAAATAAATGGAATTCTGCAACAGGCCTCATTGCGGCTTAACATCTGAAGTACAACATAACCATCCAGGATAGGAACCGACAAATCACATAGGATCAGGTCAGGACGCCAGGTCTCAGCCATTAACAAACCTTTTTTTCCATCTTCTGCGACAATGACATTATACCCTGCCAACTCAAGAATTTCAACTAAATTGCCTCTGACAGGTAAATCATCGTCAATTACAAGTATTGTAGACATACAAAAAGATATTATTGAGATTGATTAGTTACTTAATAATCATTAAATAGATTTCAATAGAAACATAAAAGCCTAACACAATCCCTGGGCTAAACACATTGAATTATCCTTTTTATAGGCACAAGCCTTTCCTATGTCATCCAATCGCTGTACGTGGATAGCAAATACGAATATGGGTTCCCATAGTCGAAACGGAGCGTTCTTATGTACGAAGAACGCTACCTACAATTGTTGGAAAAGGTTATGAATGATTATAAAACAATGTTATGTCATCACTAATTAAATAGTAGTAATTCGCAATTTACTTTTGTTTCATTAGAAATAAACTTTCTATTATCAAATGCAAGTAAGCGAATTGCATTTTTTACTGATTTGATGGGAGAAATCGCACATTTTTTCTATGAGAAGCAACATCGTTGGTCTTAATCTAATATATTGTTGCATTCATGACGTGGTACTAAATGTTGTGCTTCTTATTTGTGAAGACAAATATAACAAAAGCTGATGTAAAAATCCTCATTATATTACTAAAAAAATTAAATAACAAGCCTGATCATACCTCATCTTCCCCTGCCTTTATGACTAAAGCAGAACCAAATCCGGATAATACATTGACATGGGTACACCGCTAAAAGTGGATGGAATAATCCACCCGCATGTATTTTTCAAGTCGCTGTATATTATGGTCTTCCTGTACCTTTGCTTTCGCTGCTATATATTTATTTACTTCCTCCGAAGATCATGCCTGTCTGAATGATGTTTATTAACATTTCAGCTGATCCTTTCATTTATAAACAACCTGTATCATCATTTTTAAAAATTTGCCGGAATAATATCTTTAAGTGAGGTTATACCTAACAACAAACAATTCCCAATAACAATTCAATTTAACACCATGAAACAGTTAATAAAAAGAAATGCCACAGGAAAAAGGAATCCTTATCCCTTCCTTCTACTGGTAGGTGTGATTCTCTTTATCATATTTATTATTTTCTATTTCATTTTAAGGAACTGGGCATATTAATAACAACTATAATCGATATTTATCAAATTAAAATGCTTGTTGGTTTACGTCCGGAAAAAGAGATAAAGACGAAGAAATTAACGCTGTAAATTTCTGTATAATATTAGTCCTATAGGTATTGGCAACCAGAAAGTAAAAAATCTGTAGAGTAATGTAATTATAAGCGCTGCACGAACCTGCACCCCGAATAAAGTGTAAAAGTAGGTAAGTGAACTTTCGTAGGCAATAAGAGAACCTGGAGATATGGGAAGTGAACCAATTACCTGTGCCAACAGTAACCCGGGTATAATACTGCTAAAGCCCAGACTAATATTGCTGTAATGGTGATAATGTCGCATAACAGAATGACCATTTGCAACAAAACTACCTGAAAAATGGCTATTCGGTTCGAAATAAGGCGTGAATAAGAGAATAGTTGTTTTTTCCACCCGCCATGTTAAATCTTTAATTACGCAATCTTCTCTTCCCCCATACCCAATTTTTTAAGCCTGTGGATATGTGAACGAAGCGCTGCAAAAAAAGATGGTTTTAAATTGTAAAATAAATTGAATTCATGGGCCGTCCACTCCACGATTGGCGCTATCTTTCTGTAATGTACATGACTGATATTTGGAAAAAGATGATGTTCGATTTGAAAATTCAATCCCCCAATATACCAATTCAGAAAAAGATTGTTCCTTGCAAAATCCGCTGTTGTCCGTAGTTCATGAACAGCCCAATCATGATGAATAATCCCATTCTCATCGGCGATGAACTGCTGGGCACCTTCAACCACATGCGCCATTTGAAAAACAGTACTAAGTATGGCTCCCGCAGTCCAGTGCATTATAAAAAATCCAAGAAGTACCTGCCACCAGGTATATCCGGTAAATAAGATAGGAACACCAATAAAAATAAACAGGTAAAGGACTTTTACTATAACCATCTTAATATACTCTCTCACCGGATTAATGTGGAATTTTTCGGTTATTCCTTCTTTGTTGTACCTGGAAAGCTGCGTAAAATCATTAAACAATTTCGCGATAGTCATAAGTCCATAAAAGAAAAATGCATGAATGTACTGATAACGATGAATTCTCTTTAATGGGGAATATTGAGAAAGTCTGATAGGACCTTTTTTCGCGATATCTTCATCGTACCCTTCAATATTAGTATATGCATGATGCATCATATTATGCTGCACTTTCCAGTTAAACACATTGCTACCCAGCAAATACATGGTACCTCCCATTATTTTATTAATCCATTCCTTCTCAGAGAATGAACCATGTACCGCATCATGCATTACACACATACCTATCCCTGCCATTCCTACCCCCATGGTGATCACCAGCAATAATGAGATCCAAATATTTATTGAAACGGTCAGCAATAGCACATATGGAGCGATATATAAAAACAACATGGCGATAGTCTGTGTCACCAATGTAAAATTTCCTTTGGTGGAAATACCTTTTTCTTTAAAATAACTGTTTACATTACTTCTAACAGTCGAAGAAAACTGTTTTTCCCATGCGTCGCTACTTATATACTTTATCGTTTTCATATCACGGGATTTCTAAGATGAGGGAGTTTACAATTGCTTTCAAGATAACTAATGTACAAATCCCTTCCGATCACAATGGTCAGGTAAAATACTGACCAAAATCACATTACATGAATGATGACAATCAATTATACTTTTCCGGGTTTCATCAAAAGAAAAATATATCCCCAAATCTTTAAATAGGAAGTATGCCCTTTGCCCCAAAGTAAAGGCTCACAAATGGGCGATAAATATGGGGAACCTGAATAAGGACATTGCCTTGCTGGCAAAGCTGGATCTGAATGCAGAAGATATACCGGAACGGCCAAATCCACCGGTTATCAGTATTGGAGAAGGAACCTTCATTATGTAATCTTCAAAAAGCGGCATCGTTTCCATTACAAGCTCCTGGAAGTTGGGATAATGCGCACGCAATAATAACTGAATAGCAGAAGAAGACGGCATAGACCTATTACTATTTACATGCAAAAGAATCGTAGGTTTCTTACATAATTCCGGGAACAGATAACAGAACATTTTTATGGCAAATACAGATGACGCAGTACCATCATAAGCCAGTACTATATTTTCAGGCTCGTTTTTATATTCGGGCACCACTATTACAGGGCATTCCGTATCATGAAGGGCATCACGCAAATTTTCTGCAGGTATGTTCAATGCCAGTTGTCCTAAAAACTCCTGCGACCCAATCAAGAGAAGATCAGCAAATCTACTCTCCTTCTTAAATATAGGATAGGCATCCAAAGATAAGTCTTTGTGTACCCTGTACTCGATATGATGATGTATACAATAGTTTGTGAAGCGCTCAATATTCTGGTCCACTACTTCTTCGTCTGCCCGTATATGAACAGGAATATCCAGCGCACCAAAACCATACATTTCAGACATACCTGTAAAATCAATTCCGGGAAGAAAGCTCCCTACCAACAAGATGGGCTGGTTGTCATTTATATGCTGAGACAGCTCCATCACACCATTAGAATATTGTCCACCATCAAAAATCGCCAATACCTTTTTCATGATTAAAATAGTTTAGGTATAAAATTAACAACCCGTCATTTCCGGAAAGTCAGCAAGCAAATTTGTAGTTTCGGGAGGAGCAGTAAAAAGGGTAACAGCCGGAAAACAATAGACATTATCTGATAGTAACCGTTTCATAATACGCTACTTCAAGGTCATTGATAACAGCTGAAACTCCGGGTGTAGACCAAACCACATGTTCCACCTGTTCCAGCTCCCGCCAGGAGCGCACTGTTCCATTGAGGATGATCGTATTATCCAGGGTTAAAACCTGGATATTATGAGCGTCAATATTTGCCATCCGGTGCAATGCGTTCAAAATATTGTTCTTTACAAGGAAAGAAGATGGGATTGGTTTTACAACAATCAAATTAGCAATGCCTTTCACCCCCTGCAGGTCTTTAACAACATCTTTTGCAGCATTCCGCTGATATTGCCATTCCACTTCCCCTTCCAAAGTGATATATCCATTTTCTACTTCGATGCAGATGTGATCTTTTGGAACCAGGCTATTCCATGCCAATGCATCTAGAGCAGCCTTTGCAATCTCAGCGTCTGTTTTCCTGCTATTGCTGGGATAAACTACTTCTATAGCCATTGCTACGGCCTTAACATCCTTAATTCTTTTCACCGCACGTTCTGCTGAGTTCTTTTTACTAATACTATCCACTGTACCGCTTAAGGTTACAATTCCATTTTTAACTGACACCCCTATTTCTGCAGCTTCCAGGGATGGTTCCCACAAAAATTCATCCAGGACATTTTGTTGCAATATATAATCACTTCTCACTATCCGTTTTTTTTAGGGTTAAAGAATATCCAACTTTCATATTAAAGTTAAAATATGTGTGGCCCCCAAATATTAAGAAATATCATGCTGAATAATGACATCCATCACCCGAAAAACACCCGGTATGAGCAATGTGTGAAAAAACTATAGGAAGCATCATTTCCATCCACATAAATTGATATTACTTTAGCCATCTAAAACAGGAGATTGTCTGCTTAATTGCATTTATTTCCCTGAAACAGGGAAGGAAATGATATTTAAATTACCTTTCAATCGGATTACAAAAATTATTCAGTATGGTAATCATCGTCACAGGATTGCCCGGATCAGGAAAAAGCTACCTGGCAGTACGTTTGGCTGATGAACTGCAGGCTGTCTATGCCAGTAGCGACCGTATCAGGAAAAAGATGATACCTAACCGCAATTACTCTGCCAAAGAGAAAGAAAGCGTATATGACGAAATGTATAATAGAATGGTGGCAGCCATCCGGGCAAAAAAAGACATAGTGCTGGACGCTACATTTTACAGGGATAGCCTCCGGCAAAAGTTCATCCTGGAAGCCGGTCCGGGCAGCCAGATCCGCATTATCGAAGTAACTGCAGCAGAATCACTTATAAAAGAGAGACTGGGGCAAAAAAGAGCCGACAGTGAGGCCGACTTTCATGTGTATCAACAATTAAAAGCGCAATATGAACCCATACATGACCCTCACCTGACCCTCGTTTCGACAAACAATAATATAAGTGAACTGCTCGGTACAGCATTAAAATATATGAGATCAAACCATGACCAGGGAGCAGATCAATAAATTACTAGCTGATATAAGTATGCATGCACAAGAGCAGCCAAAACTGATAGAAACCCATATTTCATGGGTGATCGTAGCAGCTACTAATGTCTATAAAATCAAGAAACCCGTTCACTTTTCCTTCCTTGATTTTTCGACGTGTGAAAAAAGGAAATATTATTGTGAGCAGGAAATCACGCTCAATAATCGACTCACCGAAAATATATATCTTGATGTACAACCCATCCGCGTCAAATCCGGCTGCTATTATTGGGGCGGGGATGAAGGAGAAATAATTGATTATGCTGTAAAAATGATGAAGCTGGATGGAGATCTTCAAATGGATATTTTACTATCTAAAAATAAAGTTACTTCGGAACACATTCACAAACTGGCAGAGAAAATAGCATATTTCCATAAAAATACGACTAAGGTATATGGAATAGATCCCTTTGAATTGCAGGAACAATTTAATGATCTTAAAAATGAAAAGGAATTCTTAAGTGAAAACCTCGGGAAGACCGATTCCCTTATTATTGATAAAGCGATACAATTTTCTGATCTCTTTATCAGGGAAAATGCCTCCTATCTGACTGAAAGAATTAAGAATGGTTATTTCCGGGACTGCCATGGTGACCTCCATACAAGAAACATTTTTTTGTTGCCGGATCCACAGCCTTTTGATTGCATAGAATTTAATGATAGCTTCAGGCAGATAGATATACTAAATGAAATTGCATTTCTATGTATGGACCTGGATGCAGCTGGAAGACAGGATCTCTCTGAGCTGTTTGTCAGTAATTATAACGAATTCTTTCCCGCTGTTAAATCTGCTAAAGAACTAAAACTATTTAGATATTATAAAGGTTACCGTGCAAATGTAAGGGCAAAGGTGAACAGCCTCAGGGCGGGCAGTGCGGAAAATGAAACAACCAAAAATGATTATTTATCACAAACTGTCAGATATCTCAGGTTAATGGATAATTACTTTAAGGGTGATATTATGTAAACAAAACCGGATAATGAACAGCAGACTGGAATATTAAATTCATCTTCCGGCTCAGGGAAGAAGAAAGAATACGCTGCCAAAGCCTACCTGCAAATCATCGTCCATTCGCCTGTTCACAGAAAGCTTGAATAAGAAAGACTGAACATGGATATAGAAAACTTAAGAAATTATTAGAATCTGAAAATATCAACTTAAGCCGAATTTCAATTATAACAATATAACCTCCTTCCAGAACGCCGGAGGAATTTCCGCTTTCGTCATCATCAAATTCTTTGCAACCTGCTCTGGCCGGCTTGTATTCAATGCTATGCTCTTCACTCCGGGAGCAGACAAACCAAAACGGATGCAAGCTGTCGCAGGACTAAGCTCGTACTTTGAACAAACAGCAAAAAAACGTGCACGCCAGGTAAGCAATGCCTGCCCGTACTCATCCTCCTTATCTACGGGTTTATAATTGTAATAATCTCCTCCTGTCAAAAATCCTCCATTAAACACAGCAGAATTAATTACAAATATCCCACGGCTTTGAAGATCATGCATGAAAAGGGCCAGTTCAACAGGATGATCATATATCGTATAACTGTTTGCAAACATCACCCAATCCAATTGCACATCACCTGATAAACGCTTTATAAACCGCCAATCCTTTGCCCCAACACCTACCGCCCTTACCTGGCCGCTCTTTTTCAAATCATTCAATGCTTTATAGGCTAATAAAATATCGTCATAAAGATTTTCTTCATGTGATTTGTCGATAGCCTTAGCCAAATACTCATCAGGATCATGAACGGAAACAAAATTGGCATTGTAATTTCCCAACAGTTGGTTGCCCTGCTCATAACACTCCATTATACCTTCATAACCTATCCGCTGTATGGCATCATATTGAAGGTTTTTCCATATACCTGGTTCAAAGGTAGGTTCAGCATGTTCCAATGGCACCCTTAACCACCCCAGTTTGTTGCTGATAATGACATCATCTGGCGAAACCGCTAATTCATGAAGTGCCTGACCAAGGCATTCAAGTGCAAGCCCGGCACCATATTTCCCGGCAGAATCAAATGCAGGTGGAGCTGCTGAATGTGTGATAAATTCCTTTACAATTGCAGTCTTTGTTGGTTGGGACAATTCCTGGTATAAATTTCCAAGGCCACTGGTACCCATGATGACTTCTGAAAGTTGAAGCATGTACGGTTGATTTTAAATGTCTGATTTACATCCATTCAAATATGAATACATTCAGGCAAATTTCTGTTATACAAAAACGACATTTGTATATACAATTCCGGCCTGTTTAATAAATGTAATTAAAGAAATTTTATGTAGTTTTCCAATTCAAACCAACTTACAAATTGCTGCCGTTATGAGGAACCGATTTACATTCTCATTACTGAATACAGACTATGTACAATTGAATGAGAGTTGGAACTATCTCAATGTAATCAGTCCGTTTTACCGTTTATACCTGATAGATGATGGTGTTGGACATCTTTCAAATCCTGAAAAACAAATTACACTGGAAAAAGGGCACCTCTATCTCATACCGAGCTTTACTATGTTCAACCAGACCTGCCTTTCCAATCTCAGCCAATATTACATTCATTTTATAGAGGAATCGTCGGATGGAAGTTCCCTTTTTGCAGCAAGTAGAAAACTATTACAAACAGAAGCGACTGTTGCTGATATAGATCTATTCAAAAGGCTCATTACCATAAATCCGGGCAGAGATCTCCGGAAATCTGACAACCCTAAAGTCTATGAAAAAAGTAATATACTGAAAGGCTTCCAGGATGCCAATTCCCGGTTGAACTTATCGACTATACTGGAAACGCAGGGATTAATACAAATATTATTATCCAGGTTTCTAAACTGTACGGATTTTGCCAATGAAAACAAAAAACCGATTCCTTCCAGGATCATGGAAGCGATCAATCATATACAAACTAATTTATCCGGAAATATTTCTGTAGAAGAGCTGGCAGCCCGGGCCAACCTAAGCACAGATCACTTTTCCAGATCTTTTTATAAACATACCGGCCAGCGTCCGCTTCAGTTTATTCAGCAAAAACGTATAGAACGTGCCCAGTTCTTAATGCTAACATCCAATTTTTCATTTGCGGAAATCGCTGAACAAACAGGATTTGAAACCTTAAGCTATTTTGCCCGGGTGTTTAAATGCACAACGGGGCAAACACCCGGGGTTTACAGGGATAGCCATGCTTATAACATATAATAAAAAATCCTGCCAGCTTTCGAAAAGCTTAGCAGGATGTACTTCCACTTAAACGTATCAGTTTATTTTCAGCGGCAGGGCATAAGACAGTAACCCAGATCGTGCTGGCAATTCTACTTCCAATCCGTTCGAACTGCGGCTGAATTTTAAAGGTGAACTATTTCCGGGTAATGATACTCTGCTGATGGTACCGGGGTAATGGGCACTGCCTGTAGCAAGCGCTTTAATCATTACCCTGCCATTTTCCGGCCATTCCATCACCGTTGCATACAGGGTATCACCCTTAGATACAAACCTGATATCCTTATCCGTATAGGGTCGCCCCTTCCCTTCATTAAAACCCTGCGCACTTAACGGTGCCACATTTTCTAATGCCGGTCCTTCGCCAAATACTTTCCAGGGTCTGGTGCCATAAATACTTTCACCATTGGCCGACATCCATTCTCCTATTTCTTCCACGATTTGCTGTTCCTCTTCATCGATGGTACCATTTCCCCTTACCGGAATATTCAATAACAGGTTTCCGTTTTTACTGACTATGTCAACCAACATCTGGATAACCATTTTGGAGCTTTTATAGCCCTTCCTTTCGAAGATCTCCCTGTCATAATGCCAATCCCCTATACAAGTGTCTGTTTGCCACGGTAAAGGTTCTATATTGTTACTTTGCCCCCGTTCAATATCCCACACCATACATTTGCGCTGCTGTTCATCCAGGATTTTCCCGTTTATAACCACTTCGAGTGACTTCCGCGTTTTCAGACTCCGGTTGTAAAAATGAGCTGCTATGCGTAATCCTGCATCGCTCACCGGCCATAGCGGCAGTGCTGTATCATCAAAATAAACCAGATCAGGATCATACTTGTCAATAAGATCCACAGTCCGGTTATAAAATTTTTCACAATATGCCGATGTGGGCGGGCAAACCCCATTCCCCCAACCCCACTGTCGATGAATCATTCCATTGTCGTAACTATTTTCACTCAAAGGATGATTCTGTGCATAGAGGTCCTGCGGATCAAATCCTTCCCACCAGGTGCCCTTTCCATCCTTTTTACTGAGCTTCCCGTCATAAGGGATACCGGCATATGCCCCTTGTTTATCTGCCCTTTGTGCAGTTTCCATCCAGCTCCAGGTATGCGCAGCGTGTACGCTTACCCCAAAATGTAACCCCTGGTTTTTTGCTGCTTTTACCCATCCGCCAACCAGGTCTTTTTTAGGTCCCACCTTCAGACTGTTCCAGGCCGGCTGATATTTACTGTCGTAAAGGTCCAGGTTATCATGATGGTTGGCGAGTGCAATAAAATATTTAGCACCGGCCTTTTTATAAAGCGCAACAAGCGCATCAGGGTTCCAGCTTTCAGCTTTCCATTCGTTGATTACATCCTTGAAACCAAATCTGGAAGGATGACCGTATTTTTTTAAATGAATATTATACTGCCTGTGTCCTTCTATGTACATATGACGTGCATACCAATCTCCACTTTCAGCCTGGCATTGCGGTCCCCAATGTGCCCATATACCAAACTTTGCATCGCGAAACCACTCAGGCGTGCGGAATTTTTCCAGCGAGGACCAGGTGGGCTGAAAAGGACCTTTTATCATCCCTTCTCTACTTTCAGAAAAAGCCTGTAACCTCCCGGGCAATAGCATAGCAGCGCCTGCTATGCCAATTTGTTTGATTAATTTTCTTCTATTCATTGGCTGACATTATTTAGATCATAAATTTTTTCCATCAACACCCACTTTGTTCCGGGAGTAGTTCCTGGTAACAACTGTTGATACTTATCCATTATTTCTTCCCATTTCCGCACTTTTTCATTTGCATGATCCATTTCTTTTTTACGCTCAAAACTAAAAGTATGATCTACTTCCATAATCATGAATAAGCGATTAAACACCCGAT
>Ga0316604_10001778_pt1 | contig 17911 bp, 24 predicted proteins | sample OWC_soil_day20_C_FD_207650 | JGI IMG/M metagenome (GOLD analysis project Ga0316604, IMG submission 207650) | Wetland soil microbial communities from Old Woman Creek delta, Ohio, United States - OWC_soil_day20_CT | ecosystem: Environmental > Terrestrial > Soil > Wetlands | place: USA: Ohio... | reverse complement strand
TAACAATAATGTTCCACAATCTACCCCTGCACCTTTGATACGAGCAGCGTTTACATGCGGTGTTAGCATCCAGGTTTTTGCCTCAGCCACTACATTATCCCGCCATGTCATGTCACTGTCTCCGTTAACGGGATATATGGAGTTGCTCGGTTTCGATTCCAGTTGTTAAATTTTGATTGACATGTTGCTGGCAGTTGGTTGCATCCTGGGTAAATCTCAAAGGTATCATCATAACCGGGCAACGCATCTAGGCTAACCAACATTATTAAATGCCCGTTTGCAGCGTAGGAGTCTTGTATAGCCATTTTTACGCCAGTTAACACACCAGATGTAAATTTTATACCGCCTAAATCGTAATATCCGTCGGTAAACGTTAGGCTAGTATAAAGCACTCGTTTACTAACGGCTTGAACAATGGTCCCCGCAACAGTATAGTTGGCAATGTTTACTCCGCAGCCTGCACCATATAAAACGTATGGGCAAGTTGGGTAGTATTTTCTGGACGGATAATCAATATTCGCCTTACTCATTATGGATAAGTTATCCATGGAAATTTCCATGCCGCCTGCATCTTGAATGTCAATATTGCCGGAAAACCATAATACCCTACCTACAACTATGCCTGGCGCAGACATAAAACATATATATACAGTGCATTCAGCATCATCAAAACCGCCATTATGTACAAGTGTCATAATAGGCGTTGCTCCGATCAGATCTGTCTGAACAACATACATGGTTATGCCTACAGAGTCCACGCTAATTGTCGAGGATAGTTTTGTTCTTCCCCGCTTAATAGTCGGTCCATGTGCTGAATATGTTATGCCGTCAACTGTTACGTTCTGGTCATAATCTGTATATCGCAACACCGTGCCACTCTTGAGCGTTATGTCATATAAATTACACTTATAAAATTTAGTAGACAAATTAAGCAAAGATATTACTGCTACTGATGCGTCTTTCATAATACTGTCACCACCGTAAACGATCCCATTTTATGGGCTTGATACCAGAAATTTGTCCATTCCAGGTTATTATCATCAAACGCTACCCTGAAATAGTATTGGAAAGTGGCAGTTATCGCCGCTCCCTGTGCTGGTACTATTCCGAACATAATTAATCCGTCATCTCCCAGCGTTACAGATCGTGTTGCTCCGGCAACTTTCACAACCAGGGAGCTATCCACAATATCCTTTACCGGCTCAAGGTACCCGCCGATATTGCGAACTAAGTAATACTTTACTGTTGTGCCATCACCTGTCCCAATTCGCACATCAGTAGCAATATTATCTTCCGGGTCCAGCCACAGAAACGTGCTAGTTGGCCCCTGCAACTGCGCAAAAAAACCAGCAAGCTGGTGCCGCTGGTCATCGGTAAGATATGGATATTCACATTCTATTTCCCACGTGGGATAGGACTGGGTGCATAACGCCTTGCGTCGTCCGTTTGCTGATTTCTGTGTATATGTATTTTCCCACACCTGACGTTTTTTGGAGTTCCATCCAAACGACATAATGTCTGGGAATATTGCTAATGACAAGTTAGCACCCCCTTAAAATACTGTTTCGTATCCATTGCCCATTGCACTGTTAAGAGCTTTTGCTATTTTTTTAGCTCCACCGTTACTAAGCCACTTATCAACTGATTTACCATCCCATGCATGCAAGGTTATTTGTGGTTGTACTGCTGTTTGCGTTTTAGAATCTGACGCAGTGTTAGCGGTTGCATTAGATTTTATTGCACTGCTTGTATATCTGCTGGACAACGAAGATAGTGACGGACCTGTTACTAGGCCGCCGGTGGCGAAGCCGGATAAATTACCACTATTCAATGCATCTAGTTTATCTACGCCTATAGCTGATACAATGCCGCTATTTAACACATATTCCCCGGCAGCTAAGACAGCCGGGATATGGTCTTTAGTTCGACTCCCAAAGCTTCCAGTATATCCGCCACTTGCAAAACCACCAATCATACTGCTAAGCGTACCACTACCAGAAACACTACCACCATTTGAAAACAAACTTATTCCAAACACACTGCTAAAGAGATTCATGGCGGCCATTTGTATCTGAGCCGCTATCCACTCTGCGACCATATTAGATATTACTTTGTTTATAGACTGACCTAAATCAGACCATGCATCTGACACGCTGGATGCACCACTTATAGCATCCGAAAAAAAGTCTTTGAAGCTACTACCAATGCCTGACGTTAATTCAGCCATGTAGGACATGCTAGTCCTGTGTGTTTCCTTCAATGCGTCATAGTAAACATCAAACATTTCTTGACGACCAGCCAAATCTTGAGCTAACGCTAACCGTCCTGAGTTAAGCTCAGTAACCAATGCAGACAGGTTTCCATCGTTACGAGCCTTACTTAAATTACCCTCAAAATCAGCTATTTCTTGATGAACAGTCTTTAACTTCTCAGCCATTTCCTGATTTACAAGTACCGTCTTATTAGCAACGTCCTGCGCCAAACTAATCTGCGTATTCGACATGTCGGCAGCACCGGCCTTGACTTGTGTCGCAAGGTCTTTAGCGTCAACCACCATCCCATTTTTACTGACGGTAAACGCTGTTTTGGCCTCGGTCATTACCTGAATACTTTGCAGCTTTGATTCATTGGACAATTGCTCAAATGCTTGCTCGGTATCCCTTGCCGCATTTTGTATTTTTGTTAATTCTTCTGCTGCATTTGATTTTATTTCAAATACTTGTTTAGTGCCGTCGCCCATACCGATTTCAGCTAATCGGTTTTGATAATCGGTTGCGTCGGATAGAGCTTTATCCCAGATCGAGTTAGTTTCTTTTTGTTGGTCAGCAAGAATTTTCTTCTTTTTCTCGGCGTAAATTTCGTCAAGTCGGGTTAAATCACGTTGGTAGTTTTCATTTGCAGACTGAGATTCGTCAAGAGTTTTAAGTTCGTCGGCTTTCCATTTATCGAGCTGCTCTAGCTGAGTGTTAGTGAGTTGTATCCATTCCCCCTCAATAGACTCACTAGCCTGCTTGGCCTTTTCTTGCAAATCTTCATACGCCTTTGCTGCTTCGTCTACGCCGGAACTGCCGCCACCACCGCCGGATGGTATTTCTGGAATTACTGGCGGAGTTGGCACCACTGGCGTTTCGTAACCTTCGCCTGGTGACCTATGTTCTTGTGCTGTTTTATTAAAGTTAGCCATGGCGGTGGTTGCATAATTAGCAGCGTTACCAACGCCGTTTAAATTGCCTGCGGCATCACTTGCATACAAACTAACCGCTGCCATGCCATCAGCACCAGCATACAGAGAGATTGTCAATGCATCGGTTTCTGTTTTTGCCTGCATCGATTGATAAACTACTGTACCAAGAGCGGCGGCAACTAATGCACCAATACCCATAAGAGGCCCTAGAGCAAGACCAACTGCTGTTTCTGCTATTGCCATTTCATATAATGCAGGAATCATTTTAGCCGTCATTGCCCCGGCAGTGGCTAATAATCCAATTTCCACACTTGCTGGCACCATGTCAACCATCGCACCGCCAATGCCCAACGATTTTACTTTACCGCTAAACTCTGTAAGAGTATCCAATGCATTGTTGGTTGCGGTTTTAAGATCAAACGCAGCGACAATATCCTCACCAACCTGGCGCATGGTGTTACTGGCTTTATCCTGGATATTCGACAGTATACCGGTTATGGTATTAGATTGTTTTTGCATCATGCCGCCGTACTTGGTGGACATCTGTGATAACATACCGGATATGGCCGAATTTGCGTCGATAGATTTTTTCTCTGCAAGGTCCATTGCAGTGGGCACGTCTGTACCAATAGTTTTTGCTAACATTTCCCAAGCCGGAATACCAGCTTCTGCGAGTTGATTCCGTGTAATTCCCGCATTACTGCGGGCACAGACTATATCTTCATCTCAAACGTTGAGATGCTCCGCACTTCGGGCAGTAGCTTATCATCTGCCCTACTCCCTTTCGGGATAGTCGTTGCACTTTATTTATATTCCCATTTAAAACCTTTGTGTGTTTTTAACTTACCGTTGCAAACTTTTACAACTGATGAGGGGTCAAAACATAATTTTGCAACCTGAGAAACAAACTCAAATTCTCTCACAATTTCACCCGTAAGCGTTTTCTGTATAACAGCTCTTGCGTTAGGTTTCGCCGCACCATGAAGAATATATTTCTTTTCTCGCAGATACTCCCTGTTTGTTTCAAAAGTACTTTTAGATGCTTCGTAATTATCAACATAGCACCAAAAGTAGCCTTTTATCTGCCTTGTTTTTCCCCTGCAAGCTACTGCTATTGTGCTTCTATCGCAACCAAATGAACGCGCAGCTTCAGACGCACATTCAAATATTTTTATTATGTTAAGCGTTTCAATATCTACTTGCATTACAGGTTTTGATTGCGAATTTTTACTTCCAATCCTACCAAACATAGGGTTATTTCTGCCAGAAAAAGCCTTTCTTAGTTTTTCTTTATGTTCTTCGCTTAGGTGCTTTCCTTTGTGAGAATTTGAAATCTTGAGTTTTGTTTCTTTGGACAAAACATGTCCCATAAACATTTTTGAGTGTGCTTCCTTAAACGCATTAGACCTAGACCGTTGTTTTCGTCCTATTCTTGCTAAACTTATTTTTCTTTTTCTTTCTTCAGTCATTGGAACATCACAAAAAGTATCAGCCGACCTATTAATATTCATACATCTATCGTGGTCAATATATGCGTTTATGTACATCTGCTCGACTGCTACTTGTTGATCTTTATCAACAACAGTAATAACGTCAAAAATCAAGCTTTCTTCGCCATACTTGTTATAACAATTTTGCAAACGTTGGTTTTTATGGGTGTTTGTCCGTAATTCTCTCAGGTGATCATTTTTTCGTTTTTCAAAATTAACTGTTCTCCCTACATAAAAATGCTTGTTTTTAACACAAAAGATTTTATAAATATAGCTACTCATGGTACAAAAGCACCTCCCATGCAATTATACCGCATTCAGTAAATTAATACAAGAGAATATAAATATTAGCACAGGATTGCCCTCGTCTTTCTCGTAGGGTTTCCCTGTTAGCACCACAATTAACAGGCCATTTCCTGCCTGAAGCTATCGCTTGCAGCACACCCCTAAGCAATAGAGTTCACGGAGTTTATTTTTCGTGCTATCACTAACACGCGAGACTCTTTATCCAAATCTCTTCTGCGGAAACACGCTGTTTGGCTTTCATTTGGCCAAAAGCCAGCGTAACCCTGTCTAGTACTTCCGTACTGCCACCGACAGCCGCAACAGCATCACCAAACGCCGTCAATGATGGTAATATTTCTTCTACCGTAAAGCCCATTGCCAGCATGCGCTTTGACCCCGTTACTAATCCGTCAAATGTAAATGGTGTTTTCTCGGCAAAGTCCTGCAACTGCTGCAAAAATGTATTAGCCGATTGCGCTGAACCTAACATAGTTTCAAAGGCTATGCGGTTTTGCTCCATATCAGCGGCCATTTTAACAGCCTTTACACCGACTACGCCCATACCTACTGCAAGCACGCCCATTAATTCACCGGCGCGCTCTACTGTTGCGTTACTAGCGGCCATTGCTTCAGAACCAAAAGCACGGTTAAGCTGGCGTTTGCTGGCCTGAAGCTCTTTTCGTAATCCCGAACTATTTGCTCCAATAGTAACCATTAAAGATGCGATTGTACTAATTGTGTTCACCTCCGATCAATTGACATTTACGTTTTTGGTAATATTAGGAGCTGGATTTATTACCTTGGCATTAAAAATTTTGTTGTCCTTTTTAGTGACGACGATAAATAGTTACAGTCCAAAAACCTTTCTTAAGTGCGCTTCCTCAGCTTTTTTATCACACTTAACAGCCTTTTTTTGTTTTAACGGCTTCCACAAATCCGTAGGCTTAACAGGTTTTTTCGTGTGTACCGACATCATAGCCGCCGTAAAGTAAGCCTGCCGTTCGCAATCGTGGTTTTCGCGCCACTGGTAGCCGTCCAGCAAATCATAAAACTCCCAAGGCTGTATATTGTCAAATTGTTCAGGTTGTAACCCAAGCGGTCCATAAGCAATTTTCCTTGCCCATTCCAACCACTCATGAAAAGAGAGGACGGTGTTTTGTTCGCCGTCCTCTACTCGTTTGGGGATTCTTCCTCTGGTTTTTTGTATAATTCCGGATAATAAATCGCCATAATAGCGTCTGAGCTTGCCTTGCCTAATGCCCCAGCAGCCATTAACGCGTGTCCAATCTTAGTACCGATATCGTGAATGTTTCGCCCTTCAGCACCAAAAATGTAATCATCAATTTTTTTGTCGTAGTATTGCGATGGTCTGCGCTCCAAACAAATTGGCAATGCTGCTAGGCAAAGATCATAACCAATGTTTGACGTATGGATAATTTGCGTTACCGTTTTACCAGTAATCCGTTCAAGTTCGGCCATGCCAGGATTGGTAAATGTTAACTCCTGCTTTTCTCCAAATAAATCAAATGGAATTTTACGATCCATAATAAATCCCCCTAAAAATTAAGGCGACCGTAAGGCCGCCTATTATTTATGCCGTGATGGTGATTGTTACAGTCAACGCGGCCCCGTCGCCGGTAGTAACAGTAAATGTATATGCACCAGCAGTTAACCCGTCCAAGTACCCGCTTAAAATTGTCAACGTGCCTGACGAGTAGGTGTAATCAGTTGTTACGGTAATAGCGGTCGAACCGTTTTTAACACTAGATACCGTGGTTGTAGCCGGTAAGATAGTAAATACTTTATCTGCAGCAGCAGCTAGGCTCATCGTTGCTGTGAGTGGGCTAATGCCGGGCGTCCGGTCACTCAATGCGCCGTTTCCCGAAATAGTACCAGATAAACTTGCTTCGCCGTCGTGAGGGGTTTCCATGCTGAAGTCAGTCAAACTTCCCCAGCCAGTTTGATAGCTGCCGTCTGGATAAAGCAATTGAATGTTTACTTCTATGCCTTGCATAAACGCATATTCAAGTGCTTGCAATCCTTCGTCTTGCAGTAACACCAGGCCGTCAAGGTCCATTGACCATGAACGCAAACCTGCTTTTACTGATTTCCAACCACCACTGGTTTTATGCGAAACGTCAATCTCGTCTGCGGACCGGGCTAATGATGTTCCCCGTTGTCCCCCAACAATTGTCCAAATAGGCACAGTAGGTGTACCCGTATTAACGTTAAGCAAGTAATCTTTTCCCACGGTTGCGCTACTTGTTGACGGGTTAGTTGGCAACGTAACTGCAAACCTCTGTAAATCAAATGCATTAAATTTCATATTTTACCTCCTTAAATTTTGGTATAAAAAATAGCCCTCACACGGGGCCGACATTCTGTATGCGGGCTGAAAAGTACACTACGCCATAAAACTCCGTGCCGCTTCTGGCGCCCTTACCATTTTTAACTTCCTGGCTTAAAACCCGAAAACCATCAGCAGATAAATCAATCGGCCAGGCAGTTAACACGGCGGTTACGTCTTCGGCTATACCGTTTATAGCTCCCTTGCCAAGATAATCTGACCATATCTCGATTTCGAGCGTGACATTTACAATATCAACATCTTTAGAGCCGGCAAACTCATATTCGTAATCACTAAATGTAATGTACGGAAATTCGGCACCTTCCAGCACTGAGTCGTACACCGGTGTGGTCTGCTTGCTGGATAGAATAGAATAAACGCCTGTTTGTAAGGCGTTCAGTGGAATGCGTCGTATCATGTTTTCTTCACCGCCTGCTCAATATCACGGATTAACTCAGGTTTAGCTTTATCAATTGCGGGTTTCATAAATGGCTTAGGTGCCCTGGCTGGAATATTCCTTGACGGGCAGGCTTTAGCGCCACCTTCTACAAAATGAGCGTACCAAGTTTTCGCGATAATGTACCCGGTAACAGTTTTTTTATCAAATCGTGAACGGATATTCTTCTTGAGATCGCCCGTATCAACTGCTACACGCTGCCTGGCTCCCTTACTAACATTAACTGTCGCCTTTTTAACCGCGTCCTCGATCTTGCCGGCAGTGCGGCCGTCATAGGCTGAGATATTGGCCATTGCGGTTTTGAGTTCAGGGACAGAAAAATTAATCCTGAAACCACGTCCCATCAGCGCACCACTTCCTTGCACACCACCATAGTTTCGTTTTTCTCATAGTCATACGCGTGTTCAACGCTGTAAATATGGGTTTTATACAGCACCCGCCAGCCTTTTTTAACGTCGGATCGCCGCCAGATAACATGATTGCGAGTTAATTCACTAAGCATTGTACCAGTAGCTTGAGCGGTTACGGTTTTAGGTTTCCAGGCTTCAGCCCAGACAGTGGCAACTGACAGGTATTTATCTTCTCCCTGCGGTGTTTTCCATCCACCCGCCCCATCTTCAACTAAATTCGGTTTCTGCAAGATTATTTTTTTATCCTTTTTCGCTACACTCATACCGCCTGCAACTCCTGCTGGTATTTAGCACTTAACTGGCCAACCAAACCAATTACCCCAATACCGCCTGCCTTGCCGACTTCCTCAGTACCTTCAAACCACCTAACTAGCAATATTCCAGCAAGCATCTTCGCTACCGGATCAACAGCGGTATATATTTCAGTCAGTGCACCCCAGTCTTTACCGGTTGCCGTTTTAATAAACCCATCAACAGCCGGCAGAAACACACTCGTTACTTTGCTTGGCATATCGTCAGCAGATTCATAATTCAATAGTCCAGCGGCTTCTAAATCAGTTAAAATTGCCACCTCGTCACCACCTAAAAATAATGGGCACGGGTATTAGCCGCCGCCTAAACTTAAATCATCAGGTACGCATCAACGATCTTGCCGCTCAGTGCAGTATTTAAAGTCATGGTGTTGCTCTCAATCGCCGTCGAGCTAACGGTAACAGTCGGCGCGGTAGCCTCTTTTGCGTTATCCAGGTAAGCCGCCAACACCGTATTGTGTGCCAATTTGTATGGCAAACCAAGTTTAGCGCCAAATCCGATTGCAGTCGTCGCGCCGGTACCGTCATGTGCTGGAATTGTGATCGACGTAACAGTCTTAAACGCCTTGCTTCCCGTAACCGTACCAGCAGTATCAACCGTAAATGCCGGTAAGGTTTCGGTAATTGCTTCGTCAGCGTAATTTGTGCCGGCCACAATAACCTGAATGGCTTTAATGTCTCCTGCCGTACCACCAGCAGTAGCCGTAATATTACGGGGTACTGCCGGGTTAGTAATGGCTGTGGTTACGACTTGCTGTTCCGCTGTTGATGTTACAGCAGCATGTACGCCAGTTGTGCTGGCTACTACCGCATCGGCAGCGGCAATCTGAAGGTGAGCAATAAAGGCGCGGTCTAATACCACGCCCGATGCATCCGTTTTTATTCTCCCAAGCTTGGGATCATATCCTGGCCGCATTAATTACGCCCCCTTCTTAACAATAACAACACCATTGGGGTCAAGTAACTTGCCGTCCATAATAAGAATGGCCTTGTCCACCCATTCATTAGTGTCATGGTCAAAATACCGAAACATGGTCATTTGCATATTGGAGTTAATTGCGTAGTTTTTAAGATTACAGTAGATAGCAACAACATCGCCAGCAGCAGCATCGTCATAATTAGCGACAATGTCATCTTCAACTAGAATTACCTCTTTACCGCCAAACCGTTCCTGAGGACCATCAGTAATGCCGTAGTTCATACGGCCAATAGGTTGCCCGTTAGCATCCACCATGCCGTCAATATACCCCTCAAAGGTTCCAGACGCCATAAAGAACGATGCACCGGCCTTATAAGCAAGCGGCATTTTAGCGAATACCTGCTTTTTCCAACCGCTCCAATCAACAAAATCAGCAGCAGACACAGTAACGATTTGAGCAGCAGGTACACGAGTATCAGCAGTAATACCAAGGCATTTGCCAGTACCATTACCATTAATAACAGCAGTGTCAATAGCAATGACCATAGCCTCAACAATCAAATCTGTAATAACACTTTCAAACCCGGTAAGCGTTACAGTATCAGCCAGCAAAGAGGTAGATACTTTGCACTCTAGGCCGTAGTAACTGAAAGATACATTGGTGTTTGCTTGTATTTTTTGTTTACTGGAAGGAGTAGTTTCGCCAATCCAGGTCGCTGTGGGCTTGAGGGATAAAATAGGAACTGTTACGCCGCCCTTAATACTAAGCTTGCGAACGCGACTAAATACTTGGCCATAAACAGTAACCTTTTTGATAACTTCATTAAGAATCGTGGAAGGAATAACGGCGGATACATCGGTAGCCGCTGTCATTGCGTCGGCACGAAGCTCAGGCAGCACTTTACCGGTTTTACTGAATTCCATAAACGCTTTCCGATATTCCATAGTGCCGTAGTAATCTTCTGGCTCGGATCGTTGTTCTCCGGGTTGTGGTGTGCCAGAACCGACACCGTAAGTCCCTAAGATTTGTGCTTGGCCAACTGGGCTACCAGCACTGCGCTGTTCACCAGGTTGTGGCTGTGCTGCAGGCGGAGCGGTTTCATCAGGAATACCGTCAATCATGCCGCGAAGTTCAGTGATTTCAACACCCAAAGATTCAAGTTGAGTATTAATGCCTTTGACCTCTATGATATCCTGACTTTCATTTGATTTTTTAGTTAAAGCAGCTTTTCTTTCTTCTTTTGCTTGCAACATTGCCAATAGTTTCTTTTTCATATTATATTCCTCCTAAAATTCTGTTTTTAAGTTTATAAAGTTCTAACTGAGTCGCCTCCGCGTCTCTTTGGCTAGCCTCCGCCGCCGTAGCCTCCGCTACCTCTATTTCATGCTGGGCCTCTGCCCAGGAACGAGCTGAAATTGACGTTTGTTCATATGCCGGAAATGTTACTGCCGACACATCATACACCTTTGCAATTTTAAGTATTGTGCGAGTATGCGTATCCCGATTATAAGAATCTTCCTCTGTCGTAAAGGCAAAGGACATTTTGTCATAAAAACCATTATCAATATCCTCATAAAGTTCACGGCCTGTAGCATTTTGGCTTAAATCAGCTTCAATGTACAGGCCGTCAATTCGCTTGTCAAACGTGAGCGTATTGTTTTTTGTTTTCGCAGCAGGCTTGCCACAATGATCAATATTTAGAACGACGTCACCCATATCAGCACTATCAAGCGCTTTTGCATCGATTACTTCTTTGTATTGCACACCATCATATTCCCAAATAACGGTTTCCCGATTAAACACAATAGGGTTGCCGGTTACAATCATTTTTCCGTCTTCGGTTTTTTCTCTGCGTTCAAAGTTGAAACTTTTATACTGTCTGTCTTTAGTTATCAATCTTATCACTCTCCTTTTTAGCCAAAGGATAATAAGCTTCTGGAATACTAACCCGTTCATCAGGAAATGTGTAATTTAACTCAATTGGCGCAATAACATAATTATGATCACGACATGCCCCGATAGCCTTTTGCTCGCTATCGTAGATACCCGTAATTTCAAATTCACATAAACCATACTCTTGCTTGCGTTCATCCCAAACTCCGCCAACAAAACGCTGTACTAACCATATTTTCACTATTTTTCCTCCTTACTTTGAGAATCTTTTACCCCAGCCCGTTTTAACTGATAATCATCTGATATCTCGGTCGATATATAATTTAAGGATATCGTTCTGCGCGAACCACTACCATCTGCAAGCGGTGGATACCCAAGAATATTAAGTTTTTGATCATCAGTGAGAAGCCCTTGCTGCCCAGCAGTATCAAGCAATTTAAGTTTACTAGCAGTACTTAAGTACATCATGTCGCGCTGGTAAAATATCAGTTCATTACCAAAGTTTAATTCGTTCTGCGTAAATACTGTTTTTGAAAATGCTTGTCCAAAACTAATAACTAGGGGTTCCAATGTTCCTTCATAAAACGCCTGGTATTCATCATCGTTAAAGTTTTTTGCCAGTATTTTTAACGGCACTCCATACCAATTTAAAATTTTATCTTGAATGAATGCCATGGTGTCTTTATCAACAACTTTAGGATCTGTATTCAGCGGAACATATTCGCCCTTTAAATCCTGCACCAAGATTCCACTTTCGCTGTTTGACATAGCTGTTTCAAATCGTTTCCGCTCGGCGACTTGTTTTTCGTCGTCAAGCATGGTGGGAATTTTCAATATTCCACGGATTGACAGGCTAGTTTTAATCGCCTTTCCTAGACCGTCAGTGATTGTGTCATTAATGGTCAATACTTTTAACAGCGCAGCATTATCTGGTTGTCCATTCCGTCCCCCACCCATGATTTCATTTACACTAAATTTTTTTCGCAAGTGGATTACATCGGCATATGCTAGGGTAAAATTATTACCACCTAAAAAATCCATTTTTACAAACATTTTACCAGTCTCGTCCTGCAAAAATGTTACGGTTGTAGGATTTAACGGATAAAACCCTGTATAGTCTCGCGTTGTATTGCCTTGGGTATCTGTTACTAAGTCAAATGTCGGATAAATAAAAGCATTGTAGTTCATATATAACTGCCAAATTATTTTTTCCAGAAAATCCCTTGTGGTCATCATTGGATTTGGCGAAAATTTAAACAGCCTATTAAGGCTGCTATTCGGAACGGTTTGAATTCCCTTGCTATTTGTCCTAATATGGCGCGGCTGAAGCTTTGATATTTCGGTAGCAATACAGTCAATAGCCATCTGCACAACATCACTGGCATAAATGTTATTTCCAAACTGACTGAATATCGGATAACTTCCATCAACCATTTTGGCGTATGTCATATTGTTATTATTTTTATTGCCGAATAAACTATCTAGTAACATTTAATCGCCGCCTCGCCGCCAAAATACCAAGACCAATCAAACACATTCCAGAAGTAATAAATCCAGCCGGAATATAAATTAAAAAAACGCCGCCCGATACGAACGACATCCCAGTAATCAATAACAAATCATCAATTATTTTCGATATTTTTTTCACAGGCTACCTCCCTTCCACCAACCGTAAAAACTCGGCTCGGTTATCAATATAAATGCGGTAACCAATTATCATAGTTACCGCACCATCAATCTTTTTCTTTTCTTTGCCCTGTATTTTAACTGGCATTATTTCAGCCTTAGAGTTAATATTTAAAGCCGTATTCTCAAGACAGTATTTATCAATCGGATTAAAGTTATAATTAATCAACTTACTTTTCAAGTCAGCTTCAACCAACTTCATTGGTTCAGACATACTGCCAAAACTTTGATCAACACGTACACAGTCAAACCCTAACCCTTCCATTTCCTTAACCCAATAAACCGCACTCCATTTGTCGTAACCAGTTTTATATACCCTAATACCGTAATCCTTATACAATCTTACAAACCAGGCAGTTATCAAACTAAAATCATTTTCATTGCCGGGAGACACAATAATTAAATCCTGTCGTATCCATTCCTTAAACTTTACTAAATCATCTTTTTCAAGATCTTCCAGTTTTGATTCAGGAATAAAGTATTTTTGCAGCGTGCATTTTTTCTTGCTGCCGGATTTCATTAAAAATACTCTTGCACTGGCTAAGTCTCCCGACTTTGACAAGTCGACAGCGCCAATAGCAAAACAACCCTTAAAATCATCAATATCGAATGTTTCAGGGTTGTTTATATCGTCTGACATAAGCCAGGCTGCAGCGTTGTTTTGCTTGAAATTGAAGTCCTTGGACATTACGAATGCACGTGACGAATTACTTGTTTTTGATTCTTCAATCATTTCTCGAAGAAAGCTGCGTTTTTTTATGGTTCCTAAGCCAGGATTTGACTTAACCCACGATTCTTCATTCTGCCAAATTTCGGTTTCCTTATCTTGCGTATAAAGCCATATCAACCAGCGTGGTTTTTCTAATTCTCCGTCCAACGATTGCCTAGCTTCTTTTAAACGTTCGTCTAAGTAACCATCATTTACAAATCCCTCAGTAGTTAGCTCAAAGTAAATTGGATTATCCTGTGTTGATAGCGCCTGCCTAATAGGCATTATAGGCGTCTTGTCTTTCATTTCATGAATTTCGTCAGACATACCGACACGAATATTTTTACCTTCTTTAGCGCCGGTTTTAGCAGATATTTTTAAGATATTTCCTTTATTGGAATAACTGAATTTACCTTTAAGTTTTTTATTTTTAGGATTGCCAAAAAAAATTCCCTTGATATTTTTTCTAGTGACTTTTTCGAGTGTATTGTTTTCTTCACGCATTGCATTAATAGCCTGAAACGCAAGATCAGCCTGAGCATAATCATTACTGCTACATAATATTTTAGTCCCCTTATCACCGCAAAAAAATTCGGCAAGACACAATGCTGCAATCAGCGGAGTCTTACCGTTTTTCCTTGCTACCAAAAACAATACTTCTTGATATTTTCTTACCCAACCGTAAGCACAACTAAAATCATTGCTTTTACTGCGATCTTCATCAGTGTGTCTATCACGAATTTCTTCATCAAAAATATAAAATATGTAAATTGCTTCAATAAATGCCTTTTGAAAAAGCATTAACAAAAAAGGCTTCCCAGCAAAGGGAGCCTCGGAATGTTTGCACTGTGTTTCGATAAATTTGATACGCTTGTGAGCTTCAGTAAAATCAATCTTAATGTTGGGATCGTTAAAATGTTCCAGCAGTATGTCATGTTGCTGTACCAATTCCCGTCCTACAATGATTTCCCCTTGTTTGCATTTATCGATGTATTCCAGCAGCCAGGACCACGTGCCATTATACTCGGTATTCATTCCCGACATTCATCAGCCAGTATAGCCGCGTTTACATTCATGTATTCAGATACAGCAGTATAACCTTCATCATTATTCTGTTCTGAAAATCCTCGAAATTTAACCCGTGCCGGATAAGCCTCAATTACTTCACCGTTATTATCCAGATTAACAACGATTGCCCATCCAAAAGTGTGTAAAATCATGTTTATCCACCAAAGTAAGCCATCTTCGCGAAATTCGTTCCAAGTCTTCCTAACTACCATACTGACACCTCACTACTCATAATCAGCCAGCTCATCATCTTCTTCAACCGTATTCCTAACCCGCAAAGCATTTAGCTTATTAAGTATATTGGCATAGTTGTCAGTCATTCGAGAGTATTCTTTCAGCGCTGGTATTGTTTTTTGCATTTCGGGGTGCTGCGGATGAACTTTTATAGCCCCTGAAACATTTAATGCCTGCTCTAACTCCCAGCACAGTGCGTGGACAGACGCTACTTTCTCGATCAGACCACTGGCGGCCTTTTGCGTTTCAGGAGTTGTCGCCGTGAACAACTCAGTCCACTTATTCAGTTCTGCCAAATATTCGGCCTGCTTGTCTACCATGATTCATTATTTTTCCTGCCAAGAATCAAAGCTGAAAACACCGTGTCTGATTGCTGATATTGTACTTCTACCGTTAATCCATGTTGTTGCATTCTATTTATCGCGTCACGCACATTATTATAAAAAATAGTAGCTTCGCTTCCCGGTGCAGTTAAGTGAGAGATTTCTATAATCATAAAAATACCTCCTTTTAAACTTGTATTATCGGAATACTTTGCAACACCTCAAATGGTTTTAAATTGTTTCGCAAATCCTGGGACGATTTTCAAATTTTTTAGTGTGTATTTTAATTGTGAGCTCTCGCCGGTCTCCTAACGGATAAAAATTATTATTTAGGGGGGGGTCAAGTGTACCCCTCGAACCACTTATCAATATATCCGCGATACTCAGTAATCATATTACGCCTGCGATCATCAATCTCGATCCTTGCGATAGCTTCATCACGTGAACACTCACAATAAATTAACTCAGCGCCTAGATCGTCGGCAAGCTTCTCACGCTTGTATTTATCAGCATACCCACCGACCACCCAAGCAGTAGACCACTTACCATATCTGGTTTTAACCTGGTCAAGTAAAAGATTATATACCGACTTAATAGTTAACAGTAACTGGTCAGGTTTATCATGCACCGGTAATCCCGTTATAGCAGCATAAAGACTGTCCATGCATACAACAATATCATTTCGAGATTTATATTGATTAACATACGTTGTCTTACCACTACCAGGACATCCATATATTATATAGACTTGCTTACCCTTGTTGTAGCCACCAAAGCGATTATGTACAACATTATGACAAGCATGGTGCAGTAAGCGTACATTGGTAGGGTTAAGAGTAATGTTTACGTCTTGGATATTATCAGGCGTTAACTCAATGATATGGTCAAGCTCTGCATCTCTGTCAGTAGTAATTAACTTACCGCACTTCTCACACGTCATGCCACGCTCAGCTATAATTGCAGCACGAAACTTAGTCCATCGAGAACTAGCGTAGAATGATTTTATAATAGAATATTTAGCCACTTTACCATTCCTTTAGTTTGAGCTCTTTCTCTCTGATTGCCAGCACTGCGTTATCGTATGTCCGCTTGTGTTTATTCATGGGATTCATACAGAAGTAATCTGACAACCATTGCAGCGCCTTTTGTCTGTCTTCTAGCTTTACTTTCATCCCGCTTCTGCCTTGACTTACTTCACAAATAAGGCCACCATCTACTTGATTACTATCCTTAAAATTCATGTAATTATATTTTCTGGTCTTTACTGTGCCATCCGGATTAAGCAATGCACAACCAGCAGAATCAACCTCTGGTACTTCTTCCGTGCCAAACTCTGTAAAGTCAGTCATATCGGCAAACGCTATTCGCATATAGCGCTCGACAATATCATCCTCAGTAAGCATAATTGATTGTTTCTTTATAGTCTTTAGGCGCTCCACTTCAGCCCGAACATAAGGCTTTGTTAAGTTTTCCCAGCCTATAACGGATGCTGACTCTTTAGAATACCCTGCCTTAATAGCTGCCTGAGTTGCATTAAAGTTTTTTATGTAAAATAAACAAAAAAGCCGTTGCTTTTCGGTTAACCCATCAGGTTCCGGTTTTACAACGACTTGCATACTTTTTTCTTGAATGCGTACTTTTTTATCCTGCGTACTCTTTTTTGGATTAGTATGCGTTTTCTCTATGCGGTTCCATTTGTAGCGGGTTTTCCATGACTTTACAGTACTAATGGTAACGCCATACTTAACAGCTATATCTTTATACTTCATACCAAGCATGTAATCTTTTTCAGCTAATTCATAATTAGTCAAATCACCACCTCGTTATTCCTGCGGTTCCCGTATTATTTATATGTTTTGCTGTGGTCTGTTTTAAACCCACGTTGCGTACTCCGGCAGCCAGACTTAAACTGCTGCATCAACTCCACCGTTCCATCCCTCGGCCTCCTGCGACCAGTAACACAGAACCTGTCAGAGGTGTGCGAGATATCCTGCGCAGTGCAGTTGCCGGCAGCATTGTGTATGCAGTTAAGGTCTGAGCAGGTTATCATAGTCACACCTCCAGGTATAGAAATAGCCGCCCAGTTACGGACGGCTGAATAATATATATTGGCGGAAGATATAGGACTCGAACCTATGCATGTTTTATCATGGCTTCTGGTTAGCAACCAGACACATTACCACTCTGTCAATCTTCCGTTTGGCGGATCGCTAGAGAATCGAACTCTATAGGCTGTTACGCCACGACAGTTTTCAAGACTGCTTCGCACCATTGCGCTACGATCCATTTGGTGGGCGAGACTGGAGTTGCACCAGTACCCTGTCTAGCAGACTCCGGGTTTACAGTCCGGGCCGACTTAGCTGATATTCGGCTCTCACCCAATTATTAGGCGACACCATTACAGTGCCGCCTCAGTCGAGCACATAACTATCGTACTGTCCTCGAATTACAGATAGCAGGGAAACATTCTGTTTGCTGCTGTCCGCTATTTACAATTTGCTCACAATACTATTTTACCACAGAATAATCTCTAAAAAGTCTCACGTTTGTCGCATCATTGAAAGACCATCAACCCCGAATATTAAGGCCGTAAG
>Ga0316604_10001777_pt1 | contig 17911 bp, 20 predicted proteins | sample OWC_soil_day20_C_FD_207650 | JGI IMG/M metagenome (GOLD analysis project Ga0316604, IMG submission 207650) | Wetland soil microbial communities from Old Woman Creek delta, Ohio, United States - OWC_soil_day20_CT | ecosystem: Environmental > Terrestrial > Soil > Wetlands | place: USA: Ohio... | reverse complement strand
GCTTGAAGGCATGGCCGACCACGTGCGGGAAACGGTCGAGGATCATGAAATAGAAGTCGCGCCAGATCAGTTCGCTGAGCCAGGTCTCGGCTTCATCAGCCCAGGCGGCGCGGACCAGTTCGCGGATCGAAATCGTTCCGAAGCGCAAATGCACCGACAGGTAGGAGACGCCCTTGATCGCCGGAAAGTCGCGCAGTGCCGCATAGCGCTTGATGCGGCCGCTGCGGAACTCGTCCCACAGGGCGCGGGCGCCGCTCATGCCTGGCTGGATACCGAGAGCGGCGAGATCGGTCTCGGCAAAGCCGAGTTCGGTGAGGCTGGGCACGCCCGCCTGTTCGCTGCCGGCCAGTTGTCCCGAGCAGGGGTAGGCGGCACAGTCGCCGGCGGTCAACCGTTTCAGCCAGGCGTTTTTGTACGGGGTGAACACCGAGAAGGGTTTGCCCGCCTGGGTCAGCACTTCGTCGCGGTCGAAAATGGCCTGGTCCTTCAGGCTGTGGAAAGTGATGCCCGAGGCGCGCAGGGCTTCGGCAACTTCCATGTCGCGCTGCTTGGCGGCCGGTTCGTAGTCGCGGTTGGCGATCACCGCGGCGACCCCCAGTTGCCTGGCCAATGCCGGAATCTCGGTCTGGGCCCGGCCGTGGCGAACGATCAGCCCGCCGCCCCTGGCGCGTAGCGCGGCATCCAGTTCGAGCAGCGAGGCGTGGATGAAATGGACGCGGCGATCCTGTTTGTTCGGCAGGGCATCGAGAATGTCGGTATCGAAGACAAAGGCGCAATAGACGGCGTTTGCTTCCAACAGGGCGGCGCTCAGCGCGGCATGGTCATGGTCGCGCAGGTCGCGGCGAAACCAGACGAGGGCTTTTTCTGCATTCATGGTTGGTTTGTACCCCGCCGACGATTAAAATTCCAGTCATGGACAACGTCAATCTGACCGATAACTTCCTCATCGCCATGCCGGCGTTGGAGGATCCGTATTTTTCCAACGCGCTCGTTTATATCTGCGAACACAACGAGAACGGCGCCTTGGGCATTATCGTCAATCGCCCGATCGACATGAATCTGGCCGGCTTGTTCGAAAAGATCGATATCAAGCTGGAAGCCGAGCAAATGGCTCGGCTGCCGGTCTATTTCGGCGGCCCGGTCCAGCTCGATCGCGGTTTCGTGCTGCATCGGCCGCTCGGCGAATGGCAATCGACGCTGGCCGTCAATAGCGAGGTCGGCCTGACCAGTTCGCGCGATGTGCTGGCCTCGGTCGGCAGTGCCGGCCTGCCGGCCGAAATCCTCGTTACCCTCGGCTACGCCGGCTGGGATGCCGGCCAGCTTGAAAACGAACTGGCCCAGAACTCATGGCTGACCGTGCCGGCCAAGGCCGAAATCCTTTTCGATCTGCCGCCCGAGGAGCGCCTGCCTGCGGCCATGCAGAAACTCGGCATCAGCTTCACCCAGCTTTCCGACGTGGCCGGGCATGCCTGACGGCACCGTGCTGGCCTTTGATTTCGGCGAAAAGCGGATTGGTGTGGCGACCGGCGAAACCCTGCTCGGTAGTGCCCATCCGCTGACGGTGATTCGCGCCGAAACGAACGACGATCGCTTTGCCGCCATCGGCAAGCTGATTGCCGAATGGCAGCCGGTGCAACTGGTCGTCGGCCTGCCGACCCACGCCGACGGCACGCCGCACGAGATGACCCGGCTGGCGACCAAGTTCGGCGAACGTCTGAAACGCCGCTTCAACCTGCCGGTCGGCTTTGCCGACGAGCGGATGACCTCGCTCGACGCCGAGGCCCGGCTCCGCGAAACCGGCCGCAACAGCAGGAGCGCCAAGCCGCTGCTCGACGCCGTGGCGGCCCAGCTCATTCTTCAAACCTGGTTCGAAAGCCCGCACCATGTCACCCCTGACTAATCCCCTGCCCGACGCCGAAGCACAATGCCGGCAACTGGCCGATCTCATTCGCCCGCACCTGCACCGCCAGCCGGCGCTGGTCGGCATCTATAGCGGCGGCGCCTGGATCGCCGAACGCCTGCAGGAACTGCTTGGCCTGTCCGAGGAGATCGGCCTGATCGACGTTTCCTTCTACCGCGACGATTTCGCCGAAAAAGGCCTGCATCCGCAGGTCAAGCCGACCGTCATCCCGTTCGACGTCGAAGGCCGCCACATCATCCTGGTCGATGACGTGCTCTACACCGGGCGCACCACCCGGGCGGCGATCAACGAGCTGTTCGACTACGGCCGGCCGGCGGCGGTCGATCTCGCCGTGCTCGCCGACCGCGGCGGTCGCGAGCTGCCGATCGGCGCCACCTACGGCGTCTGGGACGTCGATCTCGGTGAGGGCCAGAGCCTGGTGCTCGGCAAGCAGGATGACGGTCAACTTGCCTGGAGGCTGGAAAATGCATAACCCGCAGTTGAACAAGGATGGCGAGCTGATCCACCTGCTTTCCGTTGAAGGCTTGCCGCAGCGCATCCTGACGCAGATTCTCGATACTGCCGCCTCCTTCATGGAAGTCTCGGCCCGCGAAGTCAAGAAAGTGCCGCTGCTGCGCGGCAAGAGCGTCTTCAACCTGTTCTTCGAGAACTCGACGCGGACCCGCACCACCTTCGAGATCGCCGCCAAGCGTTTGAGCGCCGACGTGATCAATCTCGACATCAACAAGTCGTCGGCCAGCAAGGGCGAAACCCTGCTCGATACCATCGACAACCTGTGCGCCATGCACGCCAACCTGTTTGTCGTGCGCCATGCCTCGAGCGGCGCGCCCTACCTGATTGCCGAGCATCTGCAGCGCATCGGCCGCGACGACGTGCATGTCGTCAATGCCGGCGACGGGCGCCACGCCCACCCGACGCAGGGCCTGCTCGACATGTACACCATCCGCCATTACAAGAAGGACTTCACGCAACTGCGCGTCGCCATCGTCGGCGACATCCTGCATTCGCGCGTCGCCCGTTCCGACATCCACGCCCTGACCACGCTCGGTGTCCCGGAAGTCCGCGCCATCGGGCCGGAAACGTTGTTGCCCAAGCATCTCGACAAGCTCGGCGTGCATGTCTTCCACGACATGAACGAAGGCCTCAAGGATGTCGACGTGATCATCATGCTGCGCCTGCAGAACGAACGGATGACCGGCGCCCTGCTGCCCTCGGCCGGCGAGTACTTCCGCCACTACGGCCTGACGCCGCAGAAGCTGGCACTGGCCAAGCCGGACGCCATCGTCATGCACCCGGGGCCGATGAACCGCGGCGTCGAGATCCACTCGGCGGTGGCCGATGGCTCGCAGGCCGTGATCCTGCCCCAGGTCACCTTCGGGATCGCTGTCCGGATGGCGGTCATGAGCATCGTTGCGGGGAATTGATTGATGAACATCGTTATTGAAAATGGCCGCGTAATTGACCCGAAAAACGGCGTCGACCGCAGCAATGCCTCGCTCTACATCGCCGCTGGCAAGATCGCCGGCCTCGGCCAGGCGCCGGCCGGCTTCGTTGCCGACAAAGTCATCGATGCTGCCGGCTGCGTCGTCTGCCCCGGCCTGATCGACCTCGGCGCCCGCCTCAACTCGATCGAAGCCGAACTGGCGGCTGCCGTCGCCGGCGGCGTCACTTCGGTCGTCGTGCCGCCGGATGCCGATCCGCCGCTCGACGAGCCGGAACTGGCCGACCGTCTGGTCCATCGCGGTGAGGAAATCGGCAAGGCGCGCGTGTTGCCGCTCGGTGCACTGACTCTGGGCCTGAAGGGCGAGCGTCTGGCCGAACTGGCCGGATTGAAGAAAGCCGGTTGCGTCGCCTTCTCGCAAGCCAACAAGCCGGTGATCGATACCGAAGCGCTGCTCCGTGCCATGGAATACGCCGCCACCTTCGATTTTGCCGTCTGGCTGCAGCCGCAGGATTACTGGCTGTCGCGCAACGGCATCGCGCATGAAGGCGAAGTCGCCAGCCGGCTTGGGCTGGCCGGCATTCCGGTCGCCGCCGAAACCATCGCCATTGCCACCATTGTCCAATTGGTGCGCGATACCGGCTGCCGCGTCCATCTGACCCGGATTTCCTCGGCGGCCGGCATGGCCCTGATCCAGCGCGCCCAGCACGATGGCCTGCCGGTCACCTGCGACGTTGGCGTCCATCACCTGCTGCTCACCGAAAACGACATCGGTTTCTTCAATCCGCATGCCCGTTTCTGCCCGCCCTTGCGCGCGCAAAATGACCGTCTGGCGCTGTCGACCGCAGCAGTGAGCGGCCTGGCCGCCATTTGCTCCGACCATACGCCGGTCGGGGCCGACGACAAGCTGCTGCCCTTCGGCGAAGCCAAGCCGGGCGCCACCGGCCTTGAAGTGCTGTTGCCGCTGACCCTGAAATGGGCCGAGACGGCCAAGGTGGCGCTGAGCGATGCCGTGGCGCGCATCACCTGCGGGCCGGCCGGAATTCTCGGTCTGGATAGCGGCCATCTGGCGCTCGGAGCCGCGGCCGATGTCTGCATTTTCGACCCGCAGGCGACGTGGCAACTGACGCCGGAAGCCTTGAAGAGCCGGGGCAAGAATTCGCCGTGGCAAGGCTACATGATGACCGGTCAGGTTCGTTCAACGCTGGTCGGCGGCCGCGTCGTGTTCAGCCGCTGAGCCGGGATGCTTCCTGATTAACGTAATTGTCATATTCGTTTAGAATATTTTGCGCCAGGGTTCGTGCCCTGGCGTTTTTGTTCCGAGCGATTGATGATTTTCCTAAACAGGAGGAAGTCCCGATGAAAAGTTTCCTGGCATTGGTTGTTGCCCTGCTGTCCTGCATCAGCATGGCGTTTGCCGCCGTCAATCTGAATACCGCCAGCGTCGATGAGCTGGATGCCGTCAAGGGCATCGGCCCCAGCAAGGCCAAGGCGATCGTCGATTACCGGACGAAAAACGGACCGTTCAAGTCGGTCGATGACTTGAAGGGGGTCAAGGGGTTTGGCGAGAAGAGCGTCGCCAAACTTCGGCCGGAACTGACGGTCGGTGAGGCCGGCGGTGCACCGGCCAAGATGGCAAAAAAGTAAGTGCTACCAACGGCTGGCTGACGGCGGGCTTGCCCGCCGTTTTCATTTGGGCGCCAGCTCGGCCACTGCGGCCGGCGTCGTGCCGACGATCTCCAGCACCTTGTGCCGCGAGCTTTGGCCGCTCTTCAGGCTGACCGCCGATTTGGGCAGACGCAACGTTTCGGCGACGAACTTGATCAGGGCCTCGTTGGCCTTGCCATCGACCGGCGGCGCCGCCAGCCGGATTTTCAGCGCCTCGCCATGCAGCCCGGCGACTTCGGTCTTCTTGGCGCCGGGCTGGATGTGCAGGGTCAGCGTGATGCGGCCGTCGGCCGCCAGCCGCCACCAAATGCTCACAGGAACATCAGCACGGCCTGCAGCAGCAGGATGGCGACCAGCGGCGACAGGTCGATGCCGGAAATCGCCGGCATGATGCGCCGGATCGGGTCGAGCAACGGCCGGGTCAGCTGGTGGGCCGGTGCCGCCAGTGGCGAGTAGGGATTGATCCAGGACAGCACCGCCTGCAGGATCAGCGCGCCGATCAGGATGTAGACCGCCAGCCGGAGCAGGGTGCGAATGGCGAACCAGCCTGCCATCAGCGCCACGGTGCCGGCATCGGCGCTGATCACCTGGCCGGAGATGCCGACCAGCAGCGCCGAGAGCAGCAACTGGATGGCGAGGGCGGCGAACAGGCTGGCCCAGTCGAAGCCGCCGAGGCCGGGGATGATCCGGCGCAGCGGCTTGACCGCCCAGTTGGTCAGCTTGACGACAAAGTCGCCGATCTGCCCGGCAAAGGAAACGCGCATCGCCTGCATCATGAAACGCAGCAGGAACAGCGTGCAGAAAAAGCTGACGACGGCATCGACCAGGAAAACGAGGGCTTGCATCAGGCGGCGCCCAGCAGTTTGCCGAGTTCGCGGCCGCGCGCTTCGGCGGCTTTGACGCCGGCGACGATGCCTTCCTTGACGCCCTGTTCGGCCATCGTACGCAGTGCCGCTTCGGTGGTGCCGCCCTTGGAGGTGACGCGCTCGCGCAGCACCGCGGCCGGCTCGCTTGATTGCGCGGCGAGGGCGGCGGCGCCCTGTACCGTTTCGATGGCCAGCAGGCGCCCTTGCTCGGCGGTGAAGCCGAGGTCGGCGGCGGCCTGCTGCAGCGCTTCGATGAACAGGAAGACATAAGCCGGGCCGCTGCCGGAAAGGGCGGTGACGCCGTCCATCTTGCCTTCGTCGGCGATCCACACCGTGGTGCCGACGGCGCGCAGCACGCGGTCGGCGGCGGCGCGTTCATCGTCGCTGACTTCCGGCAAGGGACAGAGGCCGGTGATACCGGCGCCGATCAGGGCCGGCGTGTTCGGCATGCAGCGGACGATCTTGCGGTGGCCGCCGAGGAATCGGGACAGGGTTTCCAGATCAAGGCCGGCCGCAATGCTGACAACGACGGCCTGGCCGAGCTTGGCGGCGAGCGGGGCGACGGCCTCCTTCATTTGCTGCGGCTTGACCGCGAGGACCAGCAGGTCGCCGACGCTGGCCAGCATTTCGGCCGATTCCAGACAGTTCACCGCATAACTCTGGCTGAGCTTGGCCCGCGCCTCGCTGCCCGGGTCGATGACGGTGATGTCGGTCGCCGCGAAGCCCTGTTTCAACATGCCGCCGATCAGCGCGTTGGCCATGTTGCCGCCGCCGAGGAAGGTAATTTTCATGCGTAGTTTCTTTCACCAAAAATGGCCGTGCCGATGCGGACGATGGTCGCGCCTTCGGCAATGGCAGCTTCAAGATCGTGGGACATGCCCATCGATAAAGTATCGAGCGGCAAACCGGCCGCCCGGATCGTTTCGAAGATTTCCCGCAATTGGCGGAAGGGCGCCCGTTGGCCTGCTTCATCATCGGCCGGTTCGGGAATCGCCATCAGGCCGCGCAGGGTCAGCCTGGGCAAGGCGGCGACCGCCTGGCACAGGGCGAGCGCTTCGTCGGGATGGCAGCCGCTCTTGCTCGCTTCGCCGGAAACATTGACCTGGACACAGACTTGGAGCGGCGGCAGGTCGGCCGGCCGTTGCGCCGACAGGCGTTCGGCGATTTTCAGGCGGTCGATGGAATGCACCCAGGCGAAATGCTCGGCGACCGGCCGAGTCTTGTTGCTTTGCAGCGGGCCGATGAAATGCCAGTCCAGATTGCGGTCGACCGTGGCACTCGCCTTGTCCACGCCTTCCTGCACGTAATTCTCGCCAAAAGCGCGCTGCCCGGCGGTGGCGGCGTCAATCACGGAAGCCAGCGGCCAGGTCTTGCTGACCGCGAGCAGGGCGATGCTTTCCGGGGGGCGTCCGGCGGCTCTGGCGGCAGTACTGATGCGCGTCTGGACAGCTTGCAGGTTGGTGGCGATTGCGCTCATAATCCATTGGAATCACGTCTGTTTCCAGTATACACGCGCCAAACGCGCTTCAAGGACGATCCCCGCATGGACATCACCGAACTGCTGGCCTTTAGCGTCAAGAACAAGGCCTCCGACCTCCATCTTTCATCCGGCCTGCCGCCGATGATCCGCGTCCATGGCGACGTGCGCCGCATCAACCTGCCGGCGATGGAGCACAAGGATGTGCATGGCATGGTGTACGACATCATGAACGACGGCCAGCGCAAGGTTTATGAAGAAACGCTGGAATGCGACTTTTCGTTTGAAATTCCTAACCTGGCGCGTTTCCGGGTCAATGCCTTCAATCAGCAGCGTGGCGCCGGTGCCGTATTCCGGACCATTCCGTCGAAGGTGCTGACGCTGGAAGAACTGAACTGCCCGAAAATCTTCAAGGACATTTCCGAATACCCGCGCGGCATCGTGCTGGTCACCGGGCCGACCGGTTCCGGCAAGTCGACGACGCTGGCGGCGATGGTCAATCACATCAACGAAAACGATTACGGCCACATCCTGACCGTCGAAGACCCGATCGAATTCGTCCATGAAGCCAAGAAGTGCCTGATCAACCAGCGCGAAGTCGGGCCGCACACGCTGTCCTTCTCCAACGCGCTGCGCTCGGCCCTGCGCGAAGACCCGGACGTCATCCTGGTCGGCGAAATGCGCGACCTCGAAACCATCCGCCTGGCGCTGACCGCGGCCGAAACCGGCCACCTGGTGTTCGGCACGCTGCACACCTCGTCGGCGGCGAAGACCGTGGACCGGATCGTCGACGTTTTCCCGGCGGCGGAAAAGGAAATGGTCCGCTCGATGCTGTCCGAATCGCTACGCGCCGTCATCTCGCAGACCCTGCTGAAGACCAAGGATGGCCAGGGGCGCTGCGCAGCGCATGAAATCATGATCGGTACGCCGGCCATCCGCAATCTGATCCGCGAAAACAAGATCGCGCAGATGTATTCGGCGATCCAGACCGGCCAGAATTTCGGCATGCAGACGCTCGACCAGAACCTGCTCGACATGGTCCGCCGCAATCTGGTGTCCAGCGCCGAAGCGCGCAACAAGGCCGCCAACAAGGATGCCTTCCCGGCCTGATTCGCCGGTCAAATATAAGCGAGGGGAAGATATGGAACGCGACCAGGCAATGAAATTCATGCACGACCTGCTGCGGCTGATGGCGCAGAAAAAAGGGTCGGACCTGTTCATCACCGCCGGTTTTCCGCCGGCGATCAAGATTGACGGCAAGATCACGCCAGTCTCGAACCAGGTGCTGACTTCACAGCACACCGCCGAACTGGCCCGTTCGATCATGAACGACCGCCAGGCCGCCGAGTTCGAAGCGACCAAGGAGTGCAACTTCGCCATCTCGCCGGCCAGCATCGGCCGCTTCCGGGTCAATGCCTTCGTCCAGCAGGGCCGCATGGGGGTCGTCTGCCGGACGATCAACATGAGCATCCCGAAGATCGACGAACTCGGCCTGCCGCCGGTGATCAAGGACATCGCGATGACCAAGCGCGGCCTGGTCATCTTCGTCGGCGGCACCGGCACCGGCAAGACGACATCGCTGGCTTCGGTGGTCGATTACCGCAACGAGAACTCCTACGGCCACATCATCACGATCGAAGACCCGATCGAGTATGTGCACGAACACAAGAACTGCATCATCACGCAGCGCGAAGTCGGGGTCGATACCGACGACTGGGGCCCGGCGCTGCGCAACACGCTGCGCCAGGCGCCGGACGTCATCCTGATGGGCGAAATCCGCGACCGCGACACGATGGACTACGCCATCGCCTTCGCCGAAACCGGCCACCTCTGTCTGGCGACGCTGCACGCCAACAGCGCCAACCAGGCGATCGACCGCATCATCAACTTCTTCCCGGAAGAGCGTCGCCAGCAATTGCTGATGGACCTCTCGCTGAACCTGCGCGGCATGGTCTCGCAGCGCCTGATTCCGAAGAAGGACGGCAAGGGACGGGTTGCCGCCATCGAAGTGATGCTCAATTCGCCGCTGATTTCCGATCTGATCTTCAAGGGCGAGGTGCATGAGATCAAGGAGATCATGAAGAAGTCGCGCGAACTCGGCATGCAGACTTTCGACCAGGCGCTGTTCGATCACTATGAGGGCGGCCGCATTACCTACGAAGATGCGCTGCGCAATGCCGACTCGCTGAACGATTTGCGCCTGCAGATCAAGCTGCACGGCAAGGAGTCCAAGGACCGCGACCTGACCACCGGCATCGGTCACCTCGATATCGTCTGATTTTCAGGAGAACACCATGCGCCGCCTGCTCGCTCCGCTTTTTGCCCTTTTTCTGCTGTTGACCGCCGGACTCGTCCACGCCGCCGGGCTGGACGCCATTTCGACCGGTGATGCCAGCGCCGGCGTCAAGGAAGCGCTGGCCAAGGGGGCGGATTACGCGGTCGCCTCGCTGGGCAAGGAGGGCGGCTTCCTCGGCAACAGCAAGGTGAAGATTCCGCTGCCCGGGTATCTGCAAAAAGCCGAGAGCGGCCTGCGCATGTTCGGTCTTGGCAAGCAGGCCGACCAGTTGATCGAAACGATGAACCACGCGGCCGAGCAGGCGGTGGCCGAAGCCAAGCCGATTCTCACCGACTCGATCAAGAAGATGAGCGTGCAGGACGCCAAGGGCATCCTGACCGGTGGTGAGGACAGCGTGACGCAATACTTCAAGCGCACCTCGACCGAGCAGCTGACCGCCAAGTTCATGCCCATCGTCAAAGCCTCGACCAAGAAGCTGCAACTGGCCGAGCAGTACAACAGCTTTGCCGGCAAGGCGGCGAGCAGCGGCCTGATCGACCAGAAGGACGCCGATCTCGACGGCTATGTCACGCAAAAGGCGATGGATGGACTGTTTCTGATGATCGCCGAGGAAGAGAAAAAGCTGCGCGCCAACCCGGTCGGGGCCGGCAGCGATCTGCTGAAGAAAGTGTTCGGCGCGCTGTAATTAAAGCCGGGGCGGCAAAGTGCCGTTGACGGGTTGAGGAGCCCGTCAATGAAACTGAACCGCCTCGAATCGACCACGCAGCGCCTCTCCCAGGAATCCCGGGAGCGGGCTCGTCATGTCGCCGGCCAACAGGTACGGCGGGTCGAGTCGCTGGAGGGTATCGAAGGCGACCGCCAGCGCAGCCTGCAACAGGAAATGGCCGAGATCGAGGCCGGAGCGATCGGCGAATTTTCCGGTGCTCAGCGGGTCTTTCAGGATGCCCGCGAGATGGCGGCCGAACTGGCCGCGCTCGGAACGGCGGCCGACGAATTGATCAAGGGCGACGCGCTGGGCGCGGCCACCGGCCATATCGACGACCAGGCCTGAGGCGATTGCCACTGGCCCCGGGACTTGCCGAGCGCTGCGGTCGACGGCGAAAAACCCATGATTTTCATCCCTTTAGCGCTGGGTTAAAATCCATCCCCACGCATTTGGGCGCCCCGCTTGGCCGGGGCGCTGCTATTTTCAGGAAGCTATGTCCGGCCTCAATCCCCAGCAACGCGAAGCGATCCATTACCTCGACGGCCCCCTGCTGGTGCTGGCCGGGGCCGGTTCGGGCAAGACCCGGGTGATCACGCAGAAGATCGCCTATCTGGTCGAGGATTGCGGTTTCAAGGCGCGCAATGTCGCGGCCATCACCTTCACCAACAAGGCGGCGAAGGAAATGAAGGAGCGCATCGGCAAGATCCTGCCCAAGCAGCATGCCGACGATCTGCAGATTTCCACCTTCCATTCGCTCGGCGTCCGCATCCTGCGTGAGGAAGCCAAGGCGCTCGGCTACAAGCCGCGCTTCTCGATCTTCGATTCGGCCGATTGCGGCGGCATCATCAGCGAGGTGGCGCAGACCGTCGACAAGGCGACGCTGCGCATCCTGCAGTCGATCATCTCGAACTGGAAGAACGCGCTGGTGACGCCCGAAGCAGCCCGCCACCTGGTCCGCGACGAACACGAAAATCTCGCTGCCCACGCCTACCTGTCCTACGAGGCGACGCTGAAGGCCTACCAGGCGGTCGATTTCGACGACTTGATCGGCTTGCCGGTGAAGCTATTCAGCGAGCATCCGGAGATTGCCGACAAATGGCAGAACCGGCTGCGTTACCTGCTGGTCGATGAATACCAGGACACCAACGCCTGCCAGTACCAGCTACTCAAGCTGCTGACCGGCGTCCGCGCCCAGTTCACCGCAGTCGGCGACGACGACCAGGCGATCTACGGCTGGCGCGGCGCCGACATCGACAACCTGAAGAAGCTGCCGGCCGAATTCCCGGCCCTCAAGGTCATCAAGCTCGAACAGAATTACCGGTCGACGGTCACCATCCTGAAGGCGGCCAACAACGTCATCGCCAACAACGAGAAGCTGTTCGACAAGAAGCTGTGGTCCGATCTCGGCCTCGGCGAGCCGATTCACGTCACCGCCTGTCGCGACAACGACGCCGAGGCCGAAGGCGTGGTCATGAAGCTGCAGGCGCACCGCTTCGAACATCGCGCCCACTTCAAGGACTACGCCATCCTCTACCGCTCGAACCACCAGGCGCGCGGCTTCGAGGAATATCTGCGCGACCACCGCATCCCCTACCTGCTGTCGGGTGGCAAGTCCTTCTTCGACAAGGCGGAAATCAAGGACATCATTGCCTACCTGCGTCTTCTGACCAACGAGGACGACGACCCGGCCTTCATCCGCGCCGCCACCACGCCCAAACGCGGCATCGGCGCGGCGACGCTGCAGGTGCTCGGCACTTATGCCGGCGAACGCCATATCTCGCTGTTCCAGGCGGCTTTCGAGGAAGGTTTCGCGCAGCGCGTGCAGCCCCGCCAACTCGATCCGCTGCTCGAATTCTGTCAGTTCATCAACCGTACGCAGGAACGCGCGGTACGCGAGCCGGCACACCAGGTGCTGCCCGACCTGCTGAAAGCCATCGATTACGAGGCCTTCCTCTACGATCACGAAGAGGAGCGCACGGCACAAACGCGCTGGGGCAATGTCTGCGAATTCGCCAACTGGCTGAACAAGAAGGGCGAATTGGACGGCAAGACGCTGATCGACCTGACCCAGAGCATCGCGCTGATCAACATGCTGGACAAGCAGAACGACGAGGAAGTCGATGCCGTCCAGCTATCGACGCTGCACGCCTCGAAGGGGCTGGAGTACAAGTACGTATTCCTGGTCGGCGTCGAAGAGGGCATCCTGCCCCATCGCGAATCGACCGATCCCGGCAAGATCGAGGAAGAGCGCCGCCTGATGTACGTCGGCATTACCCGTGCCCAGCGCGCCCTGTTCATTTCCTACTGCGAACGGCGCAAGCAGGCGCGCGAATTCGTCCCCTGCGAACCTTCGCGCTTCATCGACGAGATGGGCAAGGAGGATGTCCGCTTCTCCGGCGGCAAGCAGGATGCGCCGCCCGACAAGGCGACCGGCAGCGCCCGGCTCGATGCGATGAAGGCGATGCTCGCCGGCAACAAGCGCTAACCGCTCGGTCACACCGCGTTACAGCGGGTTACCGTCCTTATGACATCGGCGCGGTCATCGCCTGCGTTATTCGACACAAGGCAGCGCAATTTCGCAAAGCCGGATCAAAAACCGAATAACTCAGGAGATTCAAAATGACCAAACAACTCATCGCTCTCGCTTTCGCCGCCGCTTTCGGTATTGCTCACGCTGCCGATGTAAAACCGGCTACCACCGACGTCAAGGCGGCCACCGCGCCGGTTGCCGCCAGCGCCAAGGCGGAAGCTCCGAAGATGGCTGAAGGCGCCGTCAAGGCCGAGGCCGCCAAGCCTGCCGCAACCCCCGCCGCTGCACCGGAAGTGAAGAAGGAAGCCGCCGCCCCGGTCGAGAAGAAGGCCAAGCCTGCGAAGAAGAGTGCCGAGAAGGTCGAGCCGAAGGCTGAAGCTGCGGCAGCGGTCGAGCCGGCCAAGAAGTAAGGGGAATCCCCACCAGGTCGGCACAGGCCCTCCAAAAGCCCGGCTGACCGAAGGCGCCCACGAGGCGCCTTTTTCATTGCCCGGAAAACAAAACGGGGAGGCCGTGGCCTCCCCGTTTTTGCTGTTGTTTGAACCGCTTACTTGGCCAGGCCGAGCAGGTGGTCGACGGCAGCCTTGATTTCGCCGTCGGACAAATCGGCAGCGCCACCCTTCGGCGGCATGGCGCCCTTGCCAGCGATCGCGCTCTTGTACAGCGCATCCTTGCCCTGGGCGAGACGCGGTGCCCAGGCGGCCTTGTCGCCAGCCTTCGGCGCACCAGCCGCGCCGGTATTGTGGCAGGCGCCACAGACGGAATTGAAGACGGTCGGTCCATCCTTCGGGGCGCCGCCAGCGGCCGGGGCAGCAGCCTTGGCCAGTTCGAACTTGGCAACCGGTTGAATGCGGATGTCGGCCTCGTCGTTACCGCCGGCTGCATCGGCAGCGGAGGTGGATTTCTTGACGGTCAGCGGATAGACGATAGCGATCAGGGCGATGGCAACGATGATCACTGCCCACATGATGCTCTTGGAAGAATGTTGCTCGGCCATGCTCAATACCTCAATGCGCAAAAAATAAAAGTGCGCAATTATAACGGCTTGCGCTTGGCGAGCGGGCAAAAAAAACCCCGCCAGCGGCGGGGGTAAATTCTCGAAAGGGGGGATTTCGAGAGGAGGGTTCAATGCACAACTGAAGTGTATGTTCCTGCTGCTCCCGGGTCTGTCGTCCTTTCGTTCCCTTGTGTAACAGATTGTTGCTGCTGCGCTGCAACATGACTTACGCGCTGCTTTGTTCCATTATTTCCCGGTGCGTTGCCAGTCAGCGCAATCCGTATGCGACACCCCACAATTCATGGAGGAGACACCATGCAAAAGTCGCTTCACATCGATCCGGCCAAATGTACCGGATGCCTGCAGTGCGAGATGGCCTGTTCCTACGAACATACCGGTGCCATCAATCCTTCCAAGTCCCGCATCAAGGTTTTCGACTTCGAGCACGAAGGCCGCAAGGTGCCTTATACCTGTACCCAGTGCGCCGATGCCTGGTGCATGAATGCCTGTCCGGTCGATGCCATCGTCCTCGATGCGGCGACCGGGGCCAAGGTCGTCAAGGAGGCGATCTGCGTCGGCTGCAAGGTGTGCACCATCGCCTGTCCTTTCGGCACGGTCAATTACATGGCCGATGTCGGCAAGGTCCAGAAGTGCGACCTCTGCGGCGGCAGTCCAAAATGCGCCGAGGCCTGTCCGACCGCGGCGATTACTTATGTCGACGCCGACTGGACCGGTCTGGACCGCATGCGGGCCTGGGCGGCCAAGGCCAATACCGCTGCCGTTGCTGCGTAAGGAGGAGAGATCATGGGATGGAACCGTAAAGTCCTGCGCGTGAACCTGAGCGCCGGCACCTGCACCCCCGAGCCGCTGAACATGGCCTGGGCCAATGACTACCTCGGCTCGCGCGGCCTGGCTTCGAAATACCTGATCTCGGAAATCGACCCCAAGGTCGATCCGCTGTCGCCGGACAACAAGATGATCATGGCCACCGGCCCGCTGACCGGGACGATGGCCTCGACCGGCGGCCGCTACACGGTGGTCACCAAAGGGGCGTTGACCAACGCCATCGCCTGCTCGAATTCCGGCGGCTTTTTCGGGGCCGAGATGAAATTTGCCGGCTGGGACATGATCATTTTCGAAGGCAAGTCGCCGAAGCCGGTTTACCTCTATGTCGAGAACGACAAGGCCGAGCTGCGCGACGCCGGCCACCTGTGGGGCAAGACTTGCTGGGAAACCGAGGAAACGATCAAGCGCCAGCACCAGGACCCGCTGATCCGCGTCTCGTCGATTGGCGGGGCGGGTGAAAACCAGGTGATGTTCGCCTGCATCGTCAATGACCTGCACCGGGCCGCCGGCCGTTCCGGGGTTGGCGCCGTGATGGGCTCGAAGAACCTGAAGGCGGTGGCGATCCGTGGCACGAAAGGGGTGTCGGGGATCAAGGATTTCCCGGCCTTCCTCGCCGCGACCAATGCCGCCAAGAAAGTGCTGGCCGACAACGCGGTAACCGGTCAGGGCCTGCCCAAGTACGGGACGCAAGTGCTGATGAATGTCATCAACGAAATGGGGGCGTTGCCGACGCGCAACCACCGCGACGTGCAGTTTGAGGAAGCCGGCAAGATTTCGGCCGAGGCGATGCACGAAAAGCGGCCGAGCGACGGCAAGGCGCAGCTGGTGACCAATGCCGCCTGCTTCGGCTGCACCATCGCCTGCGGCCGCATCTCGAAAATCGACGAAACGCATTTCAGCGTCAAGAACAGCCCGAAATACTGGGGCGCTTCCGGCGGCCTCGAGTACGAAGCGGCCTGGGCGCTCGGCGCTGCCAATGGGGTGGGCGACCTGGAGGCGCTGCAGTACGCCAACCTGCTGTGCAACGAGCACGGCATGGACCCGATCTCCTTCGGGGCGACGGTTGGCGCGGCGATGGAAATGTATGAAACCGGGATTCTCTCCAAAGAGCAGATTGGCCTTGACGCCCCCTTCGGTTCGGCCGAAGCCCTCTGCCAGCTAGTCGAGATGACGGCCCATGGCAAAGGCTTCGGCAAGGAGCTCGGTCTGGGTAGTGCCCGGCTGTGTGCCAAGTACGGTCATCCGGAACTGTCGATGAGCGTCAAGGGCCAGGAGTTTCCGGCCTACGACTCGCGCGGCATTCAGGGCATGGGGCTGGCCTACGCCACGTCGAACCGCGGCGCCTGCCATTTGCGCGGTTACACGGTGGCTTCCGAAGTGCTCGGCATCCCGGTCAAGACCGATCCGCTGACCACCGACGGCAAGCCGGAACTGGTCAAGGCTTTCCAGGATGCGACCGGAATCTTCGATTCGGCAGGCATCTGCGTCTTCACCAGCTTTGCCTGGACCCTGGCCGACGTGCAACCGCAGTTGCAGGCGGCCTGCGAGGGCGACTGGTCGATGGACAAGCTGAATCTGGTCGGCGAACGGATCTGGAACATGGAACGCCAGTTCAACCTGGCGGCCGGTCTGAGCGCGAAGGATGACGACCTGCCGCCGCGACTGAAGACCGAACCCGCCAAGACCGGGCCGGCCAAGGGGCTGGTCAATGGCCTCGACAAGATGAAGCCGGAGTACTACAAGGTGCGTGGCTGGGACAGTGCTGGCGTGCCCGAACAGGCGACGCTGCAACGTCTCGGCTTGTAGCGCTTCCTGGTGCAGACGGGGTGGCGCTGATTGCCGCCCCGTTTTCTTTCCCCTTCGGAGAGGCAAGGCATGAAACACATCATTCTCGGGAACGGCCCGGCCGGCGTCGTCGCCGCCGAAACCCTGCGCCGGGCGGCACCGGCCGACGACATCCTGCTGGTCGGCAACGAGGCGGCACCACCCTATTCGCGGATGGCGATTCCTTACCTGCTCGAAAACAATATCGATGAAAGCGGCACCTACCTGCGCAAGGCGCCCGATCATTTCAGCGGGCTGGGCATTCGGCAGTTGCAGGGCAGGGCAGTGGCGGTCAACACCGAAAAACAGACGGTTTTGTTCGCCGACGGCCATTTCGAAAGCTATGACCGGCTGCTGATCGCCACCGGTTCGCACCCGGTGCGGCCGCCGATTCCCGGCATCGATCTGCCGGAAGTGCAAACCTGCTGGACGCTCGATGACGCCCGCGCCATCGCCGCGCTGGCCAAACCCGGCTCGCGCGTCGTGCAACTGGGGGCGGGCTTCATCGGCTGCATCATCATGGAAGCCTTGGTCAAACGCGGTGTCGAGCTGAGCGTCGTCGAAATGGGCGACCGCATGGTGCCGCGCATGATGACGCCGGAGGCGGGCGGCATGATCCGGCGCTGGGTCGAGAAGCAGGGCGTGCGCGTCGTCACCAAAGCCGGCGTCGAGCGCATCGAGCCGGGCCAGACGGCTCCGCTCAGCGTGACCCTGACCACCGGCGAGAGCCTGGCCTGCGATCTGCTGATCGTCGCCGCCGGGGTGGCGCCCAATGTCAGCTTTCTCGAAGGCACGACGGTGCATGTCGCCAAGGGCATCCTGGTCGATGACGCGATGCAGGCCTCGGTGCCCGGCATCTATGCGGCGGGCGATGTCGCCGAGGCGCCCGACCTCTTTTCGGGGCGCCATCTGGTCGCGGCGATCCAGCCCAATGCGGCCGACCAGGCCCGGGTCGCGGCGCTCAACATGGCCGGGCAGCCGGCCCGGATGAAAGGCGTATTGGCGATCAACGTGCTTGATTCGCTGGGCATGATTTCCTCATCCTTCGGCGAGTGGCAGGGTGTGCCCGGCGGCGAGGGGGTCGAGCGGGCCGACGAGGCGAACGGGCGCTACATCAGCCTGCAATTCGACGGCGACATCCTGGTTGGGGCAACGGCGGTCGGTCTGACCGAGCATGTCGGCGCGCTGCGTGGGCTGATCCAGGGCAAGACTCGTCTGGGTGCCTGGAAGCAAACTCTGCTGCAGACGCCGACGCGTTTCGCCGAGGCCTATATCGCCTGCCAGCGGCCGAACAGCTAAGGCGATGCGGGTTACCGTCAAGCTCTATGCGACGCTCGCC
>Ga0316604_10001776_pt1 | contig 17913 bp, 17 predicted proteins | sample OWC_soil_day20_C_FD_207650 | JGI IMG/M metagenome (GOLD analysis project Ga0316604, IMG submission 207650) | Wetland soil microbial communities from Old Woman Creek delta, Ohio, United States - OWC_soil_day20_CT | ecosystem: Environmental > Terrestrial > Soil > Wetlands | place: USA: Ohio... | reverse complement strand
GCCCGTCATGCCAACGGGATACACACATATGGACACAGAACTATTATCGCCTGCAGGCTCGTTCGAGGCTATGCAGGCTGCTATTAATGCCGGTGCAGACGCCATTTATTTTGGAGTAGAACAACTCAACATGCGCAGCCGTTCCTCCGGCGGATTTACCATCAGTGATATTGCAGAAGTAAGTGAACGTTGTCATGCAGCAGGGGTAAAATGTTATCTCACCCTGAACACGGTGATGTATGAATATGACATGCAATTGTTACAGGCGGTATTGAAAGCGGTGAAAGAAAACAATGTGGATGCGGTGATAGCGTCTGACTTTGCTGTGATACAGTCATGCGCAGTGATGGGTATTCCTTTACACATTTCCACACAGGCGAATGTGAGTAACCTGGAATCCGTGCAGTTCTTCGCACGCTTTGCGGATACGATTGTATTAGCGCGTGAATTAACGCTGAAGCAAATTGCTTTTATCTGCAACGAGATCAAACGCAAACAGATCAAGGGGCCTAACGGCGAACTGGTAAAGATTGAGATCTTTGTACATGGTGCGCTGTGTATGGCGGTTTCAGGGAAATGCTATCTGAGTTTGCACAGCAAAAATGCTTCTGCAAATCGTGGTGCCTGTTTACAAAACTGCCGCCGCAAGTATAAAGTGTCAGATGCAGAAACAGGAGAATCATTGGAGATAGATAATGAATACATCATGTCTCCACAGGATCTCTGTACCATCAATATCCTGGATGAAGTATTACAATCCGGCGTAACAGTACTAAAAATAGAAGGTCGTAGCAAAGGGGCGGATTATGTACATACCGTCACCACCTGTTATCGTGAAGCGATTACTGCTATACAACAAGGTACTTACAATGCAGCAAAGATCGAAGACTGGATGACACGCTTATCCACCGTCTATAACCGTGGGTTCTGGGAAGGATACTACCTGGGCAGAGAAATGGGGCAGTGGACAAACAAGCCGGATTCCATTGCAACAGAGAAAAAGATCTATGCAGGTAAAGGCGTACGTTTCTATCCGCAGATCAAAGTAGGGGAGTTCTTTATAGAGAAAGGCACCATACAGCAGGGCGATGAATTGTTATTAACAGGTAATGCCTTTGGGATGGAGAAGATCAGTTTTGATACAGTGTTGGTGAATGGAGAGAAAAAGGACAAGGCGGTAAAAGGTGATAGCATAACATTTCCGTTCCCTCATAAGGTGACAGCAACAGATAAATTATATAAACTGATAAATGCCTAAGATTATACATTATAGAGATAAATGTATTGGTTGCGGTATTTGTTTTGAGATGCAACCGGAATTGTGGAGGATGAGCCGTAAAGATGGCAAGGCAGTGTTGTTGGGAGCGGAGGAGAAGCGGGAGACGGATGTGTTGTTGGTAAATAATTTGCTATTGCAGGAGGCGAAGGGAGTGGCAGCAGCTTGTCCGGTGAAGATAATAAAGACAGTAAGTTAAAGAGAGTGCTAATGCACATTCTTTAACTTACTATAAAAATCGTTCATCATCAATCCTATATCCAGCGAAGTATACACCCTGATCTCCCTGCCAGCCGGATTATATTTATACACCCCTTTATCATTGATAATGGGAGCATGTCTGATTGCATAATTGATGGAGGATGGATCTGGCTGAAAAGAAGGAAGGCAATATATTTCGGATTGTACAAGGTCATTTTAGTTTTGAATGCTTCAATAGCATTCGCAAATTCCTCTTTTTTCAACTCATCTGCACGGTTGGTGGCTCTTGCTACAGCAGTAGTAAGGCCATAACCAAAACTAACAATCGTTTTGTCGTTTATTGGTGCTATTTCATGTGGTGTAAAACCTGCCTGATGCAACACTTTCCAAAAACGATTACTTCGGCCGGAGAAGTGATGTCCTTCCTCAGCAGATTTTAAACCTGGATTGATCCCGCAAAAAATCACAGTTAGTTTTTCGGCAATAAGATCAGGTAACATGAGTGGTGTTTAATTTGATTAGTTTTCATTTGAATTCAGAACAAAGTAATTTTATTGAAAATGAGATCATTCATATTTTTTTTAGTATCCAGCCTTTACACCATGTCTCTTTTATCTTTAAAAAGTGGCCCTCTTTTGTCTTTAAAAATCAGCCTTCTTGTATCAGGGAATAATCCTGTCTTTTCTCAACTGATCAAACAATTCAAAGAATGAATCCCTCGTGCTCTTATATGCTGTAAATCCTAACTTTCTACTCTTAGACATATCTGTCATCACCTCAATCGGCCTTCCCAAATCCAGATCCGTATGCCATGCAGAAGCGACCTTCCCCATTTCAGTTTGCGTTAACACATGCTCCTTAGCAATATTTTCCCATATGCCTTCATATGCTTTCAATCTTTCTTCCAGCGGATGAATTTCGCCATCAAATCCTACTGCCTCAACACCAAAATACTTTGCTATTTCACCCCACATCCAGCTCCATCTAAACACATCTCCATTCGTCACATTAAACGCCTCATTTTCTGCCTCCGGTGTCGTACCTGCCCAGAGAATCTGCTCTGCGAGAATACGGGCATCTGTCATATCAGAAATTCCATTCCATTGGGCAGCAGAACCTGGCCATATAAACGGTAATCCTTCCTGCTTACAGATACTGGCATACACAGCCAGCGTACTTCCCATATTCATGGCATTGCCCACAGCTTTACCAATAATCGTATGCGGGCGGTGAATGCTCCAATTAAATCCATCTCTTGCTGCGGCAGCATACACTTCATCTTCCTGGCTGTAATAAAAGTTGTCCAGCGGCAATCTTGGGTGTTCCTCATTGACCGGTGTCAATGGCAAAACGCCCGCTTTTACATAAGCATCAAAAGGCCCCAGATAATGTTTTAAACCAGTCACCAACCCTACATGACGCACAGATTTACGTGGCGATAACACCTGTAATAAGTTACGCACCAGTGCGCTATTCACCCGTATATTTTCAGCTTCTGTATCATTACGCATCCAGGTAGTGAAAAACACATGACTGGGGGTTACATCCTTCAGTGCGGCCTCCAATGAAGTTATATCCAGCAGATCCGCCGCAACAGGTATCAATCCTTTTACATCAGCTTTGGGTGATCTGGAAAGCCCATAAGTGGTCCATCCTTTTTCAATCAGCAATGCAGATAGATTCCCTCCTGCAATACCACTGGCGCCTACTACAAGTGCTATTTTATCCTGACTCATATCAATTGGTTTTATTGCAAAATTATCCTGTCCTGAGAAGACGAGGGTTGATCTGTGTCAAGAAAAATGTGGGTGCTCTGTGAAGGTGTTTTATGCAAAAATATCCAGCGATGAATAGATAGTATCAGGCAGTGCCATCGGCTTGCGTTATGGAGTCTTATTCCTTTTGATCCTGCTAATAGTTTCAGGCGCAAGCCCCAGATAGGAGGCAATCAATGTCTGAGGAATTCTTTTTATAATTTCAGGATGATGCTGTAAAAGATGTTGATATTTTTCCTCCGCAGTATGCGTAATTGAGCTCATAAGCCGGCGCTCTTTAGTAACAATACTATTCTGATATAAGATACGAAAATACCGTTCCATCACAGGTACCTTCACCAGCATAGCTTCATAATTTGGCAATGTAATTTGCAACACGTCTGTGTCTTCAATGGCTTCAATATTTAATTGTGCAGGCGTAGCAGACAGGAAACTATAGAAATCAGATACCCACCAACCTTCCCAGCCAAACAGGTTAATATGATCTTCTCCTTTATCATCCACATTATAAGACTTGATCAGCCCCTTGGCAATAAAACTCAATTGTTTGCAGGTTTCTCCTTCCTGCAACAAAAATTGCTTACGCTTGAATTTTCTGGCAGTAAAGAATGTTTTTATAATTTCTTTTTCCGGGTCGGAGAGGACGATCTTAGCCGCAATATGGAAAAATAGTGTGTTAAACATTCGCTGGTGTTTTATGGAGGTCTAATACAAACTTACGAAGCAGATTGCAAATCCTGAAGAATGATAAGGGTTAAGCAAAAGCTCCCGGAGTACAGAATAAATAGGGTATTGAGACAGCGGTTGTAACGGTGATGGGGGTAAATGAGAGCGGATTAAGGGTGCATCCTTATGGAGTAATGGGTTTGTTGAGCATTACATCCAATTGCATAAAAAAAGTCCCGGCATAGCCGGGACCGTTATTTGTAGCGAGGAGAGGATTCGAACCTCTGACCTTCGGGTTATGAGCCCGACGAGCTACCTCTGCTCTACCTCACAATGAGTTGCAAATGTATGTAAACAAATATCATCTACCTAATCTATTTTCAAAATTCAGGCGATAAGATCTTCGGATGCTTATAAAAAATGGGGTAAAAGTCACTTCTTCTATCACCGCGTCTCCAAATCCGTATTAGATTTTCACTATTATTAATTAAATATCGAACTGCTATTCTAAACTCTCCTACCTAACAATAAATACGAATTCCGTCTTTCACTTTGATTTATACCCGCTGTTTGCCAGATCAAATACTATCTATTACTACAGGAAATGAATACCCGTTGCTTTTTCTGCGAAATTCCAAAGTTTTATAGCTGCAGGTTTATTCATTGCATTCTCTTGTATGGTGGCTTGAATTGGGTAGCCTCGTAATCCACCTTCTTCCGGCTCATACATATTTCCATTTACAACATCATTAGAAACTGCTGCATAAAGCAATGATAAAGCTCCTTGCCATGGTTCCATAAATGCGCCAAGTCGCGCTTTACCAATAGCAATTTCTTCTTCACCCAAATGCCTGGTCAATGCGGTATTATTTGCACCGGGTTGTGCAGCAATTGATAAAACCTTCTGGCCTTTTACTTTTATTCTGCGACTCAATTCAACTGAAAAAATCAAATTAGCCAATTTACTTTGTCGATATTCCCTTATTGCATTATACTCCTTTTCTAACCTTAAATTATCAAAATCAATTTCTGCACCTTGATAGCCGTTACTGCTGACTGTAACTATCCGGGAATCTGGTGTTGCTAAGAGCGATGCATATAAAAGTCCGGTAAGTGCAAAATGCCCCAGAAAGTTTATGCCAAATTGCAATTCGTATCCCTGCTCTGTTTTTGAGGCAGGAGGCATAGCAACCCCTGCATTATTGATTAGCAAGTGTAAATGCGGATGTTTCTGAATAAACCCCTCAACGAATTCATTTATCTGCGTTAGGTTTTCCAAATTAAGTTGGGCAGCTTCTAATATTCCGTTCCCCCTATATTCCTTTATTTTTGCGATTGCCTGATGCGCCTTATTCAAATCTCTACAGGCCAGAATTACATATGCCCCCTTTTCATATAAAGCAAGTGCTGTTTCAAAACCAATACCAGTATTAGCTCCTGTGACAATCGCTGTTTTACCGGTCAAATCAGGAATATTATTTTTCGTCCACATACATACATTATTTTACAAATTTATATGAATGCTTACGCCTTCAAAAGCAAGGATAAATTTATCCTCCTTTTACAATATAAGTAATGCTAATCATCTTTGACATTTAAAATCCTGGTAAACCCTTACCATATTAAGGTAATTGGTTAATTCCTCAATTGCCCACACAATCAATGTCAGGATGTTTTTCTATCCTTAAAATTCCCGGTTACCCGTTTCGCTAGTTGGTAGTTTCAGTTTGCTTGTAAAGCGGTTCAAATTAAAACTCAGATTGATCAGGAACACATCGGTTTCCGAAATATAATTTGTAGTGGTATAAAATGCAGGCCCCGAAGTAGTAATACGCTGTTTATTGGCACCCAGAAAGCCCATATTCATATTCTCCCATAACAGAGAAACTGTTAGACGACCTTTCATCAAACTCTTTTTAAACGAAATATTGGGTACTAGGAACGCTCCGTCCTCTCCTTGAGCAGTGGGTCTTTTGGACAGGTAGTTGATATTAGCTTGAATACCCGAAGTCTTGCTAAGCTGGAAATTGGTATTTACATTAAATGAGTAAGCCCATTTGTTATTAGAAATGGTAACTGGAACATTGAGGATTGAGGCAACTCCATGGATTTTATAATTGTACATATTGCCACCTATATACAGCGTCCACCATTTACAAAGGTTTAAATTCAATCCGGCCTCCACCCCCCAAAGGCGGGCAGCACCGGCATTAGTATAAACGCGGTTAAGGATAGTATCTGCATAAACACTGTTTAATCGCTGGATAGGGTTCTGAACATGCTGATAATAAATGGTACTGAAAAATAAGCCTTTATCAAATGTGTGGTTTACGCCTAGTTCAGCGAGGTCAACAAATTCTGGCAAAAGGTCAGGATCGCCCGCCTCCAGTGTTTCGGAGTGCTCACGTTCCGGAATCGGATTGAGTTCCAGGTTGCTGGTGCGCTGTATACGCTTACTATAGCCGGTCTTGAGTTCCCATGCTTTGTTGAAATGATACAAAAGGTTGGCAGCAGGAAACAAATTGGATAGGTTTAGGATGTGGGGATGAGCGTCATAGGATAAATGAACTGTCCTTGCCGCGTACTCATAACGCAGACCTCCATTATATTCCAGTTGACCTGCTTTGCCGGAGTACTGGCTATAAACCGAGTTGATCTCATTGATGGCGTCTGTGCTGCCTTTAAACTTAGCAATGTCAGGTTGCGAGGTTGCCGGAGTTACGAAGTAGTCGAAATCGCCGTGCTGGGTATCATGACGGAACTGGTAACCGCTTTCCAGTTTACCCTGGCCAATAGTAATTGTATAGTCCAGTTTAAACCGGTATGCACTGATCGGACGTTTATAGGGATTGTTTACATATTGGATGGTATCATTGGTATTGGGGTATTTCAGATTGCGGTTCAAAGTTCCGCCGTATAAGTTGTCATGTTCATATTGCAGCCCGGCCGTTAAGCTGGATTTATTGGCAAACATATGAGTATAGTCAAGATTACCTAAATTAAAGGTGCCCTCTTTGGTTTGCAGATTGGAGTTAAAGTAGGTTGTGCTGTTGATAAGCGCACCGGTGCTAAGGTTGGAGGTACTATTATGATACAGCAGATCTGCTAAGCGTGCCTGGTATCTTTTTCCACTGTAAAAACCGGCCGAGATCACATTATTGGTATTAGCAGTATAAATTATGGAAGTACGCCCGGCATAGTTGTAACGATCAAAGCTACGCTCACCATTGGAGGGAAAGCGGGTGATTGTGTTACCAGTAATATTTTTGGTGTAAGCATTGCCTTCCCGGTATCCTTCATTGTCGTTACGTGTATAATTTCCCCCGATCGAAACATCCCATTTTTTCTTTTTAAAATTGATCGTTATATCCCCATTAAAGCGTTGCGGTTTTTTCAGATTATTATAATCAGTGGTACTTGGCAGTCCACCCTGGGCATTGGCAATTAATGTGAACCCGTCGTTAGCTCCCTTTTTAGTCATAATATTGATGATCCCACCGTGACCATCAGGATCATATTTCGATGAGGGTGCAGTGATTAGTTCAATATTTTCGATGGCGTTGGCAGGCAATTGTGTCAGCACAGTTTGTGCATCGGCCAGCACTGGTTTACCATTAATCAGTACCATAAAACCTGCAGAACCCCGCACACTGATGTCTCCCTGTGAATTGAATGTTACAGATGGCAGGTTTTTCAAGACATCGATAGCAGAGCCTCCTTTAGCAGATTCAAATTGCCCTGCATTATAACTTTGTTTATCGATCTTGTTCAATGCAGTTATTTTCTGTCCGGATATAGCGACTTCGTTGAGCATTTTAGATGAAGGTGTAAGCCGGATTATGCCCAGGTCAATATCCGAATTGCCAGCTACAATATTTTTTAGGTATTGGGGCTCGTAGCCAGGGAAGGTGATCTTTAGCATGTAGTTTCCTGGCGTAATCTTCCCGATCTTAAATATACCACTGGGGTTGCTGATACTGCCTGCTACCAGGCCAGAATCAATTGTGCCATACAATGCGGCACTTGCGTATTCCACGGGTGACTGACTTTGAGCATCGATGATCCTGCCTTTAATAATAGCATTTTGAGCCGAAGCAGTAAATATTCCAGATAATAAAATAAGGAGGCAGAGGAGTTTCATAATGGCAGATATTAAACCTCACAAAAATATTATCTGCCGCATCGTATTAATGGTAGCCTGCTATGCAATTATGGTATAATAAAATTAATGCCGCTTCGCAAAGGCCAGTTCCCGGTATATCCCCGGTGTAAGGTTGGTATACAGCTTAAAGAACTTTACAAAATGTGAGGGATCCGAAAATTCCAGGCTGGCTGCAATTTCTTTGATGGATAATTCTGTATTGGATAACAGTATTTTGGCTTCCAGTACAATACGTTCATTCAATATCATAGAAGGTGTTTTGCCGGAGGCTGTCTTGCAAATAGTATTCAATTGTGCGCCCGGCAAATGCAGCATTTCGGCATATGCCTGTATTTTTTTGATCTGTTGAAAATGTACATTGACAAGGCTTTTGAATTGGTAATAGATCGGATTGAAGGGCTTGCCATCCTGTAATTGCGCATTCGATTCTTCGGCTGCCTTTAAAAGGATCAGTTGTAAATAGGCTTCTAAGATAGCAGGGGAAGCAGAAGATTGATAGTCCTGGCAAAAGCATTTGACAAGTTCTAACAACATTGCGTTCTCCTTTAGCTGCATAAGCACTGGTAAGTTATACACGATCTCCAGGCTTTTACGGTTCAGTAATTCTTCGCGAAACAGGATCACATAGCCTTTAGGTATCCGGGTAAAATCCCAGCAATGGACCTGGCCAGGCTTCAGAAAATAGATCGACGGTGGCAGTACGTCGTAGCTTTGGTCATCAATAATATGGTAACCGGCACCATGTTCCAGCACGATCAATTCAAAATAATCGGCGTGCTTATGCGGCACTGTTGGCTTGATCACCTCTTTAAATGGACTGATCTTCAACAGCTGGTGACTATAGATCTTCGACTTAACAGGTATCGCTTTCATCAGTTACGAAGTTATCATAATCCTTTAAAAAACAAAAAGGCAGAGTATCCGGAGTTGGGGAAAATACCTTCGTTCATCATACGAGAGCATAATTTCGTTGTATTCGCCCTATAGTTCTTACATAGATCAATCATTTTCACGTGCCAAGAAGATATTATGACATTATAACTCAACCAAAGTTACCACTAACAGCTTTAATAATCGTTAAGTAATCTCTCATCCATTGGGGGCTGTAAAAAATTAGCATCCGAACTTGTGAACGATGATTGGGTCTTGATTTAAATATTTATTGAACCAGCTTATTATTAGAGGGCTTTTTACGCAACTATAATTCAGCTGAAACTTGCTATCATTTTTTATATTCTTGTTTGAGAGAAGAATATAAATGGTATTTGCCAACACTATATCAGCAAAGTGCTTATTTATGTTCATTAAGCATTTTAAAGTCCGCATTAACCAATCAGGCGGGCAAAGATTTGAACTTAAAATGGCGGGAAGCATGTCAGTTTGCCAGAAGAATAGAAGAGGCGATAATGAATAAAGAAATTATTGTTGACCATAGGAAAAGGACAATTCGTACTAACAGTGGCGATGAAGAGATCATCCTATAAAATTTTAATGATATGAGAAGTAAAGTCGCAAAGGACATTCAAGAGGAAACCCCGGAGGAGGTGAGGATATTTGTAAGACAATATACAGATATTGTTATAAGAATTAACCAGATTTTGCAAGCAAAAGGATATACACAGAAGGACTTAGCTGAAAAAATGAAAAAAAGCCGTCTGAAATAAATAAATGGTTAAAGGGTAATCATAATTTGACCCTAATGACAATAGCTAAATTAGACGCAGAACTGGGAGAACCTATTATACAAAATGATCTGGACTTCTCACCAAACTAATCTGGACGTTTGAGAAAACCTTCGTGTAGAAGCTTCAACTAATTTTACACCATAAAAAACACTTATGGCAAAAACAGTTTTAGTTACAGGAGCTTCTGCAGGAATTGGAAAGGCAACCGCAATTTTATTAGCGCAAAATGGTTACAATGTTTATGGCGCGGCACGAAGGACAGAGAAAATGCGGGATCTAAAAGAATATGGCATTCAGCCGATTAAATTGGACATCACGAACGACGGAAGCATTTTGGCATGTGTTGACCAGATCTTTAGAGAAGCAGGAACCATTGATATATTGGTAAACAATGCGGGGTTTGGTACAGGTGGCGCAATCGAGGATGTATCAATAGAAGACGCCCGTTATCAACTGGAAGTAAACGTGTTTGGAGCAATGCGTTTAACCCAGTTAGTATTGCCCAAAATGAGAGAAAATAAATATGGTAAGATAGTAAACATCTCATCAATTGGTGGTAAAGTTGCATTTCCTTTGGCTGGGTGGTATCATGCCAGTAAGATTCCACGCCATAACGTAGTTGAGGCGCAATATAAAGCGAGTTCTATTGTATGTTTGTCAGATACCGTTTTATCGTTTGCAGGTTCCTGCGACTTATTGGTAATTTGTGCCCTGCGATTAGAACCTGAGATTGCCCAAAGGTACTTATGTGATTTAAAGACACGATGTAGGACTTATGTATCTTTAAAAAAAGACTTTGTGGCAAACGCTCATTAATTGCTTTCAGGCTGGAGTATACTGTATATTTTCGTTCTGTAGTAACTATTTGTACATAGTTCAACATAGATTCAACAAATAATATATCTACAAACGCTATTTTCTCTAAGCAATTATCGCATTTGACATATAAATAGTCAGGATGTTCCAGGTTATTTTTTACAGTTAACGAACCACAAATTTTAACTTTTGCCTTTTCACAGGCTTTTGTAAAACGCTCAAACGTTACAGGTTTCATTAAGTAATCGGTGACGTTCAACTCAAATCCCTGCAAAGCATATTCAGGATAAGCGGTTATGAAAATAACCTGCTGGAACACATCATGCCGTTGTAAAAACTCAATACCACTCATCTGAGGCATTTTAATGTCCAGAAAAATCAGATCAACCACTTCGGTTTGTAAGATAGCTTTGGCTATAATTGGATTACGTGCTGTTCCTACCAGGTGTAAAAAAGGTATTCTCTCAATGTATCCTTCTATTTGTTTACGCACCAATGGTTCATCTTCTACAATTATACAGTTCATCATTGGTTTAAGATTAGATTTAGATAGATGTAATACTTATTATCAAGTTCTTTGGTGGTAAGTTCATATTTATTTGAATATAAGAGTTCCAGTCGCTGTCTTACATTCTGCAAACCAATTCCCGTGCTATTATATGTAGCAGATAAATGTTCCTTAACAGGGGCTGTATTCATACAATAAAAATGCAGTATTCCATCTGTAAGCTGAATATCGATTTGTATGATATTCTCCCTGTTATCATCATCAGACACGTGCTTAAAAGCATTTTCAACGAATGGCATAAGCAGCAATGGAGAAATCGTCAAGTCGTTGCTATCTGCTTTTACATTTAAAATAGTAGTTGCTTCTGTACGTATTCGCTGAAGATTAAAGTAATTTTCCAGATGGATTAATTCTTTGGACAAGGGAACAAAGTCAGCACTGCATTCATATAATTGGTAGCGTAATAAATCCGCTATAGTCACTAATGTAACCTTTGCCTGTGGCAAATCAAAATCTAATTGTGTATAGAGACTATTAAGAGAATTGAATAAAAAATGAGGGTTAAGCTGTGCTTTAAGGTAGGTCAGTTCCGCCAGTGAGTTGGCTTTTTCCATCTCATTAAGCCTACGTTGGGTATTCACACGATCAAATGCCAGCTTTAAAGCACCTCCTCCTAACAAACCCAACAATGCAATGAAGAAACGATTATACTGTAAATCAGTGTAGTTCCATGAAAAATTAAAGTGAATGGGAACCAGCATGTGGTTCAAAAATAGCTTCATAACAAACGCATATCCGCCAGCCAGTAGTATAAGATATATTAACGATAGTACCAGCAGCTTTGTTACGTTCTTATGCTTAAAATAACGGGGCATCAGGTATGCATATATGCCGTAAAAGGCACAAAGTATCAAACTTACATCGAGCGCTGAAAAGTAAAGACGGTTTCCCTTATCACTGATATAAAAATACGTGATCTGGTTCCATATAAAAGAGAACCCCAGCCAAAAGCTCACATGTAGTAGAAAACGTCGCATGAACCAAATTTATGAAAATGGCAAAAAAGTACATCCGTTTTATAGCAAATGTCTTATTTACAGGATTAACGGTAGTTATGCAAATGACATTACCTATTGTGAAAAGTATAAGGCCATTGGTATAATTTGAGATTACCATGTCAGACCAGTATTTAATTTTCACAAAAAAACATGAAAGCTATTATTGGATTGTTAATGATAATCACCATAACTTTTCGTGGGATTGCCCAGGGAGTAGATACTGCCATGTTACTTGCTGCCACTTATTTCAGGCAAGCGGACTCCGCAAGCAGCCGAAATTTTATGTGGAAACAGCCCCTTTATGGCCCTATGTTACTAGTTGATCCCCATTCCAGAACCACTTATGCAAATATGCCGGATAGCGCAGGGGCCTTTACCTTCATAACAGAAGGCTTGTACAAAGGGACGTTACCTCAGGACGTGATGGTTGCCAATACATCTATAAACTGGCAAGGACGGTTGTGGGCAATTATATTATGGCCATTACCAGTTGACATGGAGGAACGACTAAGCCTTATGTTACATGAATCCTTTCACCGAATACAACATAAACTTGGGTTTCCTGCTCTTAGCCCGACAATAGACCATCTGGCAACTACTAATGGACGTATCTATTTTTTGTTAGAACTGCAGGCTTTAAAAACAGCCTTAGCCAAGCCCTTCGATCAGCGTAAGAAGGATTTGGTGAATGCACTGCTTTTTCGCAAAAAAAGACAGGAATTATTTCCTTCAACGTTTGACAACGAACGCTTGCTGGAAATAAATGAGGGACTAGCTGAATATACAGGAATGCTACTGGGTAGACTACCTGGTAATATAAGACAACATTTGTATAATGAGATTGATAAGGCTGATACCCGGTTGTCATTGATTCGATCCATGGCTTATATAACCGGTCCTGTTTATGGATATCTGCTTTATGAGAAATCGCCAGGCTGGACACAGTCAGTCGACTCAAATTCTTCATTTCCAGCTTTGATCAAAAAATATTATAAGGTGGTTGTGCCTGAACAAACGACTGCTTCTGTATTGACTAAACTGGAAAAACTGTACAAGGGAGATAGTATCATACATGCTGAAAAAATGAAAGAGAAAAACAGACGACAGCAGGAAGATATTTATACCCGTCTTTTTACTCATCAACCGGTGTTGGTCATCAACCTGGTGAAAATGAACATCGTGTTTAATCCTAACAATTTATTTGACCTGGGGGAATTGGGTACTGTATATCCAACCGCAGAAATAAATGATGTTTGGGGAAAGTTGAAGTTAGTGGATGGTGGTATGCTCATGAAGGACTGGAAAGTAATCACATTACCGGCAATGGATAGTCTACATGCAAAAGATAGTATTGTACAAGGTAATGGATGGCAGCTGCAACTAAATAAGGGGTGGCGAATTGAAAAAATGGACAGCTTACAATCAGCGTTGATCAGGAAGGAATAATTCCCGGATTGCCCACCTGTCTGGCAAGGTACTGTTAACGAAAAAGGGACCGATCATCTTTTCGATAATCAGGCTCTTTTAGCGGGCTGGGAGAGAAAATTTCCGAACCAATTTATGGATGGTTTATCCGAAATTCATGATTTTATTAGTAGAATTCCTTATTAAAACAACTATAGGCAATTGCACTGTACTTATCTATCCTAATATATCCAAGCTCCAAAACGAGGGAAATAACAACGCCCTGGTTTGATTAACGAAGATTAAGCTGTCAATTTTAGCCCCATATATGCATTAGCAGCTCTGTTGAGGGTTTAATTTCATATTTCTGGATCATAGCATGCATCAGTTAGTGATCAAAACTATTTATTAAACTATTTTCATAAAAAAGACGTTAAAACTGATTTCTAAGATCCTGATCATCCCAAATTTCCGGTGCCATCATAATGAGTATTGAAATTTTGCTAATGAAGGGTATCAAGATGAGGACATGGAATACAGTTGCTCTGACCTGGAATCAATTTGTAAAACGACTACATTCTTCAGGAAAAATTGCAAAGTATATCTGCTTTTGTGGTATAATCTGAAATGTTAATTTAGTTATACATTGCAATCATATTTCAAAATCTGATTCGGCGAAAAGTGCTTTAACATCTCAATAGATGATAAAGTACTTTTCATTACTATTGCTAAGACTTCCAGGAATTCTCTAAACATGATCTGATAGATTTTGAATCCTTTTGCCATAAATTAATCTTTAAAGATAAATGAGTTGCTGGCAAAGGTAGGCATTTCACCTGTGGACTGGCGATTATAACAAACCAGGGACTGTATAAAATACAGCCCCTAGTTTCATTTATACTCCATAATTTTTTCAAACGACAATGTTGTCAGCCATGAATGCTGTTGAAAATGTTCAATACGAAACGCCCTATAATCTTTCTTGTGCAACTTTTGCATCAGCACATTATTATAGAAATTTCCAATTTTCAGCCTCAGATCTACTAATGGATAATTATATATGGCCTTGTTAAATATTACTTTTTCTATTTCTGCACACAGATAGCCTGCCGTCATCAATTCATGATTAATTAAAGAACGATGCCACCTGTTCCAAAAGTTAAAGATCACTTGCGAAAACAACTTTGGTTGACCGGCATAGTTATGCTCTTGGTAAACTAAAGGAAGTTTATGCTCCTTACATTTTGCAACAAAGTATTGTAAACAAGGTCTGATATATTTCCTTCCGTCGAAATATGAAAGCAGTTCCTGATAATTTTCCGGACGGCCCACTACAATCGATAGGTCAACCTGACGAAGCGTAATGAATAATTCAAGGATTTTATCATATTCAATTACCGTTTTTTTCATAATGAATTTTATATAAGGTTTTATTCCATTATCCATTTAATATAATCCCAGATTCTAAATCTTGGATTTGCATTAGAAATATTTAATGGTAGCCCTCGGATAGTTTCATCTGTTACAATCCTTACTGCATTTCCTGTTCCCCCGGAACTCGGAGGTTCAGTGAGCAAGGTACCGGAAATTTCAAATTCCACATATGCTCCTTTATTTGCCTGTCCAAGATCAGCTTTATATGCAGGAACAAAAGGCTCCATTTCCACATCGACTCCAATGGGATTTTCCGCATAATCTTCAAAATTGAATTGATAAGGCATATGAGCAAAACCCTCTGTTAAGGAAGTATACACCCTGATCGTATCCTTTAAAACTTTGTATATAGCGAGATTTTTAAGTATCTGCGTGCTATCAACATGGCGATACCCGTTTAAATGATTAAAAACCATCCAGTCAGTAGACAGGCTGGTTAAATCGTGTAGATAATCCTCAAACAACTGGATCATCTTGAGTAGCCCGTTGTGCATGTACTATTCCTGCTGATAAAACCACAATTAATAATATACAGATATTTTTCATATTTATTTATTATTGTACAGAAACGGGTACATAACCTCTTACGTCTTTACCTCCTCCAGACCAAAAGTAATTGAAGACTTCCTTAAAGAAGCACTTATAGCAGTGTATTATGAAATGAACAAAGATAATTTTGAACAGCAGAAAATTTTAAAGGCCCGTCATAGAGAGGTAGATGAAAAGATCGATACTTTAGAGGAAAGCAAATTTACCACCGGTTTTGGTCAAAAAGTTTTATCTTCGATATAAGTCATGAAAAAGCTTACTCGCTATACAAACATTAGAGACCTAAAGGCAAGTAATAGCCAACAGCAGCCTCAACAGTCTGATTTAAAATATGAATCGGATTTAAGAGAATTTATTGCTATAATGAAACAACATTCTTCTTCTCCAAAGCAATCTAAGCGAAATAATTCCTCCAATAAGTCAAAGTAATGGAAAATAAGTTACTAGCAAGTGTTTTGAAAGTATGTAGCATACTTAATAAACATTCTGTTCAATATATAGTAGTTGGTGGAACCGCGGTTGCCTTGCATGGCTATTTTCGTTTGTCACATGACTCTTCCGGAGCTGTCATGGAAAAGCATGATCTTGATTTTTGGTATAATCCAACTTACGATAATTATTTTAAACTCCTTAATGCACTGGAAGAATTAGGGAGGGATGTAACTGAATTTAAAAACGAAATTGCCCCTAATCCGAAAAGATCATTTTTTAGATTTGAAGAGGAATATTTCAAAATGGACTTTTTGCCTGAACTGCTTGGCCTCTCTAGATTTCGTTTATCCTTTGAAAATAGAAGTGTTGCAGAGATTGATGACATTGAAGTGCCATACATAAGTTATGAAGATTTACTTAAAAGTAAATTAGCATTGGCACGAGAAAAAGATATAGATGATATTGAGCAGCTCAAAATCAGGAGAAGCCAGTCTGAAGAATAAATCAGCCCAATCGATATATTGAATTTCGAACTTCTCAAAACATTAAATAGTAAGGGTATAGCACTCATTAAACTCTAATCAAAAAACCGCCTTCAATCGAAAGACTTGAAGGCGGTTTTTTTTACGCAAAGGATATAAGTATCCGGAAAAGGTGCATAGTAGTTTTGTAGGGTCAATAAGACGACCACAATAAACTATAAACGGTGAAAAAGACAGTTTTAATTACTGGTACCTTCTCCGGATTGAAATACTTCAGCAAAATGGATAGAATGTAATTGCATGTTCAGGACAGCGAATTAACAGCTTCTTCCGCATTCAGTAACTCCGTAACCGTCTGGTGCAACTGCGTTTTGGTAAATGGTTTTTTGAGAAAAGCATCAGCACCATTTTCCAGCGCTACATCCTGCGCGGCTGCATCAACACCAGAGATCATGATCACTTTTACAGTGGGATGTTCCTTTTTTACAACGCTAAGAAAGTCGATACCAAAACCATCTGGCAGTCGATTGTCTAATAATATTAAAGAAGGCTTTTCCTGTAGAAGATATTCCTCAGCTTTAGCAATGCTTTGCACATGTTCTACTTTCGTTCCATTCCCTTCCAGTAGTATGTTAAGAAGCAGGCACAGGTCACCTTCGTCATCAATGATCAATATTTTGTGGGGAGCAGTTTTAGTTTTCATACTTGCATTTTTAATTGTGGGTAGTAAATAAAAAAAGCATGCCAAATAGTACGATTGTTAAAAATTAATATGTCCAGAGCGAAAACAACAATAGGCACTTCAGGACGGCATTACAGGCACTGGCAGGAAAATTTTAACGAGCGGGTATCGATGCAAACAACAGTTCGATTACTAGTTGAATCAATTTGATGCGGTTGAAATAAATAACTCGTTTTACAAGTTTTCACCCCGTCAATTTCACCCCTGGACCTTTTACAGTCAAAATCATTTTTGATATGACTGCCAAAATCAGGTCTCTATTTTCTATATATAAAAAAGGCCTCCAGATTCACCATCTGAAGGCCTTTATATTTTGCTAAACGTTAGCGTTTTTTAGCTGGGAGGAGAATTAAGTGATACTGATAATAAATATTATAACTATTCCTTTGGAAAATCCGAATTGACAAATAGTGTCAGGCCTGGATATTTGTTTCCCGAATCGGAATTTACATACCAACTCCTGCTACTGCCGGCAGCACAAACCAGAATGCCGCGCCCTTGCCCGGGGCGCTATTTACCTGTATTGACGACTGGTGCAGCTCCAATATTTTTTTTGCGATAGCCAGACCGATGCCCATCCCTTTTTTGGGAAGCCCATCTTTATGTAAATACTTATACCGTTCAAAAATATAAGTTTGGTCTTCTGGTGCGATGCCGATACCAGTATCAGCAACTTCTACCTTTACACCGGCACTGGTTTGTTGTAATTGGATGGTGATACTG
>Ga0316604_10001775_pt1 | contig 17919 bp, 19 predicted proteins | sample OWC_soil_day20_C_FD_207650 | JGI IMG/M metagenome (GOLD analysis project Ga0316604, IMG submission 207650) | Wetland soil microbial communities from Old Woman Creek delta, Ohio, United States - OWC_soil_day20_CT | ecosystem: Environmental > Terrestrial > Soil > Wetlands | place: USA: Ohio... | reverse complement strand
TGGATATCCTGCGGCCTGTGCTGGTCGACGTGATTGCCTGAGTCCGGGGACTGGATTCCATCCCCGGACACCCTTGCGTTTTACTCCGAATCCTCCAGCCAGGTCCGCCCGTCGCGTTCGATCAGGGCGACCGAGGCCGAGGGCCCCCAGGTGCCTGCGGCATAGTGATGGATGCGTTGGGCGGTGTTGTTCCAGGCCGCGAGGATCGGATCGACCCAGCGCCACGCGGCAGCCACTTCGTCGTGCCGCATGAATAGCGTCTGGTTGCCGCGGATCACATCCATCAACAGCCGTTCGTAGGCATCCGGGTTGGATACGCCGAAGGTTTCGGCAAAGCTCATGTCCAGCGGAATGCTGCGCAGGCGCATCCCGCCGGGGCCGGGATCCTTGATCATCACTTCGAGTGTCATGCCCTCGTCCGGCTGCAGGCGGATGACCAGGCGGTTCTGGCTGATGCGTCCGGCGGTGTGGTCGAAAATGGAGTGCGAAATCGGCCGGAAATTCACCACGATTTCCGAGGTGCGTCCGCCCAGGCGCTTGCCCGTGCGCAGGAAGAAGGGCACCCCGGCCCAGCGCCAGTTGGCGATCTCGGCACGGATCGCGACAAAGGTCTCGGTATCGCTTTCGTCCTTGCCGATATCTTCCAGATAACCCGGTGCAGGCAGGCCGCCGACGGAACCGCTGCGGTATTGACCGCGAACGGTGCAGTGCTCTGCATTGCGTTCATTGATGCGCTTGAGTGCCTTGAGGACCTTGAGTTTCTCGTCACGCACGGAATCCGCCTGAAAAGCGTCTGGCGGTTCCATCGCGATCAGGCACAGCAGTTGCAGGATGTGGTTCTGCACCATGTCACGTACGGCACCAGACGTGTCGTAATAACCGCCGCGGTCGCCCACACCAATGTCTTCGGCTACGGTGATCTGGATGTGATCGATGTGGGTGCTGTTCCAGAGGGGTTCGAACATGCGGTTGGCAAAGCGTAGTGCCATGAGGTTCTGGACGGTTTCCTTGCCCAGATAATGGTCGATGCGGAAGACCTGGCTTTCTTCAAAAACACAGGCAACGGCGGCATTTACTTCGCGGGCACTTTCGCCGTCCTTGCCCAGCGGTTTTTCCACCACGACACGGCTGTGAGGCGTGACCAGGCCGAACTGTTTGATGCGCTGACTGATCGGTGCAAACAGATCCGGTGATACGGCGAAGTAGAACGCACGCACAAACTCGACACCGCTCGCGAGGAGCGCTGCCAGTTCCGGCCAGCCGGCCTCGCCCGTGACGTCAACCGAGCAAAAGTGGATCCGGCCGAGAAAGCGTTCAAGGGCTTCGGGTTCAAGATCTGCGGCCTTGACGTGATCTTTGAGGGATTGGCGCACGAACCCCAGATATCCATCGTCACCCAGCGTTCTGCGTGATACACCGATAATGCGCCCATTGCTGGGCAACTGGCCGGCGCGATCACGCTGGAACAGAGCCGGCAGCAGCTTGCGTGCGGCCAGGTCGCCGGTGCCACCGAAGACGACAAGATCGAAGGGCGAGACCTGAATGGTGCGGGAGGACATGGTGAAAACTCCAGTCAGTGTGCAATGCACAAAGTGTAGCGCCGAATGCCGGTGCTTTTGTCTGTTTGAATTGTTTGGGTAAATATCCGGGCCCGATAGCACAAGAGACACGTTCGCGCGGGCCGATCTGTGCTGCCGGCGTAGAATGGCGGCTCGCTGCATTCCCGCCAGTCTGACTTCATCATGCATCTTTTCCTTGACCGCTTGTTGGCCGCTTCCCCGTTGTTTGTTCTGATCTTTGCTGGTTACGCCATCGTGCGCTGGGGCAAGTGGCCACGGATTGTGTCGGAGGCACTGACCCGTTTTGTTTTTGCACTGGCCCTGCCTGCCTTCCTGTTTTTTACGATGAGCGATTTCTCGAAGTTGCCGGCTGTCGATGCGAGGCTGTTACTGGCTTTCTTCGGCGGGGCTTTGCTGGTCTTCGTGCTCGGTCGCATCGTTGCGGCTCGCGTATTCCGGCTCGATGGTGTCTCGGCTTCTGTGTTCGCTTTGGGCGGGATTTTTTCCAATAACGTGATGCTGGGGCTGCCGCTGGCAAAAGCAACCCTGGGCGATGGCGCTGTGCCCAGTGTGGCGTTGGTACTGGTCTTCAATTCGCTGACCTTGTGGACGCTGGTGACGGTGTCGGTGGAATGGGCCCGGCATGGAGAGTTCTCGGTTCATGGTTTTGCCAAGACAGCATGCAGCGTGATTACCAACCCGATTGTGGCAGCCATTGTCTCAGGCACCTTGTATGGTCTGACTGGCTGGCCCTTGCCTTCGTTGATCGCCAGCCCGCTGGAGATGGTTGGGAATTCCGCGACGCCGATGGCGCTGGTGGTGCTGGGAATGGGGCTGGCCGAGTACAGTGTGCGTGAAGGTATCGCGCAGAGTTTGACGATCTGTCTGGTCAAGCTGCTGGTGCTGCCCGTCGTGGTGTGGGGACTGGCCCTGATGCTGGGGCTGCCAAAGATGGAGACGCAGGTCGTGGTGCTGCTCTCGTCCATGGCAATGGGCGTGAATGTCTATCTGATGTCTCGCCAGTTCAATGCGCTGGAAGGACCGACGGCCGCTGCCTTGGTGTTGTCCACCGTGCTGGCTGCGATCACCACGCCGATCATGCTGACCTTGATTGCGCTGGCGGGATAAGTTCGGCTGGCGAGCAGCCGGGTCGGTGGATTCCGACTATTTTTGAGCCGTGCTGATGTTTTTCAGCCCCTCTTCGATCAGCGCATTGAGCTGGGTCGACAAGGCGCTGCTGTTCGTGTCCGTATTCGTCTCAAAGAAACTGCTGACATCCGAGCTTGAGTTGTCCGTGCCATACAGCGGATTGTTTTCCATGAGACTGCGTTTGACTTCGTTCAGCAAGCCTTTGGCATTGTAGGTCGTGGTACTGGACGAGTCCGAACCATTTGCCGAGCTGAGCGTCACCAGTGCGGAGTAGAGCGCACTGGCCGTACCGTCTCCGGTTGACATCGCATTCGACACGGCAGTGCTCAAATCGGTCAACGTGCTGTCAGTTTTGCTGTTGCTCGTGCTGCTTGTCGTACCGGAATTTTGCGAGGCCAGCAGGGCTGTGAGTTGTGCCACGGTCGACGAAACGGATGAAACGCTCATGATGTCAATCCTCCTGATGGAATTTACACACCCGGACGGCATTTTTTGCCGGTAAAGCACAAGGCATTCGCGTCTAAGGCGGCTGGTTTTGCCGACTAGCGGGGTTTTCCGGAGTGATGCGCCGCCTGGGCTGTGTTCTTCCCTGTTTACGCATGCAGCGTGCCAGGTGAATGGACTTGTTTGAGTTTTGCTTATGTCATGCCTATTCATTGAGATGAAGTGGCAGAAACAAGCGGGCGTTTTGCGAAAAAAAAACGATAAACGCTTATTTTATGAAAGTGGAGATAATCATCGAGGAAGCAGACAGTCTACATAACTCAAAATCTAAGGAGGAGTGCCATGAAGCGTCAGATTGCCTTCGCAGCATCATCGCTGGTGATCGTTCTGATAACGGCGTGTAGTTCTGTGCCGTCAGCACCTACGGCGAATTCGCCTGCGCAGGCGAAAGCAGGGGTCCTGGTTACCCCCGAGGGTGAAAAGCTCTATGTGTTCAAAAAAGATCCCGCAGGGAAAAGCTCTTGCGTGCGTGATTGTCTGAAGCCGTATCGGCCCTTGTTCTCGACGCCGGATGACAAGTCTGTCGGGGATTACACCAGCATCGAGCGTCCAGACGGGATGAGTCAATGGGCATATAAAGGCAAGGCGCTTTATACCTGTCCGGTTTCCAAGGTCCCCGCAGGCGCACCTGAAAAAGTCGTGAAGGCGGCAGAAAAAAAAGCGGCTGATTGCGCCAAGGGATTGCAGGGTGACTGGGATATCGCCAAGTCCTGATCAGTGTTTTCTTCCGTGGTGACGCTGGTGTGTTCATTGCGGAAGAGATCGGCGCTCATCGTCTTGGACGATGAGCGCCACCTGGATTTTCTGTCCGTGAGCACCTGCTCATGGATATGCATAGGCTTCTGTTGTGTCCGCATCGCACGGATGGCACGTGTCTAGAAACGATTCCTGGTGCGCTCAGCACCCCAAATCTATCTTGTCTTCCTGAGCGACTCCGGTGATTCTCAGTGTTCCAACCGGTGTTTGCGCGCAACCTCGTGTTCGTCCAGTACCTGTAGCAGCGCGGTGTAGCGGCGCGCGTTGAATGTGCCCGCATCACGGGCGGCACGGATGGCACAGTCGGGTTCCTTGATGTGGCTGCAGTCCCTGAAACGACAGCTACCCAGTAACCCACGGATCTCGAGAAAACCGCACTCGATTTCGTTTTTCGTCAGATGTGCCAGACCAAAGCTCTGCAGCCCGGGGCTGTCGATCAGCTCGCCACCACCAGGCAGCGGGTAGAGTCGGGCGTGGGTAGTGGTGTGCTTGCCGGAATCGAGAACTTCCGAGATCTCACGGGTACGTGCGTCGGCGTCAGGGACCAGCGCGTTGGTGAGGGTGGATTTGCCCATGCCGGATTGGCCGACGAGCAGGCTGGTGTGGTTGGCGAGTTTTGCGCGCAGCGCTTCCACATTGCCTTTGGCGGATAGTTCGAGCACTTCATGGCCGGCCTTGGTAAAGACCTCCAGCTGGGCGCGGGAGAAATCCAGTTGCGCGAGGAGATCACATTTGTTGAGCACGATCAGCACCGGAATGTCCTGTGCATCGGCGGCGACCAGGCAGCGCGTGATCAACTCGTCCGAGAAGCCTGGTTCGGTGGCGACGACGACGACGACCTGGCTTACATTGGCAGCGATCAGTTTTTCTTTCCACTGATCGGCACGGTAGAACAGGCTCCGACGCGGCAGGATCTTGTCGATCACGCCTTGATTGGTGCTGGTCATAGCCAATTCGACGCGATCGCCACAGGCGACTTCGCTTTTTTTGGCACGTGGTACACACAGCACTTGCGTGCCATCTTCAAGCCGGATCGCATATTGACGGCCGAACGCCGCGATGACCGTCCCCTGAGTGACCATGCCTGGGCTGTTCATACGATTCTCTGCAAGTGGCTGATGCGGATGGCTGCGGGCGGGTGCGAATCGTAAAACAGCGAGTGCAGTGGATCAGGTGTGAGTGTCGAGGCGTTGTCGCGATATAACTTGGCCAGTGCGCTGACCAGGTCGCTCGCCTGCGCATTGGCCACCGCATAGGCATCAGCCTCGAACTCGTGTTTGCGTGACCAGAAACTCATCAGCGGGGTGAGCGGGAAGGTGACGGGTCCGAGAATCAGCGAGAAAAGGATCAGGGCCAGCGCTTCGCTTTGTGTCTGTACGCCCAGTCCGTTGTAGAAGGCGGCCTGCTGGCTGAGCCAGCCGAGCACCGCGAACAAGGCCAGCGACAGCACGGCGAACAGTGCGACGCGCTGCCAGATGTGGCGATGCTTGAAGTGGCCGAGCTCGTGAGCCAGCACGGCTTCGACTTCCTCGGGGGAGAGCGTGGCAAGCAGGGTGTCGAAGAACACGATACGCTTGGCCGCGCCGAAGCCGGTGAAGTAGGCATTGCCGTGGGCGCTACGCTTGGAGCCATCCATCACGAACAGCCCCTTGGACTTGAAGCCACAACGTGTGAGCAACGCGTTGATGCGTGTCGCGAGCGCCTCGTCCTTGAGTGGCTCGAACTTGTTGAAAAGTGGCGCAATGAAGATGGGATAAATCACCATCGCCGCGAGATTGAAAGCAATCAGCACGCCCCAGGTCCATAGCCACCAGTTGCCGCCCATGCTGCGCATCAGCCACAGCACCAACCATAGTAGCGGCGCACCGATCAGCGTGGAGATCAGACTGCTCTTTAGGATGTCGGTGATGAAGGTGGCGAGCGTCGTTTTGTTGAAACCGAATTTCTCTTCGAGCACGAAGGTGTAATACAGCGAACCCGGCAACTCCCAGACGAAGCCGAGCACGCTAAGTGCTCCGAACAGCGCGATGCCGTGCCACAGGCTGCTCGGGTCGAGCACGCGGGCGAGCTGTTCGTGCAGCAATTGCAGGCCCCCGCCAAAAGTCAGCAGCAGCAACCAGATGAGGCCCAGCGCCAGATCGATACGGCCGTAGCGCGACTTGGCGACAGTGTAGTCCGCCGCCTTCTGGTGCGCAGTCAGCTCGATGCTGGCGGCGAACTCGGCCGGCACGGCCGCGCGGTGCGCCTGCACGTGGGCGACTTGGCGGATGTTCAGCCATAGGCGGATGGCCGTGCTCAGCACGATGAAAAACACGAAGGCAAAGCTCAGGGTCGAAGCGGTCATGGAGGGATGGTCGTCTTTCGGGTAGTGGCGATCTTGTGGACGCGTGCGAAAATGCCGGCCAATCACGAACGCGAAGGAATTATATGGCACAGGATGCAAACAACCTCGTCTGGCTGGATATGGAGATGACCGGACTGGAACCGGATACCGACCGCATCATCGAAATCGCCATGATCGTCACCGACGTGAATCTGAACGTGCTGGCCGAAAGTCCGGTGGTCGTCGTGCATCAATCCGAGGCGACGCTGGACGCGATGGATGACTGGAACAAGAACACTCATGGCAAATCCGGACTGATCGAGCGCGTGCGTGCCTCGACCACTGACGAAGCCGCCGCTGAGGCTCTCTATCTGGACTGGATGGCGCAGTGGGTACCGAAACGTACGACGCCAATGTGTGGCAATACGATTGGTCAGGACCGCCGTTTCATGGCGCGCTACATGCCGACGCTGGAAGCCTATTTTCACTACCGTAACATTGACGTCAGCACGCTGAAGGAGCTGGCGCGGCGCTGGAACCCGCCGGTACTCGCCGGCATCAGGAAGAGCGAGGCGCACACGGCGCTGGCGGATATTCGGGAATCGATCGAAGAGTTGCGTTACTACCGCGACAATTTTTTGAAATTGCCTGCCTGAAGAACCGCGCCCGCTTGCCTAAGCCGGGCGGCTGTTCCGGGAGACTCGCTGCGCTGGGCTTTCCGTTGCGTATCAGTTCAAATATTTGATAGCCGTGTAGCGGGCGCTGCTCTGTTGGCTGATCGGAAAACCGATGCCAATGCCCATGCCGCTATAACCACCGTGATAGCCGCCGCCGAACATGCCACCGCCGCCCCAGGCGGCGCCGGTACTGTTGGGCTGAGTCTGGGTCACTACTTCGATCAGCGCATCCGCACCGACCTCGTGGGCCTTCTTCAGGATCGTGCTGGAGACTGTCTTGTGGGTGTCATCCACCACCGCACCGAGCGGGCTCTCTATGTAGCCAAGGATGGAGTACTTGCGATCCGGCTCGCCGATGAACCATATGTCGATCCCTTCATTCACGAAACGCGAGCCGCCTTTGCCGATGTAAGTGTTGTCACGGCTTTCGTGTGGGTAAAAATTCGTTGTTGCGCAGGCCGAGACCAGCAAACAGACCGAGGCGAGGGCGATGGACTTGAGCAGAGATTTCATGATGGCTCCTGAATCTGTAATTGCTCTTGCAGTGTAGGCTGTCAGTCGGGTTGGCGGGGAAGTGCTCTGGGCGAGAACAGGCGCGGCGAAATAAAATTTTCGGTAACCCCTTTGACACAAAAATAAACATCGCTATAATGCGCAGCTCTCCAGGCGCGTAGCTCAGCTGGTTAGAGCACCACCTTGACATGGTGGGGGTCGTTGGTTCGAGTCCAATCGCGCCTACCAACGAATTTTCAGTAACGAGGATTCACGATGTTCCGAACTTGCCGCACGACAACTGCTCGTTAAGCGCTTCGGAGTCGCCTTGTCCTGTTATTGATTGAAAAAGTGCGGCTTAGCCCGCACTTTTTTTTTGCCCTTTTCGATAGAGGCCCTGCAATGCCGAATATCACGCTTCCTGATGGTTCTGTTCGCAGTTTCGATGTCCCTGTTTCGGTGGCACAAGTTGCTGCATCAATCGGCGCGGGTCTGGCCAAAGCGGCCCTGGCTGGCAAGGTCGACGGGCGTGTGGTTGATACCTCGTACGTCATTGAAGCGGATGCCGGCTTGGCGATCGTGACTGAAAAAGACGCGGATGGTCTTGAGGTCATTCGCCACTCGACGGCGCACTTGCTCGCCTATGCGGTCAAGGAATTGTTTCCTGAGGCACAGGTCACCATTGGCCCGGTCATTGAGCACGGGTTCTATTACGACTTTGCTTACTCCCGCCCGTTTACGCCGGAAGATCTCGAAGCCATCGAAAAGCGCATGGCCGAGCTGGCCAAGAAAGATGTAGCTATCAGCCGCGAGGAATGGGATCGCGATGAGGCTGTGAAATTCTTTCTGGGCTTGGGCGAGAATTACAAGGCCGAATTGATTGGCGCAATCCCGGCTGGTCAGACCATTTCGCTGTATCGCGAAGGGGATTTCATCGATTTGTGCCGTGGCCCGCACGTGCCTTCGACAGGCAAACTCAAGCATTTCAAACTCATGAAGGTGGCTGGCGCCTACTGGCGTGGCGATGCCAAGAATGCGCAGTTACAGCGCATCTATGGCACGGCCTGGGCCAAGAAAGAAGAGCTTGAGGCCTATCTGTTGATGCTTGAGGAGGCCGAGAAGCGTGACCATCGCCGTGTGGGCAAGCAGCTGGACCTGTTTCACCTGCAGGACGAAGCGCCGGGGATGGTGTTCTGGCACCCGAAGGGCTGGACCTTGTGGCAGCAGGTCGAGCAGTACATGCGTACGCGCCTCAACGCGGCAGGCTACCAGGAGGTCCGTACGCCAATGGTGATGGATCGCACCTTGTGGGAAAAGTCGGGCCATTGGGAAAATTACCGCGACAATATGTTCACCACCGAGTCGGAAAAACGCGACTATGCGGTGAAACCGATGAATTGTCCGGGTCACGTGCAGATCTTTAATCACGGGCTGCGTTCCTATCGGGATCTGCCGATGCGTCTGGCTGAGTTCGGATCCTGTCATCGCAATGAGCCCTCTGGCGCATTGCATGGTTTGATGCGCGTGCGTGGTTTTGTGCAGGATGACGCTCACATTTTTGCGACCGAAGACCAGATCGAGTCCGAGGCCATGGCCTTCGACTCTTTGCTGATGAGTGTGTATCAGGATTTTGGTTTTCACGATGTTGCGGTCAAGCTTGCTTTGCGTCCGGACAAGCGTGCGGGTTCCGATGAGGTCTGGGACAAGGCTGAAAACGGCTTGCGTGCGGCACTTAAGGCCTCGGGCAAGGAATGGGAAGAGTTGCCGGGCGAGGGGGCTTTTTACGGGCCCAAGGTCGAATATCACATCAAGGACGCGTTGGGTCGTTCCTGGCAGTGCGGCACGATCCAGCTGGACTTTGTTTTGCCGGAACGTCTGGGAGCGGAATATGTTGCCGAAGACAATGCGCGCAAACGTCCGGTCATGCTGCACCGCGCGATTCTGGGCTCGCTTGAGCGCTTCCTCGGTATCCTGATCGAAAATCATGCAGGGGCCTTCCCTTTGTGGTTGGCGCCGACTCAGGCTGTGGTGCTGAATATTTCCGAGGCGCAGGCCGACTATGTGGCTGATCTGGCCGCTCAGCTCCGTGCCCAAGGCTTCAGGGTTGAAGCAGATTTGCGGAATGAGAAGATTAACTATAAAATCCGCGAACATAGCTTGCAAAAGCTGCCCTACCTGCTGGTTGTCGGCGACAAAGAAAAAGACGCGGGCAAGGTCGCGGTACGAATCCGCGGCGGTCAGGATCTGGGGCAAATGTCCATCACGGAACTGGTCGAGCGCTGGCAAAGCGAACTGAGAAGCCGCCAAGCCTAGTCTCGGTATTTTTGTTTTTTTGGAGAACGTTACCATCGCTCAGGAAAAGAATGCGCACCGCATCAATCGGGAAATCAATGTTTCTGAGGTGCGGCTGGTAGGGGAAGACAGCGAACAATTGGGCATTGTGCCGACACTTCAGGCATTGACCATGGCTGAAGAGGCTGGTGTGGATCTTGTGGAGATTGCTCCGCAGGCCAAGCCGCCGGTTTGCCGTCTGATGGACTACGGCAAGTTCAAGTACCAGGAGCAAAAGCGGGCTCACGAAGCCAAGCTCAAACAAAAGCAGATCCAGGTGAAGGAAGTCAAATTCCGGCCAGGGACTGATGACAACGATTACAACATCAAGATGCGCAACATGATGCGTTTCTTGGATGAAGGCGATAAGGTCAAGGTTACCCTGCGCTACCGGGGGCGTGAAATGGCGCACCAGGAGTTCGGGATTCGGTTGCTGGAGCGCATCAAGACTCAGCTCGGCGAGCTGGTCGTGGTGGAACAGTTTCCGAAACTGGAAGGGCGCCAGCTGGTCATGGTGGTTGCGCCGAAGAAGAAAGTTTGATTTTTGCGGTCATCGCGAGATGGCCGCGAGGGGTGCAGCAGCCCTGGTCGCAAGACTGATTGCTGCAAAACAAGTGGTGCCTTGGTAGTTAAAGCATTCCGTTAGGAGTCACCAGGTTCCATATCCAATATCTGGAGTTTTTTATGCCGAAGATGAAAACCAAGAGTGGCGCCAAAAAGCGCTTCAGGGTTCGCGCCGGTGGTAGCGTGAAACGCGGTTCCGCGTTCAAGCGCCACATCCTGACCAAGAAGACTACCAAGTCCAAGCGTCAACTGCGTGGCGTTCACGCTGTTCACGAGACTGATACGGCACGTGTTGCCGCGATGATGCCTTTCGCTTGAATCAGGAGATAAATAATGCCTCGCGTTAAACGTGGTGTAACGGCACGCGCCCGTCACAAGAAAGTCCTCGACAAAGCCAAGGGTTACCGCGGCCGTCGCAAGAATGTATACCGCATCGCCAAAGAAGCGGTGATGAAGGCTGGTCAATATGCTTATCGCGACCGTCGTCAGCGTAAGCGTCAGTTCCGTACTTTGTGGATTGCGCGTATCAACGCAGCGGCCCGCGAACTCGGTTTGACCTATAGCCGCTTCATGAATGGTCTGAAAAAGGCTGCGATTGAAGTCGACCGCAAGGTGCTGGCTGATCTGGCTGTGTTTGACAAACCCGCTTTTGCGGCGCTTGCCAATCAAGCCAAAGCACAGCTCGGCGCCTGAGCTGCGCAGCAGGACAAGAAGGAGGCGCAGGCCTCCTTTTTTTTGCTTTACCGTAAGCGTGCCGCGACTGGTGCGCTGAATTCGAACCGAATGTGAGTGTTGGCGTGGAAAACCTCGATCAATTGCTCAACGATGCTGTCGCCGCCTTCGCCGCAGCCGCTGACATCAACGCGCTGGAACAAACCAAGGCCCGTTTCCTTGGAAAAAGTGGCAGCGTGACCGAATTACTCAAAGGGCTTGGCAAACTTGACCCCGAGGCACGCAAGAGCGCCGGTGCGGCAATCAATCGCTGTAAGAGCGCGATCGAAACCGCTCTGGAAGCTCGTCGCGAAACCTTGCGTAGTGCCCAACTCGAAGCCCAGTTAGCGGCTGAAGCGCTGGATGTCACCTTGCCAGGACGTGGAATGGGCCGTGGCGGTCTACACCCTGTGGTTCGTACCCAGGAACGCTTTGAAACCCTGTTCCGCTCGATTGGTTTCGATGTGGCCGATGGCCCCGAAATCGAGGCTGATTGGTACAACTTTACTGCGTTGAATACGCCGGACAATCATCCTGCGCGTTCCATGCATGACACCTTCTACATTGAAGGGGCCCAGGATGTGCTGCTGCGTACGCATACCAGCCCGGTGCAGATCCGCGCCATGCAAGTACATGCTGCAAAATATGCCAGTGCCGAGGTGATGCCCGAGTTGCGCATCATTGCGCCTGGGCGGGTGTATCGTGTGGATTCCGATGCCACCCATTCGCCGATGTTCCATCAGGTTGAAGGCCTGTGGGTGGGCGAGGACATCAGCTTTGCCGGTCTGAAAGGCGTGATCATTGATTTCCTGCAGCGGTTTTTTGAAACCGATGAATTGCAGGTGCGTTTCCGTCCGTCCTTCTTCCCCTTCACCGAACCTTCTGCGGAGATTGATTTCGCTTTCTTGAGCGGTCCGAACAAGGGACGCTGGCTGGAAATCGCAGGGTGCGGCATGGTGCATCCAAATGTACTGAAGAATGGTGGGATTGATTCGCAGCGCTATACCGGATTTGCTTTCGGGATGGGGCTGGACCGTTTGACCATGCTGCGCTACGGCGTGAATGACCTGCGTCTGTTCTTCGAGAACGACTTGCGCTTCCTTGCCCAATTCCAGGATTGATTGATCATGCAGTTTTCAGAAAACTGGCTGCGCACCCTGTGCAACCCTTCGCTCAACTCGGATGAGTTGTGTCATTTGCTGACGATGGCTGGCCTTGAGGTTGAAGAGGTTGAGCCGGTTGCGCCTCCGTTCTCGGGAGTCGTTGTTGCTCAGATCGTTTCGTTTGAAAAGCATCCGAATGCTGACAAGCTGAAGGTGTGTCGTGTCGACGTGGGGCAAGCTGAGCCGTTGCAGATTGTTTGCGGCGCTCCAAATGTTGTGGTGGGCATGAAAGCGCCTTGCGCCATGGTTGGGGCCAAGTTACCTGGTTTTGAGATCAAGGCGGCCAAGCTGCGTGGCCTTGAATCCTTCGGCATGATGTGCTCGGCCAATGAGCTGGGCTTGAGCCATGATCATGATGGCCTGCTGGTGCTGCCGGATGATGCTCCTGTGGGTGAAAACCTGCGGAACTATCTCGCGCTTGATGACAAGAAAATCACGATCAAGCTCACCCCTAATCGGGCGGATTGCTTGAGTCTTACAGGCGTTGCGCGTGAATTGGCTGCGTTGACTGGAACTCCCGCGCAATTGCTTGAACCATTGAGTGTGGCCGTGACCCATGACCGGCAGCGCGCAGTGGTGCTCGATGCGCCAGAAGCTTGCCCGCGCTATTGTGGCCGTGTCATTTCTGGGGTGAATGCCAAGGCGGCGACTCCAGGCTGGATGAAAGCTCGTCTGGAGCGCTGTGGCGTACGCTCGATCAGCGCCGCTGTCGATATCACCAACTATGTGATGCTTGAACTTGGTCAGCCCTTGCATGCATTTGATAACGCGATGCTGAGTGGAGCGATTCATGTTCGCTGGCCGAAACCAGGTGAGAAGCTCACGTTACTGAACGGGCAAGTCATTGAACCGGCGACAAACATGCTGCTGATTGCTGATGAGGCTCGCCCGCTGGCATTGGCAGGCGTGATGGGGGGGGAGAACAGTGGCGTGTCGGACGACACTTCCGAGATCTTCCTGGAGTCGGCATTTTTCCTGCCTGACGCGATTGTCGGACGGGCGCGTGCGCTTGGCTTCTCCTCAGATGCGTCCCATCGGTATGAGCGTGGCGTTGATTACGAATTGGCACAAAAAGCCATGACCCGCGCGACCCAGTTGCTGGTGGATATTTGTGGTGGCAGTGCAGGCCCGGTGGTCGAAGCCGTTTCGGTTGCGCATTTGCCCCAGCGCAAGGCAGTCTGTTTCCGTCCGGCGCGTGCGCGCAAGATTCTGGGTTTTGATGTCTCGGACGAGAGTATCCATACCTCGCTGATTCATCTGGGCATGCGTGTGGCTGATGTCGATGGCATTCTGGAAGTTACACCGCCGAGTTACCGTTTCGACATCGAGATCGAAGAAGACCTGATTGAAGAAGTTGCACGGGTTTATGGCTACGACAATATCCGGCCTCTGCCGCCCAAGGCGCCGGTAACAATGCAGGCCTGCACCGAGCAGACCCGCCCTGTGCATCGTTTGCGCAGGCTGCTTGCAGCGCAGGACTATCAGGAAGTCATCAGCTACGCTTTCGTCGAAGAGGCGTGGGAACGCGACTTCGCCGGGAATGAAGATCCGATCAAACTGGCTAATCCGATTGCCAGCCAGATGGGTGTGATGCGTTCAACCCTGCTGGGGGGCTTGGTGGGAGCGTTGAGCACGAATTTGCGTCGCCGTGCCAGTCGTGTGCGGTTGTTCGAAATCGGCCGCTGTTTTGCCAAGGACGCGTCCGGGGCCCCTGTCGAAGGCTATTCCCAGCCAATGCGTGTCGCAGGTCTTGCCTGGGGACCGGTAGCTCCAGAGCAGTGGGGGCAGGCTTCACGCCGAGTGGATTTCTATGATGTAAAACGCGACGTGGAGATACTGCTGGGCGGCCGCGCAGAATTTGTGGCGGCCAAGCATCCTGGTTTCCATCCGGGCCGCTCTGCTGAGATTAAAGTGCAAGGGTGTGTGACGGGGTTCATGGGCGAGTTACATCCAGCATTGGTACAGCGCTATGATCTGGCAAATGCACCGATTCTCTTTGAACTCTCGCTGGATGCTGTACTAGCGAGTCAGGTTCCAGCGTTCGCTGAACTGCCGCGCCATCCGACCGTGATGCGTGATCTGGCGTTGGTCGTCGGAAATGCCGTCACGGCCGATGCTCTGGTGTCCGGTTTGCGTGCCGCAGCAGTAGAGATCGTTCGGGCCGTGGATGTCTTTGATGTTTATTCGGGCAAGGGGATCGAGCCTGATCAGAAGAGTGTTGCACTTCGGGTGATGCTCCAGCATGCTGAACGCACGCTGGAAGAGGCGGAAATTGATAACGCGATGCGGGCGCTGATTAGTGCTGCCGAACGCGAATTTGGGGGGCGTCTGCGTGCCTGAGATTGATAAAAACACAGCACCGACTTTGACCAAGGCTGAGCTGGCCGACTTGCTCTTTGATCAGGTTGGTTTAAACAAGCGCGAAGCCAAGGACATGGTTGAAGGGTTTTTCGACGAGATCCGTAACGCGCTGGAGCGTGGCGAAGAGGTGAAACTTTCTGGCTTTGGCAATTTCCAATTGCGGGACAAACCGCAGCGTCCGGGGCGTAACCCCAAGACCGGCGAAGAGATCCCTATCACCGCCCGGCGGGTTGTGACATTTCATGCCAGTCAGAAATTGAAAATGACAGTAGAGCAACTGAGTGATGGACAACCTGCTTGAAGATGTCGGTGAACTGCCTCCCATTCCCGCCAAACGGTATTTTACGATTGGCGAGGTGAGTGAGCTGTGCGGCGTCAAACCGCATGTGCTGCGCTATTGGGAGCAGGAGTTCACGCAGCTCAAGCCCGTCAAGCGGCGTGGTAACCGTCGCTACTACCAGCGCCACGAAGTCTTGCTGGTACGCCGAATCCGCGAGCTGTTGTATAGCGAGGGCTTTACCATTAGTGGCGCACGCAATCGCCTGGAGGAATATCAGATCCTCAAACTTGAAACGGAAGAGATCGTCGAGCGTGGTCGTGCTACCTCCGTGCAATTACGTGAAGATCTGGAAGCCGTATTGGCGATTTTGCGGGCGTGAAGGAAGAAAAGCAGTGTGATTGGCTGGCGTAAAACTGTAGGCCTGCTATAATTCGGCCTCTGTGTCGGGGCGTAGCGCAGCCTGGTAGCGCACTTGCATGGGGTGCAAGGGGTCGCGAGTTCGAATCCCGCCGCCCCGACCAACAGAAACAAGCACTTAGCCCAATCCTCGGATTGGGCTTTTTGCTTTTTCAGCCAAAAAACAGAATCTGGTTACCGTTCGGTTACCGTTTGCCAGTCGTTGAAGACGGGTGTCCGCAGCTTCGTTAGCCGTAGTGATTGCCGTTTGATATGACTGCTGTGTCGTTTGAGGCCGTGCTGTCCGACACGTACGGCCATGCCTTCGAACCTTTTGTTTCCATCGAGGCGCTCATCCACCTTCTCCCCCTGAGCTGGAGAGGTTAGTCCATCCGCTGCATAGGGCTTAACCGATAGTAGGGGCCTGCGTGCATGTGCGGACATGTGCCAAGCTGCTGCATCCGAGCTACAGGGCTACACTACGAACTCAGTCGTGCGATTGGCATCGTGGATGCGCAAAAAAATTAGCTTGATACGAAGGGGGCGTGGCGTGGACCAAGGGATAGGCTTGGCGGGTAAAAGTGCGCAAGAAGTTTGTGCTCTCACACTTGACGAAGCTCGGTACTTTTTCTTGGATATGAATCCAGGAAAGACCAAGGAAGACTTCGAGAGAGACGTCCTAGGGCCTCTTGAACGGAGTCAAAGCAACATATCTGGCCTTGCCGCCGCTCAGCAATTTGAAGAAGCCTTGCGGCTAAACAAAATACCCGGCGCATTGATCGCACCTATGGCGATAGCGATCTCCTATAGTTTTGAGGCTTTAAACATGGCTGATCAATATAGGATTGAGGATGCGTGGAGATTGGTTGCGGAAGCTCGCTTTTACATGGCGTACGTGTACGCAAGCAGTCACTTGCTTCGCGATGTACCGGCCATACAAAAGCATCAGCGAAAACTTCAAGCATCGGCCGGGGCGAAAGCAAAGAAGGAAAAAATGTATGGGGCTTTAAAGTTGGTGGTCGGTGAATTGGCGATTCGCTTGATGCCTGAGAGTGGCTGGCCCTCACGAAGGCAGGCATCAAAAAAAATTCGAGACAATCTAGAAAAAAACAACAAATTGTCACCTCTCTCGATTGATCAAGCGCAGGACACAATTGACGGTTGGCTATCGGAGTTACCTAATGCCAAGGAGTTGTTTCCACCGCGTGGTGCTCCTAAGTCGTAGCTGGAACTGTACCGTTTACTGGCAGGCATAGTAGGTCTGCCAGCAAACGGGATAGAGCTGCCCGCGCCTATTTGCGATCCTTGAAACCACTGGAGTATCCCAGTTGGACAAGGAAGCAGATATGGAAAATCAATTAAACGGTTCATTGCGCGTCCTGCGCATCAAGCAATTCGCCCATCTTCTTCAGCTGAGCCGGGCGGCGATTTACGACCGGATGAATCCCAAGTCTCCGCGTCATGACGCCACCTTCCCGAGGCCGATTCGCCTGGGCGCCAACTCGGTGGGGTGGCTTGAATGCGAAGTCGATGCATGGATCGCCAAACAGGCCGATTGCCGTGAGCCGGTACTCCAGACGGGGGAAGCGCAATGAACCGCATTCCGCTTCCGTTCCCGGTTGAGGCATTGCCTCCTACCTTGCGCGCAGCAGTCGAAGAAGCCAGCATCGTGACACAGGCACCGCTCGCTCTGATTGCCAGTTCGGCGTTAGCGGCCGCATCGCTGGCGGTGCAGGCCAAGTATGACGTCAAGCGCTACGACGACTTGGTTTCGCCCTGCTCCCTGTACGTCATCACCATCGCCGAGTCTGGTGAGCGCAAGACCACAGTCGATCGGCTCTTCATGACGCCGTTCGAGCAGTTCGAAGCGGCCTTTGCGCAGACGGGGTGCGAAGCGGCAGACAGCAATGAAGGGGAGGGTGAAGATGACTAAACTCAAAAAACTGGTCGCCCAGATCCGTCTGATTTACCAAGATACCACCCCGGCAGGTTTTCTGGAGGGGCTTCGCAAGAACACCCCCTCGGCCGGATTGTTTGAGGATGAAGCAGGGCGGGTATTTAGCAGCCGGCTGTTCGAAGACCTGGCTCCCCTCAACAAGATATGGGGTGGCAGTTCCGTGCGCGTCGATCGCAAATACGATAGTTTCACGATCCGCGCGCCCCGGTGCACCATATCGTGGATGGTGCAACCGAAGATCTTCGAGAAGTTCATGAACCGCAAAGGGGATGAGGTCCGTGGGATTGGCTTTCTTGCCCGCTGTCTGGTGAACTACCCCTTCTCAACGCAGGGCAGCCGTCAGCAGCGTCGCGGCCTGCTGCGCCTGGAGGCGATTGAGCGTTTTCGTAGGCGGGTCACCGCGTTGCTCAACGATCAGATCGATTTGCTCCGTCCTCGTACTACCGAAGATGACGGCGACAAAGTGATTCTGAACTTCAGCGTGGCTGCGCAGGCCGAATGGGAGAACGTCGCCAATGCCGTCGAAGCCGCACTTCGGCCGGGGGGCGTGTTCTGCGAGACGCGTGACTATGGCTCCAAGGTCGCCGAAAACATTGCCCGTCTGGCTGGCGTCCTTCATGCTTTCGAAGGCTACGCAGGCACCACTATCTCCCTCGAAACCCTGCTGTCCGCCAAAGCAATCGTGCTTTGGTACGC
>Ga0316604_10001774_pt1 | contig 17924 bp, 19 predicted proteins | sample OWC_soil_day20_C_FD_207650 | JGI IMG/M metagenome (GOLD analysis project Ga0316604, IMG submission 207650) | Wetland soil microbial communities from Old Woman Creek delta, Ohio, United States - OWC_soil_day20_CT | ecosystem: Environmental > Terrestrial > Soil > Wetlands | place: USA: Ohio... | reverse complement strand
TCGGGTTTCAAATCGCTCAAGGAAGGTCAGCGCGTTGAATTTGAAATCAAGCAGGGCCCCAAGGGCCAGCAGGCTTCAACGATCAAGCCGCTTTAACGCTTTCTCCGCAAGGCGTTTGAAGGCCGGGGATTCTCGGCCTTTTTTCTTTTTGTGTGAGCTAAATGACCAAGAAAAAGGCCGTCATCCTTGCAGATGACGGCCTGATTGTTCTGTTGCGGCAAAAAACGCTTATCCGTTGCGGGTTTCCACTTGTTGCAGTGGTTCCTCAACGGGAATCGGACGTGGTTTGCGACGACGCGGTGCGTGAACCGGGGCTTCTTCTGCAACGACAGGAGCCTGCGCGCCAGCGATAGTTTCTACCATTTGCAATTCCGCCTCTTGTGCTGCGAGCAAGGCTTTCAGATCGATTTGTGGTGCAGCTACAGGTCTGACCGCCGGTACAATTTGTACAGGTTCAGGCTCGATCGATGCTGGTTCAATTTTCGTTTCTTCAACGGCTGGCGTTGCTGTGACAGCAGGAGCTGGCTGTGTTTCAGAAACTGGAGGCTGCGTCTGCTCCTGCGCCACCGTTTCCACAACGGGGGCCGCTGGGGTTTCTGCGGTTTCAGGCTCAGGGACATTCAACGCCAGCGGAACCTGCGCAGAGGCTTCGGAAACCGGCGCTACTTCAGGCGTTGTGGCGATGACGCTTACTTCTCCATTCTCATTCAGCGCGGAGCTGGCGTCAGTCTCTGTTCTGCGTTCGCCACGGCCACGGCCACGACGGTTGCGACGATTGCGTTCGCGTCCTTCGCTGCTGCGGACTTCAGAGGGGCTTGAACCTTCTGTCAGGGCGACACCCGTGTCGGCTTGTACTGCGGCGACGATGGTTTGTTCAGGGGCTTCTGCCAGCGCGACAACTTCGCGTTGCTGCTGCTGACGTTCACGCCGCTCCTGATTACGTTCGCCACGCTCGCGTTGCGGTTTGGCAGGCGCATCCGTGCGTTCCTGCTTGTCACCGCGTTCGGGACGGTTGCGTTCGTTTTGTACGCCTTGTTCGGTCTTGTTGCGTTCCTGACGCTCGCCACGGTTGCGCTCGTTACGCGGACCACGCTCGCCACCAGCAGGTTCTTCACGGGGCTTGCCACCATCCTTGCGTGCTTGGGCAGGATCGGTATTGCGGCCCCCTTTGCGCTCACCGCGTTGTTCGTCACGGCGACGACCATCACGGCGCTCACCGCGCGGCTTGGCCGGGGCCACCGGGGCAGGAACGGCCGGCGCGGCCGGTTCGCCACTGAGCCAGTCCATGATGCGACGGAACAAGCCTTTGCTTTCGCCCGATTTTTCGACCGGCTTGCTTGCACGAGGCGTGCGGGGTTCAACCATTGGCGCCGGTTGGTCTGGCGTAATGCCTTTGATGGCGGCTTCCTGGCGGACCGGTTTGACTTCGGTCTGTGCCGAAGGCGGGGTGTAGGTAGACTCGGTCGGTTGTACTGCCATGCGATAGCTGGGAACCGAGCTTTCTTCCTGATTCAGCTGATCGTGACGCAGACGCACGATTTCGTGGGCCGGCGTTTCGAGATGGCGGTTCGGGATGATCAGCAGGTTAACCTTGTGGCGCAGTTCAATCTTGGCGATGTCGTCGCGTTTCTCGTTGAGCAGGAAAGTGGCGACATCCACGGGAACCTGCGTATGCAGAGCCCCCGTGTTTTCCTTCATGGCTTCTTCTTCGAGGATGCGCAGGATATGCAGTGCTGCCGATTCGGTCGAACGGATGTGGCCGGTACCGGTACAACGCGGGCAGGTGATGTAGCTGGTCTCAGCGAGTGCCGGACGCAGGCGCTGACGCGAGAGTTCGAGCAGGCCGAAACGGCTGATCTTGCCTGTCTGGACACGGGCGCGGTCGTAGCGCAATGCGTCGCGCAGACGGTTCTCGACCTCGCGCTGGTTGCGCGGGTTTTCCATGTCGATGAAGTCGATCACGATCAGGCCACCCAAGTCGCGCAAGCGCAACTGGCGGGCCACTTCGTCGGCGGCTTCGAGGTTGGTGCGCAGTGCAGTGTCTTCGATATCTGAACCACGCGTGGCGCGGCCAGAGTTTACGTCGACGGAGACCAGTGCTTCGGTGTGATCGATGACGATGGCTCCACCCGAGGGCAGGGTGACCTGACGACCATAGGCGGACTCGATCTGGTGCTCGATCTGGAAACGCGAGAACAGCGGCACATCGTCATGGTAGCGCTTGACGCGGTTGACGTTGGCCGGCATCACCGTACCCATGAAGGCCTTGGCCTGCTCATAGATCTCGTCGGTGTCGATGAGGATTTCACCGATGTCGGCGTGGAAATAATCACGCACCGCGCGAATAACCAGTGAGCCTTCCTGATAGATCAGGAAGGCGCCATTCTGGGCCTTGGCGGCGCCATCAATGGCACCCCATAGCTGCATCAGGTAGTTCAGGTCCCATTGCAGCTCTTCCGCTGTGCGACTGATCGCTGCGGTACGGGCAATCAAGCTCATGCCGTTGGGGACTTCGAGCGCATCCATGATTTCGCGCAGCTCGGCACGATCGTCACCCTCGACGCGGCGCGAAACCCCACCGCCGCGGGGGTTGTTCGGCATCAGGACAAGGTAGCGACCTGCCAGGGAAACAAAGGTGGTCAGCGCTGCGCCTTTGTTGCCGCGTTCTTCCTTTTCGACCTGGACGATGATTTCCTGGCCTTCACGCAGGGCTTCCTTGATGGATGCGCGATTGTCTACGCCTTCGCGGAAATAGGAACGCGAGACTTCCTTGAAAGGCAGGAAGCCGTGACGTTCTTCACCGTAATCGACAAAGGCTGCTTCGAGACTGGGCTCGATGCGGGTGATGACGCCCTTGTAGATGTTGCTCTTGCGCTGTTCCTTGGCGGCCGATTCGATGTCAAGGTCAATGAGTTTCTGACCATCAACAATCGCAACGCGGAGTTCCTCGGCCTGCGTTGCATTGAAAAGCATGCGCTTCATTTAGTTCTTCTCCCGCGCGCGATTGCGGGCAAGGCGAACCACTGATTTCCCCTCGCGGGGAATACAGCTAACTCAACTTGTGTGGAACAGATTTGTCATGTGTTCTTTTTGCAAGGAGTGAATCGGGTTCGTCTTACGACACCCTGAGCCGCTTGGGCAGATCTCAGGGTGTTCCAGTCTGGTTCGCGTTCGCGCGCAAAATGGGTCGATCAATCAAATGGTTTGGGATACCATCGACCGCTTTATCCGGTCGATCATATTGTTGTTTTCACGGCGCCTGTCGCGCAGATGGGCGGGTGGCTGGCCTACCGTACTGAATCTGTGACCTGCGCGCCGGATAACTCTACGGCGCCAACCGCTGCCGGCTGGAGCGTGCGAGGCCAAAGGCCTGGGCGCTTCAAACATGCCGGAGGGGCGATACAGACAGAACGGGCAGGCCGTGCAACACGGACGACCCACGGGACAAAACCCGCGAAAACCGCTGCAGTATATTTGAAACCCATGACTTTAGGCAAAACCCCGCCAATTACCCGCCCCGCAGCATCTGTCCGACGCGTTCTGATCGGCGAGGAAGATGCAGGCCAGCGGATTGACAACTTCCTCTTGCGTGAATGTAAAGGCGTTCCCAAAAGCCATATCTACCGGGTTTTGCGTAGCGGAGAGGTGCGCGTGAATGCCGGGCGGATCAGCCAGACGTACCGGTTGCAAGTTGGTGATGAAGTGCGCATTCCGCCCATTCGGGTAGCCGAAAAGCCCGATGCTCCGGAAATGGGTGCTGCGCAGCGTCATCTCTTCAATATCGTGTTTGAAGACGATGCTCTGCTGGTGATTGATAAACCGGCGGGGCTGGCCGTACACGGTGGAAGTGGCGTGAGTTTCGGGGTGATCGAGCTTTTACGGCGGCAGCGTCCGGAAGCCAAATTTCTGGAACTGGCGCATCGACTGGACCGAGAGACTTCGGGGCTGCTGATCATCGGCAAAAAGCGTACGGCACTGAATGTTGTGCAGGACGCCATGCGCGAGGGCCGGATGGAGAAGCGTTATCTGGCGATGGCGGTTGGGCGCTGGATGAATCCGCTGCAGCACATCAAGGCGCCGCTATATAAATATCTGACTGCCGACGGTGAGCGTCGCGTGATGGTGCGCGAGGATGGCAAGGCTTCGCACAGTGTGGTGCGTCTGGTGCAGCGCTGGGAACGGTATAGCCTGGTTGAGGTTGAACTCAAGACCGGGCGGACCCATCAGATCCGGGTACACATGCAGTCGCAAGGTTTTCCATTGCTGGGGGATGATAAGTACGGCGACTTTCCCTTGAACAAGACTTTGGCGCGTGAAGGGTTGTCGCGTATGTTTCTGCATGCGGCGCTGTTGCGACTTCAGCATCCGCTGTCAGGGGAAATGCTGGAGCTGCGGGCTCCCTTGCCAGACGAGCTGGCGAGCTTTGTGAAAAAAGTTGATGCAAACCAGAAAAGGGATTTTGGCTGAGATGAGCGAACGGAATTTTGACCTGATCGTGTTTGATTGGGATGGCACCTTGATGGATTCCACGGCGCTGATCGTCGAGTCGATCCAGTTGGCTTGCGCGGATATCGGCGTGGCGATTCCTTCGCGCGAGCGTGCCGCACACGTGATCGGCTTGAGCTTGCTTGGTGCGGTGCAGAGTGTGGCACCTGATCTGGACGAGGCCAGCTGCCAGCGATTGGCGGAGCGTTATCGTTATCACTACTTGGCACGTGACCATGAAACCGTTTTGTTCGAGGGCATCCGGGAGTTGCTGGAGGACCTCCGCGCACAGGGCTATCTTTTGGCGGTGGCGACTGGCAAGGCACGACGCGGGTTGGACCGGGTGCTTGCGCAGAGTGGCCTGGCGCCGCTGTTTCATGCCTCACGGTGTGCAGATGAAAGCTTCTCCAAGCCTCATCCCGGCATGTTGCTGGAGCTGACCGAGCAGCTTCTGGTGGCGCCCGAACGGGCCCTGATGATCGGAGACACGACCCACGATCTGTTGATGGCGCGTAATGCCGGGACCGCAGCATTGGGGATGACATACGGCGCACACCCGGCAGAAGGATTGGCGACGGCACAATCACTGGCTTTGCTCGGTTCTGTTGCTGAATTGCGCGACTGGCTGACGTGCAACGGCTAATTTGTCGTTCGGCTGATCTGCTGGAAGGTGGGCGCGCTTTTCGGTTCCAGGTAGATACTGCGATGGGCACTCAGGCCGCGTTCGTCTTGCGGTGGCAGGGTGTCCATGCATATTTGAATCGTTGTGAGCATGTTGCGGTTGAGCTGGATTGGCGTCCTGGTGAGTTTCTGGATGCCAGCGGTCAATACTTGATGTGTGCTGCGCATGGCGCCTTGTATGAGCCGGATACGGGCTTGTGTGTGGATGGTCCCTGCCGGGGCAGGGCCTTGCAGCGACTGGTCGTTATTGAGCGAGACGGCTGTATTTATCTTGAGGCGGGAACATGAACGAAAGCAAAGAAGTGGGTTGGGAGCGGAGCGTCATCGAGCGTCTGGCGATGGAAAGCGTCAAGGAGGCGCGTCGCAAGCGGCGTTGGAGTATCTTTTTCCGTACGCTGGGCTTTGCCTATCTAGGCGTGGTGATCTTTTTGTTCTGGAATGCCGAAGGCGGCAGTGCACGTGTGGATGGGGCCCAACATACCGCGATGGTGCAGCTTGAAGGGGTGATTGGCGCCAGCGGTGAAGTCAAGGCGGCTGAAACCATCCAGGCGCTACAGGCTGCGTTTGAAGCCGAGAATTCAAAAGGCGTGATCCTGCGGATCAACAGTCCGGGCGGGAGTCCGGTGCAGGCGGGCATGATCAATGATGAAATCCGGCGCTTGCGTGCTAAGTATCCTGCCAAGCCAGTGTATGCCGTGGTGGAGGATGTGTGTGCATCCGGGGGGTACTACATCGCTGCGGCAGCCGACAAGATTTTCGTTGATAAAGCCAGCATTGTCGGTTCGATCGGCGTACGCATGGATGGCTTCGGGTTTACCGGGACGATGGAAAAACTCGGTGTAGAGCGGCGCAGTATCACCGCAGGTGAGAACAAGGCGTTCCTGGATCCGTTCTTGCCACAGAATCCTAAGCAGGTTGAGTTTGCCAAAGGCATGCTTGCGGAGATCCATCAGCAGTTCATTGATGTTGTGCGGCATGGACGCGGGAAGCGCTTGAAGGAAACACCGGAGATGTTCTCGGGCCTGTTCTGGAGCGGAGCCCGGAGTATCGAACTGGGGCTGGCAGATGCGTATGGCACGGTGGATTCTGTGGCCCGGGACGTAATCAAGGCAGAGGAAATTCGTGACTACACCCAGCGCGAAAACGTTGCCGAACGCTTGGCGAAGCGATTTGGCGCGGGGGTGTCTGCCAGTGTGGTGCAGGAACTGAACCGGCTTGATGTGAAGTGATGCATTCGTCAGCCTGACCGGGGATCCGGTTCAGGCTGCCAGCAGCAGGAAAACCGTGGGCTGCCGATCCAGATCGGGCAGCCCGTTTTTTTTCCAGGTGGAAACGGTATGCGTGGCAACCCGTTCTCCGGGGGTGCTCAAGCTGCGTGCAACACAGATCAGGGTGCTGGGGGCGCAGGTTTCGAGCAGGCTCGCCAGCATTGCCGCGTTGCGGTAGGGTGTCTCGATGAAGAGTTGCGTGCGCTGCAGTTTGGCGGATTCTTGTTCCAGGCGTTTGATCGCCTGGCTGCGCTCATCCGGTTTTTGCGGCAGATAGCCATGGAATGCGAAACTCTGACCGTTCAGTCCCGAGGCCATCAGCGCCAGTAACAGCGAGGACGGGCCAATGTGTGGAATGACCCGGATCGCATGCTCATGCGCGCGTCGGACGATCAGTGCGCCCGGGTCGGCCACGGCCGGACAACCGGCCTCGGAGACCAGGCCACCGTCACGGCCGGCAAGAATCGGCGCGAGCAGGGCGTCGATACTTCGGGCATCGAGTTTTTCGGGCAATTCGTGAATTTCGGCGCTCTGGATCGGGCGTGAATAGCCCAGACGCTTGAGTTCCGCACGAGCAGTCTTGGCGCGTTCGGCAATGAAGTAGTCCAGTACATCGAAGCGTGCCAGAACTTGTGCGGGATGCGTCGCAGCGGGTTCGGACGGTCCCAGTCCGACCGGGAGTAAGTGCAGGCTACCGGGGATTGTGCTCATGGTACTTGCACGCCTTCGGCGCGCAGCATGCGTGAGAGTGCGATCAATGGCAGTCCGATCAAGGCGGTCGGGTCGTCTCCACGCATATAGTCGAGCAGGCTGATTCCCAAGCCTTCCGATTTGGCGCTGCCTGCGCAATCCAGTGGGTGCTCCTGTTCAACGTACCGGACGATCTCGGCCTCGGAAAGCTTGCGGAAACGTGCTTCGACCGGGATGCCCTCCAGCTGGGTGCGTCCGCTAGCACTGTCGAAGAGGCAGACGGCGGTATGGAACACAATCGTGTTGCCGCTCATGTCGCGTAATTGGGCAACTGCGCGTTCAACTGTACCGGGTTTGTCGAAACGAACATCTCCACGATGGGCAACCTGATCGCTGCCAATGATCAGGGCGTTTGGAAAGAGGTTCGCCACGGCCCTGGCTTTTTCTGTTGCAAGGCGTTCGGCGGTGGCTACCGGCGTTTCTCCGGGCAAGGGGGTTTCATCCACTTCCGGGCGGGCGGTTTCAAAGGGCAGGCCGAAACGCTCCAGCAGCTGCTTGCGATAGATTGAGGTGGAGGCAAGAACGAGATGGCGAGTGCTCATGGGTGGTATTGGGGCAGAATCCCCGGTACTTGTTCCGGGATTAGGCTTTGACAGGAACAGCCAAAAATAATAGCATTGCCGGTTCATGTCGCACCAGCCTCTAGTTATTCCTGATCCTTTTGAGTTCGCTCGACGTGGTGACACGCTTGTTGGTGAGCTTGATGCACGCAGTCTGCCAAGGCTTGCCGAGAGGCTTCGGGATCTTGGTGTGGCGCAGCTTGTAAATTATGAGCTGAATGGATTTCGGCAGGACGAAGAATCTTTTCTGGAAGTGCAAGCCAGCGCTTTGCTGACCATGCAGTGCCAGCGATGTCTTGGCGATGTGCAGTGTGCAGTGGACGCTATGTCGCGGCTGTTGCTGGTGCCTTCGGGCATGCCACTGCCGGATGAAGACCTGGAAGAAGATGATTTTGATCCGGTTCACGCCGGGCGAGACTTCGATGTACTGGGCGCGATAGAAGAAGAATTGTTGTTGGCCCTGCCACTGGCGCCAACGCATGAGGATTGCAGTGTGCCGGTGGCAAAGGAAAATGGCGACGACCGTTCGCCGTTTGCGTTGCTCAAAGGTCTTAAAACCACGAGCCAACGTGAATCGTAACGATTGAAAAGAGTATTAAGGAGCATTAAATGGCCGTTCAACAGAACAAAAAGTCGCCTTCCAAGCGTGGCATGCACCGTGCGCATGATTTCCTGACGGGGCCGGCACTGGCTGTCGAGCCGACGACGGGTGAGGCTCATCTGCGTCATCACGTGTCTCCTTCTGGCTACTATCGTGGCAAGAAGGTCACCAAGGCCAAGGGCGAGTAAGTCGCGCCCTGCATGAGTGTGGCGCAAGTGTTGGTTTCTTCCGCTTGCGCCAGCTTAGGCACTTTTGTGCATTTCTCGCGTGACGTCGCAGGTTCTCCTGTGGCGTATTTCAGCAGCCAAGCATCTGTCTGCTCCCCGATACGTTCGGGGCTGCGGTTGTTTGTGCTCGTCTACTGATTCCGTATAAGTGATGCCTATCACCCTCGCGATTGATTGCATGGGCGGCGATCATGGTCCTTCGGTGACCATTCCGTCCGCATTCCAGTTTTTGCGTGAAGACACACAGGCTCGCGTCATCCTTGTCGGCTTGTCTGAAGTTTTCGATGAAGCTTTCCGCAAGTCAGCCCAGGAATTCGGCGAACGTCTGATTGTGCGGACGGCCTCTGAGGTCGTCGAGATGGACGAGGCGCCTGCTTCGGCCATGCGCGGCAAAAAAGATTCTTCGATGCGCGTGGCGATTGATCTGGTCAAGAGCGGCGAGGCAACTGCTGCCGTTTCGGCCGGAAATACTGGCGCATTGATGGCTATTTCCCGCTTCGTTCTGAAGACTTTGCCAGGGATTGACCGTCCCGCGATTGCGACCATCATCCCTTCGATGAAGGGGCAAACCTATATGCTGGACCTTGGTGCCAACGTCGATTGTACGGCTGAGCACCTGCTGCAGTTTGCCATCATGGGGGCCATGCTGCTGGAGGCTGTTGAACACAGTAGCTCGCCGACAGTAGGTCTGCTGAATATCGGCGAAGAGGATATCAAGGGGAACGAGGTTGTTAAGCGTGCAGCCCAACTCTTGCGTCAGTCCGACCTGAATTTCTATGGCAACGTCGAAGGCAATGACATCTTCAAGGGCACGACGGACATCGTGGTGTGCGATGGCTTTGTCGGGAACGTCGCATTGAAGTCGGCAGAAGGTCTGGCACATATGGTAACCACCTTTCTGACCGAGGAATTCAAACGTAGCCTGCTGTCCAAGGTGATTGCCCTCATTGCGATGCCTGTTCTGCGGCGCTTCAAACGGCGTTTTGATCCGCGCCGTCACAATGGCGCAACCCTCTTGGGGTTGCGGGGCGTTGTGGTGAAGAGCCATGGTTCGGCAGACCAGTTCGGTTATGTCTGGGCGCTACGTCGCGCCGCAGAGGCTGCGCGCAACAATCTGATTGACCGGATTGCCACGCGGATGCAGGCTGCTGCGGCGAAGGCTCAAAATGCGACTGCGGAGGATTCTGCTGCATGATGTTTTCACGCATAGCCGGAACCGGTGGTTTTGTTCCGGGCGCGCCGGTTACCAATCAGGATCTGGTTGATCGCGGGATTGACACGTCTGATGAGTGGGTGTCCGAGCGGACCGGAATCCGCTGTCGTCATCTGGTTTCCGATGGCATGAGTACCAGCCAACTTGCCATCGAGGCTGCACGCCGCGCACTGGAGTCTGCTGGGCTGAAGGCGGCTGATCTCGATATGGTGATCGTCGCGACCACTACGCCGGATATGGTTTTCCCGAGTACCGCCTGTCTGGTGCAAGGCGCTTTGGGGATGCCTGTAGGCGCCGCCGCTTTCGATCTGCAGGCAGTGTGCAGCGGATTCGTGTATGCGTTGACCGTCGCTGACAAATTCATTCGTTCTGGTAGTCACCGCCGGGTCCTGGTGATTGGCGCGGAAACCTTGTCGAGGATTCTGGATTGGACTGATCGTGGGACCTGTGTGCTGTTCGGCGATGGCGCTGGGGCGGTGATCTTGGAAGCCGACGAAACTCCGGGTATTCTCGCGACCGCCATGCATGCGGATGGCTCACAGGCAGGAATCCTGTCTGTGTCTGGTCAGGTGTCTGGCGGAAATCTGATCGGATGCCCATTCATCCGGATGGATGGGCAGGCGGTGTTCAAGTATGCCGTTCGGGTTTTGAGCGAAGTGGCGCAGGAAGTGTTGGACCAGGCCGTGTTGCCATTGGTGCAACTGGATTGGCTGATTCCTCATCAGGCGAATATCCGCATCATGCAGGCAACGGCCAAGAAGTTGGGCGTGCTGCCGGAACGCGTGGTTGTGACGGTTGACCGGCACGGTAATACCTCGGCGGCATCGGTGCCACTGGCGCTGGATGTTGCGGTGCGTGATGGCCGGATCAAGCGAGGCCAGACGGTTCTTGTTGAAGGCGTAGGCGGTGGTTTCACCTGGGGTGCAGCTTTGCTGCGCTACTGATGAGTCTGCGAGGAGATTGGAATGAGTGCTGTGAATAGTCGGTTGGCCGTTGTATTTCCAGGGCAAGGCTCACAATCCGTAGGGATGATGGCGTCGTTTGCTGACTCGGCTGTTGTACGTGACACCTTTTCAAAGGCTTCTGATGCGCTGGATCAGGATCTCTGGCAACTGGTGGCTGATGGCCCTGCCGAAGCCTTGTCGCAGACGGTAAATACCCAGCCGGTAATGTTGGCTGCAGGTGTTGCGGTCTGGCGGGCTTGGCTGGCGCAAGGCGGTGCTTGCCCCGCGCTGGTGGCAGGACATAGTCTGGGTGAATATGCTGCGCTGGTTGCAGCTGAAGTGTTGGCGTTCGGAGATGCTGTTCGCTTGGTTCGTTTCCGTGCCGAAGCCATGCAGGAAGCGGTTCCTGCGGGGGAGGGCGGCATGGCGGCTATTCTGAACCTGTCTCCGGAACTGGTGGCCGAGGCTTGTGCTGAGGCGGCACAAGGGCAGATCGTTGGTGCTGCCAATCTGAATTCTCCGGTGCAGATCGTGATCTCGGGTCATGCTGCAGCGGTGGCGCGTGCCATGGAAGGGTGTAAAGCGCGAGGAGCCAAACGTGCTGTGCCTTTGCCGGTCAGTGCTCCGTTTCATAGTGCTTTGATGAAGCCTGCCGCAGATCGCCTGGCCGAGCGACTTGCTGAAACCGTTTTTGCACAACCGAAGATTGCTGTACTTAACAACGTCGATGTGAAAATCGAGACGGATCCGGCGCTTATTCGAGATGCTCTGGTGCGCCAGGCGTATGGTCCGGTACGCTGGACCGAATCGGTGGAGGCCATGACGCAGCGGGGCATTGCCAGCGTGCTGGAATTTGGCCCTGGTAAAGTGCTGGCTGGATTGGTCAAGCGGATTGCTGGTGATCTGAGTGTGGAAGCGATCACGGATGCCGAGGCGCTGGCACGTGTTGTGCCCCAATACCCACAGGTTTGAGGAAGACTGGATGAAAACACTTGAAGGACAGGTTGCGCTGGTGACCGGGGCAACCCGCGGAATAGGTCGAGCGATCGCGCTTGAGCTTGGGCAGCGCGGGGCGGTTGTGGTTGGTACGGCAACCTCTGCAGAAGGGGCCGCTGCGATTTCGGCTGTCTTGCAAGAGGCTGGCTTCCAGGGGTGTGGTTTGGCGCTGAATGTGACGGATGCTCCGGCTTGTGAAGCCGCGATTGCACAGATCGAGAAGGATTTTGGTACCGTATCGGTATTGGTCAACAACGCAGGCATTACTCGCGACAATATTGCGATGCGCATGAAGGACGAGGAATGGGATGCTGTGATGGAGACCAACCTCAAAGCGGTTTTCCGGATGTCCCGGCTGGTCATGCGGGGCATGATGAAAGCGCGCAATGGGCGGATCATCAATATCAGTTCGGTCGTGGCCAGTTCCGGTAATCCGGGGCAGGCCAACTATGCAGCAGCCAAGGCAGGTGTGGAAGGGATGACCCGTGCTCTGGCGCGCGAACTGGGAAGCCGGAACATCACGGTGAACTGTGTCTCACCGGGCTTTATTGATACTGACATGACGCGTGAGCTGCCAGATGCGCAGCGTGACATGCTGCAGTCCCAGATCGCGGTTGGCCGTCTGGGGCGCCCGGAAGAGATTTCCGCGGTAGTGGGGTTCCTGGCCTCTCCTACTGCAAGCTATGTAACGGGGACAACCATCCACGTGAATGGCGGAATGTATATGGCATAGTTTCGCCATACGAAGGCGAACGGCGGAGATGGCTGAAGTTGTTGCCGGTTTCTGCTAAAATGGGCCAGTTTTTCCCACTTTTATACTGATTGTTGAGAAGGAGTAATTCATGGAGAACATCGAACAGCGCGTCCGCAAGATCGTTGCTGAGCAACTGGGTGCTAACGAAGCTGACATCAAGAACGATTCCTCGTTCGTCGATGATCTGGGCGCAGACTCCCTCGACACCGTCGAACTGGTGATGGCGCTGGAAGAAGAGTTCGAGTGTGAAATTCCCGATGAAGAAGCCGAGAAGATCACCAACGTTCAGCAGGCGATCGACTACGTCAGCGCCCATCTGAAAGCCTGATCGTTTTTCGTCCATCAGTATCAAGGAGTGACCTTTGACGCGTCGCAGAGTTGTTGTAACTGGGCTTGGCATTATTTCGCCGGTCGGTAATACCGTTGCTTCCGCTTGGGACAGCATTGTCAATGGTCGCTCCGGCATAGACCGCGTTACACGGTTTGATGCCAGTTCCCTGCCTACCCAGATAGCAGGCGAAGTGAAGGGGTTTGACGTGGCCGCCTACCTTTCTCCGAAAGAGGCTCGCCGTTTCGATACCTTTGTTCACTACGGTCTGGCAGCTGCCATGGATGCCATCAAGGATGCTGGCATCGAAGCACATCCGGCCAACGCCGAACGGATCGGGGTGTGTATCGGTTCCGGGATTGGCGGTCTGCCGCTGATTGAAGACACCATGCATGCCATCGCTGCGGGCGGTGCGCGCAAGATTTCCCCGTTTTTTGTTCCGGGATCGATCATCAACATGGTGTCTGGCGTGTTGTCGATCAATTATGGTTTCAAAGGCCCGAACTTTGCCATCGTGAGTGCCTGTGCGACCGGCAATCATTCGATTGGTGAAGCACAGCGCCTGATTGAATATGGCGATGCAGACATCATGATTGCGGGTGGCGCGGAATCCACCGTCTCATTGCTTGGGATGGGCGGTTTCTGTTCGGCCAAGGCGCTGTCGACCCGCAATGATGACCCGCAGACGGCCAGCCGCCCGTGGGATGCTGAGCGTGATGGTTTCGTGCTGGGTGAAGGTGCCGGCATTCTGGTGCTGGAAGAGTACGAACATGCCAAGGCACGGGGCGCCAAGATTTACGCTGAAGTCGCGGGTTACGGTATGAGCGCGGATGCGTACCACGTCACTTCTCCTTCTGAGGGGGGGGAAGGGGCTGCCCGCAGCATGCGGAATGCACTGCATAACAGTCATATTGCCGTGGATGAGGTTGACTACGTGAATGCCCACGGGACTTCGACGCCTGCGGGTGACCTGGCTGAAACCATGGCGGCCAAAGCGTGTTTTGGCGCGCACATTGGCAAGGTGGCGATGAGTTCGACGAAATCGATGACGGGCCATTTGTTGGGTGCCGCGGCCGGGGTCGAAGCGATTTTTTCCATACTGGCCATTCGTGACCAGATTGCGCCTCCGACCATCAATCTCGTCAATGCCGATCCGGCCTGTGATCTGGACTACGTGCCGAACGTGGCGCGTCAGATGCCGATCAATGTTGCGGTTTCAAATTCGTTCGGATTCGGCGGGACCAACAGCACCGTGGTTTTCCGCAAGATCTGATTCTGGCTCGGCGGGCTGCGACGATGTTGCAAGGAGCCGGGGCCAGTGAAAACAGGGCGCTTGATGTGATGTCGGCGCCCTTTTCATTTTCATTGCTCTATTCCCGATCTCTGTGGTGGGCTGCGGGGCTGGCACATTTGCTGCCGCTTCTGTGTCTTGGTGCGTCAGGCGTGCCGGGCTGGGCACGCATGGTGGTGCTGGGAGGCGTACTGGTCTCGGCGGGGTGGGGGTGGCGTACCGCGCGATGCTTACGACATCTGCGCATGGCTTGGTCTGTGTCTGGGGAGGTGTGGCTGCGTGCGCCGACAGGAGACGCCCAGATCGAAATCCTGCCTGACTCGATTGATCTGGGTTGGTTGATCGTGCTGCATTGGCGCGAGATGAATTCGCAAAGTACTGGGCGTGCGCCGTTGACGCGTGACGCATTGGCACCCGAACACTGGCGGGCATTACGCCGCTACTTGCGCTGGAGCAGACCGGAGGCGGATTAGTCGCAGCGCGTGCGGGTCTATTGATTCCAGCGTTTCAGGTGCGCAGGCCAGAGCTTGTTGTGCAGGATGGTCGGTGTGGCGCGTTCGGCCGTCTGCGGATAATCCTTGGAAAAGTGCAAGCCGCGGCTTTCCTTGCGGCGCATCGCGCAACGGACGATAAGATCCGCTGCGGTGACCAGATTGCGCAGTTCGATGAGATCATTGCTGACCCGGAAGTTGCTGTAGTACTCGTCAATTTCGCGGTTCAGCAGACGGATGCGGTGCTGTGCACGCTCCAAACGCTTGTTGGTGCGTACGATACCGACATAGTCCCACATGAAACGGCGCAGCTCCTCCCAGTTGTGGGAGATCACGATTTCCTCATCCGCATCGCCAACACGGCTTTCGTCCCATGCCGGTAGTTCCGCAGGCGCTTGCCGGGGATGCTGAAGAATGTCTCGTGCCGCCGCCTCGGCAAAGACCACGCATTCGAGCAGTGAATTGCTGGCCAGCCGGTTGGCGCCGTGCAGACCCGAGCAGGCGGCTTCACCGATGGCGTACAGACCCGGCAGGTCGGTGCGTGCGCGCAAGTCGATCTGTATCCCTCCACATGTGTAATGGGCGGCGGGCACTACGGGGATGGGGTGTTTCGTGATGTCGATGCCCAGCTCCAGGCAGCGGGCCGTGATGGTCGGGAAATGCTCGTGCAGGAATTCGGGGCTTTTGTGCGAGATATCCAGAAAGACGCTATCGATCCCGCGCTTCTTCATCTCGAAGTCGATGGCACGTGCGACGACATCGCGTGGGGCGAGTTCGGCGCGCGGGTCATGCTTGGGCATGAAGCGCGTGCCGTCGGGCAGCCGCAACAGCCCCCCTTCGCCGCGGACGGCTTCGGAAATCAGGAAGGATTTTGCTTGTGGGTGATACAGACAGGTGGGGTGGAACTGGATGAACTCCATGTTGGTGACCCGGCAGCCTGCACGCCAGGCCATGGCGATTCCATCTCCTGTCGATGTATCGGGATTGGTGGTGTACAGATAGACCTTGCCGGCACCGCCGGTGGCCAGAACGGTATAGGCAGCGGCAAAGGCGTCGATGTGTCCGCTGGACAGGTCAAGCAGATAGGCCCCCTGACAACCGGCTTCCGGTTTTCCGAGTTTGTGGCCGACGATCAGGTCGACTGCAACATGGTTTTCCAGGATATGGATGTTTGGATGGCGTTTAACCTTGTCGATCAACGTTTCCTGTACGGCAGCGCCGGTGGCGTCGGCCACGTGCACGATGCGGCGATGGCTGTGGCCACCTTCACGCGTGAGGTGCATCCCCCAGCTGGTATCGGCATCCGGCGTGAAGGGGACGCCTTGATCGCGTAGCCACTGGATGGCCGCTGCGCCATTCTCGACAACAAACCGTGTCGCCGCCGGATCGCACAGATGGGCGCCGGCAACCTGGGTGTCTTCGTAGTGCGAAGCGGTCGAGTCGGCGGGGTCAATGACTGCCGCAATCCCTCCCTGAGCCCAGGCGCTGGCGCCGTCCTCGATATGGCGCTTGGTTACGAGTGCGACCTGGTGCGTGTCAGCGAGGCGCAATGCGAGGGACTGGCCAGCCAGACCGCTGCCAAGGATCAGAACATCAAAACGCTTCAAGGGGGATTCTCCTGGCTACTGTGGCGGCGGAAAAGTTCTAATCCTAGTCGTCGCAGGGTCGCGGGCCAAGTCTCCTGCAACAAAGACTTGCCTAGATTGGAACCAGTTTGAGCAAAATCTGGAAATGGACGGGAATGTTTGCCTGTGCATGAACTTTGTGATCCGGGTTGTGGTCTGATCGCTGAGTAGTCGCAAAGGCTTCGGCTATACTTTGGCTCCCGGCCCCATAACTTAGTTTCCGACAGCCGATGAGCGACAGAGAGATTGACCAGCAACTGGTTGAGCGTGTGCAGCGTGGCGACAAGCAGGCATTCGGCCTGCTTGTGTCCAAGTATCAGCGCAAGCTTTCCCGATTGCTGTCGCGGATGATTCGTGATCCGGCAGAAGTAGAAGATGTCGCCCAAGAGGCGTTCATCAAGGCGTACCGTGCCTTGCCCTCATTTCGGGGTGAGAGTGCGTTCTACACCTGGCTATACCGGATTGGTATCAATACTGCAAAGAATTACCTGGTGTCGCAGGGGCGCAGAGCGCCTACGACAACCGAGATCGAGGCAGAGGATGCAGAACAGTACGAATCAGGAGAGTTGTTGCGGGACAACGATACGCCTGAGCGCTTGCTGCAGACCCGGCAGATCGGAGAGACGGTGAACCAAGCGATGGAGGCTTTGCCCGAAGAGTTGCGCACTGCGATCGTGCTGCGCGAGATAGAGGGGCTGAGCTATGACGAGATCGCCGCGGCCATGAATTGTCCGATCGGGACGGTCAGGTCGCGTATTTTCCGGGCGCGCGAAGCGATTGCCGAGCGCTTGAAACCGATGCTGGATATTGCGCCAGACAAAAGGTGGTGAGTATGACAAACGAACAATTGTCTGAATGGATCGACGACGAACTGGATGCTGCAGGATGTGCTCAAGTCGTGAACGGTTTGGTACGGCAATCCGCGCAGCGTGAAACCTGCAGTTTGTATTGGTTGATAGGGGATTGCCTGCGTGGCGAGGCCCCGTCCGGCAAGGATCTGACAGGGGCGATTCTGGCTGCATTGGCCGACGAGCCGACGGTGCTGGCGCCGGTGGCCCGTGCGCCGCGCGTGGAGTCGTCACGCTGGTTGCCGATTGCGGCGGCGGTAGCTGGAGTAGCGGTGGCGGCCTGGATGGGGCTCAGCCTGTGGTCCGCTCCCTTGCAGGAAGCGCCGGCTACGATAGCGCAGCAGCAATCGGTGACCAGTGACAACATCGCTGTGGCCAGTGCGGCTGTGCCGGGAGAGCCTCTGCCGGATGATCAGCGCTATTTGATGGCGCATCAGGCCTCGGCCATGGGGACTCCGATGGCGGGCGTTGCCCAGTACATCCGTTCGGTCAATATTGAGCAGGTGGATCGGCGTTGATGACTCGTCTGCGTATTGTCGTATTGATCGGGTTCAGCCTGCTTGCTCCGGCTGCCTTTGGTGATGATGCCTATGTCTGGTTGCAGCGCATGAACCAGGCTTCGCGTTCCCTCAATTATTCCGGCGTGTTTGTGTACCAGAGTCAGGGCAGGGCCGAGACTTCGCGCATTGTCCATCTGGTTGACGCTTCGGGCGAACACGAACGCCTCGAAACGCTGGATGGACCTCCGCGTGAGGTTATCCGGCATAACGAGGATGTGCAGTGTTTCTTGCCGCAGGACCGTATTGTGGTGACGGACAAGGCCGTGCTGGGTCGTCAGCCCGGGCGTCTGATCATCAAGCCC
>Ga0316604_10001773_pt1 | contig 17938 bp, 17 predicted proteins | sample OWC_soil_day20_C_FD_207650 | JGI IMG/M metagenome (GOLD analysis project Ga0316604, IMG submission 207650) | Wetland soil microbial communities from Old Woman Creek delta, Ohio, United States - OWC_soil_day20_CT | ecosystem: Environmental > Terrestrial > Soil > Wetlands | place: USA: Ohio... | reverse complement strand
ACGAATACGGCACTGACGCTGATCTATGCCGACGTCCAGGCCTTTGTCGACGACGGCAACGGGTCGAGCATGACGATCAAGGCCAACACGGGCGAATCCCTGACCGTCAGCACCGTGGCGACGGAAACCGTAGCATGGGCTGGCGCTGTCGGCGCCTCGGATTGCACGATCTACAGCGCCGGAACGCAAACAGCAGACCATGTGATCGCGCAGATCCACTGGCAAACCGCCTGAGCCGCGTTGCCCACCATGAGGCGAAAACTCCTTCGATGACTGGCCCTTCTTCCCCACCTCCCCGCCCCGCCGCCGACCGCGGCCTCGACCGCCACGCGCTGCTGATTGCCGCGACGCGGCTGTGCGGCGCCAACCGCGCATCCGCCTTGCTGCTGCGCCAGTTGCTCAAGGGGCTGGTGGCGCGCACCGACAACTGGGCGGCGCAGGCGCGCCGGCTCGACCGCGTCGGCTTCTCGGCGCGCCATCTGGCGGCATCGCTGCGCCACGTGCTCGAGTTGCCGGGCGACCTCGCGCTGGTGCAGCTGGCCGGCGGCGCCTTTCTGCTGCTGCAGCGCAACGCCCAGCGCTGGCAGATCATCGGCGAGAACGGCGAAGCGCTCGCCGACCTGCCCGACCCGGCCGGCGACGCCTTTGTCGAGGCGGTGGTGCTGCGCACGCCGCTGGCCAAGCTCAAGCTCGAAGGGCTGGCCTCGCTCGCCGCGCTGTGGCCGGCGCTGCGCGCGGCGTGGGCCGAAGTCGGGCTGGCCAGCCTGTTCGTCAATTCCGGCCAGCTGATGCTGCCGCTCTTCTCGATGCTGGTCTACGACAAGGTGGTTTCCAACGGCGTCTTCGAGACGCTGTGGGCGCTGGTCATCGGCATGCTGCTCTACCTCGCGACCGACGCCGGGATGCGCCTGGTTCGCGCCTGGTCGACCGAGCGCATCGGCGACGAGCTGACCCGGCGCAGCGACGAAAACCTCTGGCAACGGCTGACCTCGCAAGTCGACACGCCGGCCGGCGGCTTCGCGCGCTTCCTCTCCAACTACCGCGACCTTTCGCTGTCGCGCGACTTCGTCTCGTCGAGCTATCTGCTGGGCCTGGCCGACACGCCCTTCCTGGCGCTCTATCTGATCGTCATCGGCATCATCGCCTGGCCGCTGCTCATCGTCGCGCTGCTGCTGGTCGCGCTCTATTCGACCGCGGGACTGCTCTTACAGGCGCGAACCAATCGCCTGGGGCGCGAGGCCGAACAGCGCAACACGCGCAAGCTCTCGTTCATCGGCGAAATGCTCGGCGCGCTCGACGTCGCGCGCACGGTGCCCGGCGCCGGCGCTTTCTTGCGCCGCTGGCGCGAGCTGTCCGACCAGTCGGCGAGCATCGACGGTGCGCGGCGCCTCTCAATGAACCACCTCAACACGCTGTCGGCGGCGATGCAGACCTTCAGCACGGTGGCCATGCTGGCCGCCGGCGCCTATCTGATCGAAGCGCGCCTGCTCTCGGTCGGCGGGCTGATCGCCAGCAATCTGCTGGCCGGCCGGGCAATGGGAATGGTCACCTCGTTGTTCATGGTGACCGGCAAATGGCAGGATTTCCAGCGCGCCGCAGCGCGCATGGAAAGCAGCTTGGAAGCCACCGTCGAAAAGGATTGCGTGCCGCGCCCGACGACGGCCGGCCATCTCGTCGTGATCGGCCTTGGCAAGCGCTACGCGGGACGTCCGGCGGCGCTCGATGCGGTATCGTTCGCGGTCGCCCCCGGGGAGCGCATCGCGCTGCTCGGCCGGCCCGGCGCTGGCAAAACGACGCTGCTGCGCAGCCTGGCCGGGCTGTGCCGACCCGACGCCGGGCAGATCCTGATCGACGGCCTGGCGCTAGCCGACATCGCGCGCCTCGACCGCGCACGCTGGCTGGCGTGGAAATCGCAGGACCCGACGATCTTCGCCGGCAGTCTCGAAGACAATCTGCGCATCGCCGGCGGTGACGGCAAACGCCTGGCGCAGGCGATCTGGACCGCGGGCCTCGAAGACGAGCTCAAGAGCGGTCGCCTGACGCTGGGCATGATCCTCGATGAACGCGGCGCCAATCTCTCCGGCGGCCAGAAACAGAAGGTCGCGCTGGCGCGCGCCTTGGCGCAGCCTTCGCGCATCCTGCTGCTCGACGAGCCGACGCTGGGCCTCGACCCGGACAGCGAACGGCAACTCGCCCAGCGCCTGCCCGGACTGCTCGGCGACGAGACCGTGCTGATCATGACCACGCACAGCGTCATCATGCTCGGCCTGGCCAAACGCGTCATCGCCATGGACGGCGGCCGCCTGGTCGCCGATGGGCCACGCGAAAAACTGGTCAGCATCGGCTAGACGAGCGCTAAGCGACGATCCCCGCTCGGTTTCTCTCCGCCCCGCGCGCACCGCGCCAAAGGTGTCGGGGAAAATTCAGTTTGCCGGCGGCGGCGCCACGGGTTTCGGCGCGGCGGTAAACACCAGCGTCTCCGAACGCATCTCGAAAGTGCCCATCAACTGCCCGAGGCCGTCGTCCGGCACTTTGTCGAGCTTGGCGAAGCCTTCGCAGCTGCGCGTCTCGGTGACGTACATTTTGTTGCCCAACTTGATAATCCAGGCGTCGTTGCCCGGCGAGTAGACTTCGACCTTGGCGCCCCGCGGCGCCTTGCCCATCGCGTGCCGGCGCATGCAGTCGGGCAGGCGCGACGCGACGATCGAGTATTGGGCGGTGTTTTCCCACGGCATTCCGGTCACCCGAATCAAGCTCAGCGAATTGGCGCTGCCCTTGATCTCGAAGCTCGCGCGCTGATCGGAACACGCCGCCAGCAGCGGCATGATGAGCAGCGTCAGCGCGCCCGACGAAAATCTGGAGAGCATCATGAGCAACCTCCCTAAGCTATCGATTCAACCTAAAAACCTCAGATCGAAACCACGGAGAGCACAGAGGACACGGAGAAAGGGCAATCTCGAGGGGGTTCTGAGCCACCCCAAGGCGTTTTCCAGCAACCATGCAACCTATCGTTTACTCCGTGCTCTCCGTGAACTCCGTGGCTCACTGCCTTTTTTGAGGTTCAACGAGTTTCCAGTGCAGCGCTTCGCCGGCGCGCAGCGGAACCAGCGAGCCGCCGTCGGCATAAGGAAGATCTTGCGGCACGCGCCAATCCTGCGCTGCGAGCGTCACCGTCCCGACATTGCGCGGCAGCCGGTAAAAATCCGCGCCGTTGAAGCTGGCGAACGCCTCGAGCCGTTCGATCGCGCCGGCCTGCGCGAAAGCCTCGGCGTAAAGTTCGAGCGCCGAGTACGCCGTATAGCAACCGGCGCAGCCGCACGAGGTTTCCTTGGCGCCGCGCGCGTGCGGCGCCGAATCGGTGCCGAGGAAAAATTTGGCGCTGCCCGAAGTCGCCGCGGCGATCAGCGCCTGACGATGGGTCTCGCGCTTGAGCACCGGCAGACAGTAGTAATGCGGGCGCAGTCCGCCCGCAAAAATGGCGTTGCGGTTATACAAGAGATGATGCGCGGTGATCGTCGCCGCCAGGTTTTCCCCGGCCGCTGCAACGAATTGCGCCGCGTCTTTGGTGGTGATGTGCTCGAACACCACGCGCAATCCGGGGCGCCGCGCCAGCAAAGGCTGCAGCACGGTGTCGATGAATACCTGCTCGCGGTCGAAAAGATCGATCGTCGGATCGGTCACCTCGCCATGCACCAAGAGCGGCACGCCGAGTTTTTCCATCTGCCCGAGCGCCGCGTCGCACTTGAGAAGGTCGCTGACGCCGGCGTCGGAATTGGTCGTCGCGCCAGCCGGATAGAGCTTGACCGCTTTGACGAAACCGCTTTCGGCGGCGCGCTTGATCTCGTCGGCGGGCGTGTTGTCGGTCAGATAAAGTGTCATCAGCGGTTCGAAGTCGACGCCGGCCGGCAGCGCCGCGAGAATTCGCTGACGGTACGCGCCCGCAGCATCGACGGTGGTCACCGGCGGGCGCAGATTGGGCATGATGATGGCGCGCGCGAACTGCCGCGCGCTATGCGGCAATACGGCGCAGAGCGCCGCGCCGTCGCGCAGGTGCAGATGCCAGTCGTCGGGACGGGTGATAGTGATGGATGGCTGCATGATCGGACCTACGAATTGAATAGCGCGATTCTAGATGATTTCCGCGCTCCGGGCGGCGCTGACGATAAAACGGCCGGGCGGCGCGTCACCCTTGGTCAATCAGTGGGCGATACCGTATCGTGCGCACGCCGCACCGGCAACCAGATGGTAAACATCGCGCCCTGGCCCGGCGGGCTCTCGACTTCGATGCGGCCACCGTGCTTGTCGACGATGCCGTAGGAAACGGAAAGGCCGAGGCCGGTCCCCTTGCCGACTGGCTTGGTGGTAAAAAAGGGATCGAAGATTCGGGTCAGCAGCTCCGGCGCGATGCCTTTACCCGTGTCGGCGATCGAAATCCAGACTTGATCGTCGGCACAGCCGCTGCACAAGGTGATGGTGCCGTGTTCGGCAATGGCCTGGGCGGCGTTGACCAGCATGTTCATGAAGACTTGATTGAGCTGTGCGGGCATGCACTCGACCTTGGGCAACGTGCCGAATTGCCGTACCACGTCGGCCTTGTATTTTATTTCGCTCATCACTACGTTGAGCGTGCTCTCCAGGCCGGCATGCAGGTCGGCCCACTGCCATTCGTGGCTGTCGACGCGAGAGAAATCGCGCAGATCCTGGACGATCCGGCGAACGCGAGCCGTTCCTTCGATCGACTCAGCAATCAGCGTTTCGATGTCGCTGCGCAGGAAATCGAGGTCGGCCTTGTCGCGCGCCGCAGCGATGTCGCGGTGCAGCGCCGGATCAACGGCCAGCAGGTGATCTGCGCTCGCGTAGAGGTCGACGATCTGCAGCAGATCGCCAACGTAGTTTTTCAAGGTCCCCAGGTTGGAATTGACGAAGCCGATCGGATTGTTGATTTCGTGCGCGACGCCAGCGGCCAGCTGACCGATCGACGCCAGTTTTTCCGATTGCAACAACTGGTTGTGCGCTTCCTCAAGCTTCTTGATCAGCACCCGCTGCTCGTCTTTTTCCTTTTCCAGCGCGGCGTGAGCGCTCTTGCGCTCGTCGATCTCGAACGCCATCTGCTCTTTGGCGTGCAATAGCGCGCGGTTGATCTTCTCATTCTCGCGCACCGCCGCTTCGAGTTCGGCGGTGCGCTGGCGAACCTGGTCCTCGAGCATGACCGCAGTCTGGAACATGCCGAAATCGGAGCGCTGCGCACTGCTGCTGCGCTCGGCGCGGTCCATCAGCGCGGTGACCATTTTGTTGAGACGGACGACTTCGCTGCGCAGTGCCTGCTCGTCAGGCTGCACCGCCAAAACGCTATCGGACATCGCAATCCTCGGCGTCACCGAAGGCGATTCCGGTGAGCGTCTGATTGACGTGCACACCGCCGTATTGCTCGCCATAGGTGCTGAAACCGACCGCATGGTGGTCGCGAAACACCTCGCCGACGCTCGCTTTCAGGCCATTGTGAGTGATTTCCAGATTGCGCAGGATGCAATCGCAGGCGAGCACCGCCTGCGGCACGCCGATTTCTTCGCGCAGCGCCGCAAACGATTGATTGAGGTTGCCCAGCAGATCCTCGCCGTGTGCGACGCGCAGCACCAAGCCTTCGTCGATCGCGCAGAAGAACGTCAGGCTGCCGTCATCATTGGCTTTCTGGATCGCCCGCACATAATCGGTGCCATCAATCACGACGACGACCGGCGAGTTGGCAAAGTGCAAAGAACCCAGGTCAACGACGGTCGAACCGATCACCCGCGCGTATTCCTCGGCGGCCGGCAGTCCATTGATCTCCTTGACGATGCGCCGCGCCGGATCGGCTTCGGTGACGACCAGCCTTTCGTTATCGCTGACAAAGTGCTGCGTCTTGAACACCTTGAACGGATGCGGCGTGGTCGCCAGCAGCAGCACCGCGCCATCGGCGTGAAAGGCGCCGTCGAAAAAGACCCAGGTGCGAACGAAGTGCGAATCGTCGCCGGCCGACCCACCGACCAGCTGGATATTGCCCAGCGCATTCTGAAACGTTCGCACCACCGGCTCCTCGCGCACCGACAGCCCGTCGATCATCAGAAAGGCAAAACTGCTCTTGGCCGCGCTGTGCGGAACCTGCGCTTCGAGCTGTTGCAGCAGGCCATTGACGAAACCCTGGCCTCTGGCGAAATCGAACTGCTGCAGGCGGTCGAAAAGACCGGCGACCATGGTGAAGCTGTCGGCGGGAAAGCTCGCTCCCGAAATGCTGAAGTCGCAGTAGCCGCTCGGGCCGATTTCGCCAGCTGTCGTGCAGCCGATCACTTTGACGCCGTCAAACAGGCGACTCATCTCGCCGGCCAACGCGTCGAGGTCGTAGCGACTCGAGCAGAAGAAGATCACCAGCGCCATCGCCGGCTGCTGCACGGCAGCGTGAAACTCCTGAGCGGCCAGACTTGCGTCGCTTGCGCAGGACTGTCCGATACGAATGTGTGCGAGGCCACTCATCGCCTTCTCCCAAAGGATTACCCCCCGAGAACCGATGCTCTCAGAGTTTAAGTGACTTGTACATCAGTAGTTTGCGCTTTCAAGGCCAGCGCGAGCTCGTACAGAGCGTTCTTGCCGACGCCGGTAATCGCGTGACCGAGCGCCGCCGCCTGCTTGACCGGCAGCCCGGCGTCGAGCAGCAGCCTGAGCACACGCTCGCCTTCGCCGTCGTCGCCGGCGACCAGTGCGCCAGAGACGAGCAACACGAACTCGCCGCGCTGGCGGTTGGCGTCGGCCAGCAGCCAGTCGTGCGCCTCACCGAGCGGGCCGCTGTGGATCGTCTCGAACAGCTTGGTCAGCTCGCGAGCGATCACCAGCGTTCGCTCGCCGCCAAACACCGCAGCCAGCGAAGCGACGGTTTCGACGATGCGATGCGGCGCCTCGTAAAAAACCAGCGCATAAGGCAAGGCAATGAGTTCGCGCAGCGCATCCTCGCGCTGCCGGGCGCGCGCCGGCAGGAAACCGTAAAAGAGGAAATGCGGCTCGGCGAGTCCGGACGCCGACAGCGCGGCGACCGCGGCGCACGGGCCGGGCAGCGGTACGACGCGGTAGCCGGCCTCGCGCACGCGCGCCACCAGCCGCGCGCCGGGGTCGGAAATCGCCGGCGTGCCGGCGTCGGAGACCAGCGCCACGGACTCGCCTTCGGCGAGCCGGGCGATCACCTGCTGCGCGGCGGCTTCTTCGTTGTGTTGATGCGCCGCCAGCAGCCGCGCATTGCATCCGTAGTGTTTGAGCAGCGGCGCGCTGTGCCGCGTATCCTCGGCGGCGACCCAGGGCACGCTACGCAGCACGTCGATGGCGCGCTGCGTCATGTCGCCCATGTTTCCAAGCGGCGTCGGCACGACATACAATGTTGATGATTCATCCGTCATGGCAATCGGCTATCTAAAAACTCTGTTGAAACCGCTTTAAACACGGAGAACACAGAGACACAGAGCGCACAGAGAAAAACGTAAAGATCCTTCTGGAAAACCCTCGTTTTATCCTCTCGCACGACGTTCTCCGTGCTCTCTGTGCTCTCCGTGTTCTCTGTGTTGAATGAGGTTTGGGGCATATTCAATGGACGACCACAATACCACGAGCGAGCGCTGCATACTGGCCGGCGGCGATGGTCGGGCCAACGGTCAGCTGGCCGAGGACCTGGCGGCGCGCTTCCTCGAACGGCGGGGTCTCACGCTGCTGGCGCGCAACTTCCGCTGCCGCGGCGGCGAACTCGACCTCGTCTGCCGCGACGGCGCCACGCTGGTCTTCGTCGAGGTTCGCCTGCGCCGCAACGCGGCCTTCGGCGGCGCAGCCGCCAGCATCACGGCGCGCAAGCAGCAGCGCGTCATTCTCGCCGCCCGGCACTATCTGGCAGCGCACGGCGCATCGTTACCGGCCGAGCGCGCCTGCCGCTTCGACTGCGTGTTGCTCGACGGCGAAAGAATCGACTGGCTGCGCGATGCGTTTGCCGCTGCTTAGCGCGCTGGGCGCGTTGATTGGACTGGCGCTGGCGCCTTGCGCTGGCGCCGAGTCGATAAAAATCGTGGTACAGCGGTCGCCGCTGGCCGGCAGCCAGTACTACGCGGCATCGCGCGTATGGAACGAAATCCGCCCCGGCGACCGACTGACGCTGACGCGCGAACCCGGCAACCGCCATGACCGCAACGCGGTTCGCGTCGACTGGAATGGCCAGCAGCTCGGTTACGTTCCGCGCGCCGAAAACCGCGCCGTGGCGCGCGCGCTCGACGCTGGCGAGGCGCTCGAAGCACGCGTCGCCAAACTGCGCGACGATGCGAATCCCTGGCGACGCGTCGAGTTTGAGGTCTACTTGAGGCTCTGATGTTAGACTACGTGGCTGATCAACCTTGGCGACAACTTAACCCATGGATCTCATTTCACGCATCGGCCAGCATTTCCAGGACAGCGCCCAGACCAAACTCGACGCCATCGAATTGCTCGCCGCCCCGATTGCCCAGGCCGCCGAACTGATGGTCGGCGCCCTGCTCGGCAACGGCAAAATTCTGGCCTGCGGCAACGGCGGCTCGGCCGCCGACGCGCAACACTTCGCCGCCGAACTGATCGGCCGTTTCGAGATGGAACGTCAGGGGCTGGCGGCGATTGCGCTGACCACCGACAGTTCGATCCTGACTTCGGTCGCCAACGACTACGGTTACCCCGCCGTTTTCGATCGACAGGTGCGCGCGCTCGGGCAATCAGGCGACGTGCTGCTGGCGATCTCGACCTCGGGCAACTCGCAAAGCATCATCGAAGCGATCAACGCCGCGCACGACAACGAGCTTTCGGTCGTCGCGCTGACCGGCAAGGGCGGCGGCCAAATTGCCGAACTGCTGCGCGACACCGATGTCCATATCTGCGTCCCGTCGGACCGTACCGCACGTATTCAGGAAGTCCATTTGCTGACCATCCACTGCCTGTGCGACGGCATCGACTGCCTGTTATTAGGAGTTGAAGAATGAAGGCGAAACTACTTGCCACGCTGCTTTTCGGCGCTATCGTCCTGCCCGCGCTGCAAGGCTGTTTCCCGATGGTCGCCGCAGGCTTTACCGGCGGCGTCATGGCGTCCATGGACCGGCGCTCGGTCGGCACCCAGACCGAAGACGAGTCGATCGAATGGAAAGCCAGCGCTCGCGTTTCCGAGAAGCTCGGCGACAAGGGCCACGTCAACTTCACCAGCTTCAACCGCAAGGTGCTGATCACCGGCGAAGTGCCGACCAGCGAGGCCAAGGCCGAAGCCGAGACCATCGTCAGCGGCGTCACCAACGTCCAGGGCGTCTATAACGAGCTCGTCGTCGGCCCGGTCAGCAACTACTCGAATCGCAGCAACGATTCGTTCATCACCTCCAAGGTCAAGAGCCGCTCGGTCGACTCGGGGAAATTCAACCCGGTTCATGTCAAGGTCGTCACCGAAGCCGGCACCGCCTTCCTGCTCGGCATGGTCACCCAGCCCGAGGCCGATTCGGCGATCAACGTCGCGCGAACGACCGCCGGCGTCAAGCGGGTCGTCAACCTGCTCGAGATCATCACCCCGGCCAAGGCCAGGGAGCTCGACAAGGTCCAGTCGACGAGCACCAACGGCCAGCCGGCCGAGGTCAAGAACTAAGCCTTAGCGTGCCTCGCCTGGACCCTAGTCGCATTCTCTGAACGGATCGCCGATGCGCCACCAAGTACTACTGATCGCTGCGCTGAGCGCATCGATCCTGACCGCGTGTGGCGGAGAACCCGCCGACACCCGGCCCGGCCAGCCGGTCAGCGCCCGCCGCGCAGCGTTCAAGAAAATCCTGCTGGCCTTCGAGCCGATGGGAATCGCGCTGCGCGAGAAACAGTACGACGCCGACCGCTTCATCGCCCAGGCCGGTGAACTCGCCAAGGTCAAGGACGGCCCGTGGCGCCATTTCGGTCCAGACACCAACTACCCGCCGACGCACGCCAAGGCCGGCGTCTGGAGCGAAGCGGAGCGCTTTTCCGCCAACCGCGACGCGTTCCTGCAAGCCGTCGACGGACTGACCCAGGCCGCTGCCAGCCGCGACGAGAACAAGGTCGCGACGGCCTACGACGCGGTGCACGACAGCTGCCGCAGTTGCCACAAATCGTTCAAGGATTGAGCGACCGCCCCCGCTAAATGACGACCTGCGAACCGAGTTCGACGACGCGGTTCGACGGAATCTTGAAGAAGTCGGTCAGGCTGCTCGCGTTGCGGAACATCAGCGCGAACAGCAGCACGCGCCAATAGGCCATTTCGCCGCCGAAACGCGGCACCAGCGTTTCACGGCCAAGGAAGAACGAGGTGTCCATCATCTCGAACTCCAGCCCGAAATGCGCGCACAGGGCAAGCGCCGCGGGCAGGTCGGGTTCGTCCTTGAAACCGTACTGGACGGTGACCTGCCAGAAACTCTCGCCCAGATCGCTCACTTCGACGCGATCGATCTCGGGAACGTAGGGGACGTCGAAGATGTGGATGGTGACGATCACCATGCGCTCGTGCAGCACCTTGTAATGCTTGAGGCTGTGCAGCATGGCACGCGGCACGCCTTGCGGCCGGCCGGTCAGGAAGACCGCGGTCCCGGGAACGCGCGTCGCGCCGCCGAGCGAGAGACTCTGGATGAACGGCGCGAGCTCGATCGCGTCCTGTCCAAGCTTGTCGTGCAGCACTTCACGGCCGCGCTTCCAGGTCGTCAGCACGGCGAAGACGATGAGGCCGAACGCCAGCGGAAACCAGCCGCCGGCGAAGATCTTGAGCGAATTGGCCGAGAAGAACGCCAGGTCGATGACCACGAAAGGCAGGACGCAGCAGAACGCCTGCCAGGGTTTCCACCCCCATTGGTCGCGCGCGACGACAAAGACCAGCAGGTTGGTGATCAGCATGGTGCCGGTCACCGCGATACCGTACGCTGCAGCGAGGTTGCTCGACGAGCCGAAGCCGATCACCAGTGCGATCACCGCGACCAGCAACAGCCAGTTGATCGCCGCCAGGTAGATCTGCCCCATCTCGCTCTCCGACGTATGGAGCACCTGGAAGCGCGGCAGATAACCGAGCTGCATGGCCTGCAGCGTCATCGAGAAAGCACCGGAAATGACCGCCTGCGAAGCGATCACGGTGGCTACCGTCGACAGCATCACCAGCGGCAACAGCGCCCAGTCTGGCGCCAGCAGATAGAACGGATTTTCGATCGCGGCCGGGTCGGCGAGCAGCAGCGCGCCCTGGCCGAAATAGTTGATCAACAGCGCCGGCAGCACCATGCCGAACCACGCCACTTGAATCGGCTTGCGCCCGAAGTGGCCCATGTCGGCGTAGAGCGCCTCGCCGCCGGTCAGCACCAGCACGACGGCGCCGAGCGAGAAAAAAGCCAGACCCGGATTGGCGATGAAGAACGAGACGCCCCAGGCCGGATTGAGCGCGCGCATGACGCCCGGCTCGGCGACGATATTGGAAAAACCGAGGACTGCCAGCACGCCGAACCAGACCATCATCACCGGCCCGAACAGCTTGCCGACGCTGGCCGTTCCGCGCCGCTGGATGAAGAAAAGAAGAATCAGCACGATGAGCGCCAGCGGGATCACGAAAGGTTTGAACGCCGGCGTAATGACCTCGAGACCCTCGACCGCCGAGAGCACCGAAACCGCCGGGGTGATCGCTCCATCGCCGTAGAACAGTGCGGCGCCAAACAGGCCGAGCGTGACGATCACCTTACGCTGCCACGAACCCCGTTTCTCCTTGCGCAAAGCGAGCGCCATCAAGGCCATGATGCCGCCCTCGCCGCGGTTGTCGGCACGCAGGATGAACAGCACGTACTTGCAACTCACGACCATCATCAGCGCCCAGAAAACCACCGACAGGATGCCCAGCACGTTGTCCGGCGTGATCGGCACCGGATGGTGCGCGTTGCCGAAAATTTCCTTGATCGCGTAAAGCGGGCTGGTACCGATGTCGCCATAGACGACGCCCAGCGCGGCAAGCGCCAGCGCGTTGAAGTGTTTGCTGTCGGATGATGCGGGATGAGTCATTGGCTAAGCCTAAAAAACTGAAAATCTATTAGCCACGGAGAACACGGAGAACACGGAGAAAAAAAGAATGACATCGAGCAATCGTTGCTCTGCGATTCTTTTCTCTCATGGTTTCTCTCCGTGCACTCCGTGTCCTCCGTGGTAAATTGTTCTTTCTAGATCAAGGCTGGAAGCGGTAGCCTACTCCGGTTTCGGTCAACAGATACTGCGGCTGCGTCGGGTCGTCTTCGAGCTTCTGGCGCAGGTGGCCGACATAGACGCGCAGGTAGTGCGCGCTGTCGACGCTGGCCGGCCCCCACACGTCGCGCAGCAGGTGGCGCTGGGTCATCACCTTGCCGCTGTTGGCGAGCAGCACGCAGAGCAGGCGATACTCGATCGGCGTCAGGTGCACCGTCTCGCCGCGACGCGTCACGAGGCGGCGCGAGAAATCGACGCGCACCGCGCCAAAATCGACGATCGGGCTAGCCGCCTCGCCGCCGCGACTCTGCCGGCGCAGCAGCGCGCGCGTCCGGGCGCGCAGCTCGCCGACGCCGAAGGGCTTGGTCAGGTAGTCGTCAGCGCCGACGTCGAGCGCGGCGATCTTGTCCTTCTCGTGCGAACGCGCCGAAAGCACCAGAATCGGCACCTCCGACCAGCCGCGCAGATCGCCAATGAAGTCGATGCCGTTGCCGTCGGGCAGGCCGAGGTCGAGGATCACCAGATCCGGCTTGTGTGCGCCCGACTCGATCAGACCTTGCGCCAGGGTCGCGGCCTCGAACACTTGGCACCCCTCGTCCTCGAGTGCCGAGCGAACGAAACGGCGGATCAGTTTCTCGTCCTCGACGATCAGCACCACGGGCTGACGTTCGCGCGCGAGTTCGCTCACGACTGGCGCCCGGCATTCGGGGAAACGGCTTCGTCTTCGATCAGCGGCGGCTCACCGAGCGGCAGCGTGAAGGAGACGCAGGCGCCGCCTTCCGGGCGATTGGCCGCACTGATCGTTCCCGCATGGGCGTCGACGATGGCGCGACAAATCGCCAAGCCGAGACCGACTCCCGGCGTCGACGACTCGTGCTCGCCGCGCACGAACATTTCGAACGGCGCGTGGTCCTTCCCTGCGCCAAAACCCACCCCGCTGTCGCAAACCGCGACTTCGGCGCGATCGTCGCGCAGTTGCACGGCGATCTCGATCGGCGATGCGGGCGGCGAATATTTGGCGGCGTTTTCGAGCAGATTGCAGAACACCCGCTCGATCAGCACGGCGTCAAACTCAAGCAAGGGGAAATCCTTGGCCAGTGCGACCTTGATCGGGTGCTCGGCGAGCGCGCGACCGAGCAATTTGATGCTCGAACCGATGACCTCCTCGATCGGCTGCCATTCCTTTTGCAGCGTGATCTCACCGGCGTGCAGACGGGCCATGTCGAGCAGGTTGCCGACCAGCCCGGCCAGCCGTTCGGCCTGGTCGCGAATCGCCTCGGCGGTCTCACGCGCCACTTCACCGAGCGCCGGCTTGCTGCCGGCCAACGAATCGGCGAGGCCGACGAGCGCGGTGAGCGGCGTGCGCAGATCGTGCGACAGCGCCGACAGAATCGAACTGCGCAAGCGTTCCGAAACGACCTGTACCTGCGTATGCTGGGCGACATCGACGTAATGGATCCGTTCGACGGCGATCGCCGCCAGCGACGCCATCGTTTCCAGCCGCTCGCGCTCGTCGCGCAAAGGCTGGGCCAACGTCGCCAGAGGATTCGCTGGCGCCACGGCGATGACGCCGCGCACGCGCATCGGTGATTTGAGCGGCAGATAAAGCACCGCGTAGCCGCTGTCGGCAAGTTGCGGACAATCGACCGGCGCGCCGCCTTCGAAGCTCATGATCGCCAGCCGCGGCTCGAGCTGCAGGCGCGCGTCATCCTGTCCGGCACAGGCTTGCAGGCTGCCCGTAACGTCGGGAAGAAGAATGACGGCGTCGGCGCCCATCACGTCGCGCAGGAACTTGCGCGTGATTTCGGCGACCTGCTCGACCGTCAGCGCGCCCGACAGATCGCGCGCCATCTCGTAGAGCGCGCGCGAGCGCAGCGCCTCGACGTCGGAATCGTCGGCGTGCCGGCGCAGACCGGCCGTGAGCTGACCGGTGATGATCGCCACCGCGAGCATCACGACGAAGGTCACCAGGTACTGTCCGTCGTGCACTTCGAAGGAAAAGCGCGGCGGAACGAAGAAGAAGTCGAACATCCCGACGCTCAGAAAGGCGGCGAGCAATGCGGCGGGCAAGCCGAGACTGACGGCCACCAGCAGCACCGTGAGCAGGAACAGCATCACGATATTGGCCAGATCCAGATACCCCAGTAGAGGCGTCGCGATCAGCGTCGTCGCGGCGCAGGCGACGACCGCCAGCGCGAAACGCTGCCAGCCGGCAAGCGGAGGCGTATTGGTCTGCGGCGAAAGGAATGGCATGGTCAAATGGCCCGATTAATCCGCCAACAATGCGGCGTTCCGCAATTGTCCCGTGACGAAAGTAAAAATGGTGTAAAGATTTGGTGGCGAAACCGAACGTCGGAAGGCGCTTCGCTTTTGGCTTCGCCGAAACTGCGTTTTCCGACCGACACGCGCGTTGCGGAATGTTAAGATGCGACCGTCGGCACCGCCCGGTGCCAGCAGCACTGACGCAAAGGATGATCGCGTGACCCGACTCTGGAAAACTCTGGCCTGTCTGACCCTCGCCTTGCCGCTGCTCACCAACGCGCAGAGCAAACTGATTCTGCCGCAAAACCAGGACGACATCCGCCGGCTGACCGAACGCGCCGATGCCGGCCCTTGCGTCAAATGCGGCGTCATTACCGACGTGCGCAGCGCGACGCGAGAACGCAGCCAAGGCCGGGCGCCCGAAGCGCCGCCGGTCAGCGGCATCGGCAACAACGTCGCGACGACGCCGATCATCGGTAAAGCTGCGGTCAAGAACGCGCGCAACGCCAACAAGCCGATCACCTTCTACAAGATGACCGTGCGCTACGACGACGGCACCTACGCCTTCTTCGAGCAGGACGACGAACCGGCCGTGAAAAAAGGCGACCGCGCCGAGGTCGTCGACGGCCGCGTCGAGCGTCGCACCGAGTAGTAAGCAAACTCAGTCGAAGTAGCTGCGCGCCGCCTCGAAACGCTGCGCGTAGTAGCGCGCATCGAGCTGATCGATGCGCACCCGGCCATTGCCCGACGGCGCGTGCACGAAACGGTTTTCGCCGATATAGACGCCGACGTGCGAGAACGACGCGTTGCTCGTATTGAAGAACACCAGATCGCCGGGGCGCAGGCTGGCGCGCTCGACCGGACGCCCCTGGCGCGCGATGTCGGCGGCACTGCCACGGATTTTGAGCCCGGCGCCGTGGTCGTAGATATACGAAACCATGCCGCTGCAATCGAGCCCGGCCTGCGGATTCTTGCCGCCGAAGCGGTAACCGGTGTCGATCAGGCCGAGCGCGAACAGCGTCACCTCGTTGCCCTTGGCCGAAAAACCGGCGCGCTCGGCCAGTGGGTCGGGCGATCGCTGAGGCGTGGGCGGCGCGCTGGCGCACGCTGCCAGAACAACGGCCAGCGACGCCACGATCAGGGTACGGATTTTCATCCGGGCAGTATAGGCGAGTCTGGCCGGCGGAATCGAGTGGATTGTGCGGCTTCAGCCAGCTCGGTGTGGCTATTTTGCCAATCGGATTTCGCTCGGCAACTGACCGTCAAGGCGACCGTCACAGTGCGCGAAGTGTTTGCCGGCAAGCGCCGCTGCGTCCTCGACGCGGTGTGCGCAGTCAACGGCAAGACGGTGACTGAGGGCGAGTCGACGATGTATTGCACCACCGCGGCGTAGCGCGCCGCTCAGCGGATGAAGTGGAAGTAGCCGATCAATTGCCGCAGGCTCGCAGCGCCCGCTTTCATGTGCACCGTTCGTTCGGTGACGCCGTCAATCGCCGCGGTGGTCTGCTCGATGCCGGCGACGATGCCCTCGACCTGACTGGCGATTTCATTGCCGGCGGCCGCCTGCTGACGCGTTCCGTCGGAAATATGCCGCGAAATCGACGCCACTTCCTCGCCGTGCTGCGCCACCGAATCGAGCCCGCTGCGCGCGACGGCCATCGCCGCGTCGGTGCTGGCGACATGCGTCCCCGCCGATTCCATGGTCGACAACGCGATTTGCGTGACGCGCTGGATCTCCTGGACGCTCGCAGTAATTTCGACGGTCTGCGTACTCGACTGCTCGGCGAGCTTCCTGACCTCGTCGGCGACCACCGCAAAACCGCGCCCCGCCTCGCCGGCGCGCGCCGCCTCGATCGCCGCGTTGAGCGCCAGCAGGTTGGTCTGATCGGCGATGCCGCGAATCACATGGCTGACGCGGTCGATCGCCAGGATCGATTGCGACAGATCGGCCATCGTCCGACCGGCGTCGCCGACCGTGGCCACCACGCTGGCCGTCGCCGTCAGGCTCTGCGCCATGCTCGAAGACGCCTCGCCGAGCAGCCCGTGCGACGCCTCGACTGCCTGCGTCGAGCGCTGCGCGCTGTCGGCGATCTCATTGACCGAAGCGACCAGCTGTTCGACCGCCGACGCAATGCCGCTCACCGCGTCGGACTGGGCCTGCGTCACCCGCCGCGTGTTTTCCATCTCGCCGCTCAGCACCTGCGCGCTGTCGCCCATCAGGTCAGCCGACTCGGCGATCTCGGCCATCATCGCCTTCAGATGCGTCTGCATGGTGACCAGCGCATCGTTGAGTTTGCCCAGTTCGTCCTCGCGCGAAAGCGGTATCTCGTCGGTCAGCTCGCCCTGCGCGATATTGTCGAGACGGCCGACGATGCGGCCGATGATCGTCAACACCTGGCGCTGGGTAAACAGCAGTGCAACACTGGCGGCAATGCTGGCGCCGCCGAAAACCTGCAGCAGCGTGTCAGTCACTTCGCTCGGGATGCCGAGCGACGAATCGAACTGGTGGACGAGCGCGCCGCCGACCTGCATGGCGAGCAGCAGGAAGACCAGACCGTTGAGCTTGGCCTTGAGCGACACGCGCTTCCAGAACGGCGTCTTGGGAATCGACGCGCGCCCCTCCTTGAGCTGCTGATAGAAGGCCTCAGCGTCGGCCACCTGCTGCCGGGTCGGTTCGGTGCGCACCGACATGTAGCCGGTGATCTCACCGCCCTTGAGGACTGGAACGATCAGCGCGTCGACCCAATAGAAGTCGCCGTTCTTGCAGCGGTTCTTGACGATGCCGCGCCACGGACGTCCCTGCTTGATGGTGTCCCAGAGCCACTCGAAAGCGCCGGGCAGCATGTCCGGATGGCGGATCACGTTATGGTTCTTGCCGATCAGCTCGTCGCGTGAAAAACCGCTGATCGCGGCGAAGGTGTCATTGACATAGGTCGTGATTCCCTTGAGGTCGGTGCGCGAGACGATGTAGTGCCCTTTTGGGAAAGGCACTTCGGTGTTGGTGATCGGCAGATTGGTCTTCATGGCAAATAGTCACTATCGTCAGCAGGGTTTTGTCAGCGCAGATTTTCCGTCAAAAACCGCGTTTGGAACGGCTTTCCAAAAAAAATACCCCTGGAATAACGACGGCGCAATCGCAAGCCCCGGCTCACATCAGAACAATAAAGAGGACCCCAGAGTCAAGACAGAAATGCAGTCAGTTTAAGCTACACATTCGACTTCACTCGCAGCGGAACGGCGCTGCCCCGGTTTTGCTTTTGATCTGGTTGTTGCTCTTGCTGCTTCTGCGGTGGAGGAATCCCCTGAGGAGCGTAGCGGAATAGGGGTGCCCTCCACCGCGCCGCCGAATTTATCCACGATCATCGCGCCGCCGCCGATCGCGCTTCGATACACGAAGTCTGGCGTTTTGTTCTCCAAGGATTGGTGAGGGCGCTCGCCATTGTAGAAG
>Ga0316604_10001772_pt1 | contig 17939 bp, 19 predicted proteins | sample OWC_soil_day20_C_FD_207650 | JGI IMG/M metagenome (GOLD analysis project Ga0316604, IMG submission 207650) | Wetland soil microbial communities from Old Woman Creek delta, Ohio, United States - OWC_soil_day20_CT | ecosystem: Environmental > Terrestrial > Soil > Wetlands | place: USA: Ohio... | reverse complement strand
AGAACCAGCGTGAGCTGGAAAATTACTACGCAGCCATCGATCGGGGTGTGTTGCCTGTGATGCGGGGATGGTCGTTGGATGCTGACGATATCTTGCGCAATGCCATCATCCAAGCCCTGATGTGTCACTTCAGGCTGTCTTTTCCCGATCTGGAAAAACAGTTCAGCATCAATTTCCCTGAGTATTTTGCGGGTGAGCTGGTGGAGCTGCGTGGTCTGGAAGCGGCAGGACTTCTCGAATTGCATCCGGATCGCTTGATTGTTACCGAGGCGGGACGCATGCTGGTACGCATCATTGCCATGGTTTTTGACCGCTATCTTCGTGCAGATCAGCAGCAACGCCGCTACTCCAGGGTGATCTGAGCTGGTTTGCCCTGATCGGTGATTGACATATCCCGGCTTAGAATGTGGGACATTGTATTTTGAAGGTTCTTTGTGCCTGAGACCGGATATCTGGCTGTCTTCCTGATCGGCCTTTTAGGGGGCGCGCATTGCATCGGCATGTGCGGCGGTATCGTGACAGCCCTTTCTGCACCGGCGCCTGGAGCGAGTGCTGCCTGGTCTCGACAACTGGCCTACAACTGTGGACGGATTGCCAGCTACACATGCATTGGTGGTGTGGTGGGGGCGATTGGCTCTGCCAGTCTGTTGTTCAATCGCTTTCTGCCAGTGCAGATGGCCTTGTATGTACTGGCCAACCTGATGCTGATCGGCATGGGTTTTTATCTGATGGGCTTCACTCGAGCGCTCAGTGGTGTGGAGCGAGTGGGGCAGGTTCTGTGGCGACGCATCCAGCCACTCAGTCGTCACCTGCTGCCGGTACTGAACTGGCGTCGTGCCTTGCCTGTCGGATTCCTATGGGGGTTTCTACCCTGTGGTTTGACCTACAGCGTGCTGTCGGTAGCGCTTGTCAGCGGTTCGGCATTGCGCGGAGCGAGCTTGATGCTGGCCTTTGGGGCTGGGACTCTTCCGAATTTATTGCTCGCTGGCATGCTATTGACCCATTACAGGCATGTGGTGCGCAGTCGCTGGTTCCGGCTCATGGCGGGGATACTGGTGGCGTGTTTTGGTGTCTATGGCCTGATGCGGGTGCCCGAGCTGGGTGGGCGCCTGTGGGCTGGCGTGATATGCGAAATTTGAGTAGGCCCTGTAACGTTACTGGAGAAGACCAACATGAATATCCTGCTGGCCGTAGATGGTTCTGAATATTCCACGCGTGCTGTGGATGCCCTGATCAAATTCAATGGTCGTTTGCGCGACAAGTTGTTGATTCAGGTTCTTTATGTCCATCTACCGATTCCCATCGGATTTGCCACCAAGCATGTGGCGCGTGAAGTGGTCGATAACTACTATCACGAGGAAGGTCAGGCGGTCGTGCATCCGGTTGCGGAGCGGCTTCGGCAAGCTGGGATTGAAGTGATTGAACATGTACGTGTGGGTTCTCCGGGTGAAACCATTGCTCATGCCGCGCATGAACTTGAATGCGATGCGGTGTGGATGGGAACACACGGGCGTGGGTCGGTAACCCAGGCTTTGCTTGGTTCCGTGGCCGCACGCGTGGTGGCGCTGGCGCACAAACCGGTGACTTTGGTGAAATAAGGTGTGAGCAGGAAAGGCTGGAAGGGTGACTTCGTAGTTTCACCGATACCCAAGTAACCCAAAAAGAACGAGAATGCGGCCGGCCTTTCCGCTGTCAGAACAATAAGTCGTACCCAACCAACGAGGTTTTTCATGGGCTTCAACAACGTCCCACCGGGTAACGTGCCTGATGACGTCAATGTCATCATCGAGATCCCTTCGCACGCAGACCCGATCAAGTATGAAATCGACAAGGATACCGGTGCGGTCTATGTTGATCGTTTCATGGGCACTTCGATGTCCTACCCCTGCAATTATGGTTATGTGCCGCGTTCCATTTCGGGGGATGGCGATCCGGTCGATGTGCTGGTGATGTCGCCTTTCGCCTTGATTCCCGGAGTGGTGATCCGTTGCCGGCCAGTAGGTGTTTTGCGCATGACCGACGAAGCCGGCGAAGACGCCAAGGTACTGGCCGTACCGGTCCCCAAAATTACTTCTTTGTACGACAACATCCGTACCTATCAGGATTTGCCTTATCTGCTGCTGCGTCAGATCGAGCACTTCTTCCAGCATTACAAGGATCTGGAACAGGGCAAGTGGGTCAAAGTGCTGGGCTGGGATGGTCCGGATGCGGCCCGCCAGGAAATTTATGCCGGGGTGGCTGCGTTCAATGCCAAGGCCGGAGGTTCGACCGATTGATGTGAGCCCCGCTGACTGCTTTGGGCTGACCCCTCCTGTCCCGGGCTGAAAGCGGGTCATGCGCTGTTCTGCGGTTTGCTTTTACAGCGAACTGCTGGCCAAGTGTTTGATCGCGGTGACCTGATCCAGAATCGGCTGGGGAACCGGCGTCTCGCCTGTCAGCATTCTGCGAATGAGTAGCGCGTTGTCCTCGACGGAGCAGGATATGCCTTCCGTCTCCTCTCCTGAAAACTCGGCCGCTGCAAACTGCTCGGTGGATTGCCCTGCAGAGATGCCGAGTAATCTCGGTCTGCGGCGTGGCGCCGCATAGGCTTCTCCCTCGGTTCCCCGCATGAGCAGCGCGGTGGCCTTTTCCGTCTCAAGCACTGCTTGCATGGCATCCAGATAAGGAGGATGGGTGACCGCAATGACACGCACGCTGCGCTCGCGGCAGGGGTCCAGCAGCTTGGCCAGTGTATGACCACTGTTGCGCACTCCGAGTGTCAGCCGCAGGCCTAGGAGCCAGTCCAGCCCGCGTGCGAGCATATCCAGGCGCAGGCAGGCTACGCGCCGGTTTGCCAGTGCAGCAGACGCATCCGGCAAGCTGCGTTCAAGCTGGATGCCGAGTGCTGCGAGTAGTTCGAAAGGGCTCACGCGGGTTTCAAAATCATGGCGACCCTGAATCAGTACAGGAATGCCTTCGCGTGCCAGCAGCAGGGCCACTAGCGGCATCAGGTTGGGTTGTTTGCGTGCGCCGTTGTATGTGGGAAGCAAAACACAGCGGGGGCCGGGCGGTACTTCAACTTGTCGCGTACGTTCATTCAGGGCCGCGAGGAATCCGTGCAGTTCCTCGAGGCTTTCCCCTTTCATGCGCAGCGCAATGAGAATGGCCCCCAGTTCGATGTCTGGCACTTTCCCGTCAAGGATCAGGCCGAACAATGCTTGAGCTTGTTCGCGTGGCATGGAACGGGCGCCCTTGGCGCCGCGGCCGATTTCCTTGATGATCGAAGCGTAGTTCATGAGGGGATTATCGCTTGCTGCGGCGCGTATCGACAAATCAGAGAAAGGAATGAGGATGGGAGCAGGATTTATAAGACACGAGTCTGTCGGGCCTTTTTGGCTAAATTCCCTGGTGCGATGTTTGGGCGATACGTGTAAAGGATTGTGGCCCGTCTTTCGCTCTGTGCTGATGTTTGGGCTGCTGGCATCGGTGACTGCTTGTGTGACTGCCTGGCATAAACCCGAGGTGAGCCTCGCGGATGTTCGTTTGGCGGGCGGGAACTTGTTGCAACCGAAGATCAAGCTGCAGTTGCGCGTCAAGAATCCTAACGCAACGGAAATCGGCCTGGAGCGTGTCGAGTTTGATTTGTTGGTGGGAGACAACGTATTTGCCAGCGGTCAATCAACAACGCCGGTCACGATTCCCAAGCAGGGAGAGGCGATGGTTGAACTGGACGCGAGAACGCAGCTACTTGCTCTGCTCAGTCGTCTGCCCGGGCTGATTGACAGCGAGGGGCTGCTGCACTATCGCCTCAAGGGGGAAGCGCAAATTCGCCGTTACGGGAAAGCTCCGTTTGATCATGCAGGGGTACTGGATGCCAACACGCTAAAGGGTTTGGGTTTCTTGCGCCAGCAAGAAATCTCCCCAAAACCGTAAGATGCTGCTCAAGTTTGCAGTCGCGTGAAGTTGCGAATGGCGCTCCGCCTTGCTGCAAGACTGCGACAGGTCCCAACAAATTTACGCGGCTTGAACCTGGTTGAGCATGGGGTCGCCGCGTTCAAATGCAGTGGCATTCCCCAGCGTGGTTTCTGCAATGGCACGCAGGGCCTCGCGGGTCAGAAATCCCTGATGCGAGGTGATCAGCACATTCGGGAAAATCATCAAACGGGCGAGGGTGTCGTCCTGTAGTGGTCGATCTGACAAATCGTGGAAAAAGACGCCTTCTTCCATTTCATAAACATCGAGTCCGACCCCGCCAACCTGGCCACTCTTGAGCGCGTCGATCAGTGCCGCAGTGTCGATCAGGCCACCGCGGCTGGTGTTGATCAGGATGACCCCTTTGCGGGTAGCCGCGAGGGTCGTTGCATTGATGATGTGATGGCTTTGTTCGGTGAGCGGCAGATGCAATGAAATCACATCGGCCTCGCGCAACAGCGTATCGAGGCTGACGTAGTCGAAACCGACATCTTCTGCAATCCTGGGATTCTGGTAGGGGTCGTAGGCGATCAGTTTGCAGCCAAACCCCTTGGCAATGCGCATTGCACATTGACCGATACGCCCCGCTCCCAGCGAACCGTAAGTCTTGCCGTGAAGGGTAAAGCCTTCAAGACTGTCGAGCGAGAAATTCTGCTCGCGCACGCGGTTGTAGGCACGGTGGGTCTTGCGTACCAGAGTGAGGAGCAGTGCGAAGGCGTGTTCTGCCACCGCCTCTGGAGAATACGCAGGTACGCGCGCCACACAGATGTTTTCGCGCGCAGCGGCAGACAGATCTATGCCGTTGAAGCCTGAAGCCCTTAACACCACGAGTCGTACGCCCAGCTGTGCCAGACGATGCAGCACATTGGCGTTCAGGCGGCAGTTGACGAAAGGACAGACCGCGTCGAAACCTTGAGCGAGCTCAACCGTCTTGTCATGCAGGCGCTCTTCGAAAAATTCGAGCGCATGCAGCCCTGCGGTATTGGCTTCGGTCAGGGCACGTTCATCGTAGGGGTGAGTATCAAAGATGGCGATGCGCATCAGAGGATCCTTTCCGCTGCTTCAAAGGGATGTTGAGCACAGTATGTCGTATGCGCAGGCGGCGTGAGCGTTGTCGCGGCATTGTTTGTTTGGATGTCGGCAATAGCGATCTTGATCCGCGTCTTGCGCGTCATGCCGGTCAATGCGCCGAGCAGTTGTACGCGGGGTTACAGGTGATCGGCCGGATTTGACCCGGCAGACTGTCGGGATAAACTGCGAAGCTTCAATGATATGGAGTGCGTATGCAGAAGCTGTTTCTGTTTGTTCTCGTGCTGATTGGCATCTGGTATGTACGTCGCTTGCTGCAACGGAATGCCGAGAAAGATGCGCAGCAGCCGGCTGTGCGGTCGGAGGAGACGCGTAGCGAGGCGATCTGTGAGTGCCGGCATTGTGGCGTGCTTGTGCCGGAAAGCGAGGGTCTGGTCGCCGATGGCGAGTTTTTCTGTTCGTCTGAACATGCCCGCGCTGCGGGGCGGAAGGTATGAACCAAGCGGTTTTTCTGCCTGGAGAGTCAGGCCACTCGCGTGCGGTTTCGATCCGCTATTTCAATTTATACCGGATTGTTGTGGCGAGTGCCTTTGCCATTTTCGGGGGGCTATTCAGTTTTGGCCGGAACGCTCCGGAAGTCTTTTTGGTGACCCTGGTTGCGTATTGGGTCATGTCTTTTGCATTCTTTTTGCTGCATGCCGGCAGTCCGCATTATGGAGAACGGACCCTGGGACTCCAGACCGCGCTGGATATCGTCATGCTGGCGCTGTTCATGTACGCCAGTGGCGGGTTTCGTAGCGGCGTTCCTTTTTTGATGATGACCTCCATTGCGGGCGCCGGACTGGTCGGACAGGGACGCATGGTGTTGGGCGCTGCATCCCTGGCCACGATAGCTGTGCTGCTTGATCAGGTGTACCGCGTCCTTGCCGGAGAAAATGAACAGCAAGTCGATTTCTCCCAGGCAGCAATAGTCTGTGTCGGATTTTTCGCGGTAGCGGTCGTGGCTCGTATGCTTTCACGCCGGGCGCTGGCCAACGAGGCATTGGCGCGGTCTCGAGGTTTTGATCTGGCGCGCCAGTTGCGGGTGAATGCGCGCATCATCGAAGACATGCAGGACGGGGTGGTGGTCGTGGATGAGCTTGGGAGCATCCGGCAGGTCAATCCACGTGCAGGGGAATTGCTCGGGCTGCTGCTGATACCGGGAGATCATATTGCGGAACGGATACCGGAACTTGCGGGGAGTGTCTTGCTTGAAAACCGTGAGGACAATGTGCAGATGATTGCCGCCGTGACAGGCAAAAGCCTGCATGTACGCCGGGTGAAGATTGCCGAAGGCGGCGATACATTGCTTTATCTGGAAGATATGGACCGGGTCCACGCGCGTGCTCAGCAGATCAAGCTGGCGGCTCTCGGGCGGCTGACTGCCAACATTGCGCATGAGATCCGGAATCCTCTTTCTGCCGTGTCGCACGCTGCCGAACTGATGCTCGAAGAGAAACGCCAAAGTGTGCAGGATCGGTTGGTCCGGATCATTCGTGATAATTCTGCACGTATAGAACGCATGGTGCGCGATGTGCTCGAGCTGGGACGGCGTGATCGCCTGACCGCCGAGAAACTTGAATTGGCTTCGTTCTGCCGTGGGTTTGTTGAAGAATTTTCGATGCATTCGTCAGGCATTGCGGAACTGGTGAAGATGAATCTGGAAGACGGCGTGGCTGTTTGGTTTGACCGGGTGCATCTCTATCAGATCCTGGCCAACCTGCTTGGGAATGCGCGTCGGTATTGTTCGGGGAAAGATGGCTGCATCTATCTTCAAGCGCATGCAGTGGACGAACGGAGCGTGCTGATTGCCATTCGTGACGATGGTCCGGGTATTCCGGCGGATGATCGCGTGAAAGTGTTTGAGCCTTTCTTTACGTCTGATCCCAAAGGGACTGGTTTGGGCTTGTTCATGGCACGTGAATTGGCGGAAGCCAATGCGGCCGAACTTACGTTGCTGGACGCACCCGGTGGTGCGGAATTTCATCTGCTGGCCAGGAGAAGTGCATGAGTAGTGATCAGGATCGGCGCAAGGGGCGCTGTGTGGATGTGTTGGTCGTCGATGACGAAGAGGATATCCGTGAGCTGATCGAGCTTTCGCTGGTGAGGATGGGGTTGGGCGTCGATGCGGCCGGTTCGGTCCATGAAGCGATCCAGCTCGTGAATGAGCGCCAGTACCGTTTGTGCCTCACGGATATGCGTCTTCCGGACGGTGAAGGTCTGGACATAGTGAAGTACATCGGCGAGCACTGTACGGATCTCCCCGTGGCGGTGATCACTGCGCATGGCAGTCTCGATAATGCAGTGGCAGCACTCAAAGCCGGCGCGTTCGATTATTTATCCAAGCCTTTGGCACTTGACCAACTGCGGGCGCTGGTGAAATCCGCACTGGAAGTTCCCAAGCATCAACTCAAGGACAGCAAACCCGTTGCGCTGCTGACTGGCGAATCTTCTGCCATGCAGCAAGTGCGGGCAACCATAGAACGCCTGGCACGGAGCCAGGCGCCGGTTTACATTTCCGGTGAGTCGGGGAGTGGTAAAGAGCGCGCGGCACGCCTGGTGCACGGGCTGGGGCCGCGCGCTGACAAAGCCTTTGTGGGGGTCAACTGTGGAGCGATCCCGGAAAACCTCATGGAAAGCGAATTCTTCGGTTATCGCAAAGGCGCATTTACGGGAGCCGATTCAGATCGTGATGGGTTTTTCCAGGCTGCCGATGGCGGGACCCTGTTTCTTGATGAAGTGGCTGATCTGCCTTTGGCGATGCAGGTGAAGCTCTTGCGCGTGATCCAGGAAAAACGTGTGCGGCGGATTGGTGATCCACAGGAATTGGCGGTGGATGTACGCATCATTTCGGCGACCCATCAGAATCTGCGCGAGAGAGTCGAACAAGGGAAGTTCCGTCAGGACTTGTTCTATCGCTTGAACGTCATCGAACTGAAAATGCCTGCCTTGCGCGAACGGCGCGATGACATTGCAACGCTTGCTGAAAGCATTCTGGGGCGTTTGTCTGTTGAGGCAGGCTTACGCCCGCCGCGATTGACCGAGCGAGCCTTGATCGCCTTGCGTGGATACGCTTTCCCCGGGAACGTTCGTGAGTTGGAGAACATTCTTGAACGTGCGTTGGCTTTATCTCTGGGGGATGAAATCGATGTCGAAGATCTCCACCTGGAACCCCAGGATAGTGAAGGAGGCGGAGTCAGCGGAGATTCTGCGAGCGGAGGGCCGCTGCAGGATTATCTGGATCAGGTCGAACGCCAAGCCATCATCGACGCTCTGGGCAAGACCTCCGGGAATCGTACCGCGGCAGCACGGGTGCTCGGAGTGACATTCAGGTCATTGCGTTACCGCATGGAACGGCTAGGCATGAAAGGCGACAAGAACGAGAAGAATGAAACGGTGGAGCCTGACTGATGACGGGTGCGTTGTGGGAGCTGGATGAGGAGGGCTGGATCAAGGAAGGGCGGCATGTCCCTTCGCCTAATTTTGATGTCCGGCCTGCTGGTGAAACACCCCAGCTAGTGGTGATCCACGCCATCAGCTTGCCACCGGATCAGTTTGGTGGTGCGGGCGTGGAGCAACTCTTTACCAACACGCTCAATCCTGACGAGCATTCCTACTATGCACAGATCCAGCATTTGCGCGTCTCGGCGCATTTTTTCATTCGCCGCGATGGCGAGCTGATCCAGTTTGTCGGTGGTGCAAGTCGGGCTTGGCATGCCGGTGTTTCTAGCTGGCGGGGGAGGGAGCGCTGCAATGACTTCTCTATTGGTGTGGAGCTGGAAGGGTGTGACAGCAAACCTTTCGAGCCCGTGCAGTACATCAGGTTGAGCAAGCTTATCAAGAGCCTTCGGGAGCGTTATCCGCTGAGCGATATATGTGGTCACAGTGACATCGCGCCAGGCCGGAAGACTGATCCCGGCCCCTTTTTCGATTGGCGGCGTTTGCATGCGTTGCTGGCAGAAGAATAGTTTCCGTGGGTTTCATGGCTACTGTACTTAGTCGTTACGGCTGGCTTTTCGACTAGATCTAGTGTTTTTTTGTGCTGCCGGAAGAGCTGCTTCTGTGTCGCGGTGTCGCCATTTCACATCATGCTACAAAATTTCCGACAAACGTTCTTCACACGAAAGGCGTCTTCATGTCGAGAATGCTTTTTCTTGAAACCCATTGATTACGGGCTTTTCTAAAGAGTTCTGGGTTGTTTTTTGTTTTGTCGATGGCATATCCTTGCTTGCTGGATGAAATTTACATGAAAAAAATTCTTGATTCATTAACTGTTTTGGATTAAACGGTAATCAGTGTCAGCGCATTCCGAAAGCGAACTGAGTCCTGTGTCTAACGAACATTTGTACGGCGTTTCATCCTCCGGATCTGTCTCCGTTATGCGAGTCAGACAATGGGGGGACTTTTCCCGTGCAGAGTCTTCGCTTCTGGTTGATTTCGTTCACTTGAACTGCAAGCCTGTCCTTTTGCGGATGTCATTTGATGGCTTGCTTGCGCCCTTGGCTATGATCCTTGAGCGTCTCTTCAAGCATTCCCTGAGTTTCAAAACGTCGCGTTCTTGCGCGGCTTTACACCATTCGGCCGTAATACGGCGGAAGGTGCGTGTGTGTGTCTAACCTGAACGGTGCATATAAGGAGGTGTAAAGATGGCAACAGCAAAACCCGCAGCGAAGAAAGCCGCTGCCAAACCCGCGGTAAAGAAAGCTGTGGCTAAGCCTGCAGCAAAGAAAGCTGCTCCGGCCAAAGCTGCGGCCAAGCCGGTAGCAAAGAAAGCAACAGCCAAACCAGCAGTGAAGAAGGCGGTAGCCAAGCCTGCAGCAAAGAAAGCTGCTCCGGCCAAAGCCGCTGCCAAGCCGGTAGCGAAAAAGGCTGCTGCCAAACCCGCAGCGAAGAAAGCTGTGACCAAGCCCGTAGCAAAGAAGGCCGCTCCGGCCAAAGCCGCTGCCAAGCCGGCAGCGAAAAAGGCTGCTGCCAAACCCGCAGTGAAGAAAGCTGTGGCCAAGCCCGTAGCAAAGAAGGCCGCTCCGGCCAAAGCTGCGGCAAAACCCGTAGCAAAGAAGGCTGCCCCGGCGAAAGCCGCTGCCAAGCCGGCAGCGAAAAAAGCGGCTGCTAAACCTGTCGCAAAGAAGGCTGTGGCCAAGCCTGCTGCGAAGAAGGCCGCTCCGGCCAAAGCTGCTGCCAAGCCTGTGGCGAAGAAGGCTGTCGCCAAGCCGGTTGCGAAGAAAGCTGAAGCCAAGCCCGCTGCGAAGAAGGTCGTGGCCAAACCCGCCGCGAAGAAGGTTGCTGCAGTCAAGCCTGCTGCCAAAAAGGTTGATGCCAAGCCGGTAGCGAAAAAGGCTGCTCCGGCAAAGGTTGTTGCACCCAAGAAAGCTGCACCGAAGAAGGTCGCTTCGAAGACAACCGTAAAGGCAGTGACGCCTTCTGCTGCTCCGGTCGAGGCAAAGCCTGCCGAGGCGGCAGAACCTACTACGGAGCCTGAGCCTGCACCGCCGGCACCCAAGCCGGTTCCGTCCACATCGGCAACGCCAGGGATCAAGTCTTCTTTGAACCCGCGTGCCGGTTGGCCATTCCCTACCGGATCTCGTCCGTGATGTGATTGGGCTGTATAAAAAGACCGGAGCTTTTGTGCTCCGGTCTTTTTTTGCGCTGGCGAGTCGGCGCGCCATACTGGATGCGGATTTCGAGGTTATCTCAAATGCATATCAAGGCCCCTTGCGGGTTTGCGGGTGGATTGACAAAGCACAGTGAAATCAATAAACTGCGCCACATCTTCTTGTTCAACGAGAGTTTCTGCTCATATGAATTGAGCATACTTCGTGGTCTGTTCGACGCGCCTCGTTACGAATACATGCCCGGATAATTCAAACAGTTTGCAGATCGGCCATGGTGATCGGTCTGCATTGCAAGATCAGCAGCAAGTCCCGAGCTTACGGGGCGAGCGGTGCAGTCATGATGGCGCTTTCCCATACGCGAAAGACAGCTGTCGAAAATTCGAGTTGAGCCCTGCCGTAATTTCATCCCTGACGTTGTCGGGGCATGTCTTTGTGTGCGGGTTCTACCTGAACGGAGTGTTAAATGACCCATATCATCCGGTTTTCACGTTTTACCCAGCATCTGTTGGCTTTTCTTCTTCATTTCGCTCATGGCAGTTTCGTGATGGCGGGTGTCATGGTGATTGGCCTGGTGGGCTATCAAGTCACTGAATTCGGCTCAGAAGGACTCAATCCACGAGTCATGTTCGGGTATCGAGCTGCAGTGATTGAGGAAGGGGGGGCTTCAACCGACCTGATTGAGTCTGCTTATACAGAGTCGGCGGCAGAAACCTCCGCTTTGACAGCAGGGTTGAATCGCGTATCCGCGGCTATTGCGAAACGTCATCGGGTGTCTCCCGTTGTTGTGGAGTCCCTGGTCAAAGCAGCACAGCGTGAAGGACAGGTTAATGGCGTAGACCCGCTGTTGATTCTCGCGGTGATCACTGTCGAGTCCGGTTTCAACCCTTTTTCCGAAAGTGTGTTGGGCGCCCAAGGGCTCATGCAGATCATTCCGAAATTTCATACCGACAAGATTTCGATCGACAAGGGTGCTACAGCCTTGTTTGATCCTGCGGAAAACATTCACGTGGGAACGCTTATCCTGAAGTCCTATCTGCGCAGTTCAGGCAGTGTGGAGGGGGCGTTGCAACTTTATGGTGGTGCCAGTGGCGACCCAGACATGGGGTACTCCTCCCGTGTTCTTCAGGAACTGGATCGCTTGCGTCAGCTCGCCGGTCTATCGACTTCCGCCCGAACAGCTGCACGTGCCAAAAGCGAGTCTGGCGAGAGCTAGATATATGCTTTCAGACGTGCCTTACAGCACGGAGCGCATGCGATGGATGGCTTCATCGATGCGCGCTACATCTGCGGTATAGGCTACGCGCAGGTGTTGCTGGGCGCGATGAGCGCCAAAGTCCAGCCCTGGTGTGACAGCAACGCCGGCTTCTTCGAGCAGACGGTGGGCGAGCTCCATGCTGCTACATTGGCCTGATATCCTGGCATAAACATAAAATGCGCCAGTAGGCTCCGTGTCTATGTTCAGGCCGATGCTGCGCAGGCCTTGTAGCAATGCTTTGCGTCGAGTATCGAAAATACTGCGCCGCGCTTCGAGAATCGTCAGGTTCTCGGCGGTGAATGCGGCCAATGCCGCGTGTTGTGCGGGGCTTGAGGCGGCAATGAAGAGATGTTGTGCGAGCATCTCGATATGCCGGGTATATCCTTCCGGTACAACCAACCAGCCCAGCCGCCAGCCGGTCATGCCGAAATATTTCGAGAAGCTGTTGACCACGAAAACGTCATTGCGACGACTGAGAACGGTACTGGCTTCCTGCCCATACACCAAGCCTTGGTAGATCTCGTCGACGATCAGATTTCCTTTTCTCTCCGCGGCGAAATCTGCCAGCTGATTGAGGAGAAGGTCGTCGATCAGTGTTCCCGTCGGGTTGGAGGGGCTGGCGATCAATAGACCCCGGGTGCGATTTGACCAGGCCTCTGCTACTTGCGCGAGTCGCGGCTGAAAGTTGCTGTCAGCATCCACGGGTAAGGCTTGTACGACACCGTTGAATGCCTGGATGAATTGCCGGTTACAGGGATAGCCTGGATCGGTCAGTAGCCATTCATCGCCAGGATTGGTCAGTGCCGCGACAGCCAGCAGCAATGCCCCTGAAGCTCCGGCCGTGATCACGATGCGTTCTGCAGGAACTTCTGCGCCAAAACGAGTTGCATAAAATCCGGAAATGGCCTCACGCAGAGCCGGTAGCCCCAGCGCCGGGGTATAGCGGACTTGCCCTTGTGCCAGGAAACGTTGTGCTGCGTCGATGATGGGGGCTGGCGTTGGAAAATCAGGCTCCCCCACCTCCATATGGATGATGTCACGACCTTGAGCTTGCAGGGCTTGGGCACGGGTGAGCAATTCCATGACATGGAAAGGCGGAATGTTGTGCAGGCGGGAGGCGAGACGATCCAGAGGGAAAGCGTTCATGGCGTGGTGAATGTGACTGGTGCAAATATCAGGATACGTGAAATGCCCGGAAGGATACTGTCCTGAGGCAAACCCTATTGGCTTTGCCTGCATCCAAGCCTCTAGAATGAGGCATCAGCACATTACAAAAACTTCGCGAGCCTCGTGCTGGCGAACCCCATACTCTCGAGAGGCCTCCCATGGATGAAGGAATTCGCGCTGCGGCGCTGGAATATCATGCGTTGCCACGCCCTGGCAAGATTGCAGTGGTTCCCACCAAGGCGCTGACCAATCAGCGCGATTTGTCCCTGGCTTACTCGCCGGGCGTGGCGGCCGCCTGTGATGCCATCGTTGCGGATCCGGCCACGGCCAGCCTGTATACCTCGCGGGCCAATTTGATCGGTGTGGTAACGAATGGCACAGCCGTGTTGGGATTGGGTGCCATAGGGCCACTGGCGGCCAAGCCTGTAATGGAAGGCAAAGGGGTTCTGTTCAAGAAGTTTGCCGGGATCGATGTGTTCGACATCGAGATCAACGAGCTTGATCCGGACAAGCTGGTCGATATCATTGCCGCGCTGGAGCCGACTTTCGGCGGGATCAATCTGGAAGACATCAAGGCGCCGGAGTGCTTCTATATCGAACGCAAGTTGCGTGAGCGCATGAAAATTCCGGTCTTCCATGATGATCAACATGGCACTGCGATCGTGGTTTCCGCTGCCGTACTCAATGGCTTGTACCTGCTGGAAAAGCCTCTGGATCAAATCAAGCTGGTGACTTCCGGTGCAGGCGCCGCAGCACTGGCCTGCCTGGATCTGCTTGTCATGCTGGGGATCCCGGTGGAAAACATCTGGGTGACCGACATCAAGGGGGTTGTGTACGAGGGGCGCATCGAGGAGATGGATCCGCTCAAGGCGATTTATGCCAAGAAGACCGAGGCGCGTACCCTGGCTGAAGTGATCGAGAATGCCGATGTATTTCTGGGGCTCTCCGCCGCAGGGGTCCTCAAACCGGAGATGGTCGCGAAGATGGCGCCCAATCCCCTGATCCTGGCCCTGGCCAATCCGGTCCCCGAGATCATGCCGGACGAGGTCAAAGCGATACGCTCGGACGCCATCATCGCGACAGGACGTTCGGATCATCCCAATCAGGTCAATAACGTTCTGTGTTTTCCATTCATTTTCCGGGGTGCTCTGGATGCCGGGGCGACCACCATCAACGAAGCCATGCAACTTGCCGCTGTACGGGCGATTGCCGATCTGGCACGGGCCGAGCAGTCCGATGTGGTGGTGGCTGCCTACGGTGAGCAGGTCACCGGGTTTGGACGCGAATACATCATTCCCAAGCCGTTTGATCCGCGTTTGATCGTGCGGATAGCGCCGGCCGTAGCCAGGGCTGCGATGGATTCTGGTGTGGCGACAAGGCCTATCGAGGATTGGGAGGCCTATGCCCAGCAGTTGAGCAGCTTTGTCTGGCATTCTGGGTTGATCATGAAACCGGTGTTTACCGCTGCTAAACGTGCGCCGCGCCGGATCATCTTCGCTGAAGGAGAATCCGAACGGGTCTTGCGAGCGGTGCAGACTGTTGTGGATGAGGGAATTGCCCGTCCTATCCTGATAGGCCGGCCGGAAGTCATCAATATGTACATCGAGCGCTTTGGCCTGCGCATTCGTCCGGAATTTGACTTTGAACTGGTCAATCAGGATTCGGATCCACGCTATCGCGAATTGTGGACCCACTATCATCAGCTCATGCAGCGGCGCGGGGTTTCTGTCGAATATGCCAGACGCGAGGTGCGTCGGCGTGCCACCTTGATAGGCGCCCTGATGCTCAAGTTCGGCTGGGCAGATGGCATGATCTGTGGCACGCATGGTCTGCACAGTCAGCACCTGAAGTTTGTTGAAAACGTTCTTGGGCGGCGTCCTGGTGTGGCTCATCTGTATGCCATGAACCTGCTGGCCCTGCCAGGACGTACGATTGCCCTGTGTGATACCTATGTGAATTACGATCCCACAGCAGAGCAGGTTTTTGAAATGACGTGTCTGGCAGCCGAAGAACTGTCGCGCTTCGGCATCACGCCGTGCGTCGCGTTGCTATCGCACTCCAGTTTCGGATCGGACGATACGCCGACAGCCTTGAAAATGCGTGAAGCCTTGCGGCTGCTGCATGAGCGGCGTCCGGACATCGTTGCGGAAGGCGAGATGCATGGTGATGCCGCTCTCGATACCAGCATTCTTCAACAAGTCTTTCCGAATGCGCGTTTGCGTGAGGATGCGAATCTGTTGATTTTCCCCACGCTGGATGCGGCAAACATTACGTTCAATCTGCTCAAGACTGCATCAGGTGATGGTATGACCGTTGGCCCCATCCTGCTTGGTTCGGCCCGGCCGGTACATATCCTGACGCCTACCGCAACGGTTCGGCGCATCGTGAACATGACGGCTTTGACTGTGGTGGATGCAGGGCAGGCGGAGCGTCAGGGAAGCTAGTACGGCATCAATTGTGCAAGGTACGGACTTTTGGCCCGCTTGCGGGCCAAAAGTCCGTATACTCATGGCTATCACTCGTCGTGAAGAAAAAACCTCATCTGCCAATGGTGAGAACATACTTAAAGAAATTCACGTATCTATTTAATTTTCAAGAATCATTGCTACAATCGGAACTGTTTTTGTTGTTTGCAGAAGTGGGAGATCGAATGCGTTCAGGACGACTTTTTGCTGGTTTGTTGAGTGTGCTTTTGGCCATGACCCTTCCGCTTCAAGTGGAGGCTGCCAGTAAGTCCAGCAAAAAAGTGGCTGCTGCCAGTGCCACGAAACACGCCAAACCGGTGATGTCCGTGAAGGTCGTGAAAGCGTCCAGCAAGCCCAGCAAGTCCGGTGGTAAACGTAAGAAGATTGTTGCAGCAGTTGAAAGTGCTGACTTTGACAGTGCCGGAATCCCCTTGATCCGCTCTTCCGCGTTTTATGTTCAGGACGTATCTACGGGGCAGGTCCTGCTGCAAAAGAATGCCAGTGCCGCTTTGCCGATAGCCTCCATCACGAAGTTGATGACGTCGATGGTGGTGCTGGATGCGCATCAGAATCTTGGTGAAGTTCTGGAAATTACCGACGCGGATGTTGACCGGCTGAAGAGCAGCAGCTCCCATTTAACGGTTGGTACGCGTTTGACCCGCGAAGAATTGCTCCATCTTGCACTGATGGCCTCGGAAAACCGGGCGGCTTCTGCGCTGGCCAGAAATTATCCTGGTGGCATGCCGGCGTTTCTGGATGCGATGAATGTCAAGGCGCGTCTGATGGGTTTGAGTGAAACCCACTTTCAGGACGGCACGGGCCTGACGAAGAACAATGTTTCATCCGCACGCGATCTGGCCATCATGGTAGCCAATGCTTCGCGCTATCCGTTGATCCGCGAGTTTTCGACTTCTACTGAATACACCGCTACCTTGGCCGGTGGGCGTTCATACGCTTTTCATACTACCAACGCGCTGGTGAAGAATCCGGACTGGCAGATCGATGTCCAGAAAACCGGGTATATCAATGAATCCGGAAAATGTCTGGTGATGCAGGCTTGGATGGGTAACAAGCCTTTGGCCATCGTATTGCTGGATTCCTGGGGGCGTTTCACCCGCTTGGGGGATGCCAAACGCATCAAGAAGTGGCTAGAGGCTTCCTTGGGTCGTCAACAAGTCGCCTTGCATTCAGATACGCGCCCTGCGCTGTAATCAACGCTGGAACCTCATCAGCCACGCCGCATCCTCTGCGGTGTGATGGGGCTCTTTCTCTCGATATCCTGAGCTACCCGCAAACCGTAGCGGTGCCACTACACGCGCACATTTTCTTACGCCTTGAGTACAAGGGCAGGCTTGCCGTGGCATTTGCGCATCTCTTCCGGATAAGCGCTTGCACCAAGGCCGCCTGCTGCTTCGAAAAGGCTCGATACCAGAAGCCTTGCTAGTGGTCGACACCGTCGGTACCCCGATTCATTTCAGGGGCGAATACTGGGATGAAAAGCCTGTCGGCCTGATCAGCAGAGCGTAGGCAGAATGTTTCTAGCTGAAACGACGGCGTTCAGGCGTCCGGCGGAATAGTTGCCACAGGCAGATTAGCGTGATCAGACTGAAGTTGATCAAAGCCCATTCTGCTATCGACAGACCGAGGAAAGTCCAGTCGACCTTGGAGCAGTCGCCCGCGCCGCGGAAGAGCATCGGCAAGGCATCCGACAAGGGGAAGTTGCCGATCATGTATTGCAGGTCTGGGCCACAGACCACTTCTGTCGGCGGGTTGTGCTGCAACCAGATCTGGCGAACCGAAACGCCTCCACCAGCGATGGCGGAAGCCATGATCAGAAATGCATAGATGCGACGCATGACTCCCTGCGAATTGTGCAGCCCCGCCAGCAAGGCGATCAGACCACAACCGACAAATCCGTAACGCTGCAGAATGCACAGCGGGCAAGGTTCAATGCCTTCGATATGCTGAAGAATCAGGCCGAAACCGATGAGCCCGGCGCAGTAGGCAAAAATCGCGAGAAAAACAAGGCGCAGTGGGTATTTCGAGTACATGGCAGGCAACAGGATAAAGACTTTCGGGCCGATGCTCCGGCAGAGGCTGGATTCTAGCCTTGTTTGCGACTTGGAGCATGCGTCGCTGCTGAATGTGTGGTGACAAAGTCAGCCGGGCGTGCGGGTGATCAGTTCAGCGATTGCCGAGTGGCTCTGCGCAATATCGTGCGCAATGCTGTCTTCAAACATCATCATCGAGAGTCCGAACACGTGCGTAAACAGCAAGAGTGCGCGGGTGTGTGCTTCGACTTCGCTGTAGCCCGCGAGCCTGAACAAGCGGATGGCATTTTTCAGGCGGGCCTGGTCTACGGTTTCCACTGCGGTTGCGACGAAAGTGTCGCGCCGGGCCCAGTCGCGTAGCACCAGTTCG
>Ga0316604_10001768_pt1 | contig 17978 bp, 14 predicted proteins | sample OWC_soil_day20_C_FD_207650 | JGI IMG/M metagenome (GOLD analysis project Ga0316604, IMG submission 207650) | Wetland soil microbial communities from Old Woman Creek delta, Ohio, United States - OWC_soil_day20_CT | ecosystem: Environmental > Terrestrial > Soil > Wetlands | place: USA: Ohio... | reverse complement strand
GCCGCCGGCATTGGGCCGGAACAGGATCGCCTGCCTGAGTTCTTCGAACTGGAAGCCATCGCTCCGCATAACGCCAAGTGGGACATGGATCAGAAGGAACTTGCGACGTTCTGGAACTTCTGAGCAAGGACGGCCATGTGGATCACGGTCAGATTGTTCGCGAACTTTCGCGAAAACCGCTTCAAGGAGGCCCGGCGGCAATATCCGCCGGGAACCACCATCGCCGATGTCGCGACGGAGCTTGAAATCGACCCTGGCCTGATCGGCATGATCTTTATCCACGGGCGCGCGGCCGAACTCGACCGCGTGCTCGGCGAAGACGACGTTCTGGCGCTCTTCCCTCTCCTTGGAGGGGGGTAGTTTCCTCCGTGGCAGGTTGCCATTTCCGCCGCGAAATCTGCGCCCCCAACGCGCCCTTTTCGTCGGAGAGCCCAGAACGAACGGGGGGAGGCCTGCAATGCGGGCCTCCCTAGTCGTTTCTGTCGGTCGACAGTCAGAAGGAGGGAGCCTTGTTCTCCAAACAGGAGCTTGAGCGCTACAGCCGGCATATCCTGCTTAGGGACGTCGGCGGCCCGGGCCAGCACAAGCTCAACGCGGCGCGGGTGCTTTGCGTCGGTGCCGGTGGATTGGGATCGCCAGTGATCGAGTACCTGGCAGCGGCCGGCGTCGGCACGCTTGGCCTGGTGGACGACGACAGGGTCAGCCTGTCCAACCTGCAACGACAGGTCGTGCATTCGACGGCAAACGTCGGCGAGCTCAAGGTGGTCAGCGCCGCCGAGCGGGTGGCTGCCATCAATCCCAACGTCAAGATCGAACCGCACCCCATCCGCCTCGACGCCGAGAACGTCACCGGGCTTGTCGACAGCTACGACATCGTCGTCGATGGCACCGACAACTTCCCCACCCGCTTTCTCGTTGCCGACACCGCCTATACCTGCCGGAAGCCGCTGGTGACGGCTGGTGTGCTGGAATTCTATGGCTCCCTGACGACGCTTCTGCCATTCGAGACAGATGCCGGCGGTCAGCCCAATCCGAGTTGGCGCTGCCTGATGCCCAGGGAACCGGACACCGCCGCGCTGACCTGTTCCGAGGTCGGCATCCTTGGGGCCGTTGTTGGCGTGCTGGGCACGCTCGCCGCCTGCGAAGTTCTGAAGCTGATCACCGGTGTCGGCGAGCCGCTCATCGGCCGCCTGCTGATGGTCGATATCCGCGACATGGGGTTCGACGTCGTCGCGTATTATCGAAACCCGACGTCCCCCGTTTTCGGGCAAGGGTGAGGTGATCGCATGGGCGGCCAGATCGAACTGAGGGCCTTCATGGATCTGCGGATGCTGTTTGGCGAGCGCGGCTGGTCCATCCCGCATTTTCTCGATGTCGAATCCGACATGACCGGCGAAGAATTGCTGCGTCTCATCTCGATCGAAAGCGCCAGGGTAGAGTCGCTGATCGTCAACCGCTCGGCCATCGCCATCGAGGAGGCCATCATCCATCCCGGGGATCGGGTCGCCTTGGTCCCCCCGGGTGTACCCGGGCCGCACCGTGTGCTTCTTGGCATCCACAGTCAGAAAAAGTCCGCGCAACCCTTCGGCCTGTCCTTTTCGGCGGCGCCCCAAGAGAACGAGACCGGAGAGGGTGAGGAAAAATGACGTTCGACAGGCCGGAAGCCTTGGCGCGGGCCGCCATGACGATCTGCATCAACTGCGAACAATGCCGCGAGCTGATGGAAGACGCGCCATGCCAGTATTTCCCGCGCCTGTTCCATCTCGCCGACCGGGCCAAGTCTGGCGGCAAGCCGATATCGGGGAAGGATCTTCTGGACCTCGTCGACCTCTGCAATGCCTGCGGACAGTGTCCCTGTCGCCCGGTTCAGAGCGATATCCGCAGGGCCAAGGACGCCTTTGTCGAACGTGACGGTTTGCCGCTGGCGACCCGCCTCATCGAGAATGTCCAGTTGGTCGGCAGGCTGTGCGGCACCTTTCCGGCTCTCGTCGATGTGGTGATGAAAAGCCCGCGACTGGGGCGGCTCGCCCGACGGCTGGTCGGCATCCACCCCGATCGCAAGATGCCGTCCTTTCCTCGCGATCGTTTGGCGCGGTGGGTTGCCCGGCGCGGCCTTGATCGCCCGAAGCAGACCGACGGCCGCAAGGTTGCCTATTTCGTCGGTTGCACCGCCCGCTACATGTTTCCCGATGTCGCCAAGGCGACCATCGAAGTCCTGGAGAGAAACGGCGTATCCGTCTTCGTTCCGGAGCAGAAGTGCTGCGGCATGCCGACTTTTCTCGAAGGCGACAAACCCTTCACGCTCGATCTGGTCGCTGCAAACCTGCCGGTCCTTCAGCGTTGCGTCGAAGATGGCTACGATATCGTCACCGCCTGCCCGACGTGCTCGTTCATGTTCAAGTCGGTGCTGGCCCGCGACGCCCAGTTCTCGCCGGCCTATCGTGACCGCATTCGGGCGCTGGCGGCCGAGCTTGGTGGCGACACCCAGGCAATCGCCCGTGTGCTCGCCGCCGAGGTGTCCGGTCCGTCGGGCCGCACCGGCAGCGTCGCGGCGGAGTTTCTTGCGTCCTGGGTGATCAACTACAATCTCGGCCTGCATGCCGAGGCCGATCGAGGGGATGTCGGCTATTTCGCGCACTGGGACGCCAACCAGCGCATCAAGGTGGCCGCTCACGTGTTCGAACTCGGCGAATACCTCCGGACCCTCGACGGCGAGGGAGCCTTGCATCTGCCGGTGATGGACCCCACGGAGAAGCTCTCCTATTTCCCGCCCTGCCATCTCCGAGAGCAGAACATGGGCCGCCCGTGGCTGCATCTTCTCGAAAAGGCGCCGCACTCCGATGTTGCACCCGTCGGTCAACCGATGGACTGTTGCGGCCTCGGTGGCATTATGGGCTTCAAGGCCGATTTCCATGCGGCATCGCTGGCGATGGGGCGCGGTCTCATCGACAGAATTGCCGCGGCGGAGCCGGATAGGATCGTCACCGAGTGTCTGGCTTGCCGTCTTCAGTTTACACAGATGCAGGACAAGCCGGTATCCCATCCCGCCGAACTGCTGGCGGAGGCCTATCGTGCCGAAGACGCTGGGTTCGGTTCGGCCGAGGCGGGCGACGCGCCGCTTTCAACGCGCGGCGGCGGCGTATGAGGATGACGGGATTGCTAGGAAGAGCGGAAGGACGGTCATGGTGCAGCTGAGTTCGGATGCCTTCGCCTTCGGAGGCGATCTGATGCCGGTCGAAGAGGCGCTCGCGTTGGTCACCGCCAGGATTCCGCCGCTCGGCGAAACCGAGACGGTGACACTGATCGATGCCGACGGACGCTTTCTCGCCGACGATGCCTTGGCTCCCATCGATCTGCCGGTGTTCGACAATTCGGCGGTCGACGGTTACGCCGTCGCCCACGCCGATCTTGCCGTCGGCGGGCCGACGATCCTGCCGATCAGCGCCAGGATCGCTGCCGGTGAAGCGGCATCCGGAGCCATCCCCGGGGAAACGGCGGCGCGCATCTTTACCGGTGCGCCGATGCCGCCGGGAACGGATACCGTGTTCATGCAGGAGGACGTGGTTATCCGCGAGGACGGCAGCGTCGAGCTGCCGCAAGGGCTCCGCAAGGGCGCCAACAGCCGCCCGAAGGGAGAGGATATCGCGCGTGGCAGCCTGGCAGTGCCGGCAGGGCGACGGCTTGAACCACGCGACATAGCCCTGCTCGCCGCACTCGGCGTCACCCGTGTCGAGGTTCGCAGGCGGCCGCGCGCGGCGGTGTTCTCGACCGGCGATGAGTTGCGCGACCCTGGGCAGGTGCTTGGCGCCGCGGCGATCTACGACTCCAACCGCTTTTCGCTGCAGGTCATGCTGAAGCGAGCTGGATGCGAGGTCACCGATCTCGGGATACTGCCTGACGACCGCCACATCACGTCGGAGCGTCTTGACGCTGCCACCCGGGATCACGATCTCATCGTCACCTCCGGCGGTGTCTCGACGGGTGAAGAGGATCACGTGCGGGCGGCCATCGCGGCCAGCGGATCGATGGTCTTCTGGCGGCTCGGCATCAAGCCGGGACGGCCGGTCGCCATGGGGATCATCAATGGCACGCCGCTGGTCGGTCTTCCGGGCAACCCCGTCGCCGTCTTCGTCACCTTCGCGCATGTGCTGCGGCCGCTGGTGGTCGTGCTGTCCGGTGGTCGGCCGTCTGTCCTCGCGGCCATGACCGTCCTCTCCGGCTTTGACTACCGGAAGAAGGCTGGGCGCCGGGAGTATGTCCGCGTGTCGCTCGAGCGTTCGGATGGCGCCACCGTCGCCAGGAAATATCCGGTCGACGGGGCCGGCGTCCTGACGTCGCTGACCCGAACCGACGGCATGATCGAGCTCCCCGAGGCCTGCACCGACGTCAGGATCGGCGATCCGGTTTCATTTTACGCCTACAGCCAGCTCATCTGATGGCGTGTGGAGGTTGGTCGGGATGGATCTGCCAATCAGAAACGATGCTCTGGCCTGCAGGTCGCCATTTGGAAGCGCAGCGGACTGCGGGAGCTGCCTTCCCGTAGCCAGGCAGCATAATCAGAGCGCTGGCAGTTGCCGCTGGCCGCATCAGGGGCGGATTCTGGCCGTACGTTCCCATTTCTTGTCCACCGGGGCCGTGCCGGACGGCGTGCCGTCGCCGCTTGTCCGGTCGTGGCAGCGGAGCAGCCAGTTCGGGTTTGCCTCGCCGATTTTGGGCAGGCAACGCCACAGGCTCGCCGACGCAGGGCTGAAAAACCTCAAGGACCGCCACGAGGACCTGATTGCCGCAGCAGGTGGCGAAATGGCGGCACTTTGCCAGGAACTTGGCGAATTTGGCGGTGTGGTGATTCTGACCGACCCTTCTGGCATCGTTCTGGCCAAAATGGGCGGCGGTTCATTTTCCGACGAAGCCGATCAGCTCGGTCTCTGTGAGGGCGTCGATTGGTCCGAGCAGGCGATCGGAACAAACGCCATCGGCACCACCGTCCTTGAGAGGCTTGCACTTTCAATTATCGGTGCCGAACATCTGTTTTGCCTGAATACGTCGATCAGTTGCTCGGCGGTGCCGATCCTCGATCCGTCTGGCAGTCTGGTCGGCGTCCTCGATCTGTCGACGTCGCTCGCGGTGGCGCACAATCATCTGCTGCCGCTGCTCAAGCGAGCGGTAATTGAAATAGAGCGCAGCTTGTTCGAGCGGCTTTTTTCCCGACAGACGAAGCTCTGCTTCCGTCCAAGCCAGCACCTGTTTGGCAGCCCCGGCGAGGGCCTGTTCGCTTTCGATGACGATCGTCTGATCGGCGCCAACCGGGCAGCGCTCGAACTTCTCGGACTTGATTGGTCGGCGGTCGGCGTGGTGCGATTCCGGCAGCTGTTTGCGACACCCTACGAGATCGTCGAACGAACGGTGTCATCGGGTGAATGCAAAATCCGGTCGGTGCGTGGCGCCGATTTCTTTGCGCGGCTGCACTTGCCCCGAAGGTCAGTTCTGGGAACCGCGCTGCCCTCCCGCGATCCTTTCGCTGCGACCGGTGTGCCAGCCGCCGAAGAAAAGCTCCCCCACCTTGCACTGGAGAAGATCCAGGATCGCGAGGCCCCGAGATTCCGGAAGATGAGGGTGGGGCAGCTCCTCCATGGCGCCAACCTGCTAGACGACGGTGGCGAAGCCGTTCTGATCTTTGCGTCCGGCCGTTACCGCTGCTTTACGTCGCATGAAGGCAAGGAGTTGACGTTGTTCACCCTTGGCAGTGGCGACGCCGTGCCGCTCCAGGCGGACCTGGCCGTCGAAGTCTGCAGTGACGGCGAAGCGGCGATCATTCCGCGAACCCTGTTTCGAAAGCTCGCGCGCACCTACCCCGAGTTCGGCAGTTGCGTGTTGTCGGTGATCGAGGGGCTCCTCAACCGATCTCTGTCGATGGTCGGCGACATGGCATTCCGAAGCGTGCGTTACAGGGTGATCCGCCATATCTGTGCGCTGGCCGAGCGTGAGGGGCGCCAGACATCGGCCGGTGTCAGCGTCGATGCGGCTCCAAGTGGCGACGAACTCGCCATGGCCATCGGTGCGGCCCGCCAATCCGTTTCGACGGTCCTGGCCGAACTCATCCGCTCGGGCGACATTTCTCGTCCGACTCCACGAACCCTCATCGTCTCCGACATCGAGCGCCTCAGGGCGGAGTTGCAGCGTTCGCATTGATTGCCGGGGCCTTGCTCCGGTCGATCTGGTCTGCGCCCGGCACCTGATGCATCCGGTCCTTTGCCCGACCTCGGGAAGAGCCCTTACGGGTTCAACCTTGTCGCCTACATGACAGCCTTCCAGTTGACGCCAATGTAAATGAGATCAGGCGCAGGAACGTCCGGCAGGATGGAGAGGACAATCCTGTCGAGTAGATCTTGAGGAGAGCATCTAGTGCATCGGCCCAATAGAACGATATGGCGGCAAGAGCCAGTTCAGTTGGCAAGTTGGTGCATAAACAAAGGAATCCAGCGCACAACACTCTACGCGCGGTGAATGTTTCGTCTGTGTCTGTGCCTTCGGAAGCGGTGACAAATCAAGCAGTCCGACGCTTCATTTGCGCATGGGCACGATTGCCCTGTTCGCCAAGGCTGTGCGACCTGTCCGCCGTCCGTTTTGTGATGCTCGCGGCTGGCTTGGCGGATTGGCAGGAATGGGGCCGCGCTTTGTTCACGATCCGCTCCAGTGTCACAGTTTATCAGATGCGTTTACCCGTCGGACATGCATGAGCCGAAGTTGTCCGAAGGTCTATGTTCCTAAAATCCAAATATGACGTGATGAACCTTTAGCTAGGCGGCCGAGGATGGGTCAACCTCTAGATCCGGTCTTAAACCTACGTGGGAAAGCATGCTGCAGGACACGACCCTCTCATCTTCTGTTTTGTCTCTTCTGAGCGGAGAGGGTGGCCGTCTTCTTGGGATTGTCTTGCTGTCGCTGAAGGTGACAATCACCGCCGTCACCTGTGCCGGGCTGGTCGGTCTGCCGGTGGGAGCCGGCTTGGCATTGGCCCGCTTTCCAGGACGCACGGTCGTCATCGTTCTGGTCAATACGCTGATGGGACTGCCCCCCGTCGTTGCCGGTCTGGCGATCTTCTTGCTGCTGTCGCGCTCTGGGCCGCTTGGCGGGCTTGAACTCCTGTTCACGCCGCAGGCGATGATGATCGCCCAGTTCGTGCTGGTGCTGCCGATCATCGTCGCGCTGACGAGGCAAACGATCGAGGATCTCTGGACCGAATACCAGGACCATCTCACCTCGCTCGGCGCCGGGAGACTGCGTTCGATCCCGACGCTGCTGTGGGACGCTCGCTTTTCGCTGGTGACGACACTGCTCGCTGGCCTCGGTCGGGCCAGCGCCGAGGTCGGCGCCATCCTGATCGTCGGTGGCAACATCGCCGGCTTTACCCGCACCATGACGACCTCGATCGCCCTTGAGACGTCCAAGGGGGATCTGCCGCTCGCCATGGCGCTCGGCGTCGTCCTCATGAGTCTCACGCTGGCCATCAACGGTCTCGCCTATGGCATCTCGCGCGTTGGCGCGCGGTTTTCCGGGAAAAACTGATGCGCGACACGACATCTCTACTTCCGCTGATCGTGCGCGATCTCCGCCTGGAGAGGGAAGGGCGCACTCTGCTCGATGTTCCCATCGCCCGAATTCAAAACCGGCGGCGCAACGTCGTTCTCGGTCCGAACGGGGCCGGCAAGACGCTGTTTCTCAAGACCTGCCATGGGCTGGTGCAGCCGACGAGTGGCAGCATTGAATTCACATTTCCAGCTTCCGCCGCCGATATCCGGCGCAAGCAGGCCATGGTGTTCCAAAAGCCGGTGATGCTTCGCCGCTCGGTCCGGGCCAACTTCACCCACGCCCTCGCCATGGCCGGCGTCGGTTGGTGGGAACGCTGGCGCATTGCGACCGAGACGATGGCCCAGTTCGGTCTGTCGGCCTTGGCCGATACGCCGGCGCGCGTGCTGTCCGGTGGTGAACAGCAAAGGTTGGCGATCGCCCGCGCCGCCAGCCTCAATCCCGACCTGCTGTTTCTTGACGAGCCCACGTCGTCACTTGACCCGACGGCCAGCCGTCAGATCGAGGACATGCTGGACATCCTGCATGAGCGAGGCGTGACGCTTGTCCTGACGACGCATGATCTCGGGCTCGCTCGTCGTTTCGCCGACGCGATTTTCTTCTTTCACGACGGTCGGCTCGTTGAAGAGAGCGATGCCGAAACCTTCTTCAACGGCCCCAAGAGCGCCGAAGCCCAAGCTTTTCTGGAACACCGCCTCTTCTGGTGAGTATCGGCCCAACCCCACGAAACTGGAGAACCCTCAATGCTACGCCGCACCTTCGTTCATGCCGCCGCGTCGGCGCTGATCGCCGTTGGATTGATGTGGCCGGCACATGCCGAAGACCGCTTCATCACCGTCGCTTCGACCACGTCGACCCAGGATTCCGGTCTTTTCAACGTGTTGTTGCCTGTGTTCACAGCAAAGACCGGCATCACCGTGAAAGTCATCGCTCAGGGTACCGGTCAAGCGCTCGATACGGCGCGCCGTGGCGACGCCGATGTCGTGTTCGTGCATGCCAAGGCGCAGGAACTGAAGTTCCTGGCCGATGGCTTCGGCGTGAAGCGCTATCCGGTGATGTACAACGACTTCGTTGTGGTCGGTCCCAAGAGCGATCCGGCCGGCATCGGCGGCAGCACGGATGTCGCTGCTGCCTTCAAGGCGATCGCCGACAAGAAGGCTCCGTTTGTCTCTCGCGGTGACAAGTCCGGCACCAACACCGCCGAGCTGAACCTCTGGAAGGCCGCCGGGGTTGATTTGCCGGCGGTCCGGGGCGAGTGGTATCGCGAGATTGGTCAGGGCATGGGCGCGACGCTCAACACGGCGAACGCCATGGCCGCCTATACGCTTTCGGATCGGGGCACCTGGATAGCCTTCGCCAACAAGGGCGATCTCGGGGTCGTCGTCGAAGGCGACAAGAAGCTGTTCAACCAATACGGTGTCATGCTGGTCAGTCCGCAGAAGGTTCCAACCGTCAAGACCGACGACGGCCAGGCTTTCATCGATTGGCTGGTGTCGCCCGAAGGGCAGGCGGCGATTGCTGGCTACCGTATCGGTGACAAGCAGCTGTTCTTCCCGAACGCCGATGATCCCAACGCCTGATAGCCGCTCTTGAGTGGAGATCGGTCAAGCCCGGCAAAAGGCCGGGTTTGACCAGATCCTCACGCCGCCAGACGTGAAAGATGATGGCCCGCGACTGTTTCTTGTTCGACGGCAAGGCCGGTGAGTTGGGCGCAACACAGTGTGGCCGGTGGCATGGCCGGATGACCCGTTCGGGTGCCGGGCTTTTCAATCACCTGGGTTGAACCGGTTGATGCTCTTAGCTCTAGTAAATAATTAACAAAGACAAAATATCGTCTATAGCGGGTATGAAGCAGGAGAGACCTTGATGATTTTCTCAAGAGTGTCATCGCCTAGGGACTCGGCATTGGACTCCGCAAGACAATCAAAAAGTGCGGGTACGTCAGCTGAAAAGCCTGATGACGGTGCGGTCAATACCGGCGAGCCAATGCGCGTCCTCCGCGCCGACGCAACGTTCTCCAGCCTTTCGACGGGCGACTTTCTGTTCGACGGCCGACCGGCCAGCCTCGTGCTGGCGTTCGTGTCTCCCAAGCTCGACTTCGCAGCGGCAACACGCAAGATCAAGGCGTTGGCCGGTACGGCCACGGTCATCGCGACGACGACGGCGGGCGAGCTGTGCGCCAACGGGTCCGAGAAGATCTACTGCGACACCTCGGGCAGCTGGCAGAATGTCGTCATTCAGGCCTTTTCGCCTGACTTGATCGAAAAGGCCGAAGTTTTCTCTGTGCCGCTGTCGTCGGAGGACCTGCGCGAGGGACGGTCGTCAATGCCGCGCAGTACCCGCGTCGGCAAGATCGTCACCGCCCTCGGTGCGGTCAAGCCGGCCATGCGCCTCGACGCCAAGACGACCTTCGCCCTGACCTTCGTTGACGGCCTCTCCATGTCCGAGAGCTACTTCATGGAAGCCGTCTACGAGAGCGGGCGGTTTCCCTGTCTGTTCATCGGTGGCTCGGCCGGTGATGCGCTGACCTTCAGCGAGACGCTGCTGTTCGACGGTCGCAGCATTCTCAAGAACCACGCGGTCGTCGCCTTCGTGAAGATGGCGGCGGGGCAGCGTTATGGCGTCATGAAGAGCCAGAATTTCCGTCGGATCGGCCCGAGCTTCGTAGTCGTCGACGCCAATCCCGACCAGCGCACGGTGAGTGCTGTCATCGACGAGCGCTCCGGCAAGGTCGTGTCGCTGGTCCGTGCCCTCTCCGATGCCCTCAAGGTCGAACCTGCCAAGCTGCCGGCCGCCCTCGCCGGCAAGGCCTTTGGCATCGAACTCGGCAAGGAACTGTTCGTTCGCTCGGTCGCCAAAATCGACCTTGAAAAAGAGGTTTTCTATTTTTACTGCGACGTTGGGCCAGGGGATGAGCTGACGCTGCTCGAGCAAACCGATTTCATCGAGCAGACGCGCAACGACGTCGCCCAATACCTGCGCGGCAAACCCAAGCCGGCCGCCATCCTGATGAACGACTGCATCCTGCGGCGGTTGTCGAACGCCGAGACGTTGTCGCGGACCGGTGGAATCTGGCCCGCGCCGGTGGCCGGCTTTTCGACCTATGGCGAACTCTTCGGTATCAACGTCAATCAGACCCTGTCGGCCATCGTCTTCTTCGCCGACGTCAAGGATGATTTCGCAGACGACTATATCGACAGCTTCCCGATCCACTATGCCAGCTTCGTCAACTACTTCACCAGCAGCCGGCTCAAGCGTGTCGAGATCCTGAATCGGTTGCGGACCGGGGTTATCGACCGGATCTCCGACTTTCTCAGCATTACCGCCAAGATCGAAGAGGCCGTTTCCAAGATCACCAATGTTGGCGAGGTCATGGGCCGCATCCGATCCGTCATGCTTGAAACCGGCGCCGATGGCGATGGCCAGCCCTCAAGCACCCAGGCGCTGGCGGCCCGTTTCAACGGCCTCAACGATGCCCTGACGGAACTGCGCCAGGTGGTGGCGGTGATCGACAGCATAACCGGGCAGACCAACCTGCTGGCCCTCAACGCGACGATCGAGGCGGCGCGGGCCGGCGACGCGGGGCGCGGCTTCGGCGTGGTGGCCGGCGAGGTGAAGAAGCTCGCCAATGACACCAAGTCGACCCTCGGGCACACCCAGACCGCGATTGCCAACATTGAGGAGTCGCTGCGCGAACTTGGCGAGATCATCGAGATGACCAAGACGGAATTCTCGCAGGAGGGCGAACGCTACAAGCGCATCGTCGGCAATGTCGAGGAGATCATCAACCAGAGCAGCCATTTCGAACGGTCGCTTGCCGGTCTGTCTTCGATCATCACCAACCACCGCTCCGGCGTCGAGCAGGCACAGGAAAGCATTCGCTTCCTGCGCCAACTTGATCAGACGCACAGCGCGCGCTCAGAAAGCTCATGAGGCTATCGAGGAGCAGTGTCTTGGCTTTTCTGACACGGCTGTCCTCTCCGTGACAGACCTGTCCTTCATTTGGCGCGATGCTCTCAACGGGCGCTCCCTGACATCCGGTCAGGAGGCTGGGCCGGGTGGAGGTCGTGATGGATGAGGTGACGGCTGTCGTTCGCGACTATTATGGATCTCGGCTCGCCGGGCGTGGCGATCTCAAGACCGATGCCTGCTGCAGTTCGGAACCGTTGTCGCCGCGGCTGCGGTCGATCCTCGATGCGGTCCATCCCGAGGTGGTGAACAGGTCCTATGGTTGCGGTTCGCCGATGCCGGATGATGTGGACGGCCTGACCGTGCTCGACCTCGGGTGCGGCACGGGGCGCGACGTCTTCATGCTGTCGGCTCTCGTCGGCGGCAGCGGTCGGTCGATTGGCATCGACATGACGCCCGAGCAACTGGCGGTCGGCCGTCACCATCAGGCGGAACAGGCGCGGATCTTCGGCCATCGAACATCCAACGTCAGCTTCCTCGAAGGTCGGTTCGAGGATCTGTCGTCCCTGGGCATCGCCGATGCATCGATCGACGTGGTGATCTCCAACTGTGCGCTCAATCTGTCGGTCGACAAGGCGCGGGTGTTTGCCGAGATACGGCGGGTCCTGAAGCCAGGTGGCGAATTGCTGTTCTCGGACGTCTTCGCGAGCCGCCGCCTGCCGGCCGATGTGGCGTCTGACCCGCTGCTGGTCGGGGAATGCCTGGGCGGGGCGCTCTATGTCGAAGACTTCCGTCGTCTGATGACGGCTGTCGGTTGGCCGGACGTCCGGGTCATCTCCAAGCGAACGATCACCATCGGTCATCCCTATGCCGAGCGTCTTGTCGGACCGACCACCTTCTGGTCAATGACGGTGCGGGCGTTCAAGCTCGACGGCCTTGAGGATATCTGCGAGGATTACGGTCAAGTGGCAACCTATCTCGGCACCGTGCCGGATGCGCCAGCCGGTTTCGTTCTCGACGATCATCACCGCTTCATTGCCGGCAAGCCTATGCTGGTCTGCGGCAATACCGCCGCCATGGTCGGCGAAAGCCGCCTCAAGCGGCATTTCCGCGTCGATGGCGATCGGACCATGCATTTCGGTCGGTTCGACTGTTCCGGCCCCGGCGCGAGCGCTCGGGCCGAGGCGCCCCATCCCTCGGGCTGCTGCTGAACCGGTCCTCTCGTTTTGAGTTTTCATGTGAAAGGTAGCTGGAGATGATCCCGCAAAAAATAACGGACGGCATCTATTCATACCGGGCGATCGACTGGGATCGCGAACTCTTCGATGAACTGGTGCCGTTGCCGGAAGGCACGACCTACAACGCCTATCTCGTCAAGGGCAGCGAAAAGACGGCGCTGATCGACACCATCTATCCGCCGAAGACCGCCGAGTTCATCGCCGCCATCCGGAAGTCGGGCGTCGAACGCATCGACTATATCGTCTCCAACCACGCCGAGCAGGATCATTCGGGCTCGATTCCCGCCGTCCTTGAGCTGTTCCCCGACGCCAAGGTGGTGACCAACGCCAAGTGCAAGCGGTTCATCCTGGACACGCTGCCGGTCGAACGCGACGCGTTCATCACCGTCGGTGACGGCCACAGCCTGTCGCTTGGCGACAAGACGCTGCAATTCCTTATGACGCCGTGGGTTCACTGGCCCGATACCATGGTCACCTATGTGCCGGAATCGCGCATCGCCTTCACTTGCGATTTTCTCGGTGCGCATCTGGCAACCACCGACCTGTACGCTGACGACGAGGCTCGGGTCGAGACGGCGGCCAAGCGCTACTATGCCGAGATCATGATGCCCTACCGATCCTTCTCGAAGGAGGCAGTCGACAAGGTGAGCGCGCTCGGTCTCGACTTCATCGCGCCCAGCCACGGGCCGGTTTACGCCCGCCCGCCCTTCATCCTCGACCTCTATCGCTCCTGGACCTCCGACGAGCCCAAGCCCTTCGTCGTCATCCCCTACGTGTCGATGTACGAAAGCACGGCGCTGATGGTCGCCTATCTCACCGATCGGCTCATTGAACGCGGCATCGGCGTCAAGCCGATCAACGTCGTCGATCTCGATACCGGTGAATTCGCCATGAGCCTCGTCGATGCGTCGACTGTGGTATTCGCCTCGCCGACGGTTCTGTCGGGGCCGCATCCGAGCGTCGCCTATGCGGCACTTCTGGCCAATGTGCTTGGCCTCAAGGCCAAATATGCGGCGGTGATCGGCTCGTTCGGTTGGGAAGGCAATCTGCCGGAGATCGTCCAGTCGATGCTGCCCAAGCTGAAGGCCACCTTCTTCGAACCGGTGATGGTCAAGGGACTGCCGCGCGAAGCCGCCTTCGCCGAGCTCGACCGTCTTGCCGACGACATCGCCGCCGCCCACGCGACCAAGGCGGCGGCCTGACCGCCAACGCTAGATACCCGAGGACCCGATGGAAACGCAGAACCGCGACGTGCACCTCGTCTATTTTGCCTGGGTGCGCGAACGCATCGGCCTTTCCGACGAGCGCCTGAACCTGCCCGACAACGTCCGGACGGCCGGCGAGATGATCGCCTGGCTGTCCGGACGCGGCGACAACTACGCCTACGCCTTGGACTCGCCGTCGACCATCCGCGTTGCCGTCGACCAGTTGCACATCGAACAGGACGAGCCGCTCGGCGCGGCGCGGGAGATTGCCCTGTTCCCGCCGATGACCGGCGGCTGACGTGCCTGCCGTGGTCCCGGTCATCCGGGCCTGCGGCAAACTTCCGAGATTGCCATCGCCCCGAATGGTGATCCGGAGGTGGAACCTTCCTTGTGCGTGGTCTTACTCATCCAACGGCGGCTTTAGGCCGGAATACCTGAAAATGGCGGTTTCCCGCCAATCGCATCCCCAAATCTCTATTTGAGCCGTCCCAAACCGTCGCGCGGGCGACAGCGATTTTCTGGCCGCGAGTCCTGTACCGGACAGAATTCGTCCTCGCGATGGCCGATTCTGGCCAGCATGGACAGGCCGCCGCTCGGCGCCGCCCCGAGGAGGAGAATCGGGTGTGGCAGACAGGCTGACGACGGCAGGCCGTCCGGGATCGCCGCGTCGTGCAGGCGACCGGGGGAGACAACATGGATATCTACAAGGAACTCGTCCGGGAGCGCGATGCCGGTCGCCGCGCGGCGCTGGTTTCCATCGTGACGCAGTCGGGGTCAACGCCGTCGGCGACGGCGGCCAAGATGCTGGTGCGGGCCGACGGTTCGATCGCCGGCACGGTCGGCGGTGGCGCGGCCGAGGGCAGGGCGATCATGGTCGCCCGCGAGGTCATAGAGACCGGCCTGTCGCAAATGCTGGCCATCGACCTCCACAAGAACCCGACGCTTGATCTCGGCATGATCTGCGGCGGCAACCTGCAATTCTACATCGAGGCGATCATGCCCAACCGGACCGTCTACATCTTCGGCGGCGGTCATGTCGGCCTGATGACCGAAGCGATCTGCCGGACGTTGGGGCTCGAAACGGTGGTTGTCGACGATCGCACGGAATTTGCCAACGCCGAGCGCTTCCCTGCCGCCGCGAGCACCCATGCCGGGCCACTGTCCGAGACCACGGCGCGTCTGGCGCCCAATGCCTCATCGCTGGTGTTCATCGCCATGCGTGGCCATGCGCTCGATCAGGCTGCGTTGGCCTGGGCGCTCGGCACACCGGCCGGCTACATCGGCATGATCGGATCCAAGGGCAAGGTGCTCACGGTTTACAAGAACCTCGTTGCCGACGGCTTCGCGCCGGAAGCGTTTGGCCGCGTCCACGCACCGGTCGGCCTCGAGATCGGAGCCGAAGGGCCCGAGGAAATCGCAGTCTCCGTGACTGCCGAAATGATCGCCCACATCCGAGGGTCCGACAAAGCCCGCCCGCTGGCGCGGACCATGGACTGGTGTGGGGCTGTCGATGAGGCGACGCCTCTCGCGGCTGCCAGCTGAATGCGGACGTCCGAACAAACAAGACGGCTCTAGGAGGAAGACATGAAACGCATTTCCCTCAACGTGAATGGCGTGGAACGCTGGGTCGTTGCCGATCCTCAGCGTTCGCTCGCCGATGTGCTGCGCGAGCAGATGATGCTCACCGGCTGCAAGGTGTGCTGCGCCGATGGCCAGTGCGGCTCCTGCACGGTGCTGATCGATGACAAGCCCATCCGGGCCTGCGTCACACCGATGGAAAAGCTGACCGCTGGTGCGAAGATCGTCACCATTGAAGGCATCGGTACGCCGGAAAATCTCCATCCCCTGCAGGTCGCCTGGATGGCCCACGGCAGCGCCCAGTGCGGCGTCTGCTCGCCTGGTTTCATCATGTCGGCCAAGGCGTTGCTGGACAAGACTCTCAGCCCGACCCGCGAGGAAGTGCGCGCCTGGTTCCACCGCAACCGCAACCTCTGCCGCTGCACCGGCTACAAGCCGCTGATTGACTCGGTGATGGATGCCGCCGCCATCATGCGCGGCGAGAAGACCATCTACGACGTTCTGCCGAAGGCCAAGGAGGATGGCTCCATCCTCGGCACCGAATACATCCGTCCGTCGGCCGTCGCCAAGGTTACGGGCACCTGGGACTTCGGCGCCGACGTCGCGCTCAAGATGCCGGCCGGCACGCTGCGTCTCGCGCTGGTACAGGCCGAGGTCAGCCACGCCCTCATCAAGACGATCGACACGGCGGAAGCCGAGAAGATGCCGGGCGTCGAGCGGATCATCACCTGGAAAGACGTGGGCGGCAAGAACGCCATCACCGGCCTCATCACCTTCCCCACCAACAAGGGCGATGGCTGGGACCGGCCGATCCTGTGCAAGGAAAAAATCTTCCAGTTCGGTGATGCCATCGCCATCGTGGCCGCGGACACCGAGGAACACGCTCGCGCCGCTGCCAAGAAGGTCAAGGTCGATGTCGAGGTGCTCCCGGCCTACATGTCCGGCTTCGCGGCGCTCGCGCCCGACGCCATGGAGATCCATCCAGGCGTTCCCAACGCTTATTACGAGCAGGGCGTCGTCAAGGGCGCAGATACCAAGCCGCTGATGGCCAGCGCCGCCGCGCTCGTCGACATCACCACCTACTGCTCGCGCCAGCCGCATTTGCATCTGGAGCCGGATTGCGGCGAAGCCTTCGTCGATGACGATGGCGTGCTGACGATCCTGTCGAAGTCGATCGGCGTGCATCTGCATCACGCCATGATCTGCCCGGGCCTCGGCATTCCTCCCGAGAAGCTCCGGCTGATCCAGAACCCGACCGGTGGCACCTTCGGCTACAAGTTCTCGCCGACCATGGAGGCGCTGCTCGGTGTCGCCGCGCTGGTCACCAAGAAGCCGGTGTCGCTGGTCTACGACCAGTATCAGAACATCACCTACACCGGTAAGCGCAGCCCGGCCAACATCAACATCCGCCTGGCCTGCGACAAGAATGGCAAGCTCACCGCCATGGAAACCGACTGGTGGCTGGACCACGGCCCCTATTCGGAGTTCGGCGATCTGGTGACGCTGCGCCAGGCTCAGTTCACCGGCGCCGGCTATCACCTTGAAAACATCCGCGGCAAGGGCCGGACGGTGGCGACCAACCACGCCTGGGGCTCTGCTTTCCGTGGCTATGGCTCGCCGCAGGCCTTCTTGGCCAGCGAAATTGCCATGGACATGCTGGCCGAGAAGATGGGCGAGGACCCGCTCGAGTTCCGCTACAAGAATCTCTACAACGAGACGTCGACGACGCCGACCGGCCAGAAGCCCGAGGTGCTGGTTCTGAAGCAGTTGTTCGACCTGATCCGGCCGAAGTACCTGGAAGCCAAGAAGCGGGCTGCCAAGTTGTCGACGCCCGAGACCAAGCGCGGTGTCGGCATTTCCCTCGGCATCTACGGCTGCGGTCTCGATGGCCCCGACAGCTCGGAAGCTCGTGTCGAGATGACGCCGTCCGGCTTCATTGTCCATTCCGGTTGGGAAGACCACGGCCAGGGTGCCGATCTCTCCGCCCAGACCATGGCGCATGAGGTTTTGCGGGTCACGGGCGCCAAGCCCGAGCAGATCAAGCTGATCATGGCCGACACCTTCGGGCCGAACGGTGGACCGGCCGGTGGCAGCCGCTCCAACGTCTTCTGCGGCAACGCCATCCGTGTCGCCGCCGAGATGCTGCTCAACGCCATGAAGAAGCCGGGTGGTGGCTATCGCACCTACAAGGAGATGGTGGCCGAGAACATTCCGCTGTCCTACGACGGCAAGTGGGTGGCGGCGGCCTGTACCGACTGCTCGCCCGACACCGCCCAGGGCAACCCGTTCCCGATCTACATGTACGAAGTGTTCATGCCGGAGGTCGAAGTCGATGTGGAGACCGGCAAGGCCTCCGTGGTCAAGCTGACGACGGCCATCGACGTCGGGACCATCATCAACAAGGCCACTGTCGATGGTCAGGTTTACGGTGGTCTCGCCCAGGGTCTTGGTCTTGCCCTGA
>Ga0316604_10001765_pt1 | contig 18023 bp, 15 predicted proteins | sample OWC_soil_day20_C_FD_207650 | JGI IMG/M metagenome (GOLD analysis project Ga0316604, IMG submission 207650) | Wetland soil microbial communities from Old Woman Creek delta, Ohio, United States - OWC_soil_day20_CT | ecosystem: Environmental > Terrestrial > Soil > Wetlands | place: USA: Ohio... | reverse complement strand
AACCCTAAAGGGAAACTTCGGCTTCGCGAAATCAAAGATTTCGAGCCTCAGTCTTAAGTTCGCTCTAAGGGTTCGGCGGGGGCAATAACCCCCTCCGAACCTAAGGCTCACTTATATTGACCTTATCTTAGATGGCTAATAACAGAAGCGCGAGCATCACTACCATGGAATCGTCATGATGATACGATTCATGATCATCCCGGATAACTATAAATTTCCCGTTAAAATTAAATCCTATCCCGACCAATGTATCGCCATCATCATAGAACAATACCGCATCATGGATCCGGTGCCCACGGTACCAAAAATGTCCTCGTTCATAGCTATCATTATCATGCCACCGGTAAGAATGCAATCCTGGGAAACGATCATCCCAGTCACGGTCACGAATTCGTTCCATTCTATACTCATCCGGCGAAAAACGTTCATGGACGGAAGATCGCGATTCATGCCACCGGAACGGAATTTTTTCGTCATGGCTAGTTTCTATTTTTTGCCATTTGTCGTTATGGAAAACAGGATTAGACCAATCGTGTTGCTTGCGTTCCTGCCACTCTTTCCGTTGGCCGTCTTTGTGTTGGTACTCATGCTGTTGGCGGTCTTGATACTGCCGATCCTGATCCTGATGCTGCTGGTTTGCCTGCCAGGTTTTATTTTGCCGCGCTTGTTGCTGTTTCTCCTGACGGTCCTGTTTCTGATGTTGTTGCTGTTCTTTCTGCAAGCCTTCTTTATGCTGGTTTTCCTGCCAGGTTTTATTCTGCCGCTCTTGTTGCTGTTTCTCCTGGCGGTCCTGTTTCTGATGTTGTTGCTGTTCTTTCTGCAAGCCTTCTTTATGCTGGTTTTCCTGCCAGGTTTTATTCTGCCGCTCTTGTTGCTGTTTCTCCTGGCGGTCCTGTTTCTGAGTCTCTTGTTTCTGTTGGTTCTGATGGTCCCGTCTTTGCTTATCTTGATTTTGCTGGCCCTGGTGTTGTTGATTTTGGCGATCCCCATTTTGTTGGATATGCTGTTGCTTGTTTTGGTTCTGCTGCCCTTTCCGCTCTTTATCTTTTTGGTATTGGTCTTGTTGTTGCTGATCGTCATTTTGCGGTGAGGCTTCTGTCAAAGATGTATGGAACCCGTATTGTATAAATCCTACCAATAATGAACAAAGGATTAATTTTTTCGTCGTTCTTTTCATACTGTTTGCCTCCTATCCAATTTTTGCACCATGAATTAATAACTTCGTATGCGCGTCAAAAATTCGTATACTATTAATTGAATGATACATCATAAATATGGCAAACTTGTGAGCAAAATGTGACAAAATTGCAAACTTTCATTTGGCTGTTTCGGCAAAATGCCGGACAAGCAACGGGGGCAAAGCATCACGGTTTTCCCTGGTAACAGTAATGAGTTTCACTTTGCTATGGTTTCTGATCTGATCAACCCACCCTGTACTTGCCAATTTTACAACGCCCAAAACCGGCGTTCTGCCCTCTAATGTATCCAATACTTCCTTTTGAAACAGGAAAGCATCACGCTCCAGACTGCCGCATTCATCCATCAAAATCAAAGTTGCATCGGTTCTGGCTGACCGAAGCAACTCTACCCCGTAAGTATCAAATTTATCGGTCAAAACCTGCGGCGGCCCGCCTTCACTAAATTGCACAACAGCATTTTCAGCCGTAAAGTTTTTTGGTTCGGAGGCAGGGTTCATATACAGCCATTTATCTGGCGCCTCCCTATCCAAACCGAAGTACGTTTTAAAACCGCCCGTAATCACCGCCAACAAGGAGAGGGTTTTGGCAATGACCGTGCTTTTCCCAATCTGGATCTCACCGGTTAAAAATATATGCATGGTTCACAGGCCACCTTCGTACTTTAATGTTCCATCGCTGCTTAGAACGGTAATTATCCATTATCTTGCTGCGCTTTTAAAGCAACCTTTTGCCCGGCAATGAAAATCTTTACCTTTTCTGCACCGGCAACGATTCTGGCCATACGCGAATTGTCTTTAACGATAAAACCGGAAAGATCGCCAAGGCCATACTCAAAAAGAACCGGAGCAAGCGGAGTCCCTGGCCCGACCATAGTGATCCGCTTCGCGTTTTTGGATAATTCCAGAAGCCTTGGCAACGTCTTGTCCACGAGGGAGGTACAAGTAAGATAGACATAATCGCATTCGGGAAGTAAATATTCACAAGCAGGATAGGGATAGTCACCTTCCTCCGGGTCCCATTCAATGATGGAGAAGTCGCAGATCGGCTCCAGAAGGCTTTCAAGATGCGGAAAATGTCCTACCACCGCAACTTTTTTGCCCTTTACTTCATTTTGCGACATAATAAAAGGATCAAATCTTCGGTCTTCGACGCGCATAGCATCGGAAAAATCCACTTTATTCTCCCTCGCAACCGCAGGATTATTATAGTACGCATTAATGGCAGCGGCGCCAATAGATGCTTCGACAAAGTTCCACGATTTAATGCAGGTCGCAACCTCCCGCAACGACAAGCCAATCAAGTTTTTCGCAAACATCGGCATTCTGGTCTCATAAGGACGAAACGAAGCAATTCCGGCACCTTCACCGCTGCGAACATAGGAATGAATAGTACCGCAAATAATTTCATCTGTAATATAAGCTTCCGGAATTCCGTTGATTAACGCATCATAGATTTCCCACATCAGAACCACTCCTTTTATCTCGTTAACAGCCTGTAATACCCACAGGGCACAGGGACCCCGCCCTCTTAGGTCGGGGATCAACAGGCTATAAAACTCGAAACCCTAAAGGGAAACTTCGGCTTCGCGAAATCAAAGATTTCGAGCCTCAGTCTTAAGTTCGCTCTAAGGGTTCGGCGGGGGAATAACCCCCTCCGAACCTAAGGCTCACTTATATGAGTTCAATAATTCATTCGTTATTAGTTCGCCGGCACGCAAGCGGTTGCGCAGCCTTTGCAAGGTATTGTCAAGTTTTTCAATAGCGATCAAACTTTCCCGTTCCTCGTTCGAAGTCTCAATCACTTTCTCAATGCCGCCGTTTTTAATAATGATTCGTTTATCCGCGCTAAGGGCCAGCAACGGATCGTGGGTAGAAACAAAGATGATCTTTTCCCTTTTGGACAACAGATCAATAGCCTGCCTTCTATCTATACCGGCATTTTCAATTTCATCGATCAAAACAATGGGTGACTCGCTCATATAAGCAGTATCGGCAATCATCAAAGCCCTGGACTGTCCTCCGCTGAGTTGGGTGATCAAGGTATCTTCAGAAAACGTTTCGCCCGCCAGCCGGTTCGCACATAAAATGCATTTTTCCACCACTTTGTAAGCATTCGGCGTCAATCTTGATTTCGCATGCATCTCGAGAAATTTGCGCACCGATAGGTCCATAACAAAATTCATATTTTGCGAAAGCTGAGCTACCAGCTTGCCATCCATTTCAAAGCGCTGCAGCTCATCCAACTCAGCGCCATTGATTAGGATTTGCCGGCCGGTCGGAGTATCCCGCTGCGCCAAACATTCGATATCATTCAGCAATCTGCTTTTCCCGGATCCGGTCGGACCAACAATGCTGATAATCTCTCCCGCCGAAACGGTAAGGCTGATATTTTCCGGTTCCCGGAGTTTATTCAAGCCGCCATGGATCGTTATTGACGAAACAACATCACAAGCAATTTCGCTTTGCGTAAAAGTCTTAATAAACTCACAAAAATTCTGCAATACAGTGTACCGGTCAATACCAAACTCACTGAGGACTTCTTCATCCGCTTCTTGTAAAGCCTGTGAAAGCGGTACCTCCTCTGAAAGGGTGTCTAACCGGTAATTGGCAAGAAAATCAGTCGCAATAGGATATTTTCGCAATACATCTTTAAGCGGCGTACTGCCAATAAAAGTTTCCAAATCATCCATTGTCATAGTTGCTTAAACTCCATTTTCTTCATCATTCCCATTTGGTACGCCTCGCCTATTTTCGTTTCTCCCGTACAATACGAACAAACTGCCGCGGGAGTTGTGAAACGCAGTTTCATGTTCTTGAGCGTTTGAATGTCACGGGCCCGCTGCAAATATTTGGACAACAAAAAGGTTCCTTGGCCCGTAATGCCATTAACCCCCACGATTTTTGCCCCTGAATTCACCTGTTTAATATTGAAAGCAAATACTTCCCGCTCAGCCTGCGAAACAATATCGCCTTTTGTTACAACAACAATGTCAGCAAATTTAAGCATCGGCCCTATTTTTCGTGGAGTATTGACACCGGACAGGTTATCAATCACGCAAATGGAAAGGATCCCGTTAATATACGGCGAACAGCGGTTGCAAAGACCGGCGCTTTCCGTAATGAGCATGTCGAAACCGGACTGTATGCCCCACTGCACAGCATCATCAATATTACTCACAAAATAATGGTCGGGACATATTTTTCCGGAAAATCCTGTTTGGCTAGGAATTCCCGCCTCTTCATAGCTTAGATTATCAAACGACGTGAGGCAATCAAATTTCACAACGCCGATACTGCCTTGGGGCTTATTCATGCATTGGATTAATTTCAAAATTACCGATGTCTTTCCGGAAGAAGGCGGCCCTGCAATTGTTATTAGTTTCATAGCAAACTTCCTTTGCATTTTAGTTATGTTTGTTTTTGTTAGCATTATTTATATTATACCTTATATATAGACAGATTGCTGCTACGATTCGCTATTTTCAGTTTTATCCTTCTCACAGCCTGTAAAACCCCGCCCTCTTAGGGCGGAGATTAACAGGCTGTAGCTCGGAAGTAAATTCGACTAAACTTCAGATGGAGTATAAAACTCCATCTGAAGTAAGTCTACATTTATATCCCATTTGTGTAAACAATTAGAAAGACGCCTCCAGGCATGACCCAGGACAGCGTCTTTGAAGATTTTTCCGCTAATATTACGGCTATTTCGGAGATTGGTGACACACTACCTTGCGAAACTCAGTGGCCAAGGTGAACCGCACTGAATCTTTGAAAAATTTGATTGCTTCGACCATGCAATAATTCATCCAATCACCATTGGGAAAGCGATATTCGATAATATTGTGCGGCCCGATGATCCCGTTCACCGTATCTTCTACAGCAGATAATTGACACCCGGCAACTTCTGCAAGTTCCTGGCGGGAAAGGAGATACTTACGCTTGTCGATGGTGCAGATCGAGATCAAAAATTTCATGATCCTGGCACGTTCAGGCGTCATATGATTAATACATTCATCCGTTATTGCTGTTATTTCTTTTAAAATCCTGTCATTCGGTTCTTCAATGATTGCACTATCCACCGACAAATCGGTAAAAATGGCGGATGCCAAATCCGTGCTTCCGGTATACTCATCATAAAAAGAACGATTTATATAAAAACCGATAGTGTGGTCATCAATACAAGCGCGTTTCAATCCTTCTACTGTTATCTTTGATCCATGTTCGTCGCTGAATTTTCTTTCTAAAGAGGCAATTTTTCTAGCAACTTTCGTCACATCTTCTAATTCACACTCTGCAGCCTTTGCTAATGTCTCGCACGAAAAATGGTTTACTGCGTCATTGAATTCAAATTTTGAAACCATAAAATCCAACATTCTTCTTGCTTCTGGCGGCAATCTTTTTACAGCTAGAGTCATTTTCGTATTCATAGACAGCACCTCCGTTACATAGATTGTAAATCAATTAAGCTGCATCGTCAAAAAATAAATTGCAAGATATTTGCTTAGCCTTTCATACGTATAGATTCGCCAAAAATCGCAAAAAGCCTTGTAGTATATAAAAAGCCGCCTCGAAGAGACGACTGTTGATTTTACTATTCCGGCAGATGGATCAAGCAGTATATGAATATCACCCATACAACAATTATAAGATAGGTTATTGGATCCGGCATTTATTTTGCGCCCCCTCATGTTACAAAACCAGTATAGTGCGTAAATGTGACAAATCTGTGAAGTGTTTGTAAAAAATTCATGACCATTACTGCAAAATAAGCACAAACCCCTATCCACATTCGTTCGCAAAAGGTATTTTTACGTGAATATCGGCTATACCTTCATGCATGTCTCCAATGGTTTCAGATCTTCTAATCCCGGCTACGATGCCCACGGGCTTTCATTGGGGTTGGTAACGGTTTTCTAAAAAAATACGCCCTACCCGCAAACTGTTGCCGCAGTTGAGCGAATAGGGCAATAAGCGTAAGGGGCGTTATTCCTTACACAATTCTATTATATACCTAAATTATTCGAAATAAAATTGATAAATGTATTAAACATGCCAGGATTAATAACAAGCCGGCCAAGGTGCTTCAAAACACCCTGCCCGGCTCATTTCATTTCCATTTATATCTATTCAACTTCACATTTAATCTCTATAATGTCAACAACCCCGTCCCCTCGACACCCTTAGTTACGGCTGTTTTTTCAACATAATTTTTAGAATTTGCTCGTCCGTTTGAACCATGCCCTGCCAAGCCAATTCTCCCAAATTGGCAATCGACTGATCAAGATTGTCCCCCACAATTCCGTCACTACCAGTCACTCTTTTTCCATCCAAAGCCATCAGCACAGCTTTGTAGGCGGACATGACTGAGGTGGACACCTTCATGGCACAACTGTTGGAAGCGCCGTCGCAAATCATTCCGGCTACATCGCCGATCATGTTAGAAACAGCCATGCTAACCGTTTCAAAACTGCCTTTCAACAGCCAAGCCATCCCTGCTGCCGCCCCCATAGAAGCGGTGGTCACAGCGCACAATGCTGATAATTTTGGCAGCTTGTCGTGGATATAAATTGCCATAAGATGAGACAGCATCAATGCCCGAGTGAGTTCTTCCTCACCCGCTTTCAAGTGTTCCGCCATTACAACAACTGGCATGGTTGCTGAAATCCCTTGATTACCGGAACCGGAATTCGTCATGGCAGGCAGCGACGCCCCTCCCATCCGCGCATCCGATGCAGCAGCGGTACGCATCAAAATCCGGGTCAAAAGGCCGTCTGAAAGCAGCCCACGATCGATCTGTCGCCCCATTGTGGCCCCGACGTTCAGTCCATACTGCCCACTCAGACCGCTTTCCGACAAAGAGCAGTTCAACGTAGCAGATTCGCGAATAAAACCGATCATTTCAAGCGGAGCCTCAATCGCAAAATCGTATATATCACGAGCCTTTACGCCGGCCAGCGAATATTCTGTGTCGTCAGTCGCAATCTGTTGCGTTTCTTCCGCAAATACCACCTTGCCGTTTTTTTCGATAAGAACGACATGGGTATGAGTGTCAGCAATACAAACCCTGACCCATTCCTCTCCATAAATAACACGGGCTTCCGAATAGAGAACATTCGGCACGTCAGCTATATCAAGACGGACCAGGTTGTCCGCAACCATCCGTTTGGCAGCATCAACCTGATCTTGCGTCAGAGTTTTTAACACCTCTAATTTCCCTTCCGGATCGCCGCCGAGAGCTCCGACAGCCGCCGCGATAGAAAGACCGGTAGTACCGGTTCCCGGAACGGTGACCCCCATGCCATTTTTCATCAAATTTGCCGAGACCTTGGCTTCAATCCGTTCGACCGGCTTTCCCAACCAATGCGCGGCAATTGCTGCTGCCAGGGCTAGCGATATCGGTTCGGTACAACCCAAAGCCGGCACTACTTCTGCTTTTACCGCTTTAACAAATTCCAACCACAAGGGTTTGATCACTGTTTCTGATTGCAAAAACAAGGACCCCTTTCTTTTCCAGTGTGACAATATCTATTGCGCATTAAAATACCGTTTCTCTTCTTAATTATATGATATTTGTTGTGCACAATAAAGCTGCTCCAAAATACCATCCAATCAAAAAAGGATATTTTAATGTATAAACAACCTCAATACCGCCCGAACGACGCGACATTATTAGGATTATTGCTCTTCTTAGCAAGATTTTTGCTCAGTATTGTTTAATAATAGTCGCTACTATTGATGAGCCTATTAACGGAAAGCAGTGAGATTACGTAGAAGCATTTCAAATATTTTTGGCTCAGCAATCCCAACCTTTGGAGCGGGACTGCTGAGCCAAAAATATTTCTCAAGAGGTGTCGCTATTACTATTTCATCTTTCTTGCCAAACCCTTAACAACAGCACAAACGATATCCTTGGCGGTGAGATTGTATCGGACCGCCAGTTCCTCCGGAGGCCCGCTCTCGCCGAATGTATCCCGGATGCCAACCATTTCTATCGGCACCGGACAGTTTTGCACTAAAAACTCAGCCACAGCACCGCCCAATCCTCCTGCAATCTGGTGTTCCTCAACGGTAACGATAACCCCTGTGGACTGGGCAGCGTGCAGAAGTGCAGTGGTATCAAGGGGCTTGACTGTGTGCATGTTGATCACCTTGGCTGAAATACCCATCTCCTTTAGTTCGTCATGGGCCAGCAGTGCTTCGTATAAAATCGGACCGCAACCGATGATGCTGACATCAGTTCCTTCCCGCAAGATATTGGCTTTGCCGATTGCAAAAATGTCTTCTTCGCTAGTGAACACCGGGGTCGCTTCCCGGGCAAACCGCAGGTAGCAGGGTCCATAATGCTTAGCGGCGGCAATGGTTGCTTTTTTACCTTCCACCGCGTCGCAAGGCACGATGACAGTCATATTGGGCAGAACCCGCATCAGCGCAACATCCTCCAAAGCCTGGTGAGTCGCACCGTCAGGACCGACGGAGATGCCGCCATGCATGCCGGCGATCTTCACATTCAGCTCAGAATAGCACACAGTTGTCCGGATCTGATCCCACGCCCGCCCGGCCAGAAACACGCTATAGGTAGTTGCAAAGGGTATCTTTCCACCGAGTGACAAGCCGGCAGCAGTACCGACCATATCCTGTTCGGCAATGCCGATATCGAAGAAACGCTCCGGAAACTTGGCGGCAAACCAGTCCGTGCGGGTAGATTTCGCCAGGTCGGCATCAAGGACAACAACATCCGGGTTGGAAGCGCCGAGTGCCAGCAATCCGTTGCCGTATCCATCCCTGTTTGGCAGCTTTTTCACACTCATTGCCCACACCCCCGATCATAGATCTCAGTCAAAGCCTGTTCCATCTCAGCCTTGCTGGGAGATTTTCCGTGCCAGCCGGCGACATTTTCCATAAAAGAAACGCCTTTCCCTTTGATTGTTTTGGCGATAATTACAGTTGGCTTGCCCTTTGTCATACTGGCTTCCCCGTAGGCATCCAAAATCTGGTTCAGATTGTGCCCGTCGATTTCAATCGTGTGCCAGTTGAAAGCCTGCCATTTTTGCGCCAGGGGAGCAATGCCCATAACATCTTCGACTTCACCATCAATCTGAAGGTTGTTGTAATCCACAATGGCACAGATATTATCCAGCTTGTAATGGGCGGACGTCATTGCCGCCTCCCAAATCTGCCCTTCCTGAAGTTCACCGTCCCCCATCAAACAATAAATCCGAAAATCCTGCTTGTTCAGCTTGCCGGCCAATGCTAAGCCGTTAGCTACCGATAAGCCCTGGCCAAGAGATCCCCCGGATACTTCCAGAGCGTCCAGAGCCTTACAACTGGGGTGTCCCTGTAAACGCGAGCCGCATTTGCGCAGCGACAGCAGTTCTACTTCCGGAAAATAATTGGTTCTGGCCATGACCGAATAGACAACCGGGCAGGCATGGCCTTTGGACAGGATAAACCGGTCCCGGTCGGCCCATTTTACTTCGTACGGCCGATGGTTCATGACATTGAAATACAACGCTGTCATCAGCTCAACCGCTGACAGGCTGCCGCCGGGATGCCCTGAACCGGCTTCTGCCGTCATCCTGATGATGTCGCCACGTACATCTTTACAAATTTCCTTAAGCTGTTCCATAGTTTTCATCAGCAAGAATGATCCACCCCTTTATCTATTACAATTTGCTTACTACATTGACAGGACTGCCTGCCAAATACTTCCTTACATTGTCTACGGTAATATCCATCAATCGCTGGCGCGATTCTTTCGGCGCCCAGGATATATGCGGCGTGATAATACAATTTGGCGCCTTCAGCAACGGGTTATCATTTTTTATCGGTTCACTCGACACGACGTCCAACGCTGCGCCACCGACTTTGCCTTGTTGAAGGGCAGTTGCCAGATCGTCTTCGACTACCAACGGTCCCCGTGAATTATTGATAATTATCACACCGGTTTTCATTTTGTCAATATTTTCTTTTCTGATAATCCCTTGGGTACTTTCAAACAACGGGCAGTGAAGGCTGATCACATCGGCCTGAGCGAACAAATCATCCAAATCCGCGTAACGCAATGTATCGCTTTCCAGTTCCTTATTTCGATAATTATCGTGGGCCAGAACCTTCATTCCCAACGCTTGGGCAATCCGGCCCGTCATCTGGCCGATTCGGCCGAAACCGATGATTCCCATCGTCTTGCCCGCAAGTTCAATCAGCGGATATTTCCAAAAACACCAATCGGGATTATTGGCCCATTCGCCATTTTTCACAGCTTTGTCGTGCGCTCCAACGTGATGGCATATCTCCAGCAGCAGCGCAATTGCCATCTGACTGACGGCTTCCGTCCCATAGGTGGGAATATTCGTGACCACTATGCCCCGCTCGTTTGCGGCTTCAATGTCAACGACGTTATAACCCGTTGCCAAAACCCCAATGTATTTAAGTTTCGGCATCGCCAACATGGCTTCAGCAGGAATTGGAGTTTTATTTGTAAGAATAATATCAGCATCTTTGCCTCTATTTATAATTTCAGCTAACCCGCTGATATCATAGGCCGTCCGGTCATACACTGTAAGCTCGCACAAGTCCGACAGCGCATCCCAGCTTATATCTCCCGGGTTTAATGTGTATCCATCCAGTACTACTGCTTTCATAACAACAACTCCTGATTATTTGAATTTGTTTATTTCTTATTTGGAGCATTTTTGCTTTATTCTTTTATTTTTCAGCAACAGGCTCGTTAATCGGTTCATCTAATGTCATTACCAGCAGGAAACTAAAAATTGAGCTGACGGCTAGGAATAAAAATACCATATTCCAGTTAAAGGAATCTAAAATGATTCCAACAATAAGCGGGGCAATCGCTCCGCCCATTTGTCCGCCCATATTTACCACACCGTAGGCGACCGGGTAAATCTCCTTGGTAGTCGCCCCCATCGGATAAACGGAAAATGCCGAATAGCCGAGACTGAGCATAAAACCGGCCAGGAACAGCAGAACGCTTAACATCAGCGGATCATTGGGAGAGTAAACCAGGCTGTACATCATAATTGATGTAGACAATGCCGTTAACAACATGGTAGGTTTGCGACGTTTGTTAAGCAAACGGTCAGAAATAACCCCGCCAATAAAATTGCCGGCTACAGCACCAACAAATGGAGCGGCGGCAACGAAACCCATCTTTATTGTTGCAAAACCCTTAACCGTCACTAGATAGGTCGGTATCCATGACATAATGACATTGACAATACCAACCATGAAAAAATAGCCCAGGGCATTGCCCATAATGTTCCAAGAACGAAATACTCCCGCTTTACTATCCACTAATTTAACCCGTTTTGCACGGATCAGTTTATCCAGCCAAGCCAATTTGTATCTCGGTTGTGATCCCTTTGCCGCCTGCTGAACAATATCTTCTGACTGAATATGCTGCAATTCCGCCGTTGAAACCATCTTGCTTTCTGCCGGCGTGTTGGCAACCATTAAATACCAGACAACTGATAAGATAATTCCGGGGATGGCAAAGAAGAAAAAGACTTCTCGCCAACTGTACATTGCAATAATGAATACACCGATAGGCGGAGCAATAACCGCACCGAACTTCGATGCCGCAAGATACAACCCCGTGGCAGTCCCTTTTTCTTTCGGCGGAAACCAATGGTTGATAGTAGTCAGACAGCCGATCGGGAGCGGACCTTCGAACACGCCCAGTCCAAAACGGTACAACTTCAGCATGAATACTGACGAGGTGATACCCTGCAATCCAGTAAACACCGATGTCATTATCATTGCAAATGGAAATAGTTTATTCACTTTCACTTTCGTATACAGAAATCCCGCCGGGATCTGGGAAAACGCATACCCAAAAAAGAGAAGACTGACTAAAGCTCCGGCTTCCGTGTTCGACAAACCGTATTCTTTTTTGATAAAGGGCAAGGCAACCCCAAGATTGGCCCGGTCTGCATAGGCAATGGTGTAAATTATGAAAATTAAAGTCATGACCACCCATCGATAATTGGTCTTTTTTCCGGCATTGTCCGCTGTTGTTGTGATTTTGCTTTGTTGCGACATACTTTCTCCTCCTCATATAATTTTTAATTTCTAGTCGCGATTTACAAATAGTCAGTTGCAAAATCCATGCCACAAAAAACTCTCCCCAAAAATCCGGGAGAGTCTTATAGCTGACGTTATATTTGTCCCACTTTAAGGTCCATGTCCTATTTTTCAGGACACAAGTTGCACTTACATTCATTTATTTTTCAGCTTGCGTGCTAAAGTCGATTTCCCAATCCCTAATTTTTCGGCAGCCTTCCGAATGCTTCCCGCCTCTTGTACTGTCTGTCGCAGCAATTCCATCTCCTGATCCTGAGCACGTTTTACCAAATCATTGATTTCCTTTTTCTGTTCCCGGTCCTCCAGGATGTTAGGAGCTAATTGGAGCAAAAGTTTATCTGCATTTTTATGCAGGAGGTAGTTGTCCTCGTAAAAGGAGATCCGCATACAAAAATTTTGCAGTTCACGAACATTTCCAGGCCACGAATAGCGCAAGAGAACAGGCATCATATCCTGCAGGACATCTTTAATCGCCTCAAATTTATCGCCCAAAAAATGCCGGCAGAGCAGCGGTATATCCTCCGTGCGGTCTTTTAGCCGCGGCAACTCTAAGTAAAGCACATTAAGGCGGTAAAATAAATCCTCCCGCATTTTGTTTGCGGCGACCAACTCGTGAGGTGGTTTATTGGTAGCGGCTATGACCCGGATATTGACTGGAATAATTGCTTCTCCACCCACCCGCAAGACTTCTTTTTCCTGCAGAACCCGCAACAACCGACCCTGTAAATCAAAAGGCAGAGCATCAATTTCATCAAGAAAAATTGTTCCGCCATGTCCCAGTTCAAACAAACCTAGTTTGCCCTTCCGCTTCGCACCGGTAAATGCCCCTTCTTCATGGCCAAACAGCTCACTTTCTAAAAGCGTGGGCGGCAAAGCGGCGCAATTAATAGCTACAAAGGGCTTAAACACCCGTCTGCTGGCATTATGGATTCCCTGGGCAAACAGTTCCTTGCCACAACCCGAAGCTCCATAGATCAACACCGTATAATCGGAATTAGCAAAACTTCTCGCCATTGTTTTGGTGTCCGCTATTAGCGACGACTTGCCAATAATATCTTCCAGCCTATATTTTGCTTTAAATTGGCTCTTGGTAATTTCTCTGCGCAACTGGTTTTCGACCTGAATAATCTGCGAAACATCCTGGAACGTGGTCACAGCGCCCATGATTTGTGTTTCATCCCGTACCGGCACTTGGTTCATGACGATCCGTGTATTGCCGATATCATGGAAAGCGCCGATCTCCATCTTGCCGGTGTTCAGCACTTCATTGATCCGCGTAGACGGAAGAATATCTTTTACATTCTTCCCAAGGATTGCTTCGGCATCCATACTCAGAATCTGCTCGGCAGCTTTATTGAAAATCTCAACCCTTCCAGAGGAATCTATGGCGACAATGCCGTCATAAGCGCTGTCTAAAATCGCCTTCAGACGGTATGTTTTCCGCTTTTCTTCCCGCTGGATTTCTGCTACCTCTAACGCCCGCATTAATGCGTCTTGGATCGTTTCGCGGCTAGTTCGCAAAAAAACGCTGGGCAGTCCGTGTTTTTGCGCAGCCTGGACCGACTGTCCGCCACCAACGATACAATACACGCCTTTCTCGGACAAGGCCGTGATTTGTCGTTCCAATTCATCCAAGGTATGCCAAATAATTTCCGTAATCGAAATATCCATGGCCTTTTCCAGCAAACTTATCCCGATCAATGGCTTACCGTAAGATGTAATCGCAATTTCCCGGCTAAAATACCGGGCTTCTTCACAACAACCAATCACGTCATACAAGCCAAAAGCAAGCGTGATGACCGGCACATTATAATTGTCGGCAATAAAAGCGGCTGTTCCTCCGCGGCTTATAAACACATCAATTTCCGGACCAGTTAAGCGGTCGATGACATCACGACTGCCTTCCATGGCTCCTTCGTAAATTTCAAGTTCAATATGCATTTCTTTGGCAACCTCGCCCGCCAAAACAGAAAGGTCTTTAAATGGTGATATCAACACGATGCGGCTCATTTTTAAGCACCTCTCTTCCGAGACTTCATGTAACTTTGTATTCCTATTTCAAGGGATCGAAAACAAACTCCTTCCTTCCACTCATTTCATTTTCTAATTCATGACCCTTATCTATTTGGCATGATTTTTGCATTGTTGTTTAAGCAAACTATTATACACTCATGAGGAGGATTTATATGCAACGAACTGGAGCTATGGAAGGAATTACAGTATTAGATCTCACCCGCGTGCTGGCAGGCCCATTTTGCACCATGATGCTGGCAGACATGGGAGCGAATGTCATCAAAATTGAACAGGCCGGCAAAGGTGCCGACGAAAGGCAAAACGGCCCGTTCCAAAATGGCGAAAGCGCCTATTTCATGAATTTAAACCGCAACAAAAAAGGAATTACCCTCAATTTAAAATCATCCAAAGGGAAAGAAATATTCAAAGAACTTGTTAAAAAAGCAGACGTTGTCGTAGAAAACTACCGTCCCGGCACCATGGATAAATTAGGCCTTGGCTATGATGTCCTCAAAGAAATCAACCCGCGCATCGTTTATGGTGCTGTGTCCGGTTTCGGCCAATATGGCCGTTACTCCCAGCGTCCAGGATACGACATTATCAGTCAAGCTATGAGCGGTTTGATGAGCACGACCGGTTGGCCCGGCGGTCAACCAACCCGTTCTGGTACCGCAATGGGTGATGTCTTGGGTGGTCTTTCCGTCACCATAGGCATATTGGCTGCCTTGCATAACCGATCCCATAGCGGCCTTGGTCAGATGGTAGATGTAGCGCTTGTTGACTCCGCTGTTGCCAGTCTGGAAATTATCAATATGATCTATTTCGTCGAAGGCCGATTGCCGCAACGTATCGGCAACCGTTATGAATCCGTTTATCCCTATGATTCCTTCCAAGCCAAAGATGATCTTGTCATTATCGCCGGCGGCAATGACAAGTTGTGGAACCTTCTGTGCAATCTCATGGAACGTCCGGATCTTATCGAACACCCGAAATACAAATTAAATCGCGATCGAGTAGCCAACAACGCGGAAGTCAAGAAAATTGTCGAAGAATGGACCAGCACCCGCAATGTAAGTGATATCGTGGATCAGTTGCTGACTGCCGGGATCCCTGCCGCTCCCATTTACAACATTGAACAAGTTGCCAATGACCCTCACATCGGCGGCGACCGGGAAATGTTCGTGCCAACCGAGCATCCAAAAGCAGGTCCAATTACTCTTACCGGTTCTCACATCAAATTTTCCGATACCAAAACAGCGATCCGTACACCAGCTCCTGCCCTGGGTGAACACAACGATGCGATCCTCGCCTCCATGTTGGGCCTCAGTCAAGAGGAAATTAACACGCTGAGAGCAGACAAAGTGATCTAAACCAAATCAATTTTTAAGAAAACCTCCCAGCCAAAACAATCAACCATGGCTGGGAGGTTTTCTTTTCGCACCAAAGTAGAGAGCCCCTTACCAGATATCACCGGTAAGGGGCTTATCTTCAGCATTTTTTACAGACAGTCGTAGATCTTGGCTTTAGCCATGTGGCTGCTAAGATCAGCGTCCACTTTTTCTCTGACTAATTTAACGACCGATAAAAGTTTCGTTAAATCCACGCCGGTTTTAACTCCCATATCCGTAAGCAAGTTCACCACATCTTCTGTCGCCGTATTCCCTGCCGCACCAGGCGCAAAAGGACAGCCACCCAAGCCGCCGACAGAAGTTTCAAAAGACGTCATACCAGCCTGCATCCCTGCAATCATATTGGCAAGACCTACACCACGGGTATCATGTAAATGCAAGGAAAAATCCATGTCCGGGAAACGGTTGAGAATATGTTGAGAAAGCGCATAAACCCGGTCCGGTGTAGCAACTCCTATCGTATCGCAAAGCACGATCTTATCAATCCCCACCCCTTTAATCCGGGCTACCAGATCAGCCACCGCTTCCGGCTGTACCCAGCCATCAAAAGGACAGGCAAACACCGTCGCCAAATCCACTCTCATCTTCAAATCAGGCAACCCTTCCTTCATTTTGATCAACTCTTGAAGCGACTCTTCGTGGGTCCGGTTGACATTTGCTTTGTTGTGCGCTTCCGTCACGGAGATGACGCAGGTTGCCTCTCGAATTCCAGCCTCTAGAGCTAACTGAGCACCGCGAAAATTCGGAACCAATGCGCTGGCTTGAATTTTTCCGTCATATTTTGTAAGGATTGCATCACAAATCTTGGCAGCATCAGCCATCTGCGGGATCGCTTTCGGTGATACAAAAGAAGTGATTTCCAACGTAGTCAACCCGGACTCAATCAACCCTTCAATAATCGCGATCTTGTCTTCTGTCGGAATAAACGTTTTCACATTCTGAAACCCATCGCGCGGACCGACCTCCGTAATTCGAATATTAGCAGGCATGTTTTGATACATCACAGTTCCCCCTATTTATAAGATATATCTTTTAAATAAGCAAAAACTGTGCCAACCTTACAAAATCGAAGTATACCATTCAACTATTAACTACCTAACTTTAATGATAATTATTTTGCGGAAAAAATAGCAACTAATTTCGACTCTTACAGTCCCGAAAAGCGGGACATTGCTCAGCGCGTGGGACATTTTTTTACTCTGTTGTATATTTTGTAATATCTGTTGGCAAAAGTTTGTAGCATATAGTTCGCCTTGATTGTATCAATTTGTAAAACACTATCCTCACCTTCCCCAGTTATTATAAACAAAAATAGCTCAAAGCCGCTAAGCCTTGAGCTACCTGCATTCATATGGCGACCCCGGAGAGATTCGAACTCCCGACCTCTTGATTCGTAGTCAAGCGCTCTATCCAGCTGAGCTACGGAGTCATTAGCAGTGTTTACTGCACTTGTATATTATATCCGCTATTCATTACTCTGTCAATGCTATTTAAAAACTTTTTTAAGCCAAAAACCAACCTTCGATCGCCAAACGGGTATGCCAAAAAAAACGGCTCACTGTAATGGTCAAAGGAATTTCCGGCAAATCATGCGGCAGAAATATCGTGACGCCCTGGATCGATTTTTCGATATAAGATTCCATGTTATGAGGCTGCCCAAAGCGAACAGAGGGCTTCTCACGAAAGGTCATACAGCAGTTTGAAATAATAGGCGGCATATCAAGATAAATAGGTTGCTGCTTCCCTTCAATAAACAGTAACGCGTTAGGCTCAATCGTAAGCACGATGAAGACCCTCCTTCTATTCCGCAAAATACTTGATGTAAAAATTATAATATAACTTTCTGCTTTTTTGCAATCTATTATGATAATTATTGACTTATCATGTTTTATCCTTAACGCCAAAGACGGAATGAATTATGATGCTAATTTGCTATTTTGCCTTTCATTCATTCCTTTAAAAATGTGAATGAACGCTTCCAATGGAGTCAGATTGTACGTTCCAGTTGAAAAAATAGCAGTATCAATAACATCGCCCGTAACAACGTCATAGATAGTCTGTGTTACGGTTATATAATAAATATCTTTTTCTTGTTTCATCTTAAATGCGCTTACTTCAGAAACAACAGCTCTCTGACACCCAGCGGCAATAGCTGCCTCCTGCCAGCCAGGAACCGTCGACTTATCGATTATAACACGGCCTGCCAATGTCAGGCGATATTCATCTGCTAGCGCTTCATTCATATACCAAAAATCTGCTTCTATATCAATCGGAAGGTTATTTTGAAGCGGAGCAATATAAAC
>Ga0316604_10001764_pt1 | contig 18026 bp, 13 predicted proteins | sample OWC_soil_day20_C_FD_207650 | JGI IMG/M metagenome (GOLD analysis project Ga0316604, IMG submission 207650) | Wetland soil microbial communities from Old Woman Creek delta, Ohio, United States - OWC_soil_day20_CT | ecosystem: Environmental > Terrestrial > Soil > Wetlands | place: USA: Ohio... | reverse complement strand
AATCGTCTATGGCGGGCTGAAGGCGGTACTGGGGCTGCGCCTTGATCAGGAAGAGGAATATGAAGGGGCCGACTTGAGCATCCACAAGATCACTTCGACGCCGGAGCGCGAGCCGAACTGGTAGTTGATAGAAATTTGTTTTCTGACAATAGTTTCTTGAATTCAAAATTAGGTTCTTGAAATCTTGAAAAATCAAAAAGTTACAGAGCCATAATCCTTGAGTCGCGTCATTGAAGAAAAAGATGATTCTTGAAACCTAATTTAATCAGATGGTTATGTGATCGCGAAGAATAAAGTCTGACGGGCGAGACTAAAGTCTGTCGGATAACAACGAAAGGGCCCGGCGACTGCTGGGCCTTTCTTTTTTACTTCGGCTGTTCGGCCATTGCCGCCATTCAGTGGTGGCTCCGTGGCAGTCTGCAATGGGCCGGATACCTGCCGGTCAGTACCAAAGCTCTACGAACGGCAGCTCCAGTCGGTGGCATAGTTCTCCACCTTCCAAATCGACTCGAACAGGTAGTGGCTTATCCAGTCGTAGCGGGCTGTCGGATTATAGCGTTCAATGTAGGCGTTATGTTGCGGGTTGCCGTGCTGAATATGATCCAGCCGGATACCTTGCCGTGTCGCCCAAGCGATGAAAGAGCGGCTGATGTATTCCGGGCCGTTATCACTGCGAATTGCCAGTGGCTTGCCGCGACACTCGATGATCTGATCCAGCGTCCGGATGACCCGCTCGGACGGCAACGAAAGGTCGATGTCGATGGCCAAGGCTTCTTCCGAACAATCCGCTTTCTCGGCTTGATCCGCAGGTTCAGTTCGAGTTCGCGGTAAATGCGATACACCCGTTTGTGATTCCATCGGTGGCCCTTCACGTTACGCAGATACATAAGGCACAACCCGAATCCCCTGTTGCGTTGGTTGTCGGTTAAGCGGATCAGGAGGTCGGCGATTCCGACATTCTCTGCTGACTGCTTTGCCTGGTGGCGGAAGTAGGTTTGTGCAAGAAATGCATACTTTTCTAGCCAGCCGCCGGAAAGATAAGAACAAATGGCAGTTTTGCGAGAGTTTTTGCTTCCTCTGGCTTGTTCGATGCTCCATGCGACGCTATCCTGCCCGCCGGCCTCTGACCGTTAAACGGCTGACGAACTGCTGATGTGTATTCAAATAAGATAATGAGTAAATGGGGGGCATGGTGAAAATAAGGGTAGTCGCCGTTTTTGTTTTCTCGCTTTTCAGCGCCATAACAACGAGAGCAGGCTTGCCTGAATTTCAGGGAGCCATGCAAGCAGGTATTCAAGCTCTTAAAGATAATAAATTGTCTGAAGCGGAGCGATTCTTCAAGTCTGCGCAGGACGAAGTGCCTTCCATGCCCCCTATGTTTAGGCCGGTAATGACAGGCACAAGTTCGCTATTGCTAAGCCGAACCTATGTGGGAATGCAAAGATACCGGGATGCAGAAGCGAATGGCTTGAAAGCATTAGAGGCGGCTGAAATTGACCATGGCCCCAATAATGTTGCTTTGATATCCGCTCTGGGAATGATGGGAGAAATTTACAAGCAACTTGGTAACTACAAACAGGCCGAAGCCTTCTACGAGCGTCAACTCAGATTGATTGAGGATATTTCCTCTGTGAGTGATGAACTTCCCAAGACCCTTAATAGTTTAGCAGCGGTTTATGTGTCCGAAGGGAATTATGCGAAAGCCGAATCACTCCTACTGCGTTCGTTAAAGCTTACAGATGCTACAAGCAGCCCGAATCTGTATGTAGCACAAATCAAACTGGCGGACGTCTACCTACGCACAAATGATTTCCAGAAATCCGAACAGATTCTTACGAGCGCACTAGCTAATATCAAAAGAACGGTTGGCTCAAACCCCATTTACCTTGCCCCGGTTCTTGATGGTCTTTGTAAGGTGCATTTCGCTCAAGGGAAAACGGCTGAAGCGCTGGCTGACGGCCAAACCGCTTTGGGGTTATATGAAAATGGGGTCGAACTGGACCAGACCGTCGTGGCTGGTTTGCTCAACACGCTCAGCCAAATTTATGCAGCACAAGGTGAATTTGATCAAGCCGCGAAAGCGTCTAACCGCGCCATAGGGATTTATGAAAAAGCCTTAGGTCCGAATCACCCTCATCTTGCTGTCACACTTGAAGGTTTGGCGGCGGTTAAAGTCAAAATGGCTTCGTTGTCTGAGGCGGAGCCATTACTAATACGTGCGTTGGCAATAAAGGAAAAATCCCTAGACAAAACTCACGATGCAGTTGCATTGAGCTACAACAATCTCGGTGTGCTTTACACGGACCAAGCAAAATACCCCGAAGCAGAGAAGGTGTTTAAAACCGGCCTAAACATTGCAGAAAGCGCACTCGGACAGGAGCACACGGTTGTTGCAAGCATACTCAACAACCTTGCGGTGTTGTATCAAAAGCAAGGTAATTTGGGTCAGGCTGAGGCTTTAGCCAAACGCGCGCTCACAATCCGTGAAAAGATCTTGGGATTGGTTCATCCGGACACGGCAACGACTTTGAACAATATCGCGTTGATTTATCAGGATCAACGTCGATGGACAGAGGCGGAGCAATTGCAATTGCAAGTGGTCACAATTTACGAAAAAGTTGGTAAGAATGCCCCAACATTGGCGACTGTATATAACAATCTGGCGCAGATCGATTCCGCTCTAAACAAGACGGAGAATGTCGAAAACTACCTTAAAAAAGCCCTTTCGATCAGTGAAAAATCACTGGGGCCGGACCATCCTAAGACCGCCATATCGTTGAACAATCTCGGGATGTTCTATTCGAAACGGGGTAACTCTACAGCCGCGAAACCGCTTCTCGAACGAGCTCTGCGCATCTATGAAGACCGCTTTGGGGCGCAACATCCCGATGAAGCGCTGATGTTAGGAAATCTTTCGCTGCTTTTGGTTAAGGATCATCCGCAAGAAGCACTTGCCCTGAGCCGACGTTCGGTGAACATCCTTCGTCGCACTAAAGAGCTGTCTCAAACCTCTTCAATCATGAGTGGTTTGACCTCACCCCAAGGTAATTCGGACGCATTAGCTTATCACCTCATGCTACTTGGTAAGGCCATAGATATTGACCCTGAAAATATCGAAACGTTACGTGCTGAGGCCTTTGAAACGGCGCAATTGTTAGGAACGAATGCCACCAATGAGGCATTGGAGCAGAGTGCATTGCGCATTGCCGCTGGTACGCCATCCCTGGCCAATAAGGTGCGAGAACTGCAAGATGCCAAGGTCCGTTGGAGGTTGTACGACAAAAAAATGCTCGAGCTGCTTGCGCAACAAGAAACTCGCTCAAGCCATGCGGTTAGCTCAATCCAAGCTCGTCTTGGGGACGTTGAGAATCAGATCACACGGGTAAATCAGGAGTTACTGGCAGAATTTCCTGCGTATCGAGAACTTAGAAATCCAGAGCCACTGTCATTGCGTGATACGCAAAAATTGCTTAAGCCGGATGAAGCACTGGTGCGTTGGAATATTTCAAGTTTTCAATCGTCTGTATTTGTGGTTCGTTCCGACAGTGTGAAATGGTTAGCAATCAATGGGGACAAGCCACGCATAGATAGCCTGGTCAGGGATCTAAGGGTGGCAACGACCTTTCCTGACGCTGGAGATCCGTTGCCATTTCCTTATGCGAAAGCGCAGGAGTTGTACCAACTACTGCTATCTGGCAGCGAAGAATATCTTGATGGGGTTAGTCACCTGATCGTTATTCCAGATGGGTCATTGCAAAGTCTGTCATTCGGATTACTTGTTAATGCGCCGCCAAATAAGCTTAAGTACGACAAGAACGATTTCTTGATTCGTAAATTTGCGCTCAGTACCTTGCCATCCATTTCTGCTTTACGGGCTCTACGAAGGAATGGGACGACGATCGGGGCTAAAGAGCCATTTATTGGATTTGGCGATCCAAAATTAAGTGGTGGTTCATCACCGAGCCGCGGAATTAGGCACGGATTAGCATCCACCCGTGGAGTAAAAGTTGCAAACCTATACTCGCGCGGGGCCATTGCCGATACGCGGGCCGTGGCCGACATGCAGGCCCTTCCCGAAACGGCAGATGAACTAAAGAGCATCGCTAAGAGTCTGCGCGCCGAGGCAACGGACATCTACCTGCAGGAGAAGGCGACCGAGACACAAGTTAAGAACTTGTCACTCGACAAATATCGGACAGTGGCATTTGCTACGCACGGCTTAATGGCGGGTGACTTCATTGGGGTTCAGGAACCTGCACTTGTGCTTACACCTCCCAACAAGGAAGGTACTGAACTGGACGATGGGCTGCTCACTGCAACTGAAGTGGCGAACCTGAAACTTAATGCGGACTGGGTTATCTTGTCAGCTTGTAATACAGCGGCATCCGATGGCACACCCGGTTCGAATGGCTTTAGCGGGCTTACCAAGGCTTTCTTCTACGCAGGCGCGAGAACATTGCTGGTGTCGCACTGGGCCGTTGATTCAAAGTCTGCAATGGCGATTACGACACGGATGTTTCAGGAAGCGGAGCATGGAAAAGGCAAGGCAAAGTCTCTTCAACAGGCAATGATTTCTCTGTTGGAGAAACCATCGTCATCGCATCCGGCCTTCTGGGCGCCGTTTGTCGTAGTGGGTGAGGGTGCGCAATGATTTCCAGCGATTGGCGGCATTCTTTAACCCACGTCGGGCATCACGTCTTCCACCATTTCTTGGTGGCACTTGCATTGGCGTCTGCGGTCTTGATTTTGGAGCACTATGGGTTGCTCAATTGGCTCGACTCCGTGGCCTTGCGCACTGTCGGTGTCATGGAAACGAGCAACCCTGCGCACCCATCAGGAATTGACGCCGCCCCAGTCCCGCTTCTTATCGGAGACACATATTTTGAGCAGGAATTCGAGCAGCAGTCCCCATTGAACCGCAAAGAGCTGACAAGGCTCATTAGTCGGATTGTTGAGCAAAAGCCTAGGATGCTGGCTGTCGATATTGACCTCTCACCAGGTCCGCTAGGTGCGCTAGGGAACGCCGGCCAAGAAGAGCTAGACGCGCTACTTATTGGAACGGCTAAGGCCGGAAAACTTCCTGTGGTATTGACTCTTCCATATCCAGTGATCACGGACTCTCTTTTTGAGGTGAAATACTCTTGGGTCAAGAGCTTGTGTGAAGCAGGGGTGCGCTTTAGTTTTCCACACTTGGTGCTCTCTCAAGGTGTCGCCATGCGGTATCCAGTGCTACAGCCTACATTGGGTGTTGTAGCGCATTTAGCAATTACCGAAGGGGCACCCGAATCGACGAAGGAGGTGACTCACGAAAGTGGAGTGGTGAGCGATGTTTGTGCCCAGATCGCCAAGGGGCCAGATAGTGCTGTGTTCTTGAGTAAGCATTTAGTAATGGAAAAGGTGCTCGTCGCAGAAGAGTTGAGAGAGCAGCATCCAATAAACCCGGACTACTTGCGTAATGTGACTCGCCTGCAACGCGTACTTACAGCGGGCAAAATCGGCGAGCAGCTCGAACATTTAGAGGGGCGCACCGTTTTCCTTGGTAGTGAATTTGACGCACGCGACGAATTTCTGACACCCTTTGGGCCATTTCGTGGAACGACGCTTCATGCTGCCATCAATTACAGTGAACAACACCCGATTCATGCATCGCACATCACGGCTCTGGTCCTAGACCTAGTGTTCGGTATCATTGCAGGGTTTATATTTGGTGCGATTTGGGAACGCACCAACCGTGCGAGTGCCAAATTGGCGGCACACCCCGATGCATGGCGCTCTTGGTTGCGAGCGCGTGTTTGGTTGGCAATGGCACTGGCTATTCTTGCGATTATGCTGATCGGTTTGTTCTATGGCAGTGCAGTACTCCTTTCTCATAATCTTTGGAACAATCCGGGGCCCATGATCATTGGCGTCTTCGTCAAATCTCTGCTGGCCAGCCGATCCTCCATGGGGCCTCTCGAACCAACTGGCGAAACCACATCGTCTTGGCAGACATGGATGATCATTAATTTGGATTGGTGGTTGCTTAGTCCCTTGGTGGTGTGGGCAACAGTCATTTTTGTATCACATTAGAGGACACTCATGAAGAAGATTGCACTTGGACTGCTAATGATGCTGTGCAGTTTGAGCGGTTGGACTGCTACAGGCTGTGTGGTGCTGAGCAAAGGCGAGGCGAAGGTGTTGGTTCAGAAGGAAGAGAAATCGCCACCGTTGCGTCTTTCGGATTGCCAGGGCATGAAAGTTGTTAGCGGTATCGTCTCCGCATGTTTCATGAATGATCAGAATGAACGCACCTGCCGGACTCTGCGCAGTAATGACGAATTTGATCCGTCGTTACTCTCCGCAAGCAAGGATGCTGATACCGGAGCATTTCGCGCCACTCTGGTGAGTTTGCTGAAGGGCGATGCGCAGGCAAAGATTGGTCAGACTCGAGGCAAGCGGCTATCTGAATTCCCGGGAGAAAATCTCCTGCTCGCCTCTGGTGATCTGGTGATTAAGTTGGATTCAGAAGCGACCAAGAAAATCAAATCTCTTCAAATTAACGTGGCAGCCAATGGTTACGAAACAATTGTAGTGCATCGGAAGGACGATCGGCTTACGGTTCCAGCCACATCCCTCTTACGTGGTGCACTTCACAATTGGGAGGCCAAAGGGGAGGACGTGGCGTTTGCAGGAACATTTCTTTTCGCTTCTCAGGATCGCGCTGAACAGATGAAGCAAAAGTCCGAAGAATTGAATAATGATCCCGCGTTAGATGCCATGGACAGACGGGTGCTCATTGCGGAGATATATTTCGAAAATGGATTCTTCTTCGATGCAATGAGCGCGCTAAACCAAATCATGCCTTAAAGGGGAGAGGGAAAGTCCGTGCTGTGGCGAATCGAGTCAGCCTGATGGCAGAGGTGGCGTAACCGGTATTCTGCTCAGTCTCTGGTCACAGCCTGGTACAGTTCCAGGCAATTACGTCGGGGTAATACGAGAACACCTCAGGCCATGGCCCGTGCGGCCGAGTAGTTCTCAGTCAGCCCTCGCTCTGTACGACTGCTCTATTCAGAAACCTGCCGCTGGATCACCGAGACGACGCATGTCTCTTGTGGGCACAGAGCCGACTTAACCCAGTTGTAGAAGCTATCATCCACTATATCAAAATGGCAATGGCCGGTCTGTGCTCAGTACCGGCCATTTTTGATTGAGCAGCCCACTGACTGCTAAGGCCGAACTCCTGTCAGATAGATACGATAGTCATCACAACGAGCACTACCCCAAACTTGCCCATACCTTGGCCGGTAGAAGCTGGGAAATTGAATCGGGCACAATCTCACAAAGCATAGTGACATGAACGAATGCAACGAACCCAAAGAAATATCGAGGGGCTTTGAGTCCTAATTCTGAGAAGAAGTATCCGTGAGGAATCTTAATGAAGGCCGCAAAAAATTGAGCCGTCAGAAAGAAAGCAGTGCTGCAAAACGTTCCCAGTGCAGTATCAATTCAACGCTCGCTAGTCATTGACCTAAATCTGCACTTAACCCATCTCGGCAGGCCGACGATCGCGGCGATTGCAGAGCGATTGCTCAGTATCCCGCCTTCACATTACGAATCCCTCGGGGAGTAAATGGTCAGCTACCAGCCGCTAGAGCGGTCCATAATATCATTGCATATATGGACTGGCGGGTCCGTTGAAAAGTACTCATTCCGAACTATCCTTTATTGTTTTGTTGGTCAACACCGCATGAATCCGTGCTCCTAGATTTCGACTTTAATTGTTAAGAACACCTATTTACCGTGGTCGTTTTGCCCCATCGCCCACCGGGCCGCTGCACTTCGGATCGCTTGTCGCAGCCCTCGGCAGCTACCTCGATGCTCGCAGCCAGGGCGGCGAGTGGCTGTTACGGATTGAGGATGTCGACACGCCGCGTAACGTGCCGGGTGCCGCCCACCAGATCATCGCCACGCTGGCAGCGTTCGGCTTCGAATGGGATGGCTGCATCCTTTGGCAGAGCCAGCGTCTGGATGCCTATGCGGCAGCGCTGGAGCAACTGAAGGCAGCCGGTCTGGCCTATGGCTGCGCCTGCTCGCGCAAGGAAATTGCCGACTCGGCCAGCCGGTCGGCAATCGATGGCGGCTTGGCCTATCCGGGCACCTGTCGCCACGGCCTGCCGGCGGGGCGGAGCGCCCGCGCCTGGCGGCTGCGCGTCGAAGGCGACGAAATCGCGTTCGACGACCGCCTGCAGGGCCATATCGCCCAGCAACTGGAACGCGATGTCGGCGACTTCGTGCTGCTCCGCGCCGACGGCTTGTTTGCCTACCAGTTGGCGGTTGCGGTGGACGATCAATTTCAGGGCATTTCCGAGATCGTGCGCGGGGCCGAGCTGCTCGCATCGACGCCGCGCCAGATCTGGCTGCAGCAGTGCATGGGCTGGCCAACGCCGCGTTACGCCCACTTGCCGGTGGCGAGCAATGCGACAGGGGAAAAGCTGTCGAAGCAGACGCTGGCGCCGGCATTGGAAGTCGGTCAGGCGGCAGCGAGCCTGGTCCGAGCCCTTCATTTTCTCGGACAGGCGGTGCCGGATGAACTGATGCGGGCCGGTCTGGCCGAAATCTGGGCCTGGGCGCATGCGCATTGGTCATTTGCTGCCATTCCGCGGCAGGCGGCTATTCCGGCGTCGACTTCGCCGTCGTGAAATTGATGGGTGAGGCCCAAGCACTGAATTGGCCTTAGCGCTCAAGCGAGATAAACGAGAATTTTACCTTCACGATTCATTTTGATAGCACATGACACGACTCAGGAGCGACAAACCTGACGAACTCCGAACTCCTTTGACTACAAAGCGTTTCAGAGCTTTAGGAATTCAGAATTGAATGAAAATAATTCGAAACTCAGTGAGAACCGACACTATTGGAGAGTTTTCGACTTTAATGACCAGTTTTCGACTGTAATTGTCTGGAACAACAGGTGTTCTTAGCAATTAAAGTCGAAAACCCTGAGCATGAGTTCATGCTGCTTCAAAAGGATGTGATTTTGCTGCCATGAATTGCAATGTCGAAAACGAGTCTGCATCAAAAAGGAAATTTAGCCACTATTTTTCAAATATAGTCGAAAACCAACCTCGAGTAGGTTGCTTGCCATCGATTCGGCAGGCACCTTGGCCAATTTGCCACAATCATTTTGACGGGATAAGTTCAAGAATCCGGTCAATATCCTGGCTGACTAAGCCAGTCCGGTAGTCGATCAGTACAACCCTCGGGGAGCCGTATCTGTAGTTGCCCGCGACATCGTCAATGGCGATCCATTTAGGCATCCCGTTGGCCTGCAACCATGCTTCAACCTCTCGTTCGCGACCACGATATTCATATCGACATTCGGGAATTTCCGGTGTCACGCCGGCAAAGCGGCCCCGAAGCTGCGGAAAACCTCCGAACAGCAAATCGCTCAATTGCTCAACCGAGTTCTTCAAGCGCCAATCCGAGGTAACCACCACGCGAGCGGCAGGACGTGCGAGCAAAACCGTATGCAAATGGGGCAGAGAACAGAATACCTGGTCCACCGTTGCCGGTTCCGGGTGCAATACCCCATCGAAGTCCAACATTATGAACATACTTCGCAATTTATTTCCAGGTAGCTTTGTTCAAGAGTATGCATCTTCCAGTACGGCTAATTAACCGAGATCGTCCCACTTGATCAACCTATTCTTTAGAACAGGACAAGCTGCTTTCCCGCTCGATGTGGAATCGGGAGTTGCCGGTCGAGCCATGTCTTGTCGTTCTGGAGTAACCAGCGAAAGCTTCGGTACTCAGCCCTTAGGAAATCCAAACGCGTGCACTCCGGATGCTCCCTGATATAGGTGCTACATGCCCGCCTGTATAGCGCCTCAAGCTTGGAGCGAGTTGTAGCGTGCTTACGCGTCGACAACTCTATTTCGGAGCCAAGCACGCTTAGCCAGCGACACCGCTCCTGAACAGCCTTCCATCCCCCAAACAACCAATAGAGCAGGACAATCCGCCCCAGAATCATTCCTGCCGCAAGCCCATCAAAACTACGTGTTATGCGTCTTAGGAAGATCAGAGATTCCGTTGAATACCTGCCTAAGGAATTTTCGAAGGCCTGATGGGCAAGTTGCTCGGTCAAGGCCGTCAGTCGCCCCCCTGTTAGAGGCGGCAAAAATCCTCTCCTGCATAGCTCCTCGGCCATGACCGAATGCATCATATCGGCATCGGGCAACTCTTTAGTTTGAAGAGTTTTTGCAGTCATGACGGCGACGCCACGCCAGAAATTTTCATTCATGCTGAACATTGGTTCGGAACTGTTCAGGTCCGATTCGAAGTCACCTGGCACTGGAAATGCCTTGTGGAGTTGGCATCGCTTGATGCGCACTCTCACCACCTTGTCACCATGATGAGGGCAAAAGAAGACGATTGGCAGTTGATGCAGGCGATGCCAATAGCTCATCCCGTATTGCCTTAGGTCGTGTTCCCGACAAGATGGACAGAAACCGAGCACAGCTGAATCGGAAAACGTGAGAGAACCAAGCGTTGGTCTGACACGCCCGCTGGCCATCGCCTCAAATCGCTGCCTATCCAACTCACCGAGCCTGACTTGGACTCCACACCAAGTGTGGCGCTCCAACACTTCTTTAGCATCAAAGGACGCAAAATTGGATTGATTGGAGAGCATTGAAAGGTCGATCTCGGCATCAATGAATGACGAGTGCGTCCCATGGCCGAAATACCGCGATGCCATATCCCGAAAGTCGGCAAAGCCATTCATTCGACCCGTCCGAACCAGAACGCTGCATAGCGTCTCGTCAGGTAGGGGGGCAGGAAAAATATTGGTAAAGGTTTGCAGTGACATTGAACAACTACCGCAAATGCTCCAAGGAGAGAAGCAACTAGCGCAACACTTCGGTAGCCAACAGGGTGGCTCCGGCCCCGATACGGTAGCGGTAACAACTCCTAGTTTCAACTTCGCGCGTTAGGCTGTCCTAACCGGAGTGCCGGGTTACGGCCTAATCGCCACTCTCCACCGCGCGTCAGGAAGCCACGAGACATAGGATCTAGGCAACAAAACTCTACGCCCCCGCTATCAACTCATGCAACAGTAGAAAAAAAACACACTAGTGCATTGTTATATAAGGGTTATTTGCCATAGCGTCAGATGATATCATTCTCGACCTTCCAATTTCTAGGCCATCCGATTCGTGCCGAAACAGCGTGAAACTGGTGGCCACAATTGAGCGTTACAGAGGAGTGATACAGACCACGAAGAGTATTTTCTAGACGAAAAAAAACGCGAGGGGCCTAAGCCTCGCGTTTTTTCCAACCTATCTGGGGGGAAACCCAGACTCAAGCTGAACCAAGCCCGAGTCTAAGGACGCATCTGCTGTCCGTCAATCCCCCATTTCGATTTTTCGCAAGCAAGTCTGTGAGCGAGGGATTCGCTCACCCTACGAAATGGAGATTTTCTGCATGAGGACTACCAAACGATTCACTCCACATCTGCTCGAACGGTTCTTTCGGCTCGGGCGGGGGCTTGGCATTTTCGGAGACTATATTCCATGGCATCGCGTCAGCCGGAGCGATCCCTCGAGCCATGGACGCTCACATCTTTTACAGGGGAAAGACCGACAGCACGAACTTCTGAGCGACCACGAGTGGGTTGCCATCATGTTCGTATTTATGTTGCTCGATCTACTTGATGTGCGTGAGCAATATCCTCTGGCGCAGCAAGAGGGCAGACATGAGGTCGGAGCCTATCGCGTCGATATTGGTGACGAACTTTTTCCAGGAACGCTTGCACTTGCTGCCATGCTTGGATTCAAGCCCCCCAAGACAACCGAAGGCGAGGAGTCAGCGAATTGGGTCATGACCACTGACTTATTGATCGCGCTGCGAAATGATGACAGTACAGTCGAGCTTCTCGCCGTTGCGGTCAAGACCATTGATGAGATGGAGCAGAAGCGCAAGTGCGAGCTTCTTGCCATTGAAAGAGAATATTGGATCGCCCGCGGTGTCACCTGGCTGCTGATCACACCGGCTCTCTATGAGGAGCAGGTGGCTCTCAATCTCCGCATGCAGATGCCCTGGACCCTGGGCGAACGCGCTTCTACTCGGGATCGCCTAACGGCAGTCGAAGTGGTTCGGCACTTTCCGGGGCGTTCGCTCACCTTCATTTTGCAACAGCTGGAAGCCACGTTGGGTGAGATGGACCTCGCCCAGCGCGCATTCTGGCAAGCCGTCTATTGCGGCGAAATCCCCATGAACTTGCGGCGCGGGTGGCGACCGCACCAACCGGTCGTATTGCTTCCGCACAAGGATTTCGTCGCCCAAAACCCAATTGCGTCGCGGAGGTCGGCATGGATCTAAGCCACAACATCGCCTTTCGCATCCTGAGCGGTGAGGATGCCGGCATCTACCGGGTCGTTCTTAACGAGGTTCAAATAAATAAAGTCGCGGTTGTACGCCTTGACCCGCCGGAGGAAACTCGTAAGGCAAAAGGAGGAAGAAAGCGCCTCGAAAAGACCAAAAAGCCACGGAAAAAAGAACGTCCACCAATGCTGGGAACAATCCTCTGGATGGATCGGAATGATCTATACGGCCTAACGGAGGGAGAGGAAATCAACGTCATCGAAGTCGAGCAAGAAAACTACCTATTGTCTGAGTCGGACAATAAGCTCTACAAATATCGCAAGGAAGCGATGGCCCCTTTCCTCTCGTTTGACCACTTCCGTGAAATGATCCTTATCCACGAAGGATTCGGTGGTTTGGTCAATGAAGTGGTTGCGACCGGCAGCAGCGACTCCTTCGTCCGCAATAACCTGTCACAGCTTTGTCGCTATGGCTTTGACGAAACCAGTTTGCGTCCCACTCGAAGTGTACGTTGCGGTGCGCCAGACGAATCACGCCCGTGCGACCCCGGCGGCCGCAGAAAGTCGGGCCGCAAGACCGAAAAGCAACGGATTGCACTGCGGGCGGGGAATATTTTCCTTGAACCTGAGCAGCCCGGCATGAGCAGCCTGTGGCGAAGCGCCATCATCGCTGCCGACAAGCGTATTCCCGCACCCAAACCCGACATGCCGGAACGCGTACAGATGATCGTAGATAGCGCGTTCGTGAAACGTTTCCGCCAGGAAGATGGAAAGCTGGTTCTGATTAATCCCAAACTTGGCGAATATCCGAATGCGCGCCAGATCAAGCGGGTACTCGAAAAGAGCATCCCCAAGCTCCAGCGGCTGCTGGAGCGTACGACCAAGGGACATTTCAAGCGCAGCCTACGTGGCCTCGTCGCCCGCAGCTGGAAAGGCGTTGTTGGTCCCGGGCATACGTGGGCCATCGACTCCAGCATCGCCGATGTTTACCTGCGATCGAGCGTAAATCGCGCTTGGATTATCGGACGCCCCGTGGTGTACATCATCGTCGATGTCTGGTCGACGGCGATCGTTGGATTCTATGTCTGCGTCGGAGGACCTTCTTGGGACATGGCCAAAATCGCTTTGTTCAGTGCGGTCGTCAATCCAGCATTGCTCAGCTCCCTTTGGGGATATGAGTTCACACCCACGCTGTATCCGGCACCCCGCATGTGCGCTACGCTGTTATGCGACCGTGGTGAATACCTATCTCAGGGAGCCAAAGCGACTGGCGCGAAACTCATTCCAGATCTGAGTTACACCCCACCGTATCGACCGGACTTGAAGGGACTTGTTGAGGTTCTTCATCGCATCGAGAAGGATCGCCAGTATTACTTCATTCCCGGCGCCATCGACCAGCGCCGAGAGGAATACGATTTGCGCCGTTTCGATGCAAGCGAAGCTATGCTGACAATCCCCGAGTATGTCGCCTTCCTCCACGAAACCTTCTCCACGTACAACCTGACAGCGCCCCGTGATGCTCGCCTCGACGTTTTCATGCGGGCAGCAGGCATATTCCCGAGCCCGGCAGGCCTTTGGCGGTATGGACACGAGGTCGGCGTTGGCGTCAGCCGGCATATCTCAGATGCCAAGCTCATTACCGAGCTCCTGCCCTCGGAGCAAGCAGTCGTGACCCGACAAGGCGTGAAGTTCTTGGGTATGGAGTATTCCTCGCCGGAGATTGAGGAAAGGGAATGGACGGCTCGCGCTCGGAATTTTGGCACTTGGGACATCCAATCTCATTATTTTCCGGGCTCCGTATCCCGCATTTGGACGCCAGATCCGGCCGCAGCCGGATTACTGGAACTGCAGTTGTCTGATCACTCCGTCGCCTCCCCGGAATTAACCGTTCAGGAGTTCATCGACGCCTTCATGGTTGGAAAGATCAATAGCCAAGAAAACGCGCACATCAAACTGATGATCGCCATGGAAAAGCGCCGGAAGCTCGAAGCCTTGATCAAACGTGCGCAGGAGTTTACCGCCGAAGCGGTGGCAAAAGCTACGGAACAGTCCCCAAGCATGTCCGAGGCTCGCGCCTTTGAGGGGGCCCGTTTTGCTACCTCCAATGCCGCAACGGAGTCGCCGGATACTTCAGATGATCCCATCCAGTCGGCCTTCCAAGAGATGATGGGTTCCATGTTTGGAGCCATTAATGCTTGAGGCCAATCATGAATGATCCAACTCTCTTCAACCCTTACGCCAGCAACATCCTAATCGACCATCTGGGCCCGATCCTCGATCGGCCTGCGGCGGCGCGAGCCCTGACGTTTTTACCGCCTCGGCCGGAGAACCCCGGACAGGTTCCAAAGTACATTCGGCTTCACTATGTCATCCAACTGCGTGATTTTCACTGGGTTAGTCTCGAAGGATTGCGGGTCCAAGAGTCAATCGACATGGCCTTGCGCGACAGCTATCGGTACCGTGATCCCAACACACCGCAAACCTGGAGTGTGATCGGCGGCGAGAAGGTGGCACACAAGACGCCCCGAGCCCCGGCCATGGCCGTTCTCGCCGTAGGACATTCTGGCTCAGGGAAGACGCAAGCAATCCTGCGGCCCCTGACGATTTATCCAAGCCAGGTCGTTATGCACGAGTCCTTCCCTAATCTCACCCAAAGCCACCCCCAGTTAATCTGGCTATCTGTCGATGTGCCGGCAAGCGGGCGATCCGATGACCTTGCTGCCGAACTCATGACTGCGTTCGATACTGCCATGGAGAAGCACATCCCCGGTTGGAAAAAGCGCTTCGCAACTGCGGTCAGCCGGAGCCGACGCGACGGACAACAGATGCTGGACGAGTGGCGACAGGTGGCATCGGCACATTTCCTTGGCGCGCTCCATCTGGATGAAGTGCAGAATTTCTTCAAACTGCCTACTTTGAAGAGACGTCGCTCCAAAGCCTCGGCCCCAGCAGACCTGGAGCTCAGCATTATCGAGGACCAATGCTTGAAGTGGATTCTGACGCTGACAAACACATGGCAAATTCCGATCATTCTGTCGGGAACGCCGGATGGCGTCGGCGCGCTGATGAAGCGCTTTGCGAATACACAGCGTTTTGTAAGTGGGGGCTACCACCCCATCAAGCATTTCGAATCAGCGGACGAACCTGTGTTCTTTTGCGCAGATCCCAAGACACCGGGCTTCCTCAATAAGTTGGGACTGTACCAATACGTAGCCGAACCGCTGACAATCAACAAGGAAATCGCGAGCAAGATTCACGAGCTTTCAGGCGGCATCCCTCGCTTGATTATCGCACTGTGGATCGCAGCCCATCGCGTTGCACTGGAATCGCCAAACACCGATAGCTTGACGCTGAAAGACTTTGAGCGCGCAGCCGATACTTTGCTGGCCCCGGTCAAACCAGCGATCGCTGCGCTCCGTAGTAAAGATCCTCGGCAAATCGCTCGTTTCGAAGATCTGATGCCCAGAGACGACAATTTCTGGGCATCATTCTGGACAGCAATGAACAGACTCTAAAAGGCAAGTTCAATAACCGCTCCCGGCGCAGATCGCTTACGCCGGGAGCGAGTCAAATGGCCATTCGAATCCGCTACCCGTCTCATCGGCCATCTGGTCGACAGTCAAGTCGCTCGCCACCCGACTGTTTTTTACCTTGTCTGGCAGGAGTGGATACGATCGACGCGAGCCTTTGCGTTTGCCAGTTTCGCTTTTGGAAATGGCTTTGAATGCCCCTGCCCCCATGATGCGTAGCGCCTCCTCTAACGCTATCGGGGAGACGCCACCCACTTCTGCACTACGCTGCAGAGAAGAGCCTTCATTGAAAAAAGCCGAAAGCGCTTTCTGAGTGCTCCGGTCGGCAGTATCGAGCATGTTTGGGTACCCCAAGGCGCTCAAGCGATTGGCCGCGGTTGCGAAAGCAATCCCCAACTCCTTGGCCGTCTTCGCGTAGCTTCCCCCTACGCTGATATAGGCCGACACCAACATGTCCGGCTCAATGTCGATGCGTTTCCGCACACTAGTCTTTTCCTTCTCAGGCACTGGCCCTGCAAGTGCATTGAGCGCGTCGTCCGCCGAATCATAGAGCGAGGCACACGCCAGAATATAGGCGAATGAGGTGGAAGCGGAGTTCGTCAGATAGAAGACCCCGTCAATTTTTGGCAGCGGTACTTTTTCTGGTTTCTCTGCCAGGGCAGGCAAAACCAGGGCCAGCCACTGACGCCCGCACTCTTCGGCCAGCCTATCGCTCAGTAGCGGTTCATTGACTTTATTCGCCGAAATTCGCAACCCCAAAGACGCTCCCCGTTGGCACAGGACAGCACGGACGTGTTTAACCGCAAAAGGCCGGCGGCAATCCATCAGTCCATCGCAAATAGCGAGATAGCGGTTGATCGTATCGTTGCCCATTAACTCCCGTGCCCAGGCGGCATTTACTGACTCAGAGTTCCCTATCCAATAGGAAGGCGCTCGGTGAAAGGCACTGTTATCCCGGCAAAAATTTAGTTGGATATCATGCTTTGGACAGGACAACATGCCTGGAATCTGATGAGAGCGCCTCCAATAGCTTCTCCCATGAAATCCGACATCCTCACACGCACAATACTCACAAAAGTAAGCTCCTGTCCGCGATTCACGCATCGCCGACGACCACCAGATCCTTTTGTTCTGATCACTACCATGCGGAAGATCTGCCTGATTAGAGGTAATTCCACGGCGTAGCGGAAGTGTCGTGTGGCGCAAAACAAAATCCATCACGGTCAAGTTGGCAACTTTGCTGAGTAATTCAAGGCGCGAAACGTCGCGCCATGATGCATCTGGGCAACCAGCCCATTCACGCATCAAAGTGTCCAAGTCTTTCATCGACTGCTTGCCATTCAAACGCATAACGTAGCCGGCGTACCCCTCATCCAACTCGTCAGGAAGCGGAAGTAGTCGTATCAACACAAGGGGCGCTCTAAATTCGAGCTAAGCGCTTTCGTCGCACGAATCACGGACACGCTCAGGCCAAGGCCTTAGCGTGGGCAGAAGACCCGTTCCAAGTTTCTCGCAGTGCGCAAATTAGGTCGTCGTTTGCTCTGACCGCATCGGCCGTCACCCCTTGGTTCATCCGCTCGACATAGAGGCACACTTCATTCAGCAACCGTGATGAACGCCGAACCTTGCCTCCTAGGATGCGACTCACCTGACCTTGGCTTGCCCCCAGTGCTTCAGCGATCTGTGACTGAGTAATCCCGAGGCAGCGACACGCAGTCGCCGCACTTAGGACACGAGAAAGTTGAACTGGAGAAACCATGCATAAAGTATCTCACAATACATATTTACATATCCAGCACCCAAAACCAGCAATTCTGTTGAGAGGCGTGAATTCATAAATGAAACGATCTGCCCTTGGTGGTCAGGCAAAGGTAGATGCTCAACGACATCTACCCAGCTACGACCCACGGTAATGCTCTTGCAGCCACCATCGGGCAGGTATTACCGAAAATGGGTTCGCCCTCTGGTGGGCCGATTTCTCTCGAACGAGATTATTTAGATGGCCGGAGTTCGGCCGAAGCGGTCGGTGATCTTCCCATTGAAAGGGGCTGGTTCTGATTACAGAGCTGCCCTTGGCGGAGTCTATCTGCGCAAATCGCGGTAGGTTTCCGATCTCATATGTTGATCCTCACTGAAT